>Ga0224535_1000411_pt1 | contig 12429 bp, 13 predicted proteins | sample 714E13034metaG_FD_179898 | JGI IMG/M metagenome (GOLD analysis project Ga0224535, IMG submission 179898) | Peat soil microbial communities from Stordalen Mire, Sweden - 717 E1 30-34 | ecosystem: Environmental > Terrestrial > Soil > Wetlands > Peat | place: Sweden: Norrbotten County, Stordalen... | reverse complement strand
GGCAACGCGGGCATCAGGCACGACCGGTCATGGCCGTGGCGTAGGCGCACCCCGGCGACGCTACCGCCGGTAGAATTCTGAATACAACAGCTTGTGCGACAAGGCCGTCTTGATCAACACTCAAGTGCAGGGAAACGATGAGCATTTTTCATGAAATGACAATTTTGCTTGACGGAGCATCCTAGAAGTGGGATAAATAATGACACGGAAGCCTGTACCGGGTGAAAAGCCTCTCTACTGGATTGGATCGTCACTCAAGGATATCTCTCAATTTCCGCCCGAGGTTCAACGCACTGCCGGTTTCGCTCTCAGCGCGGCTCAATACGGCGGGAAGCATCCGTCGGCGAAACCTTGGAAGGGCGAAGGGCCGGGAGTTCTGGAGGTCGTTAAAAACCATGACGGAGACACGTACAGGGCGCTCTACACCGTTCGCTTTGCGAATGCCGTCTATGTCCTGCATGCGTTTCAGAAAAAATCACCGCATGGAATTGCGACCCGGAAATCCGACGTTGCTTTGGTCAAAGAGCGTTTGAAGTTGGCACAACAGGATTACGAGGAAAGATATGGCTAAAGGCATCACAGAACAGGTCATCCGCAGCAGCGGCAACGTTTTTGCCGATATGGGTCTGCCGGATGCGGCGGAACTCGACACCAAGGCCCGGCTGGGAGGTGCCTTGAATTTGATTGTCGAGCGGCAGCAGCTCACCCAGGCGGAGATTGCAGCCGCGCTCGGCATCAACCAACCCAAGGTCTCTGCACTCCTGCATTACAAGCTGGAAGGCTTTTCGGTCGAGCGCCTGATGCACTTTCTCGTGGCACTCGGGCAGGACGTGGAGATAGTCGTCAAGCCCAAGCCTCATTCCCGTTTCGCCCGCATTGCCGTCAAAGCCGCCTGATTCAGTATCTTGGGATGACCCCATACTGACCCCACCACCTACATTGAGAAACCGCCAAACGGGCATTGAGGAGCGAGTTTTCTTTCTATGGGCCGGGAATTGGCCCGGAGCGCGGTTTTCAGCCCATAATCTGGCTCTTATTTGATCTTGGGAATCTTGCTGGACGTGTTGCTGGCCAGATTTGTGAAATGCGCCTTCAACTCGGGATTGGCGTGTGCCCCTATTCTAAGGGCCGAGGAAATGTGGTCGTGGGCCTCTGATTCGTGGCCCGAGTTCTGATTGCAAATGCTCAGGTCATATTCGGACACCCTCGGCCGGTGATTTTAGCACTTTTCCACACAAATACAAATACTTTGTCACCTTTAAGGCCCACGTGCGCTCTAAATATGCAAGGGGAGATTTTGTCCCATGTTCAATTCAAGAAAGGGCTAGGGTTCGGCATACATGGATACGGGCACCAGCGTTCCCAGCGTCTGGAATCAACTCGCCGAAGCTATGTATCTCCAGGATTCGCCTACGGCCGAAGTCCGGCTGTCGGAACGTGCCTCTTTCTCGTTCGGGAGGTTTCAGAGCAGCGAAGGTCTCCCGGAAATTGCACGTCCGGTCGTGGGTGAACGTGGCCACATTATTGCGTTGCAGCTCAAAGCCATACCTTTTATCGAGCAATTCTTAGGCAACAAAAAGGTATCGAGTGGTTCTTACCCAATTGGGGGAGTCAGCGCCATCGACTTACAAGACGAACCGGCAGTTCTGCTCCCAAATCCCTTCGACGCATTGGTCCTGTTTGTCACTCAAACTGCTCTGGACGAAATTGCCCATGCTCATCAGGCGTCGCAAGTGGAACACCTTGTGTGGCCACAGGGAGCATTTGATCCCGTCGTACACCACCTCGGGCAGACCCTCGTCTCTACTCTGGAGCAACCCCATCACGCTTCGAAGATTTTCCTGGACCACGTGCTGCATGCCTTGAACTGTCATTTTGTCTGCTCATATGGCGGTGTGAGAATATCGGCTCCACAATTTCGAGGCGGACTCTCTTCCTTGCAGATGCGAAGAGCAACAGAGCTTTTGGAGGCTAGTCTGGACGGCAATATTGCCCTCCAGCAGGTTGCAGAAGCTTGCGAATTATCGGTAAGCCACTTTGCTCGGGCCTTCAAAACGACCTATCGCAAACCGCCATACAGGTGGTTAATTGAACGCCGTGTGGATAGGGCCAGAGATATTATGACGAATTCCCGCTTGCCTCTTGCCGACATCGCCATTCAGTGTGGATTTGCGGATCAATCTGCACTCAACCGCTCCTTCAAACGAATACACGGGGTAACTCCGGGAATATGGCGTCGAACGAGGACTCGCGGCCGCATCGATCCAGGCAGTATAGGCGGTGGAGACACTCGTCCATATCAAGAATTGCGAGCATGACCAGCGAACAGGGCGCTTGCCAGTGCGGATATCAATGGAGGCCAAGATAGCCATATACTGCGCGCCGCACTCGTTTCTCAAGCTGGTGCGCATCCGTTTCCTCACGTTCTCCGGCCGCATCTACCATACCCCTTGCGAGGGCCAAGATATCGAAGGCAGCTTCTTTCTTATTGCTGCAATAGGGGGCGTCGGGCCGGCTGAGGATCTGCAATAGCGCCCCAAATATCGCGTCGGTTACTTTCCGGATACGGGGAGCGATTGGCAGTCGGCTTTCTTCAAAATCCAACAGGCGCGCCAGCCGCGGCCGCCTCATCTGGTGAGTGACGGCAGCGTTGATCAAATGATCTATCGCGTCCCGATGGTTAACTATGGAATCAACTTCGGCTACATCGGCTAACAGCAGGGCCGATTCGCGTTCAATCAGCGCAACAGTGACAGCATCCTTGCCGGGAAAATATTGGTAAAGAGAACCGATGCTTACGCCCGCACGTTCGGCGATGGCGTTGGTGGTGTAACGCTCGAAGCCATGCCGCTCCAAAATGTGAGCTGCTGCTTCGAGCACCGCGTTCACCGTCTCGGTCGCACGCGATTGAGTGGGCGGTTTACGTGGGTCCAGACGCTTGCGCCGGCTTGGCTTTGCTGTGGTTGGCATGCGAGTAGCGTACATGAGCGTTTGCTCATATTATAAATCTTAGGTCGCATTGAAAGCGAAGGGACAAACAATGACTGAGGACAAAGAGAATCAATCGATTGCGCAGCGAGCGATCGCGCTCACGGCGTTCATGCTGGTGAAGTCGATGCCGGAATGGCTTGGATTCACCGGCGAGGAGCGGTTTAAGCTCCTGGTCAAGCACATTGAGCCAATCCTGAAGAAGCATCGTCCCAAGGTAACGCTGCTCCTCTACGACTTGGAATTCTATTCAGCTCGGGTCACCGACCTCTGGGTTTGGGAGACGACAGACCACCACGCCTACGAGCTTCTCGTGGAAGATCTGCGGGAAACGCCTTTCTGGAACCGCTATTTTCAGATTGTGGAGATCCTTCCCGGCGTCGAGAACGCCTACGCCAAGAACTCCAAGCGCAATCCATTAGCTGCGTAAGATCGGCTGATTTAATCTTCGAAAATCCCGAGCTTTTGACACCGGGTGCCCTTTTGGCGGGCCCTCTCTTTGTCACCACCCTTGACATCTACAGCAGGAATTGCCAACTTTTGATGGTTTTCGCCTAGATACTTCCTCTCATCCAAAACTAGGCTCAGTTGTAACAGGATAGCGAATGTGACGATGCCACAAGAGTTCGCATTTGTTCTCATTAGCCCGGTCCGTACGGGTCTTGAAAGAACAACTTCGAGTCTTGTGCGGATCTTCCCCACTAAAAGGAGAATCACAATGAAAGCAATCAAGTCTGTTTGGAATGTGGTGATGGCATGCGCCGCGCTACTCGCGATTATCGTTCCTGCCGCTCAGGCTGACCTTGCCCTCAGAACACGTATCCCTTAACCGGCCGGGTTTTGAGGGAAAATACTCATCCTCGTAGTAGTGGTCGTGGCGGTGGGAATGTGGGAATCGGCTTTATCGATTTCCAAGGTTTGTGGGAAGGGCGGAAAACAGTACTACCGTTTTCCGGGCTTTCCATAAACCGTCATTTCCACGGCCTCACACTGTCGCAGCCAACATTTACGCTGCGATCTTCATTGTTGCATCCGTCCAGTCTTGCTCGAATTCGATCGGGCTGACGTAATTCAGCGTCGAGTGCATTCGTGTTTGGTTATACCAGAGAAGCCATGCGATGGTTTCATCCTTGGCCTCTCGGATCGTCTTGAAACGCTGGCCATGCAGCCGCTCCACCTTCAACGAGCCGAACAGCGTCTCACTGCAGGCGTTATCCCAGCAGTTGCCTTTGCGGCTCATTGATGGCGTGATCGAGCAGTGTTTAAGCGTCTTTGCGAAATCGTCGCTTGCATACTGACTGCCCCGATCACTATGGAAAATCAGTTCTGTCTTTCTGTCTGGCGAACGCTTGAACCATGCCATCTCCAAGGCATCGATGACCAGGTCACGATGCATATCCGGCCGCATCGACCAGCCCACCACTTTGCGGCTGAATAAGTCGATCACCACGGCCAGAAACAACCATCCTTCTTCCGTGGCGATATATGTGAAGTCACCGACCCACGCCTGGTTGGGCGCGGCAGGTGTGAAGTTGCGATTCAGAAGGTTCGGTGCAATCGGCAAGTTGTGGTTACTGTCGGTGGTTGTGACGCGAAACTTCCGCTTGCCGCGAGCATGAATGCCGTGCTTCTGCATCAGCCGCTGCACGCGTTGCTTGCCCACGCGAATGCCGTGCTTGACTAACTCGCGCCAGATGCGCGGCCAGCCATACGCACCGCGATTCTCTGCGTAAACAGCGGCGATATGCACCACGAGCGCCTCATCGCTCAAGTGACGGCGGCGAGCAATAGTCGCGCGTCGCGCCAGATGCTGGTGATAACCGGAGACACTGACCAGCAGCACACGACACTGCACGCGAATCGGCCAAACCAGCTTGTGACGCTCGATAAAGGCGTACTTCATCGCTGGCCCTTTGCGAAGAACGCCGTCGCTTTTCCCAAGATGTCGCGCTCCATCGTCACACGCGCCAACTCCGCTCGCAGACGGCTGATTTCCATCTGCTCGGCAGTTACCGAGGGCTTGCTGCTGGCACCTTTCAGCGTGCCTGCGCGATGCTCCCGGACCCAGTTGCCCAAGGTCTGCTCCACCACGCCCAGACTGCGTGCAGCCGCCGCCTGACTCTGACCCGACTCAACAAGCCGCGCCGCCTCTTGCTTGAACTCAAGCGTGTAACGTCCCCGCTTCGACTTCGTCATCTTCGCTACCCCTTCGCATTAGAACAGCTCGCTAAGGGATACGTTTTGCGCGGGCAAGGTCAGGCGACAGCACAAACACAGCCCACTATGGGGGTAAAAACCGTGCTCCTCGTTCACGGGGCGTGGGCGGACGGTTCGAGCTGGTCGAAGGTCATTCCGTTGCTGGAAGCGAAGGGCCTGCATGTTGTTTCTGTTCAAATTCCGCTCATATCGTTCGCGGATGACCTTTCAGCAACGCAGCGTGCCATTGCTCTCGAAGATGGGCCTGTATTGCTCGTCGGTCACTCGTACGGTGGGGCTGTCATCACCGAGGCCGGGAATGACCCCAAGGTGGCCGGACTCGTCTATGTGGCGGCTGTGGCTCCAGATGCGGGAGAATCCGCTTTTGGTCTCATTACGAGCGTTCCAACACCTGTCGGATCAGAGCTACGTCCCGACAAGAGTGGCTTCCTCAAACTAACTCCCAAGGGGATTGCTGAGGATTTTGCGCAAGACCTTCCCGCCAAGGAGATTTCGGTTTTGATCGCAACGCAGGTACCAGTGAGCGTTGCTGCAATGAAGGGCGAGGTCACGACTCCAGCCTGGAAGTCGAAGTCGTCGTGGTACATTATCGCCGCAAATGACCGGGCAATTTCACCCGATCTCGAAGCGGCTCAGGCGAAGAAAATAGGGGCGACAACGACCACAGTTCCCTCCAGCCACGTGATTATGCTCGCTTAACCGTCGAAGGTCGCCGATGTGATTTTCGATGTGGCGGCAAAAGCCAGCTGGAAGTAAAAAGCCTGCAATTCCATCCCTCGTCGAGGAACGAGTGGACGCGATCTGTCGTACATTGCAAGCTAGCCACGACGGATCGCGTGTTCTAACCTTCTTCAGCCAGAGTATCTTCTCGATCTGTCCGTGAAAGCCGTAAATCCCAGCAGCCAATCTCGTTCATTCAAATCCGGGGTGTACGGAACAGCGTATTCTGTGGGATTTCAGCACTCGGATAGATCGAGTCTCATCATCACTTGGCCCTGCGAAGAGGTTCTCGCGGAGACTGATTGGCGGATCAATCGCTATTTCCCCTAACCACAAACCCAGGAGGCTCTCATGAGATCAGTCGTTGCGTTTTTCAAACTCGGCATTGTGTTGGCGGTCGTCGCTATGGCCGTTAGTACCCCCCAAGCATCGGCGCAAGACTCTGCGCCAGCAGTCAAGAACATTATCCTCGTCCACGGCGCATGGGCAGACGGATCGAGTTGGGAGAAGGTGATCCCGCGTTTGCAAGCGCGAGGCTATCAAGTTACGGCAGTACAACTCTCGCTGGCCTCTTTTGAGGACGATGTGGCCATTACCAGGCGCGCCATTGCTCTCGAAGATGGGCCAGTGCTCCTGGTGGGCCATTCTTACGGTGGCGCGGTCATCTCTGAAGCAGGAAATGATCCGAAGGTCGCGGGACTCGTCTTTGTCGCTGCATTCGGACCGGACACAGGAGAATCATCTCTTTCGCTTTTACAACAGGCACCCGCGACTCCCATTATGAATGAGATTCGTGCGGACGACGCAGGCTTTCTGATGTTAACGGGGAAAGGAATCTCAGAGGATTTTGCACAGCAACTTACCCCAAAGGATAAGGACACTTTATTTGCCGCGCAGGGGCCTACGGCTGCTACCGCCGCACTGGGTGCCCCAGTCATTGGTTCTCCTGCCTGGAGGATAAAGCCAGATTGGTATATCGTGGCCGCAGACGATCGCACCATCTCACCAACACTTGAGCGAACCATGGCCCAACGCATGGGAGCAGTGACGATCACTCTTCCGTCCTGCCATGTGGTTATGTTGGCATTGCCCGAGGAAGTGGCAGGGTTCATCATTCGGGCAGCCTCCGGCAATCGAGAAAACTAACACCAATGTCAGAACCCGCAAGGTGCCAAGTCTATTCTCGACACCTGGCGGGTTTCAACTGTTTCGCAATGGAGTCTGCGGACATCGCGTCTATCCAAGCCATATGGGAGACACCCGCTCAGAAAACAGACTACCTTGGATTAGAGCAAAATGTTAATGCCGACTCTAGTCCATTCGACGCTTCTGGTTCTTGACCTCGTACATCGTGGCATCGGCAGCGTTCAACAGGGCGTCTCTTGTGGTGCCGTCTTCGGGATAAAGAGCAACGCCGATGCTGGCCGAACCCTTGATGACATGCCCCTCGATGACAAATGGGGCGTCGAAGCAGCCCTCGAGCCTGGCAACGATCTTGTTCAGGTCGAAACGGCCGTGCTGGAGCGAAACCAGAGCGGCGAATTCGTCGCCGCCGAGCCGGGCCAGCATATCGCCGCCGAGCAACTGGTCATTCATGCGCGCCGCGACTTCTTGGAGATAAATATCTCCAACGTGATGACCGAACGTGTCGTTGATCGGCTTGAACTTGTCAAGGTCGATATAGATCATCCCGAAGATGTCGCTCGGGCCAGCTTCTTGAATCAGAACATCAAGGCGCTTGTGCAGCGAGAAGCGGCTGTAAATATCGGTGAGCAGATCGAACTCCGAACGGCGGCGCAGATCAGAGTAGAGCCGCCGGGTTTCAATGGCCAGTGTGGCCAGACGCGCCCCATTGGCGAGAGAGTCGGTTTCGAGGGTGGAAGGCGGCGTCTCTGGCGCAAGTGCGGCAAAGAGCGCCCCCAGCGCCGGGCCGGTGCGGGAATCGACATTCACACGGACGATGCGCAGATCATGCGGCTCAGGCGGACAATTTCCCACCATCGAACCATCGGCGACTTCGCACCAGCATGGAGCGCCATCCAGGCGGAACGAGACCAACTCCGCGATCTTCCCGATGATGCTGGCGAGCGGCTGCGATCCGTTGATGTCCTCCAAGATACGACTTCGGCGCCTCTCCAGCTCGGCATCCGCCGCAGCGCGAACCGACATCGCCGCGGCTTGGAGGTGCACCTTGCGTTCCAGAGCCCAGCCCCGCGCGCCCACCACCGCAATGACCACCAGCAGCAGGCCGATCATTAGTATGAGGTTGCGAATGCTCAATAGCGAGGGGCTCTTGACCACAACGACGTCGTCGAAGGAACGCAGCAGGATATTGAATGACCCACCCTGGTGGAATGGATTGGAATCCCCGAGGATGCAGATGCCGGTAACGCGGACCCTGGAGCCCAACTGCACTTGATTCATAGCCGGCAGATTGACGCCATCGATACTCGGGTGGCGGTAGATGGCAGAGAAGACTTGCCCATTGGCCGTCAAGACATACTCATCCTGGGAGTTCTCGCGGACCTCCGTCACCACCTGCCCTTCAATGGAGACCAGGTCGAAGATGTGCTTGCTCGCAGCCAAATCGCTCACGGCCACCGGTACGGGGGCGATTGGCGCGTAAACCTGGCTTTCATGGATTTCGCCGCCGGTAAGGGCAAGGAAACCGTCTCGCACGTCGGGGAAGCCGGTCACGTCCGCCTCGTCGCCGATCCGCAAGGGACTCTCGACTCGGGTCATGATCCAAAGGCTTTGCGCGCCGCTTTGAAGTACGATGACTGAAGAGGGCTGGTAATAGGTAATGGTCCCGTGGACCCGCACTCTGTGACTGAAGTTCTTGACTCGATAGCCGGGAAAAATGTCGCCCATCCGTGTGACGGGGAGAGACCAGGGACCAGCGCTGGCCCGCGTAAGGATCTTTATTCCCGCAGGTGAAGGAACGGCGAGAGCAACTCCGGTTTGTTGCATTTTGCCGTCGAATCGAGCCGAAGCGACGCCCGTGGCCTCGACCTCCGCATCCAGCAGCCCGTTGAGAGCACTAGGGTCCCGGCTATCGATGTACGCGTAGATCAAACCTCCATCGACAAGCAGTTCCATAGCGTCGCCGCCCGCCACCATATCGGCGCTGAGCACGGTCGCACGGACGGTGACGAGCGTGGAATCGTGCTGTCCGTGGATCAATTCATCGAAGGTGGCCAAAACAGGCGTGGGCAAGTCGCCGTGATGGAGCAGGGTAACGCCGTCGGCGATTACGATGGGGTGGAAGCTGTCCTCCGCTTTGCCCCGGACCAGAACGCGATCACCGGGAGTCAGCTTGATATCCGCATTGGCCCACACATAGATGCCCTCGCCAGCATCTTCGACAAAAAGGGTGGTCTCCTTGTCACGCCTGTACGTCACTGTCGCCTCGAAGGCGACGGCCGGCTTATGACTGGCCTCGGCATTGCTGAGGGCGTGAACAGCGCGCAAAGTGGTCAGCGGGGCGGGCCCCGCGGCCCACACGGTCGAGCACGCCGCCAGAAAAACCGCAACCGCTGGGATTACTATCTTCACCGGGCAAAATCCTGTTGAATTGATGTCTCGCTTTCTGTGCCAATAAGGTTATATCGGCAATCTCCGGACGAGTGAGCAGTTTTGTACGAAGAATGGACCGTGTACCTGCTCGCAACTGTCTGGCGTGGCAGCGATTTGCGTGAAAGTGAGCGACCAACGGAGTCTCTGCACAAGTCTTCGATCCGCAGCCAGTTTAAATAAAGCTGAAGAATAGAACGCAAGTTGCAATTTCGGCGGACGTTGGCGTCCCGCAGAGATTTGCTGGAGTTTAGCCGTCAGAGCAAACGGGATCGGATTTTGGCTCAGATGAACAAGGTCGTTCCCTTGGAGTTCACACTGGGTCATGCACGCAGAAATGCCCCCTGCAGCTAGGTCTCCGACAATATAAAGAAGTACCATGATTGATACTTGGCGCGGGACGCTAACGGGCGCACATTGTCAGGCATGAAGACTTCCCATCGCATGCGTTTGAAGTTGGGCAAGAAGGAGCGGCATCAGATTTCTTCGATGCTGACGAAAGGACGGGAATCGGCGCGGGTGTTGCGGCGGGCCGTGATTCTCCGCCAGCTTGACGAAGGGCAAACCGGCGCGCAGGTCGCCAGAAATGTGGGCGTGGCGCGCAAAACAGTACGAACCATAGCCCGTCGTTTCGAGAAAGAAGGACTGGAGTCAGCCCTCCATGAAAAGCCGCGCCCAGGCAAGGCTCCCGCACTGGACACAGGACAGAATCAAAGAGTCATTGCCATGGTGTGCTCGCCGCCGCCCGAAGGCCAGGCGCGATGGAGCGTACGTCTGATTGCCACAGAAGCGGTCAAGCGAAAGTTGGTGCCAGCGGTGAGTCGGGAGACGATTCGCCTTCTTCTTCAGAACCACGATCTGAAGCCGTGGCGGGAAAAAAATGTGGTGCGTGGCGGAACTGAATGAAGCGTACATCGCCCGCATGGAAGATGTGCTCAAAGTATACGAAATGCCGCTGTCAGAGCGGACTCCGGTGGTTTGTGTGGATGAGAAGCCGGTGGTGCTGCATGCCGATGTGCGTCAGGCGCGGCCCATACGTCCGGGGCACATTATGCGGCGCGATTGCGAATATGAACGGCGCGGCACGGCCAACGTCTTCTGCGGTGTCGAACCCAAGGCAGGACGACATTTCACCAAGCCGACATCCAACCGCTGTTCTGCCGAGTTCGCCGACTATCTGGTGGAGATCGTGGCCAGCTATCCAGAAGCCGACACCATCCATCTGGTGATGGACAATCTGAGCACTCATAAACGCAAGGCGCTGGTGGACCGATTCGGGGAGAAGATCGGCGGCCTGCTATGGGAGCGTTTCACCGTGCATTACACTCCCAAGCACGGCAGTTGGCTGAACCAGGCGGAGATCGAGATCAGTTTGTTCTCTCGTCAATGCTTGGGCCAGCGCCGCATACCCACTCTGAGCGATCTGCGGCGAGAAGCCAAAGCCTGGAACAGCAAAATGAACCGCAACCGAGTCATCATCGACTGGCAGTTCACGCGCAGTAAAGCACGGATGAAATTCGGCTACAACAGGAACAACTTTAAGCTGTCAGAGACCTAGTGCCCTTCGATTAGGAATGCGTACCATGCGCTCTGATCAATGAATAGGTCCGAAGTGGACATCTTCAGGATGAGTGGAATCGTCGAGGAACTGAATCGTGGTGGCCGGACCAAGATCTGCAGGAGGCGTCCACGCGGATAGAGCCCAGACGGGCTGCTTGGATGGCGTAACCTCCAAAGCCTGCAGGGTTCCCATGCGCTCTTCCGGAGTGGTGCTCCACTCATTCACCCAGCTGTTGATGACGGTATTGCCGTTGGGCAGGCGCCACGCCTTTTGAAGACCGTTGAACTTATAGCCTGGCACATCGGCAGGAATGAAGGACCACACGGAATCTCCCCGCCGCGTGATTTCCCGTACACCGATACGATCTGTAATCAGGACATTTCCATTGGCTAGCGGCGTCACGCCCCAGGGCGTCGCCGCAGGAAAGGACCACAATTCATTGCCGTCAAAGTCGTACTCCACAACCCGATTCAGGTCCATAAAAGCAACCAGCAGGGTCCCGTTGGCGGTGAGGCGAGCATTTCGAAACTGACCATGCACGCTGACCGGATGATTGGTGGCGAGAACAAATTCCCGCTCCTTCACTCCGGTGACGGTATTCACCACGCGCACCGCGGCCGGGTCGCCGTTCATGATGAAAAGAACATGATCTGTTCCAATAGGCACCGCGGTATGAATCTCGTGCCCGGCGGGTGCATCGTAGTTCCAGACGGTCTTCTTGTCGGGATTGATTACCGTGACAGCGAACTGATGTGCGAAGAGAATATTGCCATTCGAGAGCATAACGGCGTCGCTAACTTCGCCTTTGCCGGCGGGATCTTCGTAACTCCATGCAATCTCGCCATGGCGCAGAATGTAGATGCGGCGATTGTGCGACTCGCCGGCATACATGAAATCATGTTGACCCAGCCCATTGGCTGGAAGAGAAGCGCTCGGCGATTGAGCGCAGGCCGAGCGAGTCATACCAAGAAGTGCAATGAATACCGCAGACTTAAGCACAATTTTTCTCCTCGAAAATGGGAATCCTATTGCGAAACGATATGAACATCGGCTGGTTTCAACCCGGCGGATATGGCCGACAGATGTATGTCTCCGGTCTCAGCGGTGGATTGAACGAGGATCTGCGCAAGCCCGTTGAAGACGCTGCGCTTCCACTGTGGAGCAGGCGTGACGACTTGCACCGCCGCAGGGCCGGGGCCGTTCCAATGGAAGAGCTGATCGGCCTTGCTGGCAAAGCGTTTCGAGAAGATGACGACTACGTTGCGGTCCTGCCGTAACAAGGTGCGATCAAGCTTGTAAGCGTAACCGGCGGGATCATTGGCCAAATTCTTTCCGAGCAAGTGGCCGTTGACGTAGATGGACTGCGAATC
>Ga0224535_1000406_pt1 | contig 12559 bp, 6 predicted proteins | sample 714E13034metaG_FD_179898 | JGI IMG/M metagenome (GOLD analysis project Ga0224535, IMG submission 179898) | Peat soil microbial communities from Stordalen Mire, Sweden - 717 E1 30-34 | ecosystem: Environmental > Terrestrial > Soil > Wetlands > Peat | place: Sweden: Norrbotten County, Stordalen... | reverse complement strand
GCCATAGGCGTTCGCCCGCGCACCCGATCCGGCGGCGGACAAGACCCATGATCGGACTCGATTCCGTTGGCTGTTTTGATTGCGTTCTCACGCTGTCAGTATCCTTCAACGGTATCGTAATGTCAAGTTTTGTTGCAATAAAACTTGACATACTACTCTCATTTCCTTAAATGCTCCGCAGTTGTCCGCAGACATGATTTCAGAGCCTGCGGACAACTGCGGAGCAGATAAGTGATTCGTTGCGGTTGCTGCGGTTCTTTCCGATGCATTCTGATTCTCAGCCGTTCGTTAGTGTTGCGGTTTAGAGCGACGCTTTCACGGCGATAACACGGGTTCGAATCCCGTCGTGTACGCTATATAAATCAATGACTTAGCGAAAACAATCAAGCGAACATCAATGTCCGAACTTGTCAAGCGTACGGCCGGCCAGTCACTTCATTTAGCCGTCCATTTCTTTGGGACCTGAACCGCTTCAATATTGAAGCGCACACCTTGATTGCCGTGGGGTTGAGCCAGAGAACGCGATCAAACACGTGTTCTACCTCCTTGAAATTGCCGAGCCTCCACAGGCACAGCCCATAGCCGTTCAGACAGCGAAGCCACGGGCGATTATCGATCCATCCCCAAGGCAAAACGCCATCGCCAAGTCCGTCAAGCGGCAACTCGCCTACCAGGATGCTCGCCGTAGCGCGAAATGCCGCGACCCTGGCTCAGCGCCAGGCGTAGAGGCCCTGACCTCGCGCAGATTTGGTCGGCTGGATGCACAAGGGCGATCACGAAGGCTTCGCGAGAGTCGGGTGCCGGTTGGAGGCTGGTCCAGTGCGATTCTCCGCAAAAATATAAATATTTTTCAGAACAGCCATCAAAACAGCCATTCGCGTGAGAAAAAGAAAACCGCCTTTTGGGGCGGCTTGTAAAGTGCTTATTTTATTGATGTTATGGTGGACGCGGAAGGAATTGAACCTTCAACCTGTCGGTTAAGAGCCGAATGCTCTGCCAATTGAGCTACGCGTCCATACCATCGGGAAAACCGTGCAATGGCAGCTCCTGCACACGGCTGAAGCGGTCCGGAAGTCCTTCCCGCTCTTTGAAAAATATAGCACAGGCGTGGCGCCATTTCAAAACGCCCGGGAAGGAGTGGCGCCCGGCCTGCGCTCTAGAAGCTGAAAACCAGACCGGCGCGGATGCTGCGCTGGTCCTGGGCGAAGATCAGCAGGGAGCCGTCGCCCAGAATATACGGACGGTAACCCTGCGCCAGCAGGTTGCGCACGTCGAGTACCGTCTCGAAGCTGCCCGAGCCGTTGCTGCGCGTGCGGATGGGCTGGCGGAAGTGCAGGTTCAGGTAGGGCTCGGCGGCATCCACAGCGAACGGTGCGACCTCGGTGACGGTATCCTCCGGCTGCCAGCGGTAACTGGCGCGCCAGCGCGTTCCCGTGCCATCCAGCGTGCCGGAAAGCGAGAGCGAATACATCTGCGCGTGGCGCGAGTGAACGCCGGCAAGCACCTCGGCCAGGGATGCAGGCTGCGATGTCGAGCCTGGCATCGCGGAAAGCACAAGCGCGTTGCCATTGGCGTAGCTGAAGCGGAGATGATTGCGGCCGGGCAGGCGGCGATCAAAGGTGGCCGCCATTCCGGCACTGGAGAACCCTGGGCCGGCTGCGCTGAGCAAACCACTGCTGGAATCCAGCAGCGCCTCGGCCGCCCCGGAATCGCCCTCGGCAAAGCGGCTCATGGCCTCAAGAACCGGGTTGTCGATTCTGTCGGCGTAGACCAGTACAGCAAACCCGGAAAGATCGGTGCGCTGTTCCCAACCGAGTTCCTGATGCAGCCCGTGCTCGATCGCCACCGCGCCATTGCGGGCAGAGAGCCTGGGCAGCCAGCTCCGGGCTTCGGTATCGTCCACTTCCGAAGCGCCGGGCATTTGCGTGTTCATTCGATAGCGGACAGCGGAGTTGCCATCCTTCCAGCTCACCGAGGCAAAAGGCAGCACGGTAGCCAGGGTCCCGCTGGATGCTCCGGAGAGCCGGGCCAGCACTTGGCCCGAGCCCGCCTCGGTCTCGAACTCGTCTCCCAGGCGAATCGTCTCCCAGCTGCGGATCGTAGCCTCGTCCATTCCCTCGCCGCCGCCTGCGTCCATCTCCGGGTGCATGGCAACCGCGGCCACCGACTGCACGGAGCCGGAAAAACCCAGGTCCTGGCGGAAGCCGAGCATCGACTCCATCCTGGCATCGGTGCCGGGAGCAAAATCCACGCTCGCCAGCAGCTCGCGGCTGTTCGAGGGCGTCTCTTCAACCGACGCCGAGATGCGCTCTCCACTCTCGCCGAAGACGCCCTCTTGGCCGGTAGCCACCAGGCGGGCCTTCAGCCGGGGATGCGTGCCAGGCCCATCGGAAACAACCACCAAAGGGCCATCCTCGAGCCAGCGCAGCAGCGGACGGTTGGCAGCCGAGCGCAGCGTCCATTTCCAATCGTCCTTCTGGGCGTTGCCGGCGCGCGGCTCTGCCGGAAGCCACTGCATTGCCTCGTACAATGTGCTCAGGGTCAGATTGACGACGGTGTTCGAGCGGACGCGGACGTTTTCGCGCAGCGAAGGAAGAAACCAGGCGCCCAGCGCCTTGACAGCATAGCGGCCGGATGGGACCGGGGAAATCGTATAGCGCCCGCTCACGTCGGTGTAAACGCTGGCGATGACGCTCAGATCGGCGCGCAGCAGTTGAACCTCGGCGCCAATCTGCGGAAGCCCGGCCGAATCGCGCACCACACCCGAAACCGACCCCGGCCCGGCTCCGTAGAGCGGAGCTGCGCCCATGGCAATCAGCGTGGCGAACAGCACGATATGGAGCCCGCGGATCATCCTTGTTGGTGACCTGTTGGCGTCCCTGGCAATTTTCCCCAAATCAAACCCGCACGGGCTTCCGAATCTTGTGCCCGGTAGCCCTGTTGTGCGGGATGCCTACTATTCGACGACAAAAGGTGCCGATTGCGCAATCTCTTGTTTCGAGATTCCGTCATTTATTTTGATCGTCACCTTGTATTTTCCTGGCTCGAGCCCTGCAATCGGCAGAGTTTTCTCCACCGTCAACTGATCGCTGTGCGCGCCCAGGTCCTTGGAATCCTCTGTCTTTTCAAGAATCACCGCCTCCGTCGCCGGGGCGCCGGCCACGCCGGGTATTATCTTGACGATCTGGTAGGTCGCCGTGGCCTGGTTGCTCTTCGTGGCCTCGTCGATTTGCAGATTGTAGGCCTGCATCCAGAAGCTGAGCTGTTCGCTGCGCCTGAATTTGACCGGCGTGGCCGGATTCGCGCTCACGCGGGGCCGGATGAAGGTATTGCCAATGATGAAGTTGCCGCCGCCAATCTCGCGCGAAGAGACCGTGTTCAGCCGGTCGGCCAGAATCAGCGACGATGTGCCCAGCTTCTCGTCAAGATACTTGGGCACGTCGAGACTGCGGCCGTAGTATCCCATGTGCTCGGGATTGTTCACGTCCTTGATCGCTATATCCAGGCGATAGTGTTCAGGCAGCAACGGGAGCGCTTTCCAGTAAACCGACTGGCTGTCCAGCTTCTTTTCCAGTAGCTCCGCCGGTTCGACAATCTCGACCGTATCCTCGAAGGTCTGCACCGTCTTGTGCGTGATCGTGGTCACCTTGCCCAGAATGTTCACCACGCCCTTCGACACGCCGTCCTTGGTCACAAAGGTGATGTCGCGGTTCTTCATTTGGATGGTGATCGGGACCATCACCGTGTTTTCTGTCACCTTGACGAAGTCCGTGCGGACATCGAAGGGGAAGACAGGTCCCGAAAGCAGTTTGTGCTCGGACATGAAGGATTCAAGATCCTTGAACTTGATGGGCGGCGGAGCGAAAATCTTGGAGGCCAGCTCAATGCGGTCGAACTCCTTGGCCTGCACCGAGGACGACATGGGGCCGGGGCCCAGTTTTTCCAGGCCGCCATTGAAGCGTTCAGACTTCTTGGCCTTGCCCATTTCTTCCATCTCGGTCTGGCCGCCGTCCACATGCAGCAGAGCGTCCTTTTCGCCGCGGTCGATCGTGAAGTGGTAATCGCTGCACTGACAGGTATCCACAAACTCCATGTCGATGTTGTCCCCGACGCCCTCGAGGTGCCGGTAGTGCCAGACCTCGAAGGGGTAAGTGACCGTGCTGCCGCCGCCCTCTTCCTGGGTCCGCTGGTAGTGCCCGCCAGAGGGATGTGCATCGATGCTGTCAGGCGGCCCAAAGGAAATATAGATGTGGCCGCGGTCAGTCTTCCAGCCCGGCTTGCCGGCGGCAAAATGCTCGTTGGCATAAGCAATCCGGCGGTAGTGCTCATCCCGGAACTCATTCTCCGGCGAATCCGGATTCGGATTGCGCCGCAGCCAGAAGTTCTCCATGAAGGAATCGCGCTCCTCATCGTTCGAGAGAGTCTTGAAGGCCTTGCGCTCCTCGTCGCTGATGATGTAGGAGACATCCTGCTCCAGCCAGGTCTTGTACGCGCCCTTCAACTCAATCTTGAGGTTCTTTTGCGCTTCAATCTTCCCCTTGACCGAGCGCTCGCGCTTGAGAGGGTTCGGTTCCTCGTCCGCCGCCCCATTCTGTCCATTGGCCGGCTGCGCCTGCGCTGGAGCTTTGTCCGCCTGCTGGGCCTTGAGGCCCGCGACGGGTGTAAAAACCAGGCCGCAAATCAGCGCGGCGAAGAAAAAATAAGGGCGTTTTAGCATCATTTGCCTTGCAAGCTCCTGCGAACCTCTATTCTACGGGTCCAGAAAGGCCTGGGCAAGAATTCCCCTCAGGCTGGCTACAGCTTGGACGCCGAAGCGCCTCCAGGGTAAGCGGAAAATCAGACCGCAGGGTTGCTAGGAATTTTTACTGATGTATAAGGTCATGGGCGCCCCATCCTAGCCGCGTTTTTGTTTTTGCGGCTAGGGTGGGAAAGCACGATGCACGCATTACGGGAACTCTGAAAACGATTCATGTTCCCGGTTGAAGCGGTTTTGAAACCACTCGAACTGCTCTCCCGTCCAACAAACAAGCATTACTGCCAGCCCGTTTTCTTTTGCGCCAGGTCGGCTGTTTTTTGCCCTTCGCGCGGGAAATGCGAATGCAATCCCGCCAGGGAGAGAATCCAGCCGCCCCGGCAGACAGCGGGCAGCCCTGAGAATTCCGGTGACCGAGAGGCAACATCTGGGAACCAGACCACCGCCGATTGCGTACACTGGAATAGAAGAAAGCTGGAGCACGCACCCCGCATGAAAAAGATACTTTTGATCTCCCTCGCCGTCGTGGCCGTTGTCGTACTCGTGGCCGTCTTTATCTGGAGGCAGCAGTCTGCCTACACCAAGGTCTTGACCGCCAAGATCGCGCGCCAGGATCTGGCCACGGTCGTAAGCGGCACCGGCCAGATCAAGCCCAAGACCTACGTGAACCTGGGCGCCAATTCCTTTGGCCGCATCACCCACTTCTATGTGAAGGAGGGTGACTTGGTGAAGAAAGGCCAGACGGTAGCCACCATAGAAAATGTGCAGCAAGAGGCATCCGTCTCCGGCCAGCAGGCCGCTATAGCTGCGGCCAAGACTGACATTTCCTCCTATATTGCCGCGGAGAAGACCGCCGAGGCCAACGTCGAGCACGCCAAGGCCGATCTCGAACAGAAGCGGCTGGATTGGGAGCGCGCCCAGGGCCTCTACACGGCCGGCATCCTCGCGAAACAGGATTTCGACGCCAAAAAGGCCGCCTATGACACCGATGTGGCCTCGCTGGCCCAGGCCGTGGCGCAGTTGAACCAGGCCAAGGCGCAGACCGACTCGGCGCGCGGACACCTGCAAACCCAGGTCGCCACCCTTCGCGCCAATCAGGACCTGCTCGACAAGACCATTGCGGTTGCGCCCTTCGACGGAATCGTCACCAACATGCCGCTGCGCGAGGGCGAAACGGTGGTCGTCGGCATTCAGAATGCCGAGGGCTCCACCATGATGACCCTGGCGGACATGAGCGTAATCACCGCCGAAGTCAAAGTGGACGAAACCGACATTGTCAACATCCAGATCGGCCAGTCGGCCGACGTGACTGTCGATGCCCTGCCCGGCAAGGTCTTCAAAGGCCATGTGACGCTGGCCGGCGATCAGGCTCTCCTGCGCTCCACCGGCGTCGCCACCTCGCAGTCCACCACCGGCGCCGAAGAGGCCAAGGACTTCAAGGTCGTGGTCACGCTCGATAACCCATCGAGCGACCTGCGCCCAGGGCTCAGCACCACCGCCAAGATCACCACGGCCCACAAGCCCAACGTGCTCTCGCTGCCCATCCAGGCGCTGACCATGCACAACCCCGATGACGACAAGGCCAAAGGCAGCGTGCAGGCGGCTTCAGCCACATCCGGCGCATCCGGCGCAAAAAGCGCGCCTGTCCAGGGCGTCTATGTGGTGGCCAAGGACAAGGGCGGCAAGCTGCGTGCCAAATTCGTGCCCGTCACTACTGGCATCACCGGAGCCACCGACATCGAAGTGCTCAGTGGCCTCACCGAGGGCCAGGAGATTGTGACCGGCCCCTACAAAACGCTGCGCGCCCTCAAAGGCAACGCGCTGGTCAAGCGTGACAACGCCAAGCCGGCCGCTGCGGCAGGTTCTTAAAAATCGCCTGATGCTCCGGCTTTGCGCAAATGTGCGCGCTTCTCAGGCTGCGGAAATACTTGCTGCGGACAGCGGCAGGCAAAGAAAGAGATTCGGATGGCTCTGAACAGCATTCTTGGTACCGAAGACGAAGTGAAACAGGCAGCCCCACCAGCCGGCGATGTCATCGTCGTCGAGGACCTGTGGCGCACCTACGACATGGGCTCCGAGCAGCAGGTCCAGGCCCTGCGCGGCGTCTCGCTGCGCATCAAGCACAACGAGTACGTGGCCATCATGGGCCCCTCAGGCTCGGGCAAGTCCACGCTGATGAACCTCATCGGCTGCCTCGACACCCCCTCCAGGGGCCGCTACTGGCTCAACGGCCAGCTCGTCAGCGAGCTCGACGACGACCAGTTGGCGCGCATCCGCAACAAGGAAATCGGCTTCGTCTTCCAGACCTTCAATCTCCTGGCGCGAGCCACCGCCCTGCACAACGTGGAGCTGCCGCTGATCTACAACGGCACCCCCGCCGCCGCCCGCATCGAGCGCGCCAAGGAATCGCTCACCAGCGTCGGCCTAGAGTCGCGCATGTACCACAAGCCCAACGAACTGTCCGGCGGCCAGCGCCAGCGCGTGGCCGTTGCCCGCGCGCTCGTCAACCGGCCCTCCATCATCCTCGCCGACGAGCCCACCGGCAACCTCGACTCCAAAACCGGCGAAGAAATCATGGCGCTCTTCGATCATCTCCACGGCCAGGGCAATACCATCGTCCTCGTCACCCACGAGCCGGACATCGCCGAGTATGCCCATCGCGTCGTTCACATCCGCGACGGCCAGATCTTCTCCGACGAGCCCTCCAAGCGCTTCCGCTAACACCCTGACCGCTTGAAGTTATACCAACGCTGGGTGCCCTATCCTCCGCTTTTTTCTAGCGAAGGGTGGGATCGCACGAACCCATCCCTCCAAAAGCCGGGTGCCCCACCCTCGGCGCGCTTTTGATTTTGCGCCTAGGGTGGGATCGCACCAACCCCATCCTCCCCGAACCGGAAAGACACCCCGTCTTTCCGGTTCATGTTTTTTGTGCCCTCGCCGATGAAACCTCTGTCGGCCACCAAATGTCGTTTGGGCCATGGAGGCAAGGAACGTTGAGAGCCATGCATAGCACCGCTCAGTACCCTCCCCTGCCTTCGGCCTCACGCCTCACCCTGGTGGAAGTCGAACCCTCTCCTGAGGTACAGCCCGTTGGCGTTAGCGCGGCCTGGCGCAAGCTCCTCATGCAGGCGGAAATGGCCGCCCCCCATGTGCAGCTCGCAACCATCGAGGGAGAACACGGCGCCGGCAAGCATACCCTGGCCCGCTATCTTTTCAGCCGCTCCCCGCTCGCCGGCGCCCGCTTCGAGCGGCGCGACGCCCGCGAGTGGCTCGTGGCCGACGCCGATCCGGCCACCCTCGCCGGCTGCACATATCTCGATCGCGTTGACCTGCTCGCTCCTCCGGGGCAGGGCCTCCTGCTGGGCGTGCTCAAAACCCTCCAGGACCGCCCCGCGGGCCGCTTCATCCTCCTGGCCTCCTCACAGACCTCCCTGCGCCAGATGGCCGCTCAGGGCCTCCTGCTGCCCGACCTCGCCTTCCGCCTCACCACCGTCCGCCTCGCCATTCCTCCGCTGCGCCAGCGCCGCGAAGACATCGCCGTCCTGGCCCAGGCAATGCTCGACCGCATCTGCACGCGCTATCAGCAGCGCGCCGTCATTCTCGGCCCCGGCACGCTGGCCCGCCTCTTGCAGCACAACTGGCCCGGAAACGTGCGCGAAATGGCCGCCGTGCTGGAAACCGCTCTGCTCGAAGCCGTCAACGGCGTCATCCGCCCCGACGATCTCGCCCTGCCCTCCGGCCTTGAAGCCCCGCCCGATCTGCGCTCCGAAATCGCGCTCGGCCCCGAAATCCGCACCGGCAGCCTCAATCTTGATTCCGTCATTCAGCATCACGTCCAGTACGTCCTCGACCTCAACCGCGGCAACAAGCTGCGCGCCGCCCACCAGCTCGGCATCAGCCGCTCCACCCTCTACCGCATCCTCGGCAACGAAAATCCCATCGAGCTGTGACCGTCCCTCGACCATGCCAATGTGCCTTTCATCCGATCTATTAACAAAGGCCTGTCATCCTGAGCAGAGCGCAGCGCAGTCGAAGGACCTGCGGTTCCGGAGGGAGCAGTGGCCTTCAGGCCACTGAATCCAGCCTTCAAGTAGAAGTGGCTTTAGCCACGGGCCCCTCGTTCATGCCGCTGCGATGCGTTTTGCTCCGGCTGCAAAACGCTTTGTATCAGGGCACGGCTTCAGCCGTGCCGACATCTCATCGACAATATCCCGAAAAATCAATTAGTACCGTGACCGCGTGATCCGGTAATTGCATGAATGTAGCTCCGGCCTCCCGGCCGGCTGTAGTGCGGGCGCCCGCGCTTGCTCAAGAACAATTACCCAATCAAACAGTCTCAGCAGTAGAATGCGTCAGGAAACGACTAAACAGGCTGCGGAAAAACTCATCCGCAGAGGCACGAAGCGTCAGGGCACGACTTCAGTCGTGCCGAAATCTCGACAGAATTCTGAGAAATTAACCAGCGCGACGAAGTCGCGCTAACATTCTTTGTCCCCTTACCACAATATCTAGCCTCTCGGCAGCAGCGCCTCGTCGGTCAGCAAGCGATATGGCGATTTGGCGTAAAGCCAGAATCCATTCTGGCGCAATGGGCGTTTTTCGGGACCAATTTCCTTTGTGGTGTTTTGGCCAAGCGGCGAGCTAGAATTCCCTTATGCCAAACGCTTCTCGACCCGAAGTCGAGATCTTCGCCGACCTCGAACAGCTTTGCTGTACTTCCGGTTACATCCACGTCTTTGCAGCACTTGTCGTTCAAAATACATTCGTTCGTTTCGCTGAGGGCATCAAGGGCGAGGATTTCTACGAAACCTTCGACAAAGACCACTTGATACGAACGGAACTCTCTACGTTGCTCGGCTTGATGATCAAGCAGGCCATTGACTTCACCATTCCCACGCAGGAGCAAATCTCACAGCTTGGAAGCCAGACATTAGATCTCCTTGAGGAACTGCACCACTGTCTTACCGGGCCGGCAAAAGCGACCATGCATTCGGACACCCGTCATGAGGTCGCCGACGCGAGCCTCGGATCGGGTACATTCCTCCGAGAGCCCATTTTCTACACCGGAGAATCAGCCTATGCCTCCCAATACCGAGATCTGGCACCGCTAAAGTACAGTGCTGACGAGCAATGGGTGAATACGAACCGAGGATTCACCATTGATCAGGCTGCGATGGTAGGGAGGGCCATCCTGGCCCTTGAACAGACCCGCATCGGAGATCTCTACAACTCTTTGCGTTCAGGGCTTCCGGACGACTTTACTTTCCTACCAGGCTTCACATTCACCCCACAGGAGCTACTGGAAGGGAGCGGCGAGAACGAGCAGACGATCGTCAATGTGCTCAACTCGTTCAGCATTTCGAATGGTGAAAACAACAAGACTTTTGGGGCGCTGAACGACTTCAATCTTGCAAACGCGCAGCCGATTGTCCGCACATGTCAGGGTACCTACATCCTCTTTCAGGCGTATAGCTTTTACGAGGCCCTCTACGAATCGCCGTTCTATTGGATGCTCCAAGATGATTCATACAGGGATACAGCGGCTACGCACCGAGGGGACTTCACAGAGGACTTTTCTGCTCAATGCCTCGCTCGCGTTTTTGGTAAGGAGCATACGTACCGCAACGTAATCATTGAAGAAAGCTCTACAACTACCGCAGGGGAGATCGACAATCTCGTCCTATTTGGTAACAGAGCCATCGTCGTACAAGTCAAATCCAAACGCCTTACCGTTGCGGCGAGAAGGGGCAATGACGGCGCAATCCGGAGTGACTTTGCTGCCAGCATTTCGGATTCGTACGAGCAGGCTCTCGATTGTGCGAATCATTTATTGCACAGAGATAAGAAGGTTATCGACAGGGACGGGAATCGGATCTCCATTCCGAAGCTAAAGAAGGTTTATCTACTCTGCTTGGTGTTGGATCACTATCCGGCGCTTAGTTTTCAGGTTAGACAATTTCTCAAACCCGTGGTCTCGGAAAAGATCTCGTCGCCGTTTGTGACCGACGTTTTCACCCTAGATGTTATGACGGAGATGCTGGCCTCGCCGCTGCAGCTTCTAAGCTATATCGACCGTAGAACGGGATACTCCGACAGGGTCTTTGCGGGCCACGAACTCACTGTCCTTGGATTCCACTTGACGTCGAATCTCTGGCTTTCGCCGGACACGGATTGGCTTCACCTGCACGACGACGTTGCCAGCAGCCTCGATGCGGCGATGGCTGTCCGAAGGGATGGTGTCCCGGGGGAGCGGACGCCTCACGGAATACTGACACTAATGAGGGGCAGCGCTTACGCCAAATTGGTCTCCGAACTCGAAAACGATCCTCGCGGCGAACTTGTGGATCTAGGCTTCATGCTGCTCAAGATGGGCAGCGAGAGCGCGACGCAACTGAGCCAAGGGCTCGAGTATTTAACCCGTCAGACCCGCGAGACAAGAGGACACCATAACTGCACAATGGGAAGTGGCAGGGATACTGGCCTAACCATCCATTGCAACTATCCCATGTCAGCGGAAGATCCAGGCAGGCTAGAGCGTCATGTGTTAGCTAAGAAGTACCAGATGAAAGCGCCTTCGTGGTTTGGGATTGGGGTCGACGCTTTTGTTGGATCACTTTTATTTGGATACAATGCCGAATTCGAATGGGAGAAGAACGATGAACTGGAGGAGGCTACTCGCACACTCTCTGGCGATTCGGGCATCAAATTTGTCGATGGAAAACCGCGAAAACGGAAGGTCGGACGGAATGACCCGTGCCCATGTGGTAGCGGCAAGAAATACAAGAAATGCCACTTGAATCTATGACCTCGTCGCAATGTGCATCGGTACCGGCAAGGCTTCGCTGATAAGCTTTCTAGGAATTCTGGGTTTACGAGCCCTTAACAGTGAGATAACCGGCCAATATCCGGGATTACGCCCTACGACCTGTAGGTAAGAAGGTATATTTTCTTTCAGTTGGATTTTTTCTTCAGGAGGCGGGGCTCCGCTTCCAGCAGTGATCTTGGCGGGTCGAAGCCAGAGGCGGAACCCCTGTGAGGTACGATCCTCTTTGTCTCAGTTTCCGCCGGGCCGGACAAGCTTGCCACCGACTGGGCAGAAGACTGCGACAAGATCATCTTACGCCGATGCCCGGTTTGTAAACGGGATTCGATCATTGGTCACGGACGCCGCCGCAAGCAGGCCCACGACGAAGATCACGACTGGATTTGGATTCATCGCGGCCGCTGCGTCGATTGCGGGATGACCTTTACCTTCCTTCCGCTGTTTTCACTCCCCTACACGCATTACAGTCTTCTGGCGCGTTGTCAGGCGTTGCTGCGGCGCTTTGTGGAGCACTGCTCGTGGGAGAAGGCATTGCCCAAGCTCCAAGATCCTGATCGGTTGCCTGATCCATCCACTGTCCGCCGCTGGTCGAACGGCCTGGACTGTTCTCAGCCGACACCTTCCTTTCTCAGCCAGACCGTCACCCGCGTGGCTCATTGGCTGGTTCGTGGTCATCAGGCTTTGGATGAAACGGGGCCGTTGTCGTGGATAACTCCTGCTCTGCAGATTCTTTGGCCCTTGCGTCTGTGAGAAAAACTCTTTCACCCACCATCCTTGCCTGGGTTTGCCGGTGTTGTTGTCCTACGCTTGGCTCCGGAGGCGAAAAAAGCGTTGTGGGCGAAGAAGTCGAAACACTTAAGCGGCGGATGCCGCTGATTGAGTATTTGCGGCAGCATAACTGGAAGGGTTCACCTGTGGGTCACTCCGAGTTCGCCGGACTCTGTCCGTTGCACGAGGAAACCCGGCCCTCGTTCTATGTCAAC
>Ga0224535_1000403_pt1 | contig 12622 bp, 8 predicted proteins | sample 714E13034metaG_FD_179898 | JGI IMG/M metagenome (GOLD analysis project Ga0224535, IMG submission 179898) | Peat soil microbial communities from Stordalen Mire, Sweden - 717 E1 30-34 | ecosystem: Environmental > Terrestrial > Soil > Wetlands > Peat | place: Sweden: Norrbotten County, Stordalen... | reverse complement strand
GCCGCGTGGCTGGCTGAACGCGAAGTGCTTCGACGCGGCGAGAACGGTGATCACATTTGGAATGCTTTAGTTTGGCTCATTCCAGCTGGAGTAATCGGGGCGCGGCTTTGGTTCGTAGTCAACGCCACATTGGGAGGCAATCTTCTTTATGTTGACCAGCCTCTGCAGATCCTCAACATCCCGGCAGGCGGACTTCATATTTATGGCGGTTTGCTGTTCGGCGGTATCGCTTTGATTCTTTATGCGCGCAGATACGAATTGGATTTATGGCTTCTGTTGGATTCCATTGCGCCCACCGTATTGATCGGCCAAGCCTTGGCGCGTCCTGCCAATTTCATTAATCAGGAATTATACGGCCAGCCCACGACCCTGCCGTGGGGAATCCCCATTTCTGCGGACCATCGCATCGCGGCATACTCCGACTTGTCCCTTTATCCCGTTGCAACGACTCGTTTCCACCCGACCTTTGCCTACGAAATGATCTGGAATTTTCTCGCCGCGGCTTTGTTGTTCTGGCTTCTTTACCGCTTCGCATCGCGAATCAAGCCGGGCGTGATGTTTGCCGGATGGCTGATCTGCGCCGGAATCGGACGCTCCATCATTGAGCAATTCCGCCCTGACCAGCCGCGTATTCCCGGACTGTCATTAACTTATACCAATCTTGTTTCGCTGTTGATGGCGTTGAGCGGTTTTCTGTTTTTGCTTTGGCGATATGAAGTCATTCATCTGTGTTCCCTGCCGGATCTACCAGACACCTATAAGATTTCCACAAAGAAGATTTCATAGCGGGCGTTGTATGGATTTACAACAAACAGAGTCCCATAATGGACTCTGTTTGATTCATGCAGGCATTTCATCTTTTGCATAAGACACTTAGCCGTTCATGGAAACCGCTTCAAGCATGGAGTCTTCCATCGTTGGCACGGACGCTTCAGGTTCGCGCTGATCGAAGCCGAAGCGCGCGAAGATATCAGCATAGGAAGCAAGAATCTGTTCACGCGTAAATCCCATTTCTTCGTATGAGTAAACATGTTCGCTTTTGAAGCGGCGAGTGTCATCCACCGCGTCGCGCACAATCTGTTCGAGGGCAAGTTGGTCGGTAAAACCGAAGCGGTGGTAGAAGCTGCGAATCGTCTCTTCGGGCTTTCGAATGAGATCATCGTAGAGCAGGATCATTTTGTTCTGCGACGGATGGCGGTCGAGATAATCTAACGGATGACGATACCAGTATTGAGTGAAATCCAGGATTTCCCGGCGGTAAGGATATTTTTCGAGTGGAACATTGAAGATGTGCCAGGCGTAACTCAGCCACGAAACGGTGGACGGCAGCATGTCGAGCGGGTTGCGGGCAAGATAGATGATGCGCGCATCCGGAAAGATATCCATCAGCGTTTCGCTCTTGGCGCTGAAAGCCGGGTTCTTGGACACGAAATGCTTTTTCCCGCCCGTGGCATAAAGATGACGCTGGATACATCCGCGATAGAACTGCATAATACGTTTGCGTTCGTGTTCGGGGATAGCATCATCAAAGAACTGATAGGGCGGGAGTTCATCGAGAAAAGGGAACATCACGCCGATAAAGAAAGTGGACCAGATGTGCAGGAGAATGTTTTCGTCCTCTTCCGGTTCAAAGAAGCTCGTGTGATGGAAATTGACGCGCCCAAGTGAGCGGCGGTCAATCGCAATCATCAGTTTGCGGAGTGGACTGCCGAAATGCAAATCAACCTCTGCAAACAGCCCTGCAATCTTGTGCTGTGTAATGGAGGGCGTGATGAAAATGTCCCACGTGCGCAGGCTTGTAAAATTTTCTTTGTCGCGCGAAAGCAGACGATGCAGGAATGTGGATCCGCTGCGGAAATTCCCCAGAATAAAGAGCGGGCTGTCCACGGGTTGTTGGCGATACGCAGGGAAGATGAGATCGTCCAGCCAGAAACATAAACCAGTGAAGAGCGCCCAGCATGGCCACACAGAATAGAATAATAAAATGAAGACTAGGCGTTTACGTTCCAGCCGCGCATGCGTGTTGTCTGTGTTGATGAAGGATCGCACCGCAGTGTGCCAGAAAAGGTGGAAGTTGTAAGGCATAGAATCATAGCATTCTAGCGCGATCATTCCATGAATCGTTTAATGCCTTGTTAAATTTTCTATTTCTTTTTATTAACAAAACTGAGCTTAATCGCAAAGGCATGAGCAAGGGATGGGCAAACCCCCATCTGATTCGGAATAAAAGCTTTTCCCGCATTTACCCGAATTGTTTACCACTTCTTAACCGTCCGTTTTTGCGGCCTTAACATTATCTCAGTAAAATGGGGAAAATGTTATATGGCTGAAAACATCCTGTTTATTTGCGGATCGCTCAATCAAACCACAATGATGCACAAGATCGCACAACAGTTGGAAGGGTATGACTGTTTTTTCACGCCCTATTATGCCGATGGAATGGAAGATTTTGCGGCTCGCGTGGGGTTGCTGAATTTCTGCGTTTTAGGCGGGCGCCATCTGCGGGAAACAAAAGCGTATCTTGCTGACAACCATTTGGCGTTGGATTATCGCGGCAAGAATCATGAATATGATTTAGTCGTTACTTGCAGCGATCTGATTATCCCGAATAACATTCGCGGAAAGCGATTGGTATTGGTTCAGGAAGGCATCACAGAGCCGGAAGGTCTCGTTTATCAACTCGTCAGACGATTTAAACTGCCTCGGTATCTGGCAAATACGGCTACAACAGGGCTTTCAGATGCATACGATGTTTTTTGCGTTGCATCCCACGGTTATCGCGAACACTTCATCAAAAAAGGTGCGAGACCTGAAAAGATAGCTGTATCAGGCATTCCAAACTTCGATAACCTGTCGAGTTCGCGCGAGAACGATTTTCCTATTCGCGATTATGTTCTCGTTGCAACCTCGCCACTGCGCGAAACGTTCCGCCCCGACGACCGAATTGCTTTTCTGCATCAATGCATTCGAATCGCGCATGGACGACCTTTAATCTTTAAGTTGCATCCCACTGAAAATGTTAAAAGAGCAACCCGGGAAATTCATCGATTGATTCCCGAAGCACAAGTGCTGACGCGCGGGAATATCAATCCGATGATCGCTAATGCTTCAGCGGTTATTACGCAACAGTCCACTTGCACATTTGTGGCGATTGCGCTTGGCAAGGAGGTTTATACAAACTTGAACATCAATGAGCTAAAGCATTTGATGCCTATTCAAAATGGAGGGTTGTCTGCTCAAAAGATCTCGGAAATTTCGCGACGCTTGTTGCATACTCCCATGCCCGTTCTAGAACAAGTCCGCCGAGGCTATCGCGCCCGACCCAAATGGGAACAGGCTGATTCATTCTAATCATGGATCGGATTCCGAAAGTGTGATTCAAATGAAGATTTATATTTCCATATACCGTATTGCCGGATTATCCACTTTGGACATACAACTGCGATTTAGAAAGTTGCCGTCGTTCAAGTTATTGATTCCCATGCCCCTTATCTGGCTTACGCGTTTCTCGCGGTTGTAGCTTCGTAATCATTGGTTTTTACGGGATCGATTCATTAACCATTCCTGAATATCAATTCGTTCGTCAGCATCACTGAGATGCTCCCGCTTGTACTTACCATCCGCCTGCATCCACCACGCCCGCGCATTATCCTTTAGATATAAATCCAACACATGATCGCGTAAATAACGGACGTGTTCAGCGCTTTCGATAGGGAAGACAACTTCAACCCGGTGATTTAAATTGCGCGTCATTAAATCAGCACTGCCGAGATAAATCTCCTCCTTACCGCCATTATAAAAATAAAAGATTCGGCTGTGCTCCAGAAATCTCCCAACAACGCTGATCACGCGGATGTTTTCACTGATGTTCTTCATTCCCGGACGCAGACAGCAAATCCCTCGCATCAGCAAATCCACCTGGACGCCTGCTTGTGAAGCCTCGTATAACAATTGGATCATTTCCGGGTCCACAATTGCATTGGCTTTAAAAATCAAATGAGACTTCTCGCCATGTTTGGCATGTTCAATTTCGCGCTGGATCAAGGCGGACAATCTCTGGCGCAGATTGAGAGGGGCAACGAATAACTTTCGATAATCCTGCTGGGTGGAGTACCCGGTTAGAAAATTGAACAAATCGGTCGCATCTGCCCCGATGGCTTCGTCGCAAGTGAAGATGCCAATATCTTCATAAATGTTGGATGTCACGGAGTTGTAGTTGCCGGTTGCCAGATGAACATAACGTCGAATGCCATCTGCTTCCTGCCGCACCACCATCCCAATTTTTGAATGTGTCTTCAAGCCAACCAAGCCGTACACAACATGAACGCCCGCCTGTTCCAGTTTACGCGCCCAGCCAATATTACTTTCTTCATCGAAGCGGGCCTTGAGTTCCACGAGCACGGCCACTTGCTTGCCGCGTTCCGAGGCTTCCAGCAATGCCTCGACTACCGGTGAATTGGGTCCGACGCGGTAAAGAGTCTGTTTAATGGCGAGCACTTGCGGGTCCCGCGCGGAAGCGTTTAGAAAATCAATCACGGAAGAAAACGAATCATAAGGATGATGAAGCAGAATATTTTCCTGACGGATCGCGGCGAATATATCCTCCGCAACTTCTACATCTTTGAATGGACCAACTACTCGGGGTTGATAAGGCGAATATTTAAGATCATAGCGTTCGATGCTTTCATAGACCTGCATTAGATCGGCCAACCCGAGCGGAATCTTTTGGATGAACACGTCGCTGCGCTTGATCTCAAGATTTTCAACCAGCAGATTGCGAATCGGGATGGGCATGGAATCGTGAATGGCAATCTGCACAACCGATCCAAACTTTCTGCGGCGAATGTTTTGTTGCATGGTCTCAAGCAGATCATCCGCTTCGATCTCCTGGATTTCAATATCGGCGTCGCGGATGACGCGGAAAGGATGCGCTTCGAGCACCTCCATTCCGGGGAAAAGCAAGCCAACGTTTGCAGCAATTATCTGTTCCAGCCAGACAAAATAATGATGATGCGGTATCGTGCCATCCTTGCGCGCGCCTCCGGACGAATGCTTAATGGGCACAAAGCGCGGCAATGTGCTTGGCACTTTGAGACGCGCAAATTTCTCATTGCCTTTCGGATCGCGAATGACAATGGCAAGATTGACGCTTAGATTGGAAATATGAGGAAATGGATGACCGGGATCCAGTGCGAGCGGCGTCAGCACCGGATACACTACTTCCTTGAAATACGCATCTGCTTTTTCCTTTTGAGATTTGCTCAAGCGGCTGTAATTCAAAACATGGATTCCTGCCTTATCCAATTTAGGAAGCAGTTTGCGAGACAAGCATCCTTGCGCTTCATGATAGAGTTCCGTGGACAGCTTGCGGATGGCGGCCAGTTGTTCGCGCGGGGTCAAACCATCCGGCGAGACTTCGGTGATGCGAGCTTCCACCTGTTTGCGAATGCCCGAAACACGCACCATGAAGAACTCGTCCATGTTCGAGCCGAAGATGGACAGGAACTTGACGCGTTCCAGTAATGGATTATTTTCATCCAGCGCTTCATCCAGTACGCGGCGCTGGAATTCGAGCAGGCTGAGTTCTCGATTGATGAATAGTTCGGGAGAAAGGGAAACCGTTTCTGGCATTTCGCGGCTTTATACTTTTGTGGAAATCTTCGGCGTCAGCAGCCATTCGAGGGTGGCTCTGCGCTCGATGCGAAAATCATCCGCAGATAAACAACAAACGCTGCCGTATCTCACATTGATCGCCAGGTCCGGATCACCAGCGGCGAGCGCGCTGATGAGCAAACCAAGACATGGTTCATGGCCGACAATCACAAGTTCTTCAACGATATATTTCTCGATAATCTCCGCGATCATCGGTTCAGGCTGGCTCGCAGGCAGGAGTCTTTCGCTGAATTCGATTTTGTTTTTCTTGTACTTCAACTCTTTGGCAAGAATCTCGGCGGTTTGGCGGGCGCGCAGATATGGACTGGAAATAATTGCATCGGGATTCACATTCAACCGTTTGAGAACATGACCGACTTTATTCATTTTCTCCCGGCCCTTATCGGTCAATGGACGCTGGGTATCATCTTCGTAGCCGGGCTCGCCGGGTTCATACGCAATTCCGTGACGAACGAGATAGATTTTCATTTTCCTATTCACCAATTTCTACAAGCTGGGCCGGGGACAACAGCCATTCCATTGTGGCGCAACGTCCATATTGAATCTTCTCGATGGAGAGACGGCAAATCCCGCCTTTCTTCAAAATGATCGAAGCACTTGGATCACCTGTAATCAACACTGATGCAAGATTGCTCAAATATGGTTCGTGGCCAATCAGCGCAATGTGTTGGACATCGCCATACTTTTCATTGATCTCATCCACCAATTGGTCGGCGTAACCTGTTGGTGCAAGATGCTCGGTGCAAACGACCTGGTCCTCTTTCAAATCAAACTTCTTCGCCAGAATGTGCGCTGTCTGAGTCGAGCGCAGGTAGGGACTGGTCAGGATCAGGTCGAGTTGAATCTCCAGTTCCTTGAGTCCCTGTGCGATGGAGCGCATCTTCTTCTGACCTTTGCCGGTCAGCGGACGCTGGCTGTCGTCGCCTTCGAACAGTCCCGCTTCCACGGCGATTGCGTGACGGATGATGTACAGGTTCATGCTTCTTCTCCCATGGGAAAGGTTGATCAGACGCGGCGCGCCAAAAGGTGATGAGTTCGCCCTTATCTTCTATGAAGGCGGCGATAAATTCAGCGTGGCGTTGTTCGTAGAAACGGCGGACCGGTTTCGGGTCAAAGGACGATGCGCCGCTTTCGGAAAAGTCATTCAAGGCGCCGAGAAACACTTCCATATCCTGAATGTCGCCCATCGCACTTTGATACACATGCATGCGTTCAAGATGCGACTCCGGATAATCCGCAATCAGCGGCTGGACGACCTCAGCCATGTAACGAAACTTTTTGAATGCAAGCCGCAAGCGATGAATGGTGCCGGGCTGAGACGCATCCACCTGAATGAAAGCTTGCATCGTTCTTAAATAAACGTTATCCACCACTTGAAACAACTGGACTAGAAAACGCTCTTCGATCGATCGTTTCTTCAGCGATTCACCGATTTTCTCGATGCGCTTCTTAAACTCAGAGAGCTTTAGCGCGTTGATTTGTTTTCGAGCCAGCCGCAACAAGTGTTTTTCGCGTTCCTGCAAATATATTTCAAAATGTTTGAGATTCAGAAAGCTCTCAATCGTTTCTGATACCTCAACTAGCATCACCTGCGCATCGCGCAAATCATCCAGATCATCAAGTTGATCCCTTAGAAAACGCCGCGTCTTTTGAAGGCGCGGATTGGGATCGAGCGCGCGGGCAATATCCAGCACGGCTAATAAACGCCGCGTCGCCACGCGCAGATCATGGACTGCCTCTTCAGAAAATTCGCGGCGGCAAGTTTTAACTTGCACTCGATAATTTTCCCAGCGCTCATCCAGCGCGGTAATTAGGAGCGCTCCGTCTCGCTCGACGCTTCGTTTGGCTGTGGATTGCCGCGCAGTCATGACTGCCTTATCCTATCTCAAGCCCTACGCCGAAGATTTCCTGGAACAATGCGCGGCGTTTATTCAAAGCCCATTTCTCGAGCATCAGATCACCGCGGCCGCGCAGGGTCAACACCCATCCCTTTTTCTTTTGCGCGAGCATGGCATCCGAAACATGCTGTGCGTGGCTGACATCCATGCCGTCAGCGAGACGAATCAAGGCACATAATTTGGTGACGGTTGCCCGGTCGTTTTGAGGCAAAGCCCTGAAGTTTGAATCTTCAGGCGAAGGAAATGATGAACGATGGTAGCGAACGAGGTTTGCAACAATTTCCTGTTGGTGTTCATTCAATCCAATCATGGGATTGGCTTTGATGATGTAATAGCCATGTTGGTCATGGTCAATCGTGTTGATGAAATGACCGATGTCATGCAGGAGCGCGCCCACTTCCAGCAGGAGGCGCTCATCCTGACCCAGATTATGAAGCTCCGCGGATTGATCGAATAGATGACTCGCGAGACGGGCCGTCAGCCTGGCATGATTGGCATCGAATTGATACTTCTGACCCAGTCGTATCGCTGATTCCCAGACCTGTTCACGGCGCGGCGTACCCTGGGCTAACTTCATGTCCGTAGCCATGTCCAGCAACAAGCCATCCTTCAAACCCACATGGGGAATGGCAACCTGTTTCACACCCGCCTCGCGCGCGATCAATTGGAGCACCACCGTTGCAGGCAGTATGACATCGGCGCGGTCCGAACGAAGTTTTAGTTTGCGGATGCGATCCTTGACACTCATACTACTCAGCTCCTCAATCAAATCCTGCAATTCTCCCATTGTGATCAGCTTGTCGCTATCGCGCTTGAAAAGCTTTTGGCGGAGCCGGCCCATCTCTTCCACATTTCCTCCGGTTCCCGCGCAGACATCCACTTTTGCGTTGCCAATTTCGCGGTCAATGCGCTGGCGAGCGGCTTCTGTATATTCCCGGATCAGCAGGCTGAGAGGATGTTTGGGAGACGCCAGGGAGAAAAAAGATTTACTTTCACCGTTCAGCTTTTGGAGCAGGCGGACCGTGCCCATGTTGTAACTCTCAGTTGAAATCACTTTCTTATCCTCGGCAATAGTGACTTCGACGCTTCCGCCGCCAATATCAATCAGCACCGCATGTTTGCCTTTTAGATTAATCGTATTAGCCACCGCGAGATGAATTAAGCGCGCCTCTTCTTCTCCGCTGATGGTCTCGATTCCGATTCCGGTGGCGCGCAGGACGCGGTCAATCAGAATATCTCCGTTGGTTGCCTCCCGCATGGCGCTGGTGCCAATCGCGCGTATCTTGGTCACTTCCAAGTCCGATGCAACCCTTTGAAAATGGCGAAAGGCATTTACAGTTTGCTGAATAGTGACCTCCCGCAAACGGCTGGAGCCAAACGCATCCGTTCCGAGCCGTACCGGCAGGCGGATATTTTCTATTACCTCCACCTGGCGGGTCTCATTAAACCTTCCAACTATCATTCGAATGGCGTTCGAACCAACGTCAATCGCGGCGATTGTCTGCATCATGCTTTATTGTCCCACCTAAAACCATTTTTGTGCAGAGTTAACAATTCGATTCTTCCGATGCAAAGTTGGCTGGCGTATAAAAATTTGCTTCATAAGCATGCAAGGCCTACGATAAAATAACATGTTCTGATTAACATCCATTTTTCAGAATGTTAATATCTTGTAAACGACAATCCCTTTCATTAGAAGATCGAATTATCGTTTACTCTTTACACGAATAACATCAAATATAGGTTCGAATTGACCATCACTCCAATAAATTGGACGGCGCTGATCCTTGTGGGAATTTTATTAGGCATTTTTTCAAGCGAACTTTGCAGCAGACAGCGCCCCCATGAAGCATTCCAATTTTTAATCAGAAGCTTGAAATCACGATGATCAAACCGTAAAAGAGGAAAAACTATTCCAGATACAACGTGCACAAATGTTCAACCTGCTCTTTGGTTAAATCCAGTCCACGAAGCACATATTTATCGAACGATCCGTATTGCCAGTCAATGGTTTCAAAAGCAGTTGCCAGGTAAGCAGCTTTTACTTCAAGAAAACCAGCAACCACGCTGGTAGCTTTCCACCCCTTTGTGATGACCATCATAATGAGGCAGTGTCGCAAAGGTTTGAAGTAATACTGATTTGAAAGAAGATAATCGTATATGACCGTTTCCTGTGGGACACCCAGAATCCGCAATAGGATTGCCGCCGCAAAACCGGTACGATCCTTTCCAGCGGCACAGTGAAATAGGAGCGGCAGTCCATCTGCTTCCAGTACTTCATGGATAAACTGTCTGTACTGAGGTGTGAATTTAGCGGCCAACTCCATATTCGTCTCAATGAGGAGTTCAGCCGGATTAATACCATCAACCATTCCGTCTTTAATTTGCTGTTCCACAGCCTTTGCAACATTTGTGCTGCTGTCCAAGATCGGGATTTCTATTACTTGAATGATGTGATCGGTTGGAAGTCGGTCGGGTTCGTTAATCTTTTCGATATCTGCCCGAAAGTCAATGATTTTTCTTAATGATAGGTGATCAAGTTTTTGAATGTCCTTATCATTCAGATTGTGCAAGTTCGCAGAACGATAGAGCAAGCCTCGGCGTATCATGTGACCGTCGACGGTTCGATATCCGCCTAGGTCCCGGAAATTCCGAACACCTGAAAGCGCAATCCGACGGGATTTGTTCAACTTGTTTTGTGCAATGCCATCAGTGAAAATAATCGGCTTTTCTACAAATAGATTCAAAGAAACATTCTCCTACGAAATTTAATTTGAATAAAGTATATTTCCCTTGCATTGACAGTATATTAACGACTGGTTATGTTTTAGTAAAAGCTGATTTAAAGACTAGCAGTTTAGTTAGGGAGCGGATATGTTGTTGCCCTTAATAAAATATTAACCACAAAAGAACTTTCCGTTAACCAGCAAATGAAATTTATTCAATACAATCTTATCGTTCCTGATAATGGACAGGATACACAAATAAAAAGGAGATAAGAAGCAATGAAATCACGAAATCTAGTAGTATTTTTTTCTATGCTGGTGGTGGTCGCCCTAGCGCTGGCGGCCTGCGGAACGGCTGCCACGCCCGCCCCAACGCAGGCGCCCGCTGCTACTGCAGCCATGCCTGCCGCAACTGCAGCCATGCCGGCTGCAACTGCCGCTATGCCCGCCGCAACTACGGCGTCCAGCGGTTTTGACTGGTCGAAAGCTAAATCGGTAGCTGATGGCGGCGGTATGGATGCCTTAGTTAAGGCTGCCCAAGCCGAGGGTGAGTTGACTGTCATCACCCTGCCGCATGATTGGTGTGACTATGGCAAGATGATGGATGACTTCAATACAAAGTACGGCATCACCATAGTTGATGTCAATCCTGAAGGTGGATCCAAAGATGAAATTACTGCGATCCAAAACAACGAAGGAAACAAGGGTCCGCAAGCCCCAGACGTGATTGATGTCGGTCCTGCCTATGGTCCTTCTTCCAAAGCCAGTAATTTACTTGCGCCCTATAAGGTAACCACTTGGGACACGATCAAAGGTAATAACGATCCAGATGGATATTTCTACGTAGACTATTATGGTGTCATGTCCTTCGAGGTCAACTCTACAGTAGTCAAGGATGTCCCAAAAAGTTGGCAAGATCTTCTGAAGCCTGAATATAAAGGTCAGATTGGCCTGGCAGGTGACCCGCGTTCCTCGAACGAGGCTGCCCAGAATGTATATGCGGCTGCAATGGCAAACGGCGGCACATTGGATAACCTCCAGCCAGGTTTGGATTTCATGAAGAAACTGGCATCGAGTGGAAACCTTCTGCCGTTGGTTGCTGACCCGGGCCCGATCGCCAAGGGCGAAACACCAGTTTCCATCCACTGGAACTACCTGGCGCTCTCCGACAAGGCAGACTTTGCCGGAAATCCGGAAATTACAGTGGTCTATCCCACGGGCGGACCTGCTTGGGGCGGCTACTACTACCAAGCCATTAGCGCTTATGCGCCGCATCCTGCCGCCGCACGTTTATGGGAAGAATACCTGTACTCCGATGAAGGTCAGAATACATTGGTTGATGGTTTCTGCACACCGGCCCGCATGGCGGATATGGCCTCACGGAACGTTATCCCCGCGGCCTCATTGGCTGCTCTGCCGGCTCCGTCCCTGCTCGCCAGCGCTGTCATTCCAAACATCGATCAGCTTAACGCTGCCAAGGCATTCATTGCCAAAAATTGGGATAGCGCAGTTGGCTTGGATGTTAAATCCGGTCAGTAAAACAAATTTTAATTAATCTCTAGGGTGTGGTCCGTTCTTTTTGAACGGGCCATACCATTTTATTTTCGATGACTGTTATCCTATGGCTGAAACCTCGATACCAATCAAATCATCCAAAGTTGCGGATCGTTCATATACATTCGACTCCTTAAAAAATTGGGTTGGTGTATTGCCATTTTTTTTATTCATCTTGATCTTCTTGATCTTGCCATCTACTAATCTGTTCATTGGTGCTTTTCAGGATCAAGGCGGACATTTTACGCTTGCCAATGTAGGCATCGTTCTATCAGATCCATTTGTTTATGACGCTTATGTGACTAGCCTGAAGATAAGTGTCATTACCTCTATAGCGGGCGGCTTGTTTGGTTTTTTCGTGGCGTACGCTATCACAATAGGGAATGCGCCTCGTTGGATGCGCGGCATTCTGATGAGTTTTTCGGGCTTAGCGGCAAATTTCGGAGGCGTGCCCTTGGCTTTTGCTTTTATCGCCACCCTAGGTCATACGGGTTTTATCTCTGTTTTTCTAAATCAAATTTGTTTTTCAAGCCCGGCCGGCATCCGGACCTGCCCGTTCGACATCTATAAAGCCGGGTTCAACCTTTATAGTTTAGCAGGCCTTACGCTGTGTTATCTTTATTTCCAATTTCCACTGATGGTACTGACCATTGCCCCAGCTTTGGAAGGCTTAAAGCGCGAATGGCGGGAAGCCTCGGAGAATTTGGGAGGAAGCTCTGTTCAGTATTGGTGGAATGTCGCGTTGCCAATCCTGTGGCCGTCAATTCTCGG
>Ga0224535_1000402_pt1 | contig 12634 bp, 8 predicted proteins | sample 714E13034metaG_FD_179898 | JGI IMG/M metagenome (GOLD analysis project Ga0224535, IMG submission 179898) | Peat soil microbial communities from Stordalen Mire, Sweden - 717 E1 30-34 | ecosystem: Environmental > Terrestrial > Soil > Wetlands > Peat | place: Sweden: Norrbotten County, Stordalen... | reverse complement strand
CGCCGTCGCCATTACCCGGACCGCCGCCGGCACCCGCCAGAGGTTGTTGAGGAAGACGGGCACCGGCTGCCAGATCGAGGTCAGCGCGCGGTCGACGTGCAGGAAGTTCCAGGTGACGTAGGCGAAGTACTCCGGGTGCAGGCGGAAGTCAGAGTCGAGGTCGGTGATCAGCGTCCGGGTGGGGTCCAGCCCGAGCTCGTCGCAATGGCGGCGCAGCACCGGTCCGCCATAGGCCATCGCCGCCGACTTGCCGACCACGATCCCGGGAAGCAACGGGTCCTTGATGTGAATGAAGGCGCGGAAGCGGTCACCGAGCTCCCGGCGCAGCCGGGCGACATTCTCACAGCCGGCCAGGTCGGTCTCCCGAGTGATGATGGCGCAGACCTTGAGCTGGTCCGGGTAGTGCTGGGCGACGAGTGCGTCGACGGTGGCGCGCAGCACCTCGTAGCGCTCCGTGTAGGTGGGGATGAGCACGCAATGGGTGATGTCGTTAGGGCCAGGCGCGCCCTCGGAGGGCTGGATGGCCTCGCACTCGGCCCACCAGTCGGTGGCCTCGACGCGGTGCAGCTCGTGGAGGGAGCGCCACACGAAGTAGACGGTGACCGCGGTTCGGAGAAACCAGTAGGCATCGAGCAGCACGGCTCCCAGTCCCAGCACCCAGAGGTCGGCGGGGTCGTTGAACCGGATCGCGAAGCCGACGATCAAAGGGGTCAGCAGCACCGCCCAGGTCATCGCCCCCGGGGCGATCTCGAGGGCGCGCTGCTGAGCTCGGGGGGAGAGTGCCCTCCAGGTGCGAACCGCCATGGTGCCCGATTCTAGGCTGACGCCCGGGTGGGCCTTGGCAACTCTCCCCTCCACACCCGGGGCGGCACCGGGCTGGCGAGGCGGTATCCTCGCTCTCTCAGCACTCATCCCACGACGAGAAGGGGAACATGGCTGGCGACGATCTAGACGACGAGCCCGCTGACTTGGACGCCGTTGCGGGCGACGACGATGACCTCGAGCTGGTCGTCGGCGAGGTCCACGACGTCCCCGAGGTCGAGATCCCTGATGTCGTCGACGTCGAGATCCCTGATGTCGTCGACGTCGGCCTGGTCGACGACCCCGTGGTCCAGGTGGACGACGAGGAGGAGGCTGACCCCGTGGTCGGCCCCGTCCTGCCGCCCCCGGTGCGGCCCCAGCCGGGCCGCCCGCCCAGCGCCCGGGAGGAGCCGCCTCCACCGTTCGCCGTCGGCGAGCGGGTCGTGCTCATCCAGAACACCCGCCCCCGCACGGGCACGCTGATCGGCAACTACCCCGTCGGCACCACTGGCAGGGTCGAGACGGTGCTCAGCCAGACGGCGATCGTCCGCTTCGACTCGGCGCCCGACACCAAGGAGGTGGTCGCCTTCACCTGCCTTGAGAGCGGCGAGAAGCCGAGCGACGAGAAGCCGGGCGACGGGGAGTCCCCAGCCTAGCCGGGGAGGGACGTCAGGGGCGGTTCGCGAGCGGCCGGTCGCCGGAGGGCTGGGCGGCGGCCATGTCCGGCGAGCCCGCCGCCGGAGTTCCGGAGTGCGCGTGAATGCCCGCGTATCGGGGCGGCAGCAGGGCCGCCACCTCGGCGGCGATGGCATCGGCGATCTCCTGGTCACTGCCCCCTGAGATGGTCACCGGACGGCCATAGCGGACCCGGAGATGGCCCCGGCGGGGCAGCAGCCAGCGGCCCCGGACGATGGCGTGCTCGGTTCCCCAGATCGCCACCGGCAGCACCGTGGCCCCGGTACGGCGGACCAGGAACCCCACGCCCGCCTCGGCGGGGCGCATGCCGCGGCCCATCGAGCGGTGACCCTCCACGAAGATGAGCAGCCGCCCGCGGCCGCGGAGGATGTCGAGGCTGATCCGCAGGGCGCGGCGGTCGGCGGCGCCCCGGTCCACGGGGAAGCAGTTGCATCCGGCGAGCAGCCAGGCAAGCGGCGGCGGCCGGAACACCTCCCGCTTGACCATCGCGAAGAGGGTGCCCGAGAAGAAGGAGCCGATGATCACCCCGTCCCAGTTGCTGATGTGGTTGGAGGCGACCAGGAGCGGGCCCTCCAGGGGCACGTTCGCAGACCCCTCGAAACGCAGACGGCGGAGGAAGAGAACCCGCAGGAAGTTGCGGCAGACTCCGGCGGTGAGCCGGTAGCGCCATGAGCGGCGGCCGTCTCTCCGGACCGGGAACAGGGCAGGGAAGCCCCGAACGGTGGCGGGCACAGCCAAGATGGTGCGACATCGACCGGACCGCTCGGGTGGTGCCGAAGCTGAGCGTTCCACCCACAGGGCGGTGGGGGGTGCCCCCCAACCGCGCGCCCTCCCCGGTCCACCGCGAGGCGGTGGGCATAATGCGGTTCCAGCCGCCCCCTTAGCTCAACGGCAGAGCAGCCGGCTTTTAACCGGTTGATGCGGGTTCGATCCCTGCAGGGGGCACGGCCGGGAGGGCCGGACCGCGCAGCTCACCGAGCCGCCGCACCCCGGCTCGGGTGGCGATCGCCATCAGGCCATCCAGGATCTCGAGGCTCGCGGCGGGGTTTACGAAGGTCGCCGTGCCCACCTGGACCGCGACCGCGCCCGCGATGAGGAACTCCAGGGCGTCGCCTGCGTCCATGATGCCGCCCACCCCGACCACCGGGATGCTCACGGCTGCGCTGACCTGGGCCACCGCGGCGAGGGCCAGCGGCTTGATCACCGGCCCGCTGAGACCGCCCGTGCCCCGTCCGGGCAGCACCGGGGCGCGGATGCCCCGGTGGATCTTCATGCCGACGTAGGTGTTGACCGCCGAGACGGAATCGGCGCCCGCCTCCTCCACGGCGCGCGCGACCGCGGCGATGTCGGTCACGTTGGGAGAGAGCTTGACCATCAGGTGGCGCCCGGTCCGGGCGCGCGCGGCGGCGACCAGGCGGCCGGCGGCCGCAGGATCCCGGCCGAAGTCGAGCCCGTTGGCGATGTTGGGGCAGGAGATGTTGAGCTCGTAGCCGGCCAGCCCCTCAGACCGCTCGAGCCGATCCAGGCACTGGAGGTAGTCCTCGACGTTGCCGCCCGCGACGTTGACGACGACCGGGATGCTCCAGTGGGAGAAGTCCAGCGCGTAGATGGAGGCGACGTGCTCGACCCCGGGATTCTGGAGGCCGATCGCGTTGAGCAATCCGCCCCGCACCTCGGCCACCCGCGGAGGCGGGTTGCCATCCCGAGGGTGAAGGGTCGTCCCCTTGGTGAAGAGGGCGCCCAGCCGGTCCATGTCGATGAGCTGGCGCAGCTCGAAACCGTAGCCGGCAGTGCCGCTTGCCAGGCCGACGGGAGCGGGAAGGACCAGACCGCGCCCGAGGTCGACACTCAGGTCGGGAGCGGTCATGCGACGTGCGCCGGGGGCAGGGCGAGCAGCCCGGGCCAGTCCACCTCTGAGACCTCCCTCACGGGTCCCTGATGGCAGCAGAGGAACCATCCGCCTCCGGCGGCCGGGAGGGCGCACCCCAGGCAGGTGCCGAAGCCGCAACCCATCGGCGCCTCCAGGGAGACGTCGGCGCGCCGAGGGGGACGGGCCAGCCGCCGGATCGTCAGGGCCAGGGCGGCGAGCATCGGGTTGGGGCCGCAGGCATAGACGGCGGCCGTCTCGTCGCAGGCGCCGGCGACCAGCTCGGTGACCAGGCCGCGCCGGCCCCGGCTGCCGTCGTCGGTGGTCTCGACCACGCGGACCGCATCATCGCCCCGCCGGAAGCGCTCCGCGGGATAGAGACGGCTGGCGGTGGCGGCACCGCTCAACACGATCACATCGGCGCACCCACCCCGGCGCAGCTCACGCACCAGGAGGGGGAAGGGGGCGCAGCCCAGGCCCCCGCTCACGATCACAGCGCGGACGGGGACGGGATCGAGGGGGAAACCGTTGCCGAGCGGACCGAGCGCCTGGAGCGGGTCGCCGGGGCGGAGCGCCACCAGCAGGCGGGTGCCCGCACCGACCGCCTCGAGGACGAAGGAGCAGAGCTCCCCCGCCGTCCAGGCCACGCTGAACGGTCGCCGGAGCAGCGGGTCGACCCCGCCCCAGGCGCGGAGCTGGGCGAACTCCCCGGGGCGCGCGGTGGCGGCCAGGTGTGGCAGCCGGGCCGTGATCTCCACCATCCCGCCGTCCAGCGTCTCGACTGCGACCACCTCCCCGGACTCGTCCCGGGCACGCCCGAGATCGGACAGCGGGCTGCTCACCCGGGTACCGCCGCGACGATGCCCTCGCGATAGGCGCGCACCGTGGCCACGGTGATGTCCCCTCCCCGGCGCTGCCGGGTGATGGCATCGACCAGGGCCTGGGCGGTGTCCATGGAGGTGCAGCAGGCGATCCGGCGATGCTCGGCGGCCAGCCGGATGCGATAGCCGTCCTTGACCGTGCGCCCGGCGGCCGCGAGCCCCCGGCTCCCGTCCGGCGAGAGGGTGAGCTCGTCGCTCTCCAGGTTGGAGACGGTGTTGATGATCAGTGACACCCTGCCCTCATCGATGATGTCGAGGACATTGGGCCGGCTCTGCCCGATCCTGCCCACCGCGGTGGCGCTGATGCCGGCGGCGCTCAGGGCCGCCGCGGTGCCCGCGGTGGCGTAGACCCCGAAGCCGAGCGCCGAAAGCTGGGCCACGATGGGGAGCGCCTCCGCCTTGTCGGAGTCGGCGATGCTGCAGAGCACCGCGCCCTTGGTCGGCACCGAACCGAGCGCGGCGACGAATGCCTTTTCGAGAGCGGCTCCGAGGCTGATGTCGATGCCCATCACCTCGCCGGTCGACTTCATCTCCGGGCCGAGCGCCGAATCCACCAGCGCGAGCTTGACGGTGGAGAAGACCGGGGCCTTGACGGCGACGAGCGGTGCGGCCGGGCGGAGCCCGGTCTCGTAGCCGAGGTCGCAGAGCTTCTCGCCCCGCATCACCCGCGTCGCCAGCTCAACCATCGGCACCCCGGTGACCTTGCTGATGAAGGGGACGGTTCGCGACGCCCGGGGGTTCACCTCGATGACGTGCGGCACGCCGCGCCAGATGACGAACTGGATGTTGCACAGGCCGCGGACGGGAAGCGCACGGGCGATGTCGATGGTGTCCGACACGATCTGCCGGGTGACCTCCGCGTCCAGCCCCGCGGCGGGATAGGCGGCCATCGAGTCGCCGCTGTGGACGCCGGCGCGTTCCACATGCTCCATGAGACCGGGGATGACCACCGACTCACCGTCGGAGACCGCGTCGACGTCGACCTCGGTGCCGAAGAGGTACTTGTCGACGAGCACGGTGCCCCGCGAGCCTCCGATCCGATCACCGTCGTCGGGCAGCGCCGCCATCGCCGCAGCCACGAAGCGCTGGAGCTGGTCGCGGGAATGGACGATCTCCATGGCTCTCCCGCCCAGCACGAAGGAGGGGCGGACCAGCACCGGATAGCCGATCCGGTCGGCGATCGCCGCCGCCTCCAGGGGGTCGAGGGTGGCCGCTCCGTGGGGCTGAGGGATCTGCAGACGGCGCATCAGCGCCTCGAAGCGGCGGCGGTCCTCGGCGAGGTCGATGGCGTCGACCGTGGTGCCGAGGATGGTGACCCCGTGGCGGTCGAGTGGCTCGGCCAGGTTGATCGCGGTCTGCCCCCCGAACTGGACGACCACGCCGCTGGCCCGCTCGGCCTCGATGACGGCGAGGACCGCCTCCTGGTCGAGCGGCTCGAAGTAGAGGCGGGTGCTGCAGTCGAAGTCAGTGCTCACCGTCTCGGGGTTGCTGTTGACCATGATCGCGGCCACGCCCTGACGGCGCAGTGCCTCCGCGGCCTGGACGCTGCAGTAGTCGAACTCGATGCCCTGTCCGATGCGGATGGGCCCGCTGCCCAGCACCACCACCGCCTCCCCGTCCGGAGCCGGTCTCTCATCCTCGGACTCGATGGTGGAGTAGTAGTAGGGGGTGGTCGCGGCGAACTCGGCGGCACAGGTGTCGACGCACTTGAAGGTGGGGACGAGGCCGAGCCGCTTCCGGGCCTCCGCGACGGCCGCCATCGAGACGCCGGCCAGCTCGGCGATCCGCCGGTCGGAGAGCGCCATGCGCTTGGCGGAGATGAGGGCTTCGTCCTCGAGGCCACGCCGGAGCGCCTCCTCCACGCCGACCAGGGCACGGATGCGGTCGACGAACCACGGTGCGATGGTGCTGCGGCGGCTCACCTCCTCCACCGAGTCCCCCTGGCGCAGCGCCTCCATGACCGCGAAGATGCGGCGATCGTTGGGATTCTCGAGGAGCACCGGGTCGCGCACCTCGGCCTCGGCGGGCGGACGCTGCTCCAGTGATCGGAGGGCCTTGCTGAATGCCGCCTCGAAGCTGCGCTCGATGGCCATCACCTCGCCGGTCGACTTCATCTGGGTTCCCAGGCGACGGTCGGCCTCGGGGAACTTGTCGAAGGGCCAGCGCGGGATCTTGACCACACAGTAGTCGAGAGCGGGCTCAAAGGCGGCACAGGTCTTGCCGGTGACCGCGTTGGGCACCTCGTCGAGGCGGCGCCCCGCCGCGATCTTGGCGGCCAGCCGGGCGATGGGGTAGCCGGTCGCCTTGCTGGCCAGGGCCGAGGAGCGCGACACCCGGGGATTGACCTCGATCACGTGGTAGTCGGAGGCGTCGGGAGCGAGGGCGAACTGGACGTTGCACCCGCCGGCGATGCCGAGCGCGCTGATGATCCTGAGCGCCGCGCTGCGCAGCTGCTGGTGCTCCCGGTCGGTGAGGGTCTGCGCCGGCGCCACCACGATGGAATCGCCGGTGTGCACCCCCATGGGGTCGAGGTTTTCCATGTTGCAGATCGTGATGCAGGTCCCGGCGGCGTCCCGCATCACCTCGTACTCGATCTCGCGCCATCCGGCGAGCGACCGCTCCACCAGCACCTGGCCGATCGGCGAGACGGCGAGCCCATTGCTCACCACCTCGACGAACTGCTCCTCGGTGGCGCAGAGCCCGCCGCCTGTCCCTCCGAGGGTGAAGGCGGGCCTCACCACGAGCGGCAATCCAATCTCGGCGAGGAACCGGCGCGCGTCGGCGAGCGAACCGACGGTGCGCGACTCGGGCACCGGCTCGCCGATGCGCTGGAGCAGCTCCTTGAACTTCTCCCGGTCCTCGGCCGTCCGGACCGCCTCCAGGGACGTCCCCAGGGGGCGGACCCCGTACTTCTCGAGGACACCGGCATCCTCGAGCGCGATGGCGAGGTTGAGCCCGGTTTGACCTCCGAGGGTGGCCAGCAGCCCCTCGGGGCGCTCGGCGGCGATGATCCGCTCCAGCACCGGCACGGTCAGGGGTTCAATGTAGACCGCATCCGCCGACTGATCGTCGGTCATGATCGTCGCCGGGTTGCTGTTGACCAGAACCACCCGGATACCCTCTTCGCGGAGGGCCTTGCAGGCCTGGGTACCGGCGTAGTCGAACTCCGCGGCCTGACCGATGATCACCGGGCCGGAGCCGATGACGAGCACGGAGCGGGGTCGTTCCGGTGCGGTCGGGGCCTGGGGGTGGGGCTTCGCCTCGGCCCGGACGTCGGCACGCCCTGACTGGCTTGTGCCGCGGTCGCCGGCCCGTGGGGCCGCCGGCTCTTCTCGGCGCGATTGCATCTCGCGCCTGCGAAGAGCATCGGCTGCGCCCGCACCCCCATGCCCCTCACCGCGCACCCCAGCCTCCCCTTCGCCGTGACCATCGGTTCGAAACTCGACAGGAGACTCGCCGTACTGGGAGGCGAGGGTGAGGAACTCGTCGAAGACCCCGGCCCGATCCTGGGGGCCGGGAGCGCCCTCCGGATGGTATTGGACAGAAATGACCGGAAGGCTTCGGTGGCGGAGGCCCTCCACGCTGCCGTCGTTGAGGTTGCGCTCGCTCACGAACCAGCCGGACGCCTCCGGCAAGGTCTGGGCGTCGACCTGGAACTCGTGGTTCTGGGAGGTGACGTAGACGGCACCGCTCAGCTCGTCACGGACCGGGTGGTTGCCGCCGTGGTGGCCAAAGCCGAGACGGGAGGTCGTCGCCCCGGCAGCCTGGCCGAGCACCTGGTGTCCCAGGCAGATGCCGAGGATCGGGACACCGCGCTCGAGCAGCCGGCGGGCGAGCTGGACCTGACCGGGCAGCCGGGAGGGGTCGCCGGGGCCGTTGCTCAGCACCACGCCGTGGGGCTGATGACGCATCACCTGGTCGAGGTCGGCGTCGTGCCGGACGGTGATCACCTCGGCGCCACGGCTGGTCAGCGCCCGGAGCTGGTTGCGCTTGAGACCGAGATCGACGGTGACGATCCGGACTCCGCGAAAGCGTCCGACCCCACCGTTCCGGAGCACTCCGAGCTCCAGCTCGACGGAGAGCGGTTCCTCCCAGCGCTTCCAGGGCTCGGTCTGGGAGACCTCGGCCACCAGGTCGCGATCGCTGACCCACGGGGCCTTGCGGGCCAGGTCCACCTGCGCCTCCGGGGTGAGCGCCGTGGCGACGGCCAGCACCCCGCGGAGGGTGCCGCGGTCGCGAAGATGGCGGGTGAGCGCGCGGGTGTCGATCCCGCGCAACCCGGGCACGCCCTGGCGGCGCAGCTCCTCGTCGAGAGACCGATCCGCCGCGGCGTGCCCAACCCGCTCGGAGAGCTCCCGGACGATCAGCGCGCGGCAATGCATCCGGCCGGACTCGGCGTGGTCGTCCCTCACCCCGTAGTTCCCGATCAGCGGGTAGGTCATGACCACCATCTGGCCCGCGTACGACGGGTCAGTGCAGATCTCCTGGTACCCGGTCATGCAGGTGTTGAAGACGACCTCGCCCGACGTGGCGGGGTTGAGCGGGGCACCGAAGAGCCACCCCTCGTGAACAGCACCGGACTCGAGCGCCAGCCGTCCCCTAACCACGGGCGGTCTCCGTGCCCGCCGCGGACGCGGGCCACGGGAGGCGCTGCCGGTCGTGATGGACGAGGGCGCCGTCGACCAGGGTCATCAGCACCCGCCCGTGGAGTCTCGCCCCGAGCAGGGGCGTGTTCTGGGAGCCGGAACGGAGGTGCGCGGGCTCCACGGTCCATTCGGCCTCCGGATCGAAGAGAACACAGGTGGCCGCCTCGCCGATCCGCAGCCGGGGTTCGCGAATGCCGGACGCCTTGCCGAGCACCCGGTAGGGCCCGATGGTGAGGCGGTCCACCAGGGTGGGGATCCAGTCCCCGCTCATCCCTCCGAGGGTGATGCAGACCGCGAGCGCCAGCTCAAGTCCGATCATCCCCGGGGCCGCCCGGTCGTACGGCAGGGCCTTCTCCTCGACTCGATGGGGTGCGTGGTCGGTGGCCACCGTATCGATCACGCCGTCACGGAGACCCTGGATCAACGCCTCCCGGTCGCGGTCGGTGCGGAGCGGGGGATTCACCTTGAGCAGGCCCGCCGGCTGCGGCTCGGTCGCGAAGGGGAGCCACATCCCGAGGTGATGAGGTGTCGCCTCAGCGGTCACGTTGGCCCCACCTTCCTTGGCCCGCCGGATCATCTCCACGCCGGCAGCCGACGACACGTGCTGGAGGTGAACGTGTCCCTTCCCGGCGTGGGCCAAAGCCCGCAGCGCGTAATCGATGGCGCGGGTCTCGGCCTCGACCGGGCGGAGCGAGCAGCGCTGCACCGGTCCCTGCACCCGGTTGACCTGGGCCAGGACCTCCTCATCCTCGGGGTGGATCATCACGGGACGGCCGAGGGACACGGCGCGCCCGATCGCCTCGCTGAGCAGACGCGGGGAGAAGCCGTTGCGACCGTCGTCGCTGAAGGCGGCGGCCCCGGCGGCGGCGCAGGCCTCCATGTCGACCAGCTCCTCTCCCTTCAGCCCCTTGGTGAGAGCGCAGCCGGTCAGCACCTGGACCGAGGCGGCGACGGCCCGGAAGGTCGCCTCCTTGACCCGGTCGGGGCTGTCGATCGGCGGCACCGTGTTGGCCATCGCCACGATCTGGGTGAAACCCCCGGCCGCAGCCGCCTGCGAGCCGCTGTGGATGGTCTCGGCGCCCTCGTCACCCGGCTCACGGAGGTGGGTGTGGATGTCGATGAAGCCAGGGCAGAGGATGACCGGGGTGCCCCCCGGAGGTGGGGTGAGGTCGATGACGGGCAGCGTGCCCTCGCCCATGTGCTTGTTGATGGCGATGATCCGGCCCTCGCTCAGCCAGACGTCCTGGCCGGCCGCATCGCGGCGGGCGAGGGGGTCGATGACCCGGACACCGCGGAGGATGCAGTTCATGGGCGGGGCGCCAGGAAGATCCCGCCCGCGTCCGGATCCGAGCCGAGCTCGATCTCGACCCACTCCGCGGCGGTGACGGGAAGATTCTTTCCAACATAGGTCGGTCGCACCGGCACCTCGCGACCACCCCGATCCACCAGCACGGCCATCTCGATCGCCGCCGGCCGCCCCTGCGACGAGACGACATCGAAGGCGGCACGCATGGTCCTGCCGGTCTGGATCACGTCGTCGACGAGGATGACGACCGCCCCCTCGGGCGAGGGGGTGGAACGGGCCCGGCACGTGACCGGCAGGATCCCCTGCCAGGCGCCGTCCAGCCCCGGCTGGCGCGGCCGGTCATCGCGAAAGCCGCTCACGTCCACCGCGACGAGCATCACTTCGGGAGCGGAGATCTGCCGGAGGTGGGCGCAGAGATCGCGAGCCACCCCGACGCCGCCCTCCCGGACGCCGGCGAGGACCACTCGATCCATATCGCCCGGATGACCCTCGACGATCTCGTGGGCGAGCCGGGTCAGGACCCGGCTGACCCCGTGTCCGTCCAGCACGCGGGTCCGTGCCCACTCGGGGTCGGCGGTGTGCGCCGGCACGGCGCGCTGCGCCTGGGTCATCCGAGCAGTAGATCGAGCACGGCCATGCGAACCGCGACGCCGTTGCGCGCCTGGCGGAAATAGGCGGCCCGCGGATCCGAGTCCACCTCGGTCGCGATCTCGTCCACCCGGGGAAGAGGATGCATGACGATCGCCTTCTGGGGCAGCGCCCGCATCACCTCCGCGTCGATGCGGATCGCCCGTCGAGCCGCCTCGAAATCGGCGAGATCGGTGAAACGCTCCTTCTGAACGCGGGTCTGATAGACGACATCAACGGACGAGATCACCTCGTCAAGGCGATCGGTGAGCTGGAAGGGGACGCCCGCGGCGGCCACCCGGGCCTGCAGGTCGGCATCCACCTGGACCACCTCGGGGGCGACGAAGCTCATCCGAACTCCGGGGTAGAGGCTCAGCAGCTGCACCAGCGAGTGCACGGTGCGGCCAAAGCGGAGGTCACCGCAGAAGGCGATGTGAGCGCCATCGGCGCTGCCGCGCTCGCAGCGGATGGTGTAGAGGTCGAGAAGAGCCTGGGTCGGGTGCTCGCCGGGGCCGTCTCCCGCGTTGACGACCGGCACCGACGCCACCGCCGCGGCCCGGGCGGCGGCCCCGGCCTGATCGTGGCGGAGGACGATGACGTCGGCGTAGGAGGAGACCATCCGGATGGTGTCCTCCAGGGTCTCGCCCTTGATGACGCTGGAGAACTCCCGAGCCGCCTCGGTACCCACCACCGCACCGCCGAGGCGGAGCATCGCCGACTCGAAGCTGAGGCGGGTGCGAGTGGACGGCTCGTAGAAGAGGGTCGCCATGATCCGTCCGGCCAGCCGGGTGTCGCGGTGCCCGGCCAGCGCGTCGGCACGGGCAAAGATGTCGTCGAGGCTCTCCCGGTCGAACTGCTCGCTGGAGATGACGTGCTCGAACTTCCGAATGGTGCTGACCGGCGTCATCGGCGATGCCCTCCGACCACCCGTGGGGCCGCAGCGGAAGGGCACCGGCACAGCCGGCTCCGATCCCCTTGCCGGCCTCACGGGACCTGCTTGAAGTGGATCCGTCGCGACGCACTCTATCACTGCTGATGGCCGCGATCGTGGTCGCCGCCCGGCGGGGGAGGAGGCTCACCCGCCGCAGCCTGAAGTGGGCCGGGGCGGTGCGGATGGGCCGGCTTCCGATCCCCGGTGACGGCTGCAACGTCCCCCGACGAAGAGCGTGACGGGTTGGTCGCCGCGAGTTTGTTGGCGGAGCGCATGCCCGATACTGCCGGCGTGAGAGCGTTCGACGCCGCTCGCGCGGACCGTCCCCCGACCGCACCGCTTGCCCTCCCCGGGGTCACCCCGCTACGGCCAAGCGGTGCCTTCTCCGACCTTCGCTACCTGCTGATGGGCCGGATCGTCCCCGCCGTGCTCTACGCCGTGCTCGGGTACGAGGTGATCGTGAACGCCATCGCCTCCCGCCTCTCCCCGGTCAATTGGCTGACGGTGGTGGGCGGACCGGTGCGGGAGGGCCTGTTCGCCGCCTTCTGCCTGATCCCGGTCGTCCTCTTCGTGGTGCGGCCGAAGCCACAGACCGCGGACGTCAGGATCCTGCCGCGGGTGGTCGCCTTCCTCGGTACCGCGATCCTGCTCCTCTGCGGCACCGGGGTTGGCGGGGGCATGACCATCTTTGCCGTCCCGGCCTGGGTGGGGACCGTCTGCACGGTGGTCCTGGTGGGCGCCACGGCCGGCGCGGTCTGGGGCCTGCTGACGCTCCGGCTCTCCTTCGGCATCTTCCCGGCGGCGAGAAGTCTGGTGACCGGAGGCCCCTACCGCCTGGTTCGCCACCCCCTCTACATCTGCGAGATCCTGTCGGCACTG
>Ga0224535_1000400_pt1 | contig 12644 bp, 11 predicted proteins | sample 714E13034metaG_FD_179898 | JGI IMG/M metagenome (GOLD analysis project Ga0224535, IMG submission 179898) | Peat soil microbial communities from Stordalen Mire, Sweden - 717 E1 30-34 | ecosystem: Environmental > Terrestrial > Soil > Wetlands > Peat | place: Sweden: Norrbotten County, Stordalen... | reverse complement strand
TATGTTTCAATCTGTAATACACAAATTAAACACTAATATAGAACTCCTCACATTTTGTGCCCAGTTTTTCATTGACATACAATCGCAAATACCTAATACTCCCTTCCCATGAAAGCAAGTTCTTATCAAAAATTTAGTTTGTTTATTGTTATGGTTTTGTCATGCCAAGCTTTTTGTTTACCGAGTGGTACCTATGAAGAATAATAGTTAACACCAGAATAACTGCAAAATACAAATCTATGTAAAAAAAAGGCAAGCTAGGCTGGCCAGGATTCCAGAATTTATTAAATTCCCAAAGAAGTCTGAATATAAAAAATATAATTATAATTTCAACATAAATATAATAGAAAGACCAAGTTTTTTTAGATAATAAGCCAATAATAGGAAGCACAAAAAATAAAAAAGTGGTCAATAAAGATCCAGTAGAAATATTAACTCTTGTATAAAAAAAATTGGGGATTATTAGTATTGCAAAAAGGATTGCCAAAGTATAGCGCAGAAGTTTTAATTTTTTTTCCGAGGCTAAATCCCCACTTGTTGTATTTTCAGTCTTTATTGGATGCACTTGGTCATTTTCCATTTTTGTTTCTTTAAGAATTTATTTGCCTAAAGTATACCATTAAAAGTTCTGGACGAAAAGGTGAATATACAATTATACAGTAATTTTTTCGAGAGAGGAAAAGACATTTAATAATTGCCTGTTTGAAGTTATGAGGTGAAGAACTCAGGTAGGTGCTTAATGGAATAGTACACGGGTTTCTACGGGAGATCCTACGCAGAAAAATTCTGTTCAAAGTTTAAAAACGGGATAGAAAAATCGTCACTATTAAACAGTAGGTGAACACCAGCATAATCCATGTAACATTTTTCGTAATAAATATTTGTTGATTAACGATTATAAGGTGCAACGGAGTAATTGATATATTCCGAACTCTGAAACCTGCGGAGAACTTTCTGTAAGAAATAAATCGCCAACCGTGACTAATATGCTAGATTTCATTCCGTAATAAACAGGATCGTTCTCTGTATTTTGGGGTCATGTTTTTCTTAACATACACGACAAATTTATAGTTCACTCATAAACAAGCAAAGATACGTATTCATGGGTGTAGGTTTTCGTTGACACCCCATAATGTTTTATCTATACTTTCACAATATTAGGATAAATTATTATCGTAAACAAGTTCTTGTTCAATTTCTTGCTGTATTACGCTCATTTGAACATTAAGTATGCTTTTTTCATCTTTAAAAACAATCTATTAGAAACATACAGGAGAATTTTCTTCATGTCAGAATGGTTGCCCAGACAACGAGGACTTTACAACCGCATTCATGAGCACGACTCCTGCGGGATCGGATTTGTCGCGCATATCAAAGGTGATCCGTCGCACGATATTATCAATCGCGGCATAGAGGTGCTTGAACGGATGGAGCATCGCGGGGCCGAAAGCGCGGACAACAAGACAGGTGATGGTGCGGGGATCCTGATGCAAATCCCACACGGCCTATATAAAGACGAAATAACGTACCTGCCTGAATCGGGTTTCTATGGGACGGGCATTGTGTTTCTTCCCCGCAATAAGAAAGAAGCCCAATTCTGTGTAAGTGAGTTTGAACGTATCATTGATGAGGAAGGAATGAAAACTGTCGGGTGGCGTGACATAGTCTGCGACAATTCGGTGCTGGGGAAAATTTCCAGGGCCTCCGAACCCGCGATGAAACAGATTTTTGTGTCTATTCAATCCGGCGGGGAACAAAAAAGCCTGGAACGGAAGCTGTATATCGTCCGTAAAGTCATTGAAAACACTATCAGGAATTCATCTCTGAAGGAAAAACATTTTTTCTATATCCCTTCATTATCGAACAAAACCATTGTGTACAAGGGCATGCTGATGCCGACGCAATTGCGTCACTACTATCTTGATTTACAGGATCCACGCATGGCGAGCGCCGTGGCGCTGGTGCACTCGCGGTTCAGCACCAACACTTTTCCGTCATGGGACCTGGCCCAGCCGTTTAGGATGCTGGCCCATAACGGCGAAATCAATACCATCAAGGGAAACCGCTTCTGGATGTCAGCGAGGGAATCCTCTTTTGTTTCCGACGTTTTCGGCCGGGAACTGAGAAAAGTATTGCCGGTCATCGAGCCGGGGAAAAGCGATTCCGCTTCTTTTGACAACGCACTCGAGATGCTCTACTTTGCGGGCCGATCACTGCCGCATAGCCTCATGATGCTCATCCCGGAATCCTGGAACGAGAAAAATCCGATCCCCGAAGAACTCAAGTATTTTTATGAATACCACTCAACCTTCATGGAGCCTTGGGACGGACCGGCCTCCATGGTCTTCTGCAACGGACGCTTTGTTGGCGGAACCCTGGATCGTAATGGCCTCAGACCTTCCCGCTACGTGATCACCAGAGACGATCTGATTGTCATGGGATCCGAAGTCGGCGTCCAGACCTTTTTGCCGGAAGAAATCGTCTACAAGGGCCGTCTCATGCCTGGCAAGCTGCTTTTAGTCGACATGGAACAGGGACGCATCATCCCCGACGATGAGATCAAACGCGCCATTTACACCCGCAAGCCCTACCGGCTCTGGGTAGAACTGAACCGGATCAACCTCGACGATCTCGACGTCAAGGGCGATGTCGCGGTGGCCATGGATGCAGACCGACTTCATGAAATGCATTTGTTGTATGGATACTCCCGGGAGGATGTCGAAGATATCATTACCCCGATGGTGGAAACCGCTCAGGAGCCTACCGGATCTATGGGGACTGATACGCCGGCCGCCGTGTTTTCCGATCAGCCCCAGCGCCTCTTCAATTATTTCAAACAGTGCTTTGCGCAGGTCACTAACCCGCCCATCGACCCGATACGCGAAGAGCTGGTCATGACTCTGACCAGTTATATCGGCGCCCAGAAAAACCTGCTTGACGAAACGCCTGAACATTGCCGCATGATCAAATTCAAGAGCCCGATCTTTACAAACCGGAATCTGGAAACCATCAGGGAAAATGGCAAGCCGGAATTCCGGGCCGCAACCCTGCCCATGATCTTTCCGGTGAAGACCGCTCCGGGAAGCATGAAAAGGGCGTTGGACAGCTTATGCGTCCGTGTGGAAGAAAAAATAGACCAGGGCTATACATATATCATTCTCTCGGACCGGGATGCCGACTGCGACAACGCTCCCATCCCATCGCTTCTGGCCTGCGCGGGCGTTCATCATCACCTGATCCGCACGAAAAAACGCACCCACATCGGCCTCATCATTGAAACAGCCGACGCGCGTGAAGTGATGCATTTCGCTCTCCTCTTCGGATACGGCGCAAGCGCGGTCAATCCCTACGGGGCTTTTGCCACGATCCACAATCTGGTCAACAAGGAAGAACTGAAGGACATCCGGTATCCGAAGGCCGAGGAAAACTACATCAAAGCCATTAACAAAGGATTGCTGAAAGTTATTTCAAAGATGGGAACCTCCACGCTCAGGAGCTATCGCGGCTCGCAGGTCTTCGAGGCGATCGGACTGGGGCGCGAACTGATTGATACCTATTTCACCGGTACGGACTCTCGGATCGGCGGCATTGGCATAGTGGAAATCGAGCGTGAAGTCCTGATGCAGCACGACATCGCCTGCAAAGGGCGGCCGGGACTGCTCGCGGCGCCGGGGGTATACAAGTACCGCAAGGAAGGCGAACGCCATGCCTGGAACCCCGAATCTATCTATCTGCTCCAATGGGCGACGCGGACCGGTGACTATGATAAGTATAAAGAGTTCTCAAAAAGCGCCAATGCCCACACGTGCAAACCTCATTTCATTCGAGGGCTTTTCAACTTCCAGCCGCAGACCCCGATCTCTATTGATGACGTGGAACCGGAAGAAAAAATTCTCCGGCGCCTGACCACCGGCGCGATGTCCTTCGGATCGATATCCAAAGAGGCGCATGAAACGATCGCCATTGCCATGAATACGATTCACGGGCGGAGCAACACCGGCGAAGGCGGCGAAGATCCGGACCGATTTGTGCCGCGGCCGGACGGAACATCCACCCGCAGCGCCATCAAACAGATCGCCTCGGGGAGGTTCGGCGTTACCAGCAATTATCTGGCGAATGCTGATGAGTTGCAAATCAAGATGGCCCAGGGCGCCAAGCCCGGCGAAGGTGGACAGTTGCCGGGCTTCAAGATCAATTCAATTATCGCCAAAACCAGGCACTCGACGCCGGGAGTGACGCTTATCTCTCCGCCGCCTCATCACGATATTTATTCCATCGAGGATCTGGCGCAGCTGATCTTCGATCTCAAAAACGCCAACCCGAATGCCCGCATCAGCGTGAAGCTTGTGTCCGAAAGCGGCGTGGGCACCGTAGCGGCAGGCGTTGCCAAGGCGCATGCCGACAACATCCTCATCAGCGGCTTTGAGGGCGGCACGGGCGCAAGCCCCATCAGTTCAATCAAACACGCGGGACTTCCCTGGGAGATCGGTTTGGCTGAAACGCATCAGACCCTGGTCATGAACGACCTGCGCGGCCGGGTGCGGCTCCAGACCGACGGCCAGATCAAAACAGGACGCGACATTGTGATCGCCGCCCTGCTCGGCGCCGAAGAGTTTGGCTTCGGGACCTCGGCGCTGATCGTCCTGGGCTGTGTGATGATGCGTAAGTGCCATCAGAATACCTGCCCCGTCGGCGTGGCCACCCAGGACCCGGAGCTTCGGAAAAAGTTTACCGGCAAGCCCGAATTCCTAATCAACTACCTCCGCTTTATGGTTCGGGAAGTCCGCGAGATCATGGCTGCGCTTGGCATTCGGACGTTTGACGATCTGGTGGGAAGAACAGACCTTTTGTCGATCCGGTCCATTGACCACTGGAAAGCAAAGACCCTCGATCCGAGTCCTCTTCTCTATGTCCCGGAGGAAGCGAAAGAAAATGCGACGCACTGCGTTTTGTCCCAGCGGCATAAAATTGAAGATGTCCTGGACTGCACCCTGATCGAAAAGTCGGCTCCGGCGCTGGCGAGGGAAGGCCGGACGCCGGTATACATCGAACTCCCAATCAACAATACACAGCGGGCAACCGGAGCCATGCTTTCGTATGAAGTGTCCACAAGGTTCGGCGAGGCGGGTCTGCCGGACGAAACCATCTCCTGCGTATTCCATGGCAGTGCCGGTCAGAGCTTCGGCGCGTTTCTGGCCCGGGGCGTCACCTTCCGGCTTGAAGGGGACGCTAATGATTATTTAGGTAAGGGCCTTTCCGGCGGCAGGATCATTGTGACGCCTCCCGAGGGAAGCACGTTTGTGCCGGAGAAAAATATCATCATCGGCAACACGGTCCTTTATGGCGCCACATCCGGCGAGGCTTTCATCCGCGGCATCTCCGGAGAACGCTTTTGCGTGCGCAACAGCGGGGCGATAGCCGTGGTAGAGGGCGCGGGCGACCATTGCGCCGAATACATGACCGGCGGGCGCATCATTGTGCTCGGGACTGTGGGCCGGAATTTTGCCGCGGGCATGAGCGGCGGGATCGCCTACGTATTGGACTGTGAGGGGACCTTTGACTATTTTTGCAATAAAGGCATCGTGAATCTCACGCCGCTTCGGGAATTCGAGGACCAGGAATTCATTATCGAGTATCTGGAGAAGCATGTAAAATATACCGGCAGCACCGTGGCTAAAGAAATACTGCTGAACTGGCACGAACACGTTCCGAAGTTTGTCAAAGTGATGCCGGTTGAATACAAGCGGGCCATGGATGAAATAAAACTGGCGATGATCGACGAGAAGCTTGCCCACATCAGGGAAGAAGAACAATTGGGAGTGACATACTAATATGGGAGATCCGAAAGGTTTCATTAACGTAAAACGCCGGGAAGCCGGCTACCGCCCGGTGGAAGAGCGGGTGAACGATTATAGCGAAGTAGAAAAGCACCTGCCGGATGACGCGCGCCGGCTGCAGGCGTCGCGGTGCATGGACTGCGGCGTGCCTTTCTGTCACTGGGCGTGCCCGGTGTCCAATGTCATGCCGGAATTTCAGGACCGGGTCTACCGGGGTGACTGGAAAGGGGCCTATGACATTTTGCAGGAAACAAACAATTTCCCGGAATTCACCGGCCGGGTTTGCCCTGCCCTGTGCGAAGCCTCCTGTGTGCTTGCGATCGGCGACGATGCAGTCACCATCCGGCAAAACGAGCTCGCGGTCATTGAAAAGGCTTTTTCGCTGGGACTGGTGAAACCAGAGCCACCTTTGCATCGCACCGGGAAGACCGTAGCCGTGATCGGCGGCGGCCCTGCGGGCCTCGCGTGTGCCAACCTGTTGAACAAGGCGGGGCACACCGTAACACTCTTTGAATCGGCCGACAGTGTGGGGGGCTATCTGCGCTATGGCATCCCGAACTTTAAACTCAATAAGTATGTCATCGACCGGCGCGTGAATCTTCTGATCGAGGAGGGGCTCATCATCAAGACGGGCATCACCGTTGGAAAAGACATTCCGGTGTCCGGGCTGCGCAAAGAATTTGACGCGATCTGTATCGCCGTTGGCGCACGGGAAGTCCGCGACCTGCCCATTGAAGGAAAAAACCTTCAAGGCATTCATCTGGCGTTGGATTATCTGACCCAGCAAAACAGAGTCGTGAAGGGCGATGCCATACCGGAAGACGATCTCATCCGCGCCTATGATAAAAACGTTGTGGTCATCGGTGGCGGCGACACTGGCGCAGACTGTGTCGGCACGGCAATCCGCCAGGGCGCCAAATGTGTTATCCAGCTTGAACTTCTGCCCAAACCTCCCGAGCACCGTACCGGCCTCGAACCATGGCCGTTGTGGCCGAAGCTTCTGAAGACCTCCAGTTCTCACGAGGAAGGATGTGATCGGTTGTGGAATGTCTCCACAAAAAGATTTATTGGAGATCAGGGTGTCGTCAAGAAGCTTACGGTGGTAGAAGTGGAATGGACTACGGGAGAAGATGGGAGGCAGGTCATGACCGAAGTCCCCGGTTCGGAATTCGAGCTGGAAGCCGATCTGGTGCTCATCGCCATGGGCTTTGTTCACGTTGTTCATGCAGGCCTGGTGCGGGAACTGGAAGTCGAGCTCGACGCACGGGGCAATATAAAAATTGACGAGAATTGCATGACCAGTGTTGACGGGATTTTCTCCGCCGGCGACTCGTCGCGGGGAGCGTCTCTCGTTGTTTATGCCATACAGGACGGCAGGCAGGCCGCTGACGGAATCAACAAGTACTTATTCCAATTCTAAATCAAAGCACTATCTTTATTGGTTGCGTCGTCGGCCGGAGCCATGCTCACGAGTAAGCTGGATAGGTTTTGAATACCTATTTGCGACAGAACGTAGTAATCGAGTTATCTGCAGATCGACTGAGTTATTGGGTCTTGTTTGGCTTTATGTAACATCTCTTTTTTTCCTTTCCAAAAAATTTATTATAACCTAAAACCGTCTCTTGTTTTAATCCCTCATCTGTTAACTTTCCTTTGAACCGCTACACTCTTGAAGATATCGAGAAAAATAAGGGAATTCTTTATGACGATGCTGTCGCAGATGCCTGTCTGAGATTATTTCGGGAGAAAGGATATCATTTTATATGAGATAGGGAAACCAATCCCGTAAAAGATTACAAACGGTAATCCTTAATTCTGATGACTGCCAAATACTATGGATTCGTAGGTGCATATTGCAGTCCTCCAATAAAGCCATAATTATCCATATATTTAGCCTTCAGAAAATTCTATAATCTACAGAACGCCAAAGACCTAACAAGCAAATAATATGGAGGTGCACAATGATGACAAAAGAAGCGATAACTCTGTTTAAATATTATCTTCAATCAAATAACAAAAAGAAAACAATAGAGAGCTACAATACCCTGTTTGATAAGTTTGAAGCTATTTACACACAGAGAGCATTGGAGGACATAAGCTCTGATGAGATTTTCCAATTTCTTGAAAACGTGACACAGAATCATTCCAAATCCACACGCAGACTTCGGTATGCCCAGATAAAATCATTTTATAACTTTATCATTGATCGTCGCTCTCTCAATATGAGAAATCCCTGTAACACACCATTGCTCAGCAAAGCCTTCAAGGCGCCGAAAAACTTACTCCGAAAGATCCTCGACCGAGAAACAATTGAAGAAATGATATACAATACAAAAAGTCATCGTGACCGATTGATATTAGAACTTCAGGCTCGATGCGGATTACGGATAGGTGAATTATTGAAAATCAAGGTATCTGATGTTTTTGACAGAACCATTACGCTTAGGGAACCAAAATCGGGCAAAGAAGCGGAAAAGGCCTATATGCCGGAGAACGTATCAAGAAAACTATCGGAATACATACAGGGGAATACTTTTCAGGGAGAGAATCTGATATTTCCTATCTGCTATTCAACGGCAAGATCCATGATAAAAGGTTTGGGAACCAAATTGAATGTTAACGTTTCATCACATGATCTTCGGAGATATTCAGCCACATATGCCAGCAGAAATGGTGTCCCTTTGGAAGTAGTATCGAAAGTAATCTTGAGGCATCAGGACTTGAAGACCACACAGATATATCTCGGAAAGATCACTGATTCCGAGGCAATCCGCTGGATGGACATCCTGCATGAAAAGTAGGATTGATTATACATTACCAATTGAAACAAAGAGGTTTTTGGGGTATTAACTTACACAAGGGTCAGGGAAGTTACGATTATTTAAGTGTATAAACTGCTATCTTTCTTCCTGAAATCCACACAATGCTGTCACGGAAAAATATTCAACATTATAAACGATAATCATCAGTAATCATGTAATGTTTTTCTAAGGGAAAGATGTATGCTCAAGGATAACCTATTCTAATATTATATAAGTTGCGAAAAAGTATTAATATCATTTAAAGCATAAATATTTCCAGCTCAACGATCTTGACAAACAGATATCATGCAGATAAACTTTAAAAAATAGTAAAATATTTGATCAATTAAGTACAATGCCCCGCAATTATTAATGGTAACGCTAATAAATAACTAAAAGTTATAGGGAGCCGGCCAGTATCGGCTGGCCGACACCGGTAACGCAGCTGAAAATTGCCGATCCGGAAACTTTCGAAGAAATGCTTGTTAATGTCGAGGGCGAATTGTGGATTAAGGCGCCGAATGTGACCAAGGGATACTGGGAGATGCCTGAAGCCACGGCAAAGTCCATTACGGATGGCTGGTTGCACACCGGAGACGTGGCTTCCATCGATGAAGAAGGCTTTGTTTACATTAAGGACAGATTAAAAGACATGATTAACCGTGGCGGTGAAAAGATATTCAGTGTTGAGGTGGAGGACGTGCTCTATACCAATCTCAAAATACTGGAAGTCGTGATAGTCGGCGTGCCCGACGAAAAGTTCGGCGAATTGGTTAAAGCCGTAGTCGTTCCGAAAGCCGGGATAAATATCACGGAAGATGAAGTAAAAGAATGGGTTATAACCAGGATGGCAAAATTCAAAACTCCAACCTATGTAGAATTTGTAAAAGAACTTCCCCGGAATTCCAATGGTAAAATCATAAAGAAAGAATTGCGCTATGTCCCGTGAAAAGACACTAAAGCAGCAAAACAGGCAGGTTAAAGACAGAGATAAAATTAATTCGGATTTTTGCCTAGTACTTCCTGAAAGTGAGCATTTAAGATTTTTCACGGGTATGCTTGCTTTTAATCCGTAAGAAACACAATTATCGCCAGACGACAAAAATCCGGGAACTATCCACATCCTATCAAGGTATCCCTCAGCATGCTGAGGTTCCACCGCATATTGAGGGTGAAATAAACACTTCATACTTCTATGCTGTCCTCCCCTATTAATCTAACAACATATTATTAAAGGATGAATCCAAACTTCTGGTTCTTCTTCGGATATTGGCAGGCTATTTGCTATTACTATTTAGATGATTCTTCTAATCGTATAAATCGAGGTTCTTTTTGATGACTCTTTTAATCATACGAATGAATGTCTTTCCTGAGAAACGCATAGAGTTGTCACAGACGATTTCCTCACTGTCCGTTTCCACAAGGACGCAGAAGGGATGCCGGCACTGTGACTTCTGGCAGAGTGTCGAGGATGAAAATAGATTAGTTCTTCTTGAAGAATGGAATACCAAGAAAGACTTTATGACCCACCTGAAGTCAGACAATTTCAAGGTAATCAGGGGAACAAGGAACCTTCTCCAAGAACCCTATGAGAAGACGTTCTACACCTTTTCCACCTGACGGGACGAACCGCTCAGTCCGAAATGGCAGTTGTGGGAAAAATTGTTCTGTTCAAAGTAGGGGTATTCTGCGGGAGGTTTCATAAATGATTAACCTGATCAATTTAAATTATCGACTCTAAGGAGGAAGCAATGGTTGACGACAACCGTGTATTCACTGCTAGCAGATTAACTTCTGGCAACCGGCTTTTCCCAGTGCGTATTGAAGTAAATCAAAATCGGGTTACGCGAATTAAACCTCGACTTTTCGGTTCCAACGAAGAGAGTATTGCAATTCCTAAAGTGGCTTCGATTAATATACAAACGGGTATATTATGGTCCGATATCCGAATTGATTCGGCAGGAGGAGGCAACCCCATTGTGAGCCATGGGCATAGTAAAGAGGATGCAAGAGCCATTCGTGATCTAATTGAACGACTCCAGCAAACCATGCGGTCCTCTCAGGGGCCTAAGACCTAAATGTCACAGTAATGGAATTGCTGGAAATCATCAAAAAATTACTAATGAAGGATTATATATGATTCAACTTGAGCATCCATCCCAGGAAGATATTGAAGAAAAGATAAAAAGCAAAGAATCTTTTTTGGTAGTAAATATTTCGGGACTTAAGGAATTGATGAAATATTGCTTTTTAATAGTGAAAATAATTCAAAATAATCACATGACTTGTAGAGTCAAAACAAGAGGTAGGAAAGTTGTGGCTCTTCCATTCATATTTTTACCACCGACATGGTGGTACTTAGGAAGTCAAGTTGCTCACAACCTAGTTACTTTAAATCCAGAGTGGATAATAACTAGAAATATTTTCACACGAAAAATATGGGTTGAGTATAAAACCTAATGAATTATCCCAACCTCTTATTGATAATAATATATTGTCTATCAGGAAACGTTGGTGGTATGTATAAGAGAACGGTGTGATCAGTTGGGAAAACAAACATTGTAAATCATTCATATAAGGAGTTTGGCATTTGTTGTGAAATAAATATAAATTATAATTCTTTGAGAAAAGTAAGATTTAAGGAAAATAAAAAATGTTAACAACTAACAAAAAGAGTGTCTATATAGGTATTAGTTCAGGGTTCATTCTACAAATTGTTGGTATTTTTGTTAAAAGTCCTATTGGTATGAATGATGCCTTGAGCGCAATACTTTTTATTAGCGGATATTTTTTATTGATATGGAGTTGTTGGTTATATGCACGGGAAAAGGGATATAGTGGTGCATGGAGATTATTGGGACTATTTAGTTTGCTGGGATTTGTAATTCTTTTCTTTCTTAAAGATAAGAGTAAATAGGATTTGTAAAATAATGATTATGCTTTTATCATAATAAATCATTCATATAGAGCTAAACTATGATCAGAGAGTTCAATGGCAAGAATCCCCAAATAGCATTTTCCGCGTTCGTGAGTGAGACTGCCTACATCGCCGGCGATGTAGAAATTGGTGAAAATACTAACATCTGGCCCGGAGCCATCATCCGGGGAGATATTGCCAAGATAACCATAGGTAAAAACACCAGCATCGAAGATAATTGCGTAGTGCACAGTGCCACAGGTATTATCATCGGAGACAATACAATTGTGGGACACGGAGCTGTCCTCCACTGTAAGAAAATCGGCGATAACGTTCTGATAGGTAACAACGCCACTGTTCTAGATAATGCTGAAATCGGAGACCATTGCATTATTGCCGCCGGCTCTGTAGTTGCTCCAGAGACGAAATTTCCAGCAGAATCATTGGCCGTGGGTGTGCCTGCCAAAATGAAAGGCAAGCTATCTCAGAAACAAAAAGACTATATAGCCATGGGTTCTGCATTCAATGTTAAACTAGCCCAGAAATATAAGAAACAAGGACTTTGAGATATCTAATTTTTTCCCACTATAAATAACGATTACTTCCTGATATCCTTATTTTCCGAATTTACAAATTTATGTTAGGTTACAACTTGTAATCTTTAGCGTTTGGAATATTAACACCGAGCCATATAAACAATGTTAGGCAGCCGCTGGAGCGCCGAACAGTTAAACGGGGACTGAAATGGGAAACCAGACGACCACCGCACTCTACGTAGTCTTGATGGCAGCCGTGATCGTCGCGATCGATATCTTGTTCTTCAAGAACCGGTTCTGGGAACGGCTGATGGTGAACTTAGGAATCGTCCTGGTATTCGCAGCCTTCTACTTCAGATTCCTGAAACGTCCATGAGCAAGGCGGAGGCGCGGCGCGCCCCTGAGCTTAGCAGTTGCACCTTAAAACCAATAATCCTCAAGTCTGACGATTACCTACTACTGAAACTTAGTAGGGTATGCCGTGTAAAACGTATGACTTATCGGTTAAAGTCCGATCATGGGAATTCGGTAGTTAGCCCATATAGCTTGAGGG
>Ga0224535_1000399_pt1 | contig 12667 bp, 11 predicted proteins | sample 714E13034metaG_FD_179898 | JGI IMG/M metagenome (GOLD analysis project Ga0224535, IMG submission 179898) | Peat soil microbial communities from Stordalen Mire, Sweden - 717 E1 30-34 | ecosystem: Environmental > Terrestrial > Soil > Wetlands > Peat | place: Sweden: Norrbotten County, Stordalen... | reverse complement strand
CGCAGTGACTCGGCCTCAAATGTACAGGAGCGTAAATAGGCCGAAACGGTAACTCCAGCCTCGGCAGCCCGTTTGTGCAGTTGCGCGCACTCCGCTTTACTCATGCGGATTGTGATGCTGGCATCCTTCAGATTCCTCCCGGTTTGCGCAGTTCTGAGGCGATTAGATTCCAAATCCGGAGTTGCCGGAGAATTCCGGCCTGCGTCGGGTTGCGCCTTCGACTGCGGTTCTGCTGCTAAAGTCGCCGGAGAGCTCTCTGCAATACGATATGGCCCCGGATCGACGGCCGGGGGGAGCGACTGATCTGTGAAGCGGTTGCGCGAATGAGCTTTCAGGGCATTTCCGTAGCTAAGTGTTGCTACGTCGTCGGCAAGATCATCATCATTCCAGACGGGCGCTGGTCTTTGCGCAGACCCGGCCAGCGTAGCCAGCAGGCCCGCAAAACTTGGGGCGGGCGCGGCTGTAGTTGGTTGTTGCATGGCAAGGAGCATACATCGACGCTAGACAGCTTGCGTGAGAAGATGCGTATGCAAAAATCCAATTGATTCCAAATGAGGATAAGCCGACCGCATGTCCTGAAGTGAAACACGCAAAATCAGTCCACGCGTGAAGAATCCCCGCCACCAATCGAGATTGGAAACCCCAACAAGTCAGGCGCAAATCGCTTCAACGTATTCAGCTTCGGGGAGCACTCGGCCTGGCAGTCTCAAGAGCTGGGTCACGGCTTCGGCGCTCATTGGGTGTGCAAAGAGGTAGCCCTGGCCATAACGGCAGCCCATGCCGCGCAACAGGTGATATTGCTTGTGTGTTTCAATCCCTTCGGCGACCACATCCATGCCCAGCACGCGAGCCAGTTCGATAATGGTGCGCACAATCTGCAGCGGTTGATCGCCCTCTGTCATTCGGCACACAAAAGACCGGTCGATCTTGAGCACGTCGAAGGGAAACGAATGCAGGTAGCTGAGGGAGCTGTAGCCGGTGCCGAAGTCGTCCATCAGCAGGGAAACGCCCAGCCTGCGCAGGCTGCCAAGGACCTCCAGTGCAATGCGCATATTGGGAATAATGCTGGACTCGGTCATCTCCAAACCGAGTTGGCGGCTGGAGATGCCGGATTGGGCCAGCAGGTCCTCCACATGATCAGCCAGGCCCTCGCGCGAAAACTGGCGAGCAGAGAGGTTCACGCCAACCCTCAGAGAGGCATGTCGAGGATCCTCATAGCACCACTTCTGAATCTGGCTGCAGGCCTCGCCAAGCCCCCAGTCGCCGATGGGCAAGATCAGCCCACTTTCTTCGGCTAGCGGAATGAAGTCCATGGGGGGAATCAACCCCCGCTCGGGGTGTGCCCAGCGAATGAGGGCCTCAAGACCGACAATCCTACGCGTAGCAAGGTCGATCTCCGGCTGGTAATAGAGCACAAACTGGCGTTGGTCTAGGGCCTGACGCAGGTCGGTCCGGCTTGGCCAGCTTTTGTTGGCAATGGCCGCAGCGTGATGAACACGCCTCAGCCCTCTTTTGTTCTTATTGATGGTATTGCGTAGCCTTCGCAGCTCCAACTGGCTTGAGACCATCTCGGCCAGGCTCTCCAGTGTGCGAATCGCCTCCGGCTGCATCTCCGGGCAGGGCTTCCTGCTGAAGACGGTCAAAACTCCCAGAACTCTTCCGTCGAAGGAGCGCACTGGTACGCTGGCAAAAGAGGCTTCCTTGTGACGTCTCAGGCGCGTCGATAGCCGTTCGTGGAGAGGATGACTGGAGATGTCAGGGACAACCACAGGGCCGTCTTCCGCAAGCACCAAGTCGAAGATGGAGTCTTTGCGAGGCAGCTCAAGAACCCTCAGCCCCCAGCAGGATTTCATCCAAACGCGGCTTTCGTCGGCAAACCCGAGCCTAGCCGAATCGGCGTTAAAGTACTCGGCAGCCAGCCGCGTAATGGCGTCGAAACCAGGCTCTGGCGGAGTATCAAGTATCTCAGTTGCCAGTAGCGCGGCTAACCGTGCATCCTCCAACTGCAGTTCCACTCCCTCAGTCCCAAACTCTACCTGTGGCATCTTGACTCCTGGCCCAGCGGCGCCTGCGACTGCCCGACACTGGCGGGAGGTAGCCAGCCTCTGTAAGCCGGCCTGCTGCACAGACAGCCTAAGGCTGCCAGGCCTGCCCTCCCAATGAGTTACGGTTGCGACAAATTGTTAATTTCCGATAATGCCTGCCGCAAAGCGCCGCACCTTCCTTATCGGTAGAGAAGTCCAGCGCTAGAGGTTACTGCGGGGTTTTCTCGTGATTACTAAACCCGCTAACGAGCTACGGCTTTCCAGAAGAAGACTGTGCCGTTTCCGTCCACAGAAAAGCGAGTTCGTCCGCATCGTCCTGAATCTGCTGCCCTGCGCCGACTCCGGCGGAGTGGCCTCCGGTAAGGCTGTAATGAAGCAGGATGGGCCTTCCGCTGGACGAGGCTGACTGCAACAGGGCCGTCATCTTACGTGCATGGAGCGGGTCCACACGGGTGTCGTTGTCGCCGGTAAAGAACATGACTGCCGGATAGGCCGTGCCGGCCTTGACATTGTGGTAGGGCGAGTACTCGATCAGATAAGAAAACTGCTTTTCGTTCTCCGCCGAGCCGTACTCCGTCTTCCAGTAGGAACCCACAAGAAACTTCTGATAGCGCAACATATCCAGCAGCGGATATCCGCACCAAATGGCCGCGAACAGTTCCGGACGCTGGATAATCGAGGCGCCCATTAGCAGCCCGCCGTTGGACCTGCCCCGAATGGCAAAGCGCGCAGCAGAAGTGTATTTGCTGGAAATCAGGTACTCGGCGGCAGCGAACCAGTCGTCAAAGACATTCTGTTTCTTTTCGAACATGCCCAACTCGTGCCAGTTCTCGCCATACTCTCCGCCACCGCGCATGTTGGGCACGGCAAACCACCCACCCTGCTCCATCCACCACGCATAGGCCGGATTCCAGACGGGCGTTTCGCTGGAGTTGAAGCCTCCGTAACCGGTCATCAATAAGCGCTCCGTTCCGTCCTGCTTCAAACCTTTCCGCCCGGCAATGAACATGGGAACTCGCGTGCCGTCCTTCGACGTAAAGAAAACCTGCTTCAACTCATACTGATTGGGATCGAATGGGATCTCCGGCTGGGCGAAGACTTCGCGCTTGCCGGTAGCAGTATCCAGCCGGTAAATTGTCGGCGGCTGAATGAACGATTGGAAGCTGAAGAAACCGTAGCGGCCGGACGCTTTGCCTTCCAGATGCGAGGCGGATCCGACGCCGTCGTAATCGATGCTCCCAGCGGAACTTCCATCCAGTTTGTAAATCGCGGTCTTCGATTGCACGTCCTTAAATCGCATGATGTAGAGCTTGCCGCCCACGATGGAGAAATTCTGGATGGGGTCAGTGCTCTCCGATACGATGGTCTTCCACGCGCCGGGCAAAATACCGGGCTGGGCCTTCAAGATGCGTCCGTTCGGCGCTTGGCAGTCGGTTTTCACAACCCATGAACCGCTGGCATAGATGGCAGAGAAGCGGGAGTCCAGGCCCCACACCAGAATGTTGAACTCCGATTCCGGTTTGCTCAGCTCGCGGAATACAATGTCGACGCGCCGGGCCGGAACGCCGCGTTCGATGTGGACGACAAGATAGCGGCCGTCATCGGTTACATCCGCGCTGAGCAGGTCGTTCGGCCCCAGCGTCTCGCCGTGAAATTCGCGGCCCAGAAGGAGCGTGTCACGGTCAGTGGCTGTTCCCAGCAGGTGCTGGTAGAGCAGTGTTCCCGCTTTTTCGCTGCGCGTGTAGTAGAGACTGGCGCCATCGGGAGCAAAATGTACGCTGTCATAGCGGGCGCTGGGCAACTCGTCCGCCAGCGTCTTGCCGGTCTTCACATTCAACAGGCGGATGCTGGTCTGGTCCGCACCTCCCTGGCGCACCCGATAGGCCACAAGCGTTCCATTGCGCGAGACATCCGCCAGTCCAAAAGAAGTGTTGGGATCGTGGTTAAGAGCAACGGGATCGATCAGCCTCTCGTCTTTCCCCGTCCATCCGCGGCGGACGTAGATCGATGCCTGCTCCTCGCCTGCCAGCCGTTTTAGAAAAAAGTAATTCTCGCCGCGTTGTAGGGGCATAGACCAGCGCTCGACCACTTCCAGCGCGTGAAGCCCGTCCAACAGCCGGGGCCGGATGCTTGCCTGTTTCAGGTAGCTCGCAGTGTAGTCATTCTGGACAGAGAGGAATGCGCGGGTCTGCGGGCTCCTGGCATCTTCCAGCCAGCGATAGTTGTCGGTGATCTTCGTCCCAAAGTAGTCGCCCACCACCGGAATGACCTCGACAGCCGGCGGCGGCGGCAGGGTGATGCCCTCTCGGCCATGAATCGCCTGCGCGAGTGCGCCCATCCCGACAACTACCCAAAGCAAAGCTCCCCATCCAATAGTGCGCTGCATAAGAAAAACCCCCAGCCGACAGAATACCCGAGAGGATGAGTGAGGTGTCTGGAGGGTCCGTTCTTCATGGTTTTTACAGTCATGGCCTCTACCCCGGTAAAATCAACAACAGTGGCAGATCGCGACTCAAATCAACTCTCAGTGCCCGCGCAAACCAAATGGTCGCGCGCTTTGGGATTGCTGCGCCCTTCGCACGCGCACACCGCCTTCACAGCAACCCTGGTGTTGATGGCCTCCACCCTTCTCTCGCGCATCATCGGCCTGGTGCGGATCAAATACATCGCATGGCTTTTCGGCCGCGGCATGGAAGCCGATGCTTTCAACGCCGCCTTCGTTCTGCCCGACATGATCTCTTATTTTCTGGTGGGCGGAGCAGCATCCATCACTTTTGTCACTATCCTTACGCGCTATCGCGAAACCGGGCGCGAAGACGAGGGGCAGCGTTCGCTCTCGGTAATTCTCACCACCATGTACCTGGTACTGGGCACAGCCATCGTGCTGGCGGAGATCTCCGCCCCGTGGTATGTCCACCGAATGTTCCCCGGCTTCGACGCTGAAAAAGCGGCGGTCTGCGTGCAACTGACGCGGATTCTGCTACCCGCGCCGTTGTTCTTCTTTGCCGGCGGCGTCTTTGGAGCAGTGTTGCTGGCGCGCAAGCAGTTCAGCATACAAGCCGTTGCGCCGCTCATCTATAACCTGGGCACTATTGCGGGCGGCATCTTTCTGGTGCACAAGCTGGGCATTTCGTCGCTGGCCATCGGCACGCTGGCGGGCGCGTTTCTGGGGCCGTTTCTGTTGAATGCGGTCTTTGCCCGGCGGGCGGGCACGCGCTACCGGCCGATACTAGACTGGCACAACGAGGGGCTGCGCGAGTGGGTGCGGTTGTCGGTCCCGCTGATGCTGGGTGTTTCGCTGGTGACCGCCGACAGTTGGATTATCGCCTACTTCGCTTCGGGAACCGGCGGCGCAATCACGCTGATGACCTATGCCAAGCAGCTTTTTACCGCGCCCATGGCCATACTGGCCCAGGCGGCGGGCGCAGCTTCCATGCCCTTTTTTGCCAGCCTGTGGAGCCAGCAGCGCCGTTACGAGTTCGCCGTGGGCGTGGCTAACTCGGTCTCGCGCGTGGCCTCGCTGGGGCTGCTGGCCGCCTCGGGCATGGTGGCGCTGGCCGTGCCGCTGGTGGAACTGCTCTTCAGTGGCGGCCGCTTTTCCCTGCGCGATGCACGGGAGTGCGCTGTCTACTTTGCAATCTTCTCCCTCGCCCTGTTTCTATGGTCGGCGCAGGCAATTTATTCGCGCGCCTTTTTTGCCGCGGGAGAAACATTCGTTCCGATGGTGGCGGGAACGGTGGTGACGGTGATTTCGCTGCCCATCTACTGGGCGCTCTATCACTGGCATGGCGCGATGGGGCTGGCGATGGCCTCCGACGTGGGCATTGCGATGCAAACCGGGGCTATTGCCGTGCTTCTGCATCAGCGGCATATGGTTTCGCTGGCCAGCCTGGATTTTGCCGAAATGGGCCGCTGCCTGCTGGCCGCACTCGTCAGCGGCACAGGGATTGGGCTACTCTTCGGATGGTTGGATGGCGTGCTGCACAGCGCAATTCCGGGCCATGTTTACTGGATCGATCTGGCAGTGCTCGTGGCCGGATCGGCGCTGTGGATCTTGATAACCAAGTTGGTTCTCGAAAAAGCCGGCTCAGCGCTGCCCAGGGTAACAATGAAGCGGTTGGGACTGAAATAAGCGTATGCGCCGGCCACGCAGCCACCAATGTTATCCGGAGACACAAGAGCCTCTGCTGCTGCAGGGGCTCTTGTGCTGGTGCTAAATCGCAAACAAAATTATGGCTGAACTGTTTTCACAGGTTCGGATGATGCCGCAGTCAAAGAGGTCGCTTTGGTCTCTTTGACCTCCGGCCTGCGAATGTCAATTCCGCCTTTGAAGAAGGCGCCATCCTCAATGCTGATGCGGGCTGCCGCCAAATCGCCGGTGAGAGAGCCTTCAGTGCGAATATCGACACGGTCTAAAGCGTTGACATTGCCGCGGACCTGGCCCAGTACAACGATTTCGCGAGCGGAGATGTTTGCCCCGACCAAGCCATTGCGTCCTATGGTCACACGGCTGCCGGGAAGATTGATGGTGCCCTCGACCTTTCCATCAATATAAAGCGACTCAGTGCCGCTGATCTCGCCTTTGACGGTCAAACCTTTACTGATGGTGGCCTGATCGTTTTTCATGCCCTCTGCGCGTCCTGCGGCATCTACAGACAATGCGGGTGGAAAGGTGCGGGCAGGCTCCTGGGTATGGGCGGGAACAGGGGTTTCAGGCTGGCTTGGTTTCCAAATAGCCATCAGCTTTTCCTCTCAAATTTGCTATCGGATGCGACTTCCAGCACCGTGGTGTGATTACACATTCTTATTCTACCCGCATACTGAGCAGTAAAGATGAACCTAAACTAAATCACTTTAGGCATTCCGGGAGTTGTCTTCTCAGCCGCCGGCTTTCCCTCGGGCTTGCGGATATCGATGCCGCCCTTGAAGAAGGCTCCATCCTCAATGCTGATGCGCGCCGCGGTTACGTCGCCCGTCAAAGCGCCCTCGGAGCGTATGTCGACCCGGTCGGAGGCCACGATATTGCCTCGTACCTTGCCTAGAATGACGATTTCGCGTGCAGTAATGCTGCATGCAACCTGGCCGTTGCGGCCGACAGTAACGCGGTTGCCTGGTAAGGAGATGCTGCCCTCGATATTGCCGTCGATAAACAACGACTCGGAGCCGGTAATCTCTCCCTTGATGAGCAGGCCCTTGCCAATAGTGGCTTGGTCCCCGGCTGAAACGGGAATCCGGTTGGCGGGCTCAACGGGGGGAGGCGGTGGCGTGGGGTGATTGTGTTCAGGTGTAAAGTTGGGGGTTGCGGGACCGGATTGGCTGGGTTTCCACATAGCGCTCAAAATGAATCCTTTTCTGTCCAAGAGGGACTGGGTTATCTAAAAACAGGGGCCAATGCGGCGAGCCCCAAAATTGTGAATGAATCAATGGGATGCCGGGCTTTGCACCACAAACAACCCATGCACGGCCACAACTAGGATGTTACCCCTTTGCGGCCAGCCAGTAGTATTGCGATGACGTCATTTTATGACATGGCGCTGTACTCTTGAACTATGACCGATCTAGAACTGGTGGCGCGCATTCATCGCTCCGCCGGCGGCAAGGCCGGATACAAGCAACTGGTCCGTGAGTTGAGCCTCGGCGGCGGGCGGGAGCGACGTCTTTTGCTGGAACAACTTGAACGGCTCACCATGCGCGGCGAGCTGATCAAGCTGGACAAGGAGCACTGGAGCATTCCCCGGCCTGTCGGCGTGGGCGGCACACTCGAAAATCTGGCCGCCGGCAGGCTCGACCTGCATCGCGACGGCTACGGCTTTGTCCGCCCCAACACAAAACAAGCCGTCGGCAAAGAGGATATCTTCATTCCTCCCAACGAGATCAACAGCGCCATGCAGGGCGACCAGGTACTTGTAGAGGTCGAGCCGCCCAAGTCCGATGGCCGCCGCATGGGCCGCATCGTGCGCGTGCTGGAGCGTCACAACCCCACCGTCGTTGGCACCTTTCACTATGCGAGGTCAGAGCGAGCGGCAGGGAACGCCGTCACGCCCTTCGACGAGCGCATGACGCAGCCTATTCTCATCCCTGAAGGCCAGGAACTGCCCCCGACCGTTAAAACCGCCACGCCCCACCGCGTTATCGGCAGCGAAACCGCAGCTGCAACCTACGACAACCTCGAAGGCCTGGTCGTCGATGTGGAGATTACCCGCTGGCCAACGCCCACGCGCCCGCCGGTGGGCCGGGTGATCGAAGTGCTGGGCTCGCCCAACGACTTCGGTGTCGACGTGGAGATGATGATCCGCAAGCACCAGTTGCCGCACATCTTCCCGGATAATGTCCTTGCCGAAGCCCGCGCCGTGGCCCAACTCGATGAAGAGGAAATTGCCGCCCGCCGCGACTTCCGCGCGCTGCCCATTGTCACCATCGACGGCGAAACAGCCCGCGATTTCGACGACGCTGTTCTGGTGCGTGAGGCCAACGGCGGCTATGAACTGCAAGTCCACATTGCCGATGTGGCGGAGTATGTCGGTCCCGGGACCGATCTTGACCTGGAAGCTCGTCTCCGCGGAACCAGCGTCTACTTCCCCGATCGCGCCATTCCCATGCTGCCGCAGGAGTTATCCACCAACATCTGCAGCCTGCGTCCCGCAGAAGACCGGCTAGTGCTCAGTTGCATCATGCAGCTCAACTCCACGGGCCGCATCACAAGCTACGAGATTGTCGAGGGGGCGATCCGCTCGGCTGCGCGCATGACCTATACCGAGGTCCACGCGATTCTAGAAGGCGACGCCGAGACCCGCGCACGCTACGCTGCTCTGGTTCCTGACTTCGAGCGAATGAAAAAGCTGGCCGTCCTGATGAACCAGCGGCGCGAGGAGCGCGGCAGCATCGACTTCGACCTGCCCGAGCCGGTCATCGAGTTTGACGAGCAAGGCCAGATGCGCGGCGTCACCAAGTCAGAGCGCACCTGGGCCAACCGGCTGATCGAGGAGTTCATGCTGGCCGCGAACGAGTGCGTCGCCACCTGGCTGGAAGACCTGGGCGTCCCCTCGCTTTATCGCATCCACGAGAAGCCGGAGCCGCGCCGCGTGGTCCAGTTCGAGGAGCTGGCCGCCAGCTTCGGCTACACGCTCGGCCTTGGCGCGTTGCCAGTCAAGCGCATCCAAACGCGTGGCGACCGCCGCGACTCTCGCCGCACCGGCCGCAGCGTCCGCACCCATGAAGTCGCTGAAGATATTCCTGTCACGCCGCGCATGTATCAAAAGCTGGCGGCGCGCATCGAGGGCAAGCCGGAGGAGCGAATTCTGAGTTATCTAATGCTGCGTTCGCTCCGGCAGGCGCGCTACTCGGAGATCAACCTGGGCCACTTTGCGCTGGCCGCCCCCACCTATACACACTTCACTTCGCCCATCCGCCGCTATCCCGACCTCATCGTCCACCGCATCACCAAGGCTCTGCTGCATGCCGGAGTGATCGGCGAAGGCGCAGTGGCCGAAGGCCGCCACAGCTCGCCCTGGACGCATCCGAATGAAGGTCTGCTAACCAACCGGGCGCCCCACCCTCGGCGCGTTTCTGTTTTTGCGCATGGGGTGGGATTGGAACCTCCCATCCCTGAATCCGAGCTTGCGCAAATCGCGGAGGAAACCAGCCAAACCGAGCGCCGCGCCGCCGAGGCGGAGCGCGAACTGGTTGAGTGGAAGAAGGTTCGTTTTATGCAGGACCGCGTCGGCGAGGAGTTTGCCGCGCTGGTGCTGAACCCGGCCAAGTACGGCCTCTTTGTCGAGCTGACCGACCTCTTCGTTGAGGGGTTGGTGCCTATCGATTCACTGCCCGGCGACCGCTTCACCTGGCGCGAGAATACGCACGAGATCATCGGCGAGCGTACCGGCCGCCGCTTCCGCGCCGGCGACCGCGTGCAAGTGATTCTCGACCGCGTCCTTGCCCAGGAGCGCAAGCTGCAATTTTCAATTGTCGAAGAAGGCCTGCCGCTCACCGGCAAACTGGCCGGCAAGAAACCTGCCAGACCTAAGAAGGGTAAGCGCAAAGACGCGGCCGCCCCGGCCTCCAGAACCAGGAAGAAATTCGGCAAAAAAGGAAAGCGCCGTTAAAGCCGATCGGCTCCAACGGCGCATTCACTGTAAAACAGATCAAGTGACGCCTTAGGCGCCTGCCTGCTTTTCAGCCAGGTTGCCGATGATTGGCAGCTTGAAGCGCTGGCCATTCAACGCCTTAATCAGAACAATCACCCAAATCACAAGAAACGCCAAGGCGATAAACGGGATCAGGATCCAACCGATAATCGGAATCGCCGTGAGCACGATATTGATTGCGAAGGCGGCAATACCCAGAAAGATGGACTGCCAGGAGTGGAAGCGCACGTAGGAGTTCTTGTTATAGGGTTCGACGATCAGGAAGATGATCGCCGGGATGATAGTGACGTAGGCCAGAGCGCCTGCGGCGTTGTCAGAAAGGCCAGTTTGATTTGGTTCGGTCACGTTGGCTCCTTTAGGGTTGAAATTTCACAAATGGGCCGAGAACGGCACCCTTTCGTAAGCCATTCCCGCAAACGTCTTAACCTCCTTGCCGGTTAGCCGTTGGCCTGCTTTTCGGCAAAGTCGCCAATAACCGGAATCTTGAACATCTGGCCGTTGAACGTCTTGATTATCACGATGAGCCACAGGATGAAGAAGCCCAGGCCAACCAGCATCCTCAATGGGAACATAAGCAGGCCGAAGAATGGGATCCTGTCGATGATAAAGAACCCAACATGAACCACGATGTAGGCAAGGGTCAGGAAGATCGATTGCCACGAGTGGAAGCGAATCAGAGGTTTCTGGTTGTAGGGCGCGGTCGCTAAAAAGATGATCGCCGGGATGAATGTTATGTAGGCAATGCCGCTGGCAGCATTGTCAGATAGACCTGTTTGCGGAGTTTCTTCAGGCACGATTGCTCCTTTTGGATTGAATCAAGATTGTGAGAATAACTGCCCCACGCCCCAGCCGAAATCTGCAAACCGGGGGATCTGGATTTCTGCTGTCAAAAAGGCATGGCTCGAATACGAGATAAGAAAAAATGCTGATGCACGTCTTTGTCAAGAAGAATGTGAGTTAAAGAGGCTGTTTCTACCCCTCTTTCAAGCGCCCAGGAGTCGAGCAAAGGCTACTCGCCAAACGGACACTTTGATCCAATACAATGGAACAAGGAGCAATGACTGATGGCACATACCGTATTTTGCGTTCGTAACAAAAAGGAGTTGGAGGGCCTAGAGGAGCCTCCTTTCGACTCCGAATTTGGCCAGAAAATATACAAAAACGTCTCCAAAGCGGCTTGGGACGAGTGGGTTGACCGGCAGAGAATGCTGTTGAACGAGTACCGCTTGCAGCCCTGGACCCCGCAGGCGCAGCAATTTCTGGTCGAGCAGATGGAGCAGTTCTTCTTTGGTGAGGGCCTCGGGCTGCCCAAGGACTTTGTACCCCCGTCTCACTGAAATCAATAGGGTTCAGTAAACAAATTGTTGCAATTCTACGTCTGGCAGCAGGCACATGAGCCCCGCCTCATGTAAACTAAGGACGACCCCAAAGCCGGCTCCCCGCGAGTCGGCTCAATCGTGTCGGGACGTGGCTCAGCCTGGTAGAGCACTCGCTTGGGGTGCGAGGGGTCGGCAGTTCAAATCTGCCCGTCCCGACCATTAAAATCATAGATTTACAGAATCCTCATCAACTTTAATTTCTCGATTGTGGGGACTTTTGTGGGGACTATGGCTCAATTTGGGTATTTTTCTGGAGCATCCATCGGCCTATTGAAAAGTCTGCCTAGTAAGCGAGTCCAGCGACTCCACTGCTCGCCGTTTTGCTTCCCCCCGAACATGACTGTAATGATCAAGCATTTTATGACTGAGATGGCCACTAATGGCTTGAATGGTGGCGTCAGGGGTCTGCGTTTGCGCCAAGGCTGATATGAAGTGGTGTCTAAGGTCGTGGATACGGCATTCGACCTTAGCCTGTTTCTTTGCCGTGGCCCAGGCCCGCTTCCACGATCCCATTGGTTTGTTGGAGTCAACATCGTAGGAGGTCATGATTCCCTTTTCTGCTGCGCCTTCGCCTTTATATCTCAGCTTCTCGCTCGGGTAGATGTAGTCTACTGGCCGGGCATTTGGCCAGCGCGCCCGCCAATTCTTCAATGCCCCGAGCGCGGCCCGATTTAAAGGAATGAGCGGCCTTCCCCGCCCTCAGTTTTGGAATTGCCCACTTGGAACTCCGCTTTCAAGAAATCCACTTGTGACCAACGTGCGCAGCGTAGTTCGGCGTTCCGCAATCCAGTGTTGCAAAAGATTACGATTGCTGGGTAAAGGCTAGGGCTTGGACTCTTGAGGCAGGCAATAATCAGCCGCGTCTCCTCATCCGCTGTCAGTGCCCTCCCTACTTCCCGACGCTCGGGCAGCATCTTTACGTCCATCGCGAGTGCGCCCCAAAGCCGCTCCGTCTTCATGATCATGCGAGTGTGGAAACCTCCATATTGATGGTTCGGTTTGAGGCCTTTTCCTGCTGGCGCTTTGACTGGTATTTGCCGATGTCCAACGGCTCGATGTCTGTCAACAGCATGGAGCCAAAGAAAGGTTACAGGAGTCC
>Ga0224535_1000396_pt1 | contig 12688 bp, 9 predicted proteins | sample 714E13034metaG_FD_179898 | JGI IMG/M metagenome (GOLD analysis project Ga0224535, IMG submission 179898) | Peat soil microbial communities from Stordalen Mire, Sweden - 717 E1 30-34 | ecosystem: Environmental > Terrestrial > Soil > Wetlands > Peat | place: Sweden: Norrbotten County, Stordalen... | reverse complement strand
CTATAACAAAAGTAACATTATGCGCCGGATAGTAACGTACACTTTAGAGTCGATGTAACTATACCTATCTTGCCATATAATTCGTCCACACTTATTTCATAGTTTGATTTGCTCCCAGACATTTCTGTACGGGGCATCGCAACAATCAACGGGAAATTTGTGTGACGGTAACTGTGGAGAGGCGTGGTTGTATAGTTCTTTCATTTCCAACGCCTTCCATTGGAAAGGGGCACGATCAGCAGATTGGTGTTTCTTGTTTAAATAGCCGTCGGGAAAGAAGGAGACGCACGATGAAATCACTAAGAATACTTGCAGCCTCTATGGCGGTTCTGGCCGCACTTGCAGTTGCCACTCCGGCAAAGGCCGATTCTACACACGATTACTACCTCAATTTCGCCTTAACAAAGGGCGGAACATTCGCAGGAACCGTAGATTTTTCCAGCAATTATCAGTCCATCACCTCGTTAAGTGGAATAATTACCGGCTATCAGGATGGGGTCATCGGCTACGACAAAAGCGTCCCTACTGGGACCGACTTGTTTTCTGCAACTTCCAATGGGCTTTATACAAGCATTGGAGGAACGAAAGAGATAACCATCATTCTTGAAGACACACCCTGGAGTGTACCAATCATAGTTTTCGGTCATAAAATTGGCAGCATTCCGGAAGAAAATATCATCACTTTGGCCTTTGATGTCGATAATGCCCCTGAAATTACTCTTATCACGTCAGGATTAATAGGAACATTGACTGGGATTGCTGGTACAACCGGCCCAGCCGGGCAGCCCGATATAGAACCTGCTCCTGAGCCTGGCTCGATGCTGCTTCTCGGCAGCGGCCTGGTGGGATTGGCCGGCATGGTTCGCCGCAAAATCGGTTTGCGCGCTTAAAGATGTGAAATCGGCAGAGAAGTCTGTGCATGGTCCGAGGCCCAGGGCGCAAGCTCTAGGCCTTTTTCATTTTTGTGAGTTATCTAGCGGCCGCCGCGACCGCAACTACTTTTGAAGAACGGAGCCGGCATCAGCGACGGCTTCTGACGTGGGAACATGCAGATCTCTTATCAATTCCTGAAATCCAGGCTCGTCTTTAAGCTCCCTCAGGATATAGTCGGAGCGGATGAACAAGAACAACTCTCTATGATTCTGATAATCTTCGCGCAGCAATTGAAGAGCCTCTTCTCGCTTTCCCAGCCGTATACAGGTTCCGGCAAGTTCCGTTCCTGTTAGTTTCCCCTGATCGTGGAACTTTTTCTGCGCCTGATACAAGTAACTCAGCAACCCACGCTCGCCGCCCCGGCGAAACCCCTCCCGAGCCGCGGCATTGGTCACTTTCAAGACCGGGTCGCCCGTAAGCTCCGACACTTTATCGCTCTCCAGAAGAAAGTTTGGATAGTCTCGTAAAGTCAGATAGGTTCTGGCCAGATAGCGATGAGACGAGAGAAACTCCGGGGAGGTACGCTCAACCTGTTTGAGCAGTTCGATTCCCTTTTCCGTCTGTCCATCTCCGATGAGCATTGCGCCTTTGTCGGCAAGAATGGAGGGTGAAGCGGGATTCAGTTCCTGTGCACGGTTGATTTCGCGCAGGCAAAACGGATACCAACCCGGCGCGGTAAAAGCATTGGCAAACCAGAGATGGGCAAGAGGGTCGCGCGGATTGAGCTCGATGGCGCGCCGGAACTCCTTTTCGCCGGTATAAAAATCCCAATTGCCAAAAACCTCATCGAAGGCCAGCGCGCGGTGCGCCTCGGCAAGGGTGTCATCAATCTCAATGGCTTTTTTCGACGCCGCAATCGCCCGGCTGTATGCCTCGTTTTCAGGCATCAAAGAGTACTCGCGCAGCAGATTGTATGTATCGGCAAGGCCTACATAATTCTGTGCGTCGCCGGGATCATGCACAAGCGCCTGTGTGAAGTCGTCCAGCGCGCGATTGAGGCTGTCAGGGGTCCGCTGGTTCCACTCGAAGCGGCCCTTTAGATAGAGCTCATGGGCCAGTTGCTTCTCAGTATCGGAAGATGCAGAATGGGCAGGCTTCGCACGGAGGTCGGAAAATACATACGAGCCCGCGGTGCGATAGTGAACTATCAAGACTGCCGCAATTGCAAGATCCGCCAATAGAATTAAGAAAGACGGAGAGAGCCAGGAGGGTCTATACACTCTTCCGGCTGCAGAAGACGCGCTTAAGTACATACCCGCAGGACGTGAATCTCCTTGTAGCGAGTCTACCGACGAATTGGCGGTCTCGGTTTCCTCGTTGGATTCGTTACTCAGGCATACGCCGTCTGCCACTTCCACCGCGGCTGAAATCAACCACTCATCCAGTTCCGCAGTAAAAGCATAGACGCTTCCACGTCCGCCCCCGGGCAGGCGATGTACCGGAAGCGAGCGTTCGCGCTCCCACCTTTTCACCGTCCGTTCGCCTCTGCACAAGTAAGCGGCAATCTCCTTCCAGGAGTCCAAACGAAGATTAGCGGCAGCATCATGCGAACCTGAGACACCTATAGGCACGAATGGCATGAGATGGCCTCCGATAACCTGACACGGCACTTGCCTGAGGGAGCTTGGTTTCCGATTATAGCCTGAAGCAAAATAAACGTCTACGAATTAGATGCTTGCTTGGCGTTTGGGCCGTTGAGCAATCCCATTTTATAAGACGTAAGGATTTTTTTATTTTGGTGACACATTTTGCGTGGATTTGGCGCTATCTGAGTAGAACGTAACTCAACCCAGCCTCGATTGAGTTCGGTCGTGGAGGTAAGTACCCGGATCAAACAACTACGCTCTCGAAATCATGCTGAATACTCTCCCCGGCGCGAAACCCTGGACGTGCCGGCTTCGCAAGTCTCCAGGAAACGAATCACATTGGGCAAGGAGGTACTGAATGAAGATCGAAGCATTGTTGATACTTCGGCGGTACGCGCCGGTTGTCTTGGCAGCCGTCGCGCTGACGGCTACGCAACTGCGGGCCGATACCACTGTCCCCAACACCAATTCGGGCTGGATCACCTCAACCGGAACTGAACAAAGCAACAACCCGACTTACTCTTCCGGGTTTATGTATGGTGAACAGTTCGACAACTACTTCACTTTCAATCTGAGTGGAGTCAGCGGAACGATTACTGGCGCCACCTTCAACGTGGAAACGTATAGCGTTGTTGGTTCCGGCATTTTTTCCATCTATAGCACGAGCCTCACGCCCACTGAGGCGGAGCAAAACCCCACCAACCCCTATTTCAGCGATCTGACCAGTGGGACACTGATCGGCTTGATCCCAATTGACTCCACTGAGCACGACCAATTGCTTGCCATTTCGCTCAACAGCGCGGGGCTGTCCTGGCTGCAAGCCAACGAAGGTAATCTAATTGTGCTTGGGGGAGCCTACATTGCCCCCGGCTCGATTACCTATGCGTTTGGTCAGAGCAAGTTGAATTCCAACAACGCTTTAGATATTCAAACCGGCGGCGGCGAGGCGACCGTCACCCCGGAGCCGGGTTCTTTCCTGCTCCTGGGCAGCGGCCTGATCGGTCTGGTCGGCATGGTCCGCCGCAAGATCGGCCTGCGCGCCTAACCTTTCATCGCGATTCAACAGCAAAAAGCAAGAATGAAAGAGGAGTTTGGGATGAATAGACACATGCTTAATGAAATTCTGCGAAGCGGGTCGCTGGCTCTGCTGCTCGGAATAGGCAGTTTGGCTGCGCATGCCGACAATTTCTTCAGCAACCAGGCAGCCTGGGCCGGAGCTCTCTCAGGCGCTCCCACAACCATCAACTTCGAGGGCCTTGCGCCTGCCAATGGCAACGTTTATATCGGCGGCGGACCGGGAGCCAGCACTACCGTGGGAGGTGTGAACTTCGCCATCGGGGCGGCTGGCGCCGACAATGGGATGTGGATAGACGGAGATGGCAGCTACTACCCCGTCTCGTCAGTCACCGTGCAGTCGCCCAGCTTAGTAGGTTCGCCAAGCGATCTGTTGATCACTCTGCCCAGCGCCGTGACGGCTCTAGGATTCGACATCGGCAACCTCGGCTGGGTTAGTGACAATGCGACGATCACTCTCAGCGACGGTTCGGTGCAAACGATCCCGATCCTGGGGGCGGCGACAACTGGCGACCCGGGAAATTATCAGGGCTTGGTGTTCTTCGGCGTGACCGCGCCAGGAGGCATCACCTCCGTCGACATCTCACTGGCCCCCGGAACTTATGGTGTCGTCGTGCCTGATTTCTCTTACGGTACAGCGAACACAACACCGCCCGTCCCCGAGCCGTCCAGTCTTCTGCTTCTCAGTAGCGGCCTGGCTGGATTGGCCGGAATGGTACGCCGCAAGATAGGCCTGCGGGTTTAAGGCAGTACCCTTGCCGAAAAGGCGGCTTCCACAGAAAGGCCCAGGGCATTGCCGCTGGGCCTTTTTGTGCAGCATCGCTTTTCAAGGGATGAAATCGGCGGGTGCATATTGTGCGATACTCGATGTGTCATGTATAAACGCATCGTTCTCAAGCTTTCAGGTGAGGTGCTGGCCGGCCCGCGCGGCTTTGGCCTGGATGCCGGCAAGGTCGCTGAAATTACCGGCGAGATTGTGGATGTGCATGCGCTGGGCGTGGAGATCGGCGTGGTGGTGGGCGGAGGCAATTTCTTCCGCGGCGTAGCCGAGCAGGCGAAAGATATGGACCGGGTGAGCGCCGACAACATGGGCATGCTAGCCACGGTCATCAACGCTATCGCCATGCAGGACGCAATAGAGCAGCGCGGCGTTCAGTGCCGCGTTATGAGCGCCGTGCTCATGAATCAGGTGGCCGAGCCGTATATTCGCCGCAGGGCCGTGCGGCACCTGGAAAAAGGCCGTGTGGTAATCTTCGCTGCGGGCATCGGCAACCCTTTCTTCTCCACCGATACTGCAGCCAGCCTGCGCGCAATGGAGATCAAGGCGGATGTGCTGCTCAAGGGCACCAAAGTCGAAGGCGTCTTCAACGCCGACCCGGTGCTGGTGAAGGATGCAGTGAAGTACGACGAGATCACCTACATGGAGATCCTGCGCCAGGGATTGAAGGTGATGGACCTGACTGCTGTGAGCCTATGCAAGGACAACAACCTGCCCATGATCATCTTCAATATGAACCAGCCGGGAAATATCCGGCGGGTAGTGCTGGGCGAAAAGGTCGGGTCGCTGGTGACGGCGTGAAAGCAGGGAACAAGGATCAGGGAACAAGGCTGAGCATTTTGGCTCCGTCTGTATTCACCTGCTGCCGGGGGGCATCCAGCGGCCTATGGAGACACGCAAGCCAGTACGGCTAGATGCACTGACGGGGCTACGCTGCCTTGCAGCCGTTAATATCGTCTTTTTTCACTTTTCCAATCCTCAATCATTTGGCTTGCTGGCACCAGTGGTCAACGCGGGCTACATCGCGCTGGGCCTGTTTTTTTTGCTTTCAGGATTTGTGCTGGCGTACAACTACGCCGGTCAGGCGCGCTCAGGGAAACTGGACAGGGTGCGTTTCTGGAAGGCGCGCTTTACTCGGCTTTATCCCGTCTACCTGCTAAGCCTGCTGATGAGTTGGCGGATGGTGGCAGCAGAGTACCATGCCCACACGCACGCGATGTTCTGGACGGGTATGGCGCTGACGCCGCTACTTTTGCAGGGCTGGGTTCCGTCGCTGGCTACCTTTCTGAATACGCCAGCATGGGCAATGCCTGCCGAAGCATTCATGTACACTCTTTTCCCCTGGCTGGCCAAGGTCAAACGACCGGCAAGAGTTTCTCGCAATCTGCTTTTACTAGCCGGTGTGTGGGCCATGGGCATGGCCCCTGGGCTGATATATTTGGTGCTCAATCCGGATGGGATTGCTCATGTGGACCGCTGGAGTTGGGGCCCATGGTTGCAGGCATTCAAGTTCACACCATTGCCGCATCTGGCTAGTTTTATCTTCGGCATTCTGCTGGCGGGACTGGATGAACTGGTGCCCCGGCCCGGCCATTTACGCCTGATTCTGGGGCTGACCGGCTGTGCGGGTGTCCTCGGCATTCTGGAGATGGGAGCGCTGGTGCCCTACGTCATCTTGCACGACGGCTTGCTGATGCCGCTCTTTGGCTGCATTGTCCTGGGACTGGCCGGAGAAAATTGGCTGGCGTCAGCTTTCAGCGCGCGCCCGTTAGTGCTAGCGGGCGAAGCCAGCTACTGCCTTTATCTGCTGCACTTCAATCTGTGGAACTGGATTCACGAAACCCATTTGCCGGAACGGCTGGGCGTGAGCAGCCTGGATCCCTGGCTCAGCTACGCGGTGCTGATTGGAGTGGCCCTGGCGGCGCTGTACCTGATAGAAAAGCCTGCGCAGCGGCTACTACGCAAGTGGATAGGAGCGTCGCAAGACCAATACTCAAGCCGCACTGCGGCCTAGAAGCCTTGCACAGTGCAAAAAGCCCAGCCTCGGAGTCTCCGAGGCTGGGCTTTTTGCTGTGCATAGGACGATTGAAGCTACGGGTTAACCGACTGTGTGGAATAGTTGCCATGAGGAACGCCAACCACCGCTGAGGGCTTGTACCCGGTGGGATACGGCGTGGCCTGAGTGGGAGTCAGTGCGCCTGAGGTCGAGTCAAGACGAAAGCCGGAAACGGAGTTGCCCAGATAGTTTGCGGTATAGATAAAGCGGCCCAGCGCCGGGTCTATCATGAGGGCGACCGGCTGCGTGTCTGTCGAGGTGCTGCCTGCGCCAGTGGGGTTCACCGCACCAGTAGGCGTGCCAGTGGCCAGGTCTATCGCAAAGGGCGAGACCGTGGAATCCAGCGAGTTAGTGACATACATGTACTTGCCGCGCGGGTCGATGGTGACGGCGGTAGGCAGGTTCCCTGTCTTGAAGGGGCCATTCAGCAGAAAGCTCAGGTTATCGCCGCCCATAATTGCGTAACCGATCAGCTGGTCGGAGGCATAGTCGGTGACATAGGCAAAGCGGTTGGTTGGATCGGAGGCAATAGCCGTAGGCTTGATGCCTGCTTCATAGGGGTTGACCAGTGCGGTCAATACTCCACCCGACCCGACAGTGTAGCCAAAGACCCAGCCAGGATTAGCGTTGCTGGTGATGCAAGTGGTGCAGCCGGGATTGTAGGCCGACTGGTCATAGGCAGTGACGTAGACGGCCGCATTATTGGCCAGCACATTGAGCCCAGTGGGAACCAGAACATCGCTGCTATAAGCGGCGTAAGTGCCGTAGAGATTGAGCGTTTTTGTCGAAGCCACAGAACCAATTGCGCCGCTGGAGAGGGAATATGCCGTGAGCACAGCGGGACTGGGTCCGGTGACAACATACAAGTACGTATTGGCGGCGTTGACAGCCAGCGAAACGGGCGTACCGCTGGTGGTGATCGTATCCTTGACCGTCAGAGTGCCGTAGATGCCGATGGCGAAGTGAACGATGGATTTGTTTCCCGTATTGGCGACATAAAGATTCTCATAGTCGGAGGTAACGGCCATGGCAATCGGATTCACTCCGCCCGAGGAGACGGTGGCTGCTCCCGTACGCAACGCGCCAGACTGGGAGTCGACCGCGAAGACCTGGATCTGTCCGGCGCTTGAGGTTCCCGAGCCGGCGGAAGAGGCCACAAAAACATAATCGATGGTTGTAACCGCGCAGGCAGTGAAAATGGTGGCCACTATAAGGCCGATGGAAGAGACCAGAATAAGCTGGCTCAATTTGCTGAACTTCATGCGCTTCCTTCGTCGTGGGCTTGTCAGATGCGGGCCCATAGAAATCCGGTTAGAGGTTGCCCCGTATGCATTGTAAAGCCCGGTACGGGGTGTTACTAGAGTGCCCGGCAGCCCAGAATCACTTCTGCGCGCTGCCGTGCGGAATGGCGACCACGGCCGTCGGCTGAGCGTTGGTCGTGTAAGGAGAGTGTTGCGTGTTGATGAGAGTGCCGTCGGTAGCGTTCAGCTCAAAGTTGGATACATTGTCGCCGAGAAAGTTGGCGGTAAAAAGAAAATGACTAGCCGATGGGTCGATGCCCATGGCCACCGGCTGCGTGCCAGTGGCATAGGTGACGGGCGTTGCGGATCCGCCCAGGTATTTAAGCGCGCCGCTGGCAATCGAATAGGCCTCTACGTTGCCATCAAGCGAGTTGGCAGCGTAGAGATATGAGGAATCGATAACGATGGCGGAGGGTTGATTGCCTGCTGGGAACGGACTTCCGCTTAACTGGGTCAGGATTCCGGCCGCGACCGAGTAGCCGCGAATATTGCCGCTGGCGGAATCTGTTACGTACACGTATGTGCCGGTAGAATCGCTGGCGATGGCCGATGGGTGGACTCCGGCGGCAAAGGGCACGCCGCCGTTTAAAGGCGAGAGCGCGCCGCCTGTGCCTATAGTGAATCCGAAGACATAGCCGACGTTGGGCGTCACCGTAGCATCATAGGCTGTAACGTATATATTCTTGCCTGATTCCAGGACGTTTACCGCTGTCGGTACAAGCACGTCGGAAGGCTTAGAGAGCAGCGTGAGCGGCCAGTAACTGGCGCCGATGCTCGCATTGGTGATGGGTGTACCCAGCGCGCCACTAAGCGTTGCTGTGGAGCCGGAACCGGAAGCAGGCAGAATGGGGAAAACACCCACCGACCCAGAGCACGGGACCGCGCTTGAGCAGGCTGGCAGCGGCTGGTAAGTATCCACCACAAAGAGGTTCGACCCGCTCACTGCTATGGCAATCGGGAAGATTCCGGGTGTATTCACGGTGTTCTGCGGATAGAGCTTGCCATCACTGCCGATCATGAATTGAACAATCGTGTTGTCGTCGTGATTGACGACATACAAATTCGCGTTGTCTGTGGAGACGGCTTCCGCCACCGGGTTGCGTCCGCCCGAGGGGAAGGGCGAGGCGGGGATCGGTCGCATCGCGCCAGAGACTGAGTTGATCTCGAGGACGTCGATCTCGCCGTAGTTGTTGGTTCCCGCAGCCCTGGAACTGGACACGTATACAAAATCCAGGGTATTCGTGCTGCAAGCGGTAATAAGTCCAGCCGCCAAGAGGCTGATTGCGGAAACCAGAAGCAACTGGCTCGATTTGTTAAACTTCATGCGCATCTTTCGTCTGTGGGTCAGTAGCTCAGGCCCATAAAAAATCATGTTTGGAATCGAACCCCATGGCGCTCCGGTAAATCATTGCGCCCGGCATTCGGCTGCGTTCTTGAAAACTGCGGATAATCGGCGTCTGGGGTGGGGACTATCCTCCGCCCCAGACGCATCTTCATGAAGCACTGGCTTAGTCGGTACGCCCATCCACCAGGCACCAGGTGGGAGGGCCGGTCAACGTATACTGCGACGGCGCCTTCGTCGACTGGGAGAGCGGAGTGAGAGTGCCGGCGTTTTCGTCAATCGCCTGACCGGTTACGCTTGAATCGTTGAAGTTGGCCGTATAGAAGTACTGATTCGAGGGATCCTCGACCAGACATTCAGGGCCGGCGCCGCTGCCGAACCCAATCGGCGTGCCTGCCATTTCGGTGGGCTGAAACGGACTGTTCACCACATAGCCTGCAATCCCGCTCTGAGCCGTTCCTGTGCCGGTGGTATTGTTCCCCTGGTTGGCCACATAGAACCACTTGCCCTTGGACTCCAACACCATGTAGATAGGATTGGACTGGTTAGGGTCATCGGGAATTGGGCCGCTGGTTGCTGCCAGCAATGCGCCTCCGCTGCCAATGGAGTAAGGCAGAATCTTACTGGCCGCGTTTGTGGGATTGGGGCTGGGTGGTTCGTTGTCGAGCACGTAAACGTAACTGCCACCGCTAACGATGGCGGTTCCCTTAGCAATATTCAGCGGCTGGACGGTGTTCTGGCTGACTGTTAACTGCCCGTTGGCAGTGCTGTAGACATATGGAAAAATGGTGGCGCCGCCAGTATACGGATAATCGGTAGAAGCCGTGGAAGAAGTCCCGCTCAGCGTGAGAATTGTTGAGCTGACCATTGCAAAGTCGACAGGATTAGACGGAATCGGGAAGTAGGTGAGCGCGCCACCGCCGCCGGCCGCTGTCACCTGGGCATTTACGATCAGTTGCAACCGGCCGGTGGTCGAGTTGACCTGGAAAGCGGTAATGTCGCCACAGGTTGTGGCGCCAGCCAGGGCAGCAACGCAGTTGGGATTATGATTCGTTGCGCTGGACGGAGCGCCATTGTACAGAGAGTCGTGTTCCAGCACGTAAATGTAGGTTCCAGAGGTGTCAGCGATCATGCGGAACGGATTGAGGCCTTGGGTATAGAAGGTCTCCTGCGGCGTAAGGATGCCGTTGGCGCCGATCGCAAACTGGGTGATGTTGGAGTTCTGGCATGGGTTCGCTGTAGTGCAATCGGAGCCGCCGGAAGCATTCACGCCCCGGTTGAGCACATAAAGAAAACGGCTTCCGGTTAGCAGGACGGCCCTAACCGGGTTCGCTCCGCCAGAAGAGACCGGCAATCCATTGATAGAGGTCAGCTTACCAGTGTTGTGATCGATCTTGAAGCCGGAAATAATGCCGTTGCCAGTGGACTGGGAGGCCACCGTCCCCGTTACATACAAATAGCCGACTGAATAACTCTGAACGCAAGACGTAACACTGAGGATCACGCCAGCAGAGAGGGCGCTCATCAGAAGGGCCTTGCCGAATTTCTTGAACTTCATGCGATTCCTTCATCCTGGTCCGGCGTGCGCCGCCAAGTTTGCTAGTTCCACAGCATAGCTGGGTTGGGACGGGTCCCTGTTGCATTGTAAAAGCCCAGGGCTGGTTGTGCCTAGTTTTAGCTTGGGATGGGGCAAAACAGCGTATTTTCCCCCGGCTGCCCCACCTCGTGAGTGGGGTAACGGCCACCATTAGGTCTGGCCAGCCCAGTCCCACACCTGTGTGGCTGCAGTTTGGACGCCCGAGAGGCGGGTAACGTCAACGCCATGCGCCAGAAAGAGAGTCAATCGCCCTTCCGGAGCCGCGGCATAGCTGCGCCACGGCTCCAGAGCAGGGAAACAGGTCTACCAGACCCGGCAGGATTTTACCGGATACATGGGCTGGCTCTTGGTGCAGCCAAAGGCCTTGCCAAATTGATCGAAGTTCTGCACTGATCCGTTGACGCGCCAGCGGCCTGGCGAGTGGGGATCCACCAGCGCTAACTGGCGGGCCGACTGCTCGGTCTGATTCTGGCACCACACCTGGGCAAAGCCCAGGAAGTAGCGCTGTTCCTCGGTGTAGCCGTCGATCTTGTCGTTGATGGATTTGCCCTGCGTGGCCAGCGTGTCCAGCAAGGCCATGTAGGCGATGCGCAGGCCGCCATTGTCGGCCGTGTTCTCGCCCAGGGTAAGCTTGCCGTTCAGTTTCTGCGCCGGAACGTCGTCATGGGCCGGAGCGGCATCAAAGCTGCTGTACTCGTTGGCCACGCAATCGGTGCGCTCGGTAAAGGCCTTGCGGTCGGCAGCCGTCTGCCATTCGCGCAGGTTGCCCAGTCCGTCGTACTGCGAGCCCTCGTCGTCGAATCCGTGGGTCATCTCGTGGCCGATCACCACGCCGATGCCGCCAAAGTTGACCGCTGGGTCGATGGTGAAATCAAAGAACGGCGGCTGCAAGATACCGGCCGGGAAGTTGATGTCGTTCATCGACGGATCGTAGTAGGCGTTCACCGTGGGCGGCGTCATGCCCCATTCCTTTTCGTCGACCGGCTTGCCCAGGTGGTCGAAATTCCAGTTCTGCTCGAAGACAGTCGAGCGGGCTATATTGCCCAGCAGATCGCTGTCGACTACCTTCAGGCTCGAAAAATCGCGCCACTTCTCCGGATAGCCGATTTTGTTGCGGATCATGCCCAGTTTCTCTTCCGCCGCCTTCTTGGTGGCGTCACTCATCCAAGGCAGCGTCTTGATGTCGTCGCCCAGGCTCTTCTCCAAGGCGGCTACCAGCTTGTCCATCGAGTTCTTGGCCGCCGGCGGGAAGTTCTTTTGAACCCAGCCCTGACCCACGGCCTCGCCCAGTGCGCGATCGGTCATCTGCGTGCACTGGCGCCAACGCGGAGTGTGCACTTGCTGACCGTTCAAGGTCTTGCCGAAAAAGGCGAAGTTCTCATCGAAGAACGCCTTGGGCAGATTGCTTGCCGAGGAGTGGATCAGGTGCCAGCGGAAGTAGGACTTCCAGGATTCCACGCTTTCCTTGGCGATCAGTTCATTGAGACCCTTGAAGTAGTCGGGCGTGGCCACATTCAGCGTCTCAAACGAACGTATCTTCACGTCCTTGAAATAGGCCAAATAATCAAGATCAGGCGTCAGCTTTTGGAAATTCGCAACCGTATAAATGTGGTAACGGTTTGCCGGATCGCGCAGATCGGTGCGGCTGGTGGAGGCCTTGGCCAGCGCGGTTTCGATTTCCATGACCGCCGCGGCTTCCTTGGCCGCCTGATCCGGAGAGTCGCCGGCCAGGGTGAACATCTTTGTCACGTGTTCCACATACTGCTTGCGAATCTCCTGGAAGCGCTTGCTATCCACAATGTAGTAGTCGCGGTCAGGCAGCGAAAGGCCGCCCTGGAAGATGCCGGCAATCTGCTTGCTAGAGTCCTTGTCGTCTTGCGAGACTCCGAAGTTGAACAGAGGAGCGTTGGCGCCCGAGGCATCCAGCTCACCCATCAGTTCGCCCAGTTTTTTTGGATCTTTGAGGGCCGCGATCTTGCCCAACTCGATTTTGAGCGGCTCCAGACCCTTTTTCTCGATCA
>Ga0224535_1000394_pt1 | contig 12720 bp, 11 predicted proteins | sample 714E13034metaG_FD_179898 | JGI IMG/M metagenome (GOLD analysis project Ga0224535, IMG submission 179898) | Peat soil microbial communities from Stordalen Mire, Sweden - 717 E1 30-34 | ecosystem: Environmental > Terrestrial > Soil > Wetlands > Peat | place: Sweden: Norrbotten County, Stordalen... | reverse complement strand
CGTGGTGGCCAGCGAAACATTGATGGCTTTCATGTCCGTCACGGCGCCCTGCAGCGTACTCACTGCCGCGGCGTTATCAGTTACAGCCTGCTGACCAGATGCTACGGAGGCCTGCGCCTTGTCAGCGGATGCCTGGGCTTGCGCAGCCGCTTCCTGCGCCTGCTTCAACTGCGTATCTTTTGTGGCAAGGTCATTCCTCAGACTGTTGATCTGTCCCTCAAGCTCCTGACGCAATGCCTGAATCTGTTCCTCGATCGTCGGCGGCGCTGGTTTCTTGGCGTTTTCGGTTGCAATGTACTTCTTGGCCTGCGTGTGGGTTCCGCTTGTTTGTCCATAGGAAGCTGCAACGCTAACTGCAAGGATTGCCATGGCGGCAATCTTGATACGGTAGTTCATTGGGCCTCTCCTTTTTCCTCGCGAGTCGGTTTGGTTCATGGCGATGTCCACTTTTACGGTGTGCGCCCCCAGTTCCCACATCATCGAAATCATGAACACAATCCGATATTCGTCTCGATTTGCATGCGGGATATACTTGAAAAGCCTGACAAAGGAAAACTGTGTAAGTGCAGCTTTCCTAAGTCACTTTCTTTACATAGATTCGCAAAATATTGTTTATATCTAATGAACTTACAGAATATTAACAATAGTCTCGCATCCATTGTCGGTAGTGCTTGAATAGGAAGCAGATTTTTAAGTCATGATCTGGATGAGAATTTACATTATTTTCACACTGCACCGGTTGTTTATAACTGGTATCCTTGCGGATTAGATATTCATAGAATCTTGGAATTTGCTGTCAGTCAAGGCCATCCGGCAATTCCAGGCAGGAGCAGTCTATATTTTTAAGTTACTTTCGGAAGTTATTTATCATATCTGGAACGAGATAGGAGGCCTGCTTATGGCTTGCTAACGAACAGTTCTGTATCTCTTAGTTGAGGAAGATGACATTGCTTAGCCGTTTAATTACAAGAGAGCACAAAGATGGTGCGGCCAGGCTAAAGCTATGGTATTACTGCAGGGAATAGACCGTCTTGAGTACTTTTGCGGCTACATTCTTGGGCAGCGGGGCATAGGAAAGTGCTGTTACTTCGTTCTCGCCAGAGTTGATGATCCAGCTCAGCAGGTCCTTAATGACCCTGCCTTTGGCCGCATCGGGAGCCTTAACCGGAATCAGCAGCCAGGTAAAGCTGGAGATGGGATACGAGTTGGCGCCCGGAGCGTTGGTGATAGATACGCGATAGTCAGCGGGCATTATTTTGATGCTGGCCGCTGCTTCCGTGACGCTATCGATAGAAGCCTTGGTCCAGTTGCCGGCGGCGTTCTTGACTTCGCCATAAGTAATCTTGTTTTGCAGGGCGTAGATCAACTCAACGTATCCCAGGGCGCCCGGCAACTGGCGGACCAGGCCTGCCACGCCTTCATTGCCCTTGCCGCCCACGCCCACCGGCCAGCTGGGCGAAGCCCCTTTGCCGGGGCCGTTGGCCCATTCCTTGCTGACTTTGCTCAGATAATCAGTGAAAATATATGTGGTGCCGCTGCCGTCTGAACGATGAACCACAATGATCTTCTGGTCAGGCAGCTTTACGCCGGGGTTATCCTTGGCAATGCGCGCGTTGTTCCAATTGTCGATTTTACCCAGAAAAATTTCGGCTAGCACGTCGGAACTAAATTTAAGATTGCTGGCGCCCGGAACGTTGAATACTGGGACCACTGCCCCGATGACGGTGGGAATATGGATGAGCTTGTTCTTTGAGGCGGCAAGCTGTTCATCGGTCATGACTGCGTCAGAGGCGCCGAAGTCCACCAGGCCCGCGCTCACCTGGCGAATGCCGCCGCCTGAACCAATCGATTGGTAGTTGATTTCAACCCCGGGATGCGCCGCGCTATACTCGCTGAACCACCTGGAATAAATCGGATATGGGAAGGTCGCGCCTGCCCCGGTTATCTTCTGCGCATGTGCAGAACTCAAGGCCAAAACCAGCAACCCAGCCGCAATCAACATCTTTTTCACGAAAATCCTCCTCGCAGAGTACTTGCTGCATATGATTGTCTGCGGAGAATGTTAAAGACTATTGAATTCTTAGTGATTATTGAATGAAAGGAAAAGAGAAGGGTTGCCGCGACTATTAACAGGCAGATAGAGAGCGTTCTGTTCGCCGGAAGGCGCCGACCTTTAGATCACGTTTCTCGACCTCGATGCCGTAACCCATTTTGTGGCGCACGAAAAGCTCACCTACGCACTGGTGAACGGGCGCCGGCATAGCATCGATCAGACGATCACTGAACTGGTGCGGCGGTTCGGCCCGGCAAAGTTTCTGCGCGTCCACCGCTCTGTGCTAGTGAATGTGGACTGGATTCGCGAGGTAAACTCATGGTTTGCCGGCAAGGTCATCCTCACCCTCAAAGATGCCCAGCACACCCAGATTCCCGTTGCCCGCGATCGCGTCCGTTCTTTGAAGCCGCGCCTGGAAGTCCAACTTCAGAAATCCTTCAGTTTATCAGTAAAAACCATGGCCGCATGCACGAATCTCGCTGTCCCGAACACACGAAATTCATTCCTCCCTACGTGTATATCTGTGGAATGAAGTTCTGTTCCTGGATTGGCGGACGCACGTATTTCGACTTCTCCAGCTTCGGCAACTCCAGTGGTGCGGGAGTCAGATCATGATAGGCAAATTGCGACAACAAATGCCGGATCACGTTCAATCTTGCACTTTTCTTGTCTTCCGCATTCACCACAAACCACGGAGACATCTTGGTGTCGGTCACCGCGAACATCTCATCTTTGGCGCGCGAGTACTCGGCCCAATGCTTGCGCGACTCAAGATCCATCGGGCTCAGCTTCCACCGCTTGGTGGGGTTCTTCATGCGGTCCTGAAAGCGCCGCTCCTGCTCCTCGTCGCTCACGGAGAACCAGTACTTGATCAGGCGAATCCCCGATCGCAGCAACATTCTTTCAAACTCCGGACAGCTCTGCATGAACTCCAGATATTGCGGCTCGGTGCAGAATCCCATCACGTGCTCTACGCCGGCCCGGTTATACCAGCTGCGATCAAAGAGCACCATCTCGCCCGCCGCTGGCAAGTGGGCGACATATCTTTGAAAGTACCACTGCGTGGTTTCCCGCTCGGTGGGCGTGGTGAGCGCCACTACGTTGCAGACGCGCGGATTGAGTGATTCAGTAATGCGCTTGATGGCGCCGCCCTTGCCTGCTGCGTCACGGCCTTCAAACAGCACCACCACTCGAAGCTTCTCCTGCCGAATCCACTCTTGCAGTTTGACAAGCTCAACCTGCAGCCGGCTTAGTTCCTTCTCATAGTCGCAATCTTTTCCCAGGCGCAGTGTCTTCACATTGACTGGCGCCGGCGCCGGTTGGTCCCCACCCGGCTTGGCGTTCTTTGCAACGACCACCATTGGCTTGGTCGCCGGCTGTCCCTTTACAGGCTTGTCTTTCATCGGTATTCCTCCAACACTGCTGGCTAACCCTTTACCTATCGGCAGAATCCGCCATCGGAATCATCATAATCCTCTGATTTGCGGCTGAAAGATTACATTTATACACGCAATCGACGTCTGGCGGGCATAAATCGCCGACGCACTGCCATTCTCGCGCAAAATGCCACGCCAACGGCTTTACGACAGATCAATCTTCAGTGTGATCGCCACATCGGAAATCTTCTCCGCGGGCATCTCCACTTTCAAGAAAGCTTCGTTCTGTTTCCACTTCAGTTCGCCCTTGTAGCCCAGTAACTCCACTTTCTGTACCTTGCCGGGAACTTGCGGACTGGCAAGCCCGAGAGCCTGCACAACGGCTTCCTTTTCCGGCCAGCCCATCACAAAGGCGTAGAGCGTGCTTCCTTTAGTGGTGAAGCGTATATCCTCTGAGGTTAGCGCTGGGTGCTTGCTCTCGTTGAAGTTTCCGGCCTCTACCACAACTTTGGTCGATGGGCCTTCTCCGTAAATCTTCCACGGCCGCGTGGCATAGATGCCTTCGCTGTTCACCGCCATCCACTCGGTGATGCCGTCTAGAACAACCATCTCCTCATAATCCAGTTCGCCGGAGTTGGGCAGCGGAAAGTTCAGCAGCAGGTTGCCATTCTTGCTCACAATGTCGGCCAGCATATCGATCACCTTCTTGGCCGTCTTGTATTTCTCGCCGCGCTTGTAATGCCATTGACCGATGCAGGTATCGGTTTGCCATGGGCTCTTGGCAATCTCGTTGGTAACATCGCGCTCATGATCCAGCAGGCAAGTGCCGATCGCGCAGTCGGTCTCCTCCTTGCTGGTATAGATCGCCTCGGTCACGCCGCCCCGCAACTGCGCGCTGACATTATAAAGATGCGCCACCATCTTCATCCCGTATTCCTCAAAGGGAAGATGACCATCGGTGTAGAGTAAATCGGGCTGGTACTTATCGATCATATCGGTGATGCGATCCAGGTAATGCTTCTTCCATGATTCCGGAATTCCATTATCGTTCCATTCGACCTTCGCCAGTCCGGCAAAGCGCGCACAGTCTGCATCCTGATATAAATCCGCGTATTGAGGATCGACGCCGTCATAAGGAACGCCGGCCAGCGGGCCGGTCTTATCCGCGCCATGACTCACGGAAAACCATTTATAAGTGATCCAAAGGTGCTCGCTGACGCCGAAGCGCAAACCTTGCTTCCGCGCCGCGTCCCGCCACATTCCCACCACATCCTTCTTCGGCCCCATCTTCACTGCATTCCAGCGCGTGTACTTGGAATCCCAAAGGTCGAAGTTATCGTGATGCACGCCCATGCTTACAAAGTATTTGGCGCCTGCCTTCTTGTAGAGGCTCATTAGATGGTCTGGATCCCACTTAGCCGCCTTCCAGTGATTAACAAGGTCTTTGTAACCCACCGTGGAAGGATGGCCGTATGTTTCCACATGATAGCGGTATTGGTCCGTCCCCTGTATGTACATATTGCGCGCGTACCAATCCCCTGCTTCAAGAGCCGACTGTGGACCCCAGTGAGACCATATGCCGAACTTTGCATCGCGAAACCAATCCGGTATCCGGTAACCCTGCAGAGAAGACCTGGTGCCTATGAAGTGATTGCCCTGCGCAGCTTGGGCCCATGCAAATCTTGAGAGAGCAAGTGCGGAACACGCGCCGCCCATCCTCTGTAGTAGTTCCCGTCTGTTCATTGCCGTGCCACTCCTTGTACCCACCGCAGAATACCCGCGCATCCGCATCGCGTCAATGGCCGGACGTTGTTGCCCGTCGGTTATACTAAATGGATCATGCGGTCAGTTCAACGGGAAACCCGCCGCACGCGGCTTTCAGCGCCGCTAATCTGCTTGCGGGTACGGACAGCCGGATGAACACAGCGAGCGACGCGCCGCACAACACGATAGACGAACACTACGACTGGAAGCCGGATGCAAACCCGTGGATGATCGCTGCCTCGGTCATGCTGGCTACTTTCATGGTGGTGCTCGATTCCTCGGTGGCCAATGTCGCCCTGCCGCACATCGCCGGCAACCTTTCGGCCTCCACTGACGAATCCACCTGGGTTCTCACCAGCTACCTTGTTTCCAATGCCATTATGCTGCCCGCCGCCGGATGGATTGCCCGACGCATCGGCCGCAAGCGGCTGCTGATCCTCTCCATCCTGATTTTTACTGCGGCCTCGCTGCTCTGCGGCATTGCCTTGACCATGCCCATGCTGATTGTGGCCCGCGTTCTGCAAGGTATCGGCGGCGGCGGAATGCAGCCACTGGCGCAGTCCATCCTGTTGGAGAGCTTTCCTCCCCGCCAGCACGGCACGGCGATGGCCGTCTATGGCGTCGGCGTCATCGTCGCCCCAATCATCGGTCCCACCCTTGGTGGATGGATCACCGACAGCTACTCCTGGCGCTGGATCTTTTACATTAATCTGCCCATCGGCATCATGGCGCTATTCATGGTCAACCTCTTTGTCGAAGACCCGCCCTATCTTCGCGAGAAATTCAAGGGGGCTATCGACTTTCTCGGCTTTGGCTTGTTGGCTCTCTGGCTTGGCTCTTTGCAACTCGTTCTCGACAAGGGTCAGGAGTCTGATTGGTTCGAGGCTCCCTGGGTCTGCTGGACCGCCGCGCTCTCCACTGCGGCGCTCGTCGTCTTCATTATCCGCGAACTCACCGATCACGAACCCATCGTGCAGTTGCGCGTGCTCCGCGATCGCAACTTTGCCGTGGGAACGCTGATTACATGCACCTACGGCTTCGTCATGTATGCCTCCACGGCCTTGCTGCCCCTGTTTCTGCAAACCCTTCTGGGATATTCGGCTTTGCAGAGCGGCCTCTCGGTGAGTCCGCGTGGTCTCGGCTCCATGGTTTCCATGATCGCCGTCGGCATTCTTGTGCGGCGCATCGATGGCCGCATTCTGATGTGTTTCGGCTTTGGCCTTCTCTGCGTTTCCACATGGATGCTGGGCAATGTCAATCTGCAAATCGGCATGTCCTCGGTTGTCCTGCCGAACCTGGTCAATGGCTTCGCCATGGGGTTCATCTGGGTTCCGCTCACCATCATGACCCTGAGCCGCCTGCGCAAGCAGGATATGGGCAATGCCACCGGCATCTACAATCTGATGCGCAATATCGGCGGATCAATCGGCATCGCCAGCATCACCACCATGCTGGTCCGCGGCTCCCAAATCCATCAGAACTATCTGGCCGCCAACGCCGGCGCGGGCAACCCAATCGAAGGAGGATTCCTCCGCGGCCTCCAGGCCCGTCTCTTCTCCCAGGGCGCGGACATGGTCACTGCGCATCAAAAAGCTCTGGGCGCTCTCTACCGCAGTGTGCAGCAGCAATCCGCCTTGCTGGCCTATACGGATAACTTCCACCTGCTGGCTATCCTCGCCCTGCTCTGCGTCCCCCTCGTCCTGCTCTTCCAAAATGTCAGAAAGCACGATTGATGCTGGAGCCTGACGGGGGAAACCTAATTTGCCCGCATTTTATTGGATACGTTGCCTCAGAAATGAGGGAATATCCCGCGCGCCCTGAGTTACGGCCACAATCTCGATGAACTCTTGTTGGTCGCGGTAGAGAATCAGGTATGCACCTAACGGCCAGAAGAGAATAGGATACGCGGTAAGGTCTTCCCGATTGTGCCCAATTCCAGGGTTTCTCGCCAAGGTTTCGAAGACATCAAAGAGCTTCCCGATCCACCGGTCAGCGGCGCGAATGTTGTCCAGGGCGATGTATTCCCAGATCTCGTTCAGATCCAGTTCCGCACCGGTGCTGAGAACGTACTCCTTCATGCGCTGAGCTTTCGCCGCTCTCGGGACTTTTGCTCAAGCCGCTGCCGAGCCGCTCCCGGCTTTACGTGTTCGCCACGATCCAGAGAGGCCAGCCTTGCTCCAATCTCCTGGTTGAAGGCGGCAAGCTGCGCGCTCCGCGCACGGTCGTGCTCTTCCAGCAACCGCAAAGCCTCGCGCACGACCTCGCTTGCCGAAGTGTAGCGGCCCGATTCAACCTTCCCGGCGACGAAGCTGTCCAGTTCAGCGGTAAGTGAAACATTCATGGGGAATCACTCCTGATTCCAATGCTGAACCCAATAACAATCTTTGTCAATCTTTGGTATTCGACCTTTGATCAATCAAATGCGAAAGAGAACTACCTGAGCTCCGGTCCGCGCAAATTGTCGTTCTGCGCAAATCCTTTTTCTAACTCGCGGCGGTTTTCGGGCGTGTCATCCTGCACTCCGCAGCGATCTAGATTCAAATGGGGACTAGGCGGATCGTCAAAGGCGTCTTCGAAAATGAGAAGATAAGATTTACCCGGCCTGAGATGCTCGCGAATTGCCATGGCAGGGTCATTGGGATCATCGGGATAAGGTGAAGCATTCAGCGTAAATCCATCGCGCCAAGCCGATCCCTTGAGAGTGGATACGATTTTTACATGATCTATCTCACACAAGCCATTTTAACCCTTTTGCTGACCCGTGGAAAGCGCTTTAACGGCAAAGACAGTGTTGTAATCTCTGCCCAGCACCCATAGAGGAATATCACAGGGCCTGGGCGGTTCTGGAACTTCCATTTGAAGCGTGTAGCCTGGCTCAAACCACGAGTAAAGACGCCATTCCCATGCCACTGGAAGCAAGTCACCAAGCCATTGGCACTTTCCAAACCGAGTGAAACAGGAGAAATCGAAATCGGTCAGTCGGTCGATCTCAGCCTGGGGAGTATGAGTGGAATACACAACGTATGCAGCAAAGCAGTTCGTGCATCCACTTGGAGTACCAACTTTATAGTAAGGATGATCGGCGAGTTGCTCATAGCTACCTAGAATCCTGTCAAAACCATTCGAATGAAGAAGGTTTTGTCGACTCTTGGTTTCAATGATCAGTGAATAACCGGAATTCATTTCACCGAAGTGGCTCAGTTCGGGCGCGACACCTACCAGGATGATGGCGCTCTCACGCAAGATAACGCCACCTTGAACCGTAAATATTGTCCGAAGTGCAGCGATATGACCACCAAACAAGCCTGAACTGCGCATAAAGAATAAACTACGCATCAACCAGTTGAAATTTGATCGTTCATTGAACCCCCATATTGGATCGCCAACCCCAATCGCATACCGGCACTCCGCCGCCGTGCAACTCCCGTCGTAATGCCCCCATGCGCCCCATCGGTACATAAGCCTCTGCGCATCCGCCCAAGTGCTCTGATAAAGCCGAATCTGGTGCATATCGGCCATCAACCGCTCCGCCCGCCAGCGCAACAGCCTCTGTTGAAATTAAATCGCGATGAAGGTGAGCAGCAAGACGGCAAGCGCCGCCAAACCCGCCACACGGAGAATGCGGAGAATCCACTTTTTGTAAGCCATCACTTACCTAGACACCGGCAGCAGCCAAACTGTTCCTAAATCTCTATGGATTCACTAATTTATTCGCGCTTCGCCCTACTCCAGCGCCCGCACCAGAAGGCACGTGATATTATCGTGCCCGCCCGCTTTATTCGCTGCGCTTACCAGGCGCGCGCAGCGCTCATCGAGAAACAGATCCGCCGCCATCATCGATTCAATCAGCGCATCCGGCAACTCGCCCGTCAACCCGTCGGAGCAGAGGAGAAAGATGTCGCCCGCCTCGGTTTCCAGCTCAAACAAATCCGGCTCGACACTCTTCTGCGTGCCCAGCGCTCGTGTAATCACATTGCGCAGCGGTGAGCGTAGAGCCTCGTCAGGAGTGATCCGGCCCATCCGCACCTGTTCCTCTACCAGCGAGTGATCCCGGCTGATCTGTTCCAGCTTGTGATTGCGTAGCCGGTAACAGCGGCTGTCGCCCACGTTGAAAACCAGTACGCGGCGTCCTTCGGTCAACAGGCCCACCAGGGTGGTTCCCATGCCTTCAAGCTGCGGATTGTGTTCGGAGCGAAAATGAATTGCCTCGTTGGCGGCGCGGATGGCCCCTTCCACCGCATCCTCAATTCGCATCGTCACATCACGGCTGCTGAGCAGGCGCATCACCTCGTCCACCGCCATGGAACTCGCGACTTCTCCGGCCGCGGCGCCGCCCATGCCGTCGCATACCACATAGACTCCATGCTCCGCGGAGACCCCGAACGCATCTTCGTTGGATGGACGTGTGCTGCCGCGGTCGGACTTGGCAGCAGACGCATAGCGAATTTCAAAGGTAGTCAAGAAATCTCTCCCGCTGCCCAGTTTACACAAATGGACGATTGCCGGACATAGGCAGCGCCGTCAGCGGAAAAGCCTTCCTATGCCTTAGAGTTTTAGATGCAACCGGCCCCAAAATGGAACTTGCGGCCGGCTTCTCATATAACTGCATCCTACCCAAGCCGGACGCAAACCCGTGCCTCGAAACGCCTACGAGTGGCCCATGACAACCGTGTGAGGACTCATGGGGATGTGGTGTGCGGTGAGGCCTCCGAATCCCGCCTCGTTGTACATGGCTGTCAGTTCGCGCAGCGTATACGCGTCGCCTGCTGGGGTTGTGGTCAGCATCGTCATGCTGAAGGCTGCCGGCATCTGTGGTGAGATACGGTCTTCATTGGGCACAAATTCGAGCGTGGCGACGCGCCCCCCTCGACGCAGAGCCTTATGGATTTTCTTCAACAGGCCTACGCACGTGGGCTCATCAAAATGATGGAGAAAGTTGGTCAGCAGCACGGCGTCATATGGCCCGCCGAAGTTCACTTCAAAGGCGCTGCCCGGCAGCATATCGTAGCGGTCCTCAACGCCCGCCTTGCGCGCATTCTCCAGCGCCACGCGCAGCACCGGCGCCCAATCAAGTCCTGTCACGCGCACCTGAGGATTCTGTTTCGCAATCTCGATGCCAAATAAGCCGTGCCCCGCGGCAATATCCAGCACGCGCATTGGGCCAGAGTGTCCCTCCAGCACAACCGCGCCCAGCGGACCCACCATGGGAGCCATCATCGGGGCCATGGTTTCAGCAAACTGCACCCAAATCGGATTTTCCGGCTCCACGTTGCCGTCGCCGGGCATGACGGAGCGGCCGGTGCGCACAATCTCCGCCAAATGGTCGTAAGGTTCGCGCTGGGCCGGGTTGCCCAGAAACTGTGCGATGGATGCAAGGGACGAAGATGAGCGCGGATCAAGAAATGCAGCGCTCGTCGGCGAGTGCCGATAGTACCCGTCTTCTTTGATCAGGACTCCGCAAATCGTGAGAAAATCGCACAGAATGCGAATGCCCCGCGCGGATGCCGAACAGTGCCGGGCAATGGATGCCACGTCTCCCGGGCCCTCGCCCACGGCGCGAAAGACATCGAGATCAATCGCCGCCTTCAAAGCCGCCGTGCGTTGATACGCCTGCAGCATTTCAAATACCAGACCGGGGGTCAGCGGGCCCTCGGCGCCATTTCCAGGGTGCATAAACTACCTCCATTTTTCGCTTGCTTTGGGGAATTCAGTAGACCGGGGAAGTCAGCCTGGCATCGGACGCCAAGTGCTGTTTAGCGTACCTTGCAGAGGCCACTGCTAGCAAGACGCATTTGCAGGAATCCCCGCTCAGCGGTCCGGCGGTTGAGCGGCGGGAGCGGCGTTCGCGGGTGCCGGTAGCGGCGTCGGTGCCGGCAGCTCGAATACCTGGAGTGCTCCGCCGTTGAGCACGGCCACGCGGCTCCCGGATGGGGAGATCGCCACATTTCCCCCCGCATCCATAATCGGACTGGCCGCCGCCTCCAGCACAACCTTGCCATCGAACGCATTCAGAACCTCAACGAGTTGCCCCTTGATATCGTCCTGGCTGAGGGGCGAGCGGGCGCTGACCGCGTGGGTGATGGCCAAAGCCTCGCGTGCCAGCCGTGAGCCGTCCGGCGACCTGACCACTAGCGGCCAAATCGCCTCCTCGGATGTTCGCGCATCCCAAAGGCGGTGGCCGTCGGTCGTCATCGCCACCAGTTTGCCCGCGCCAAGCGAAGTGCACGTTGTCACCAGCACCTCCCTCTGAGAGAGAAAATCGAAGAGTGGCGAACAACTCGAGTTCACCTGCCCCAGAATATTGCTGCCGCCGCTGAAGTAGTTCAGGTTCAGCAGCCAGCCATCGCCCATGCCGCGCAAACTCTCCAGGTAGCCGTCGGAGTTGATGGGCAAATGCACGGTGGAGCGGGCGCGGCTCACCAGCATCACCTTGCCGGAATCCCGGCGCAGGATGCGCACCGCCAAATCCGGTTCGCCCTCGGCCTTTTGTCCGTATCCGTCTAAGGTAGCCGGACTTGCTGTCTCGCTGGATTGGCCGCCCGCCAAAGGCTCGCGCGTGTCGGTCACCAGAATCTGTTGTGCAGGGTCCATCTCCAGCCACAGCAGCGGCCCCGGAAAACGCAAAAAGGGCTTCAGTTCCAGTGAGGCATCGCCCATCTCCAGATTGTTGCGGTCGCGCAGCAAAAAGCGCCCCCCGCTGAGCGCCCACAAGTAGCGCTGCCGGTCGTGCACCTTCCACAAAGCCTCGGCCTCCACCGTGCCTGCCGGCAGCCTGAGCACCACGGCGCGAATCTGGCGCTCCTCCTCCTCCCCGGCAACGCGGTGAATCAGTCCCGGTACGCGAAAGGTAAATAGCAGCCTGTCTTCGTCAAGAAAGTCCAGCGACACAAAACTGTTCCGCTGTCCCAGGTAAAACGCCCCTGGCGCGGTAAACCCCAGCGGCCCCACGGGAATCCTGAACGCTGGTGGCTGAGACGGCTTTTCTGCAAGCCTGTCGGGCAGTGCGTGCTCCCGTGGGGCAACAATCGGTTCCGGCGCATTTGGCACCTCCTGTGCCCATACGGCCGTCGCCGCGCACAATGCCGCCCCAGCCGCTGCCAGGCCGAGCCCCGCGCGCCAACACCACCCTCTCCCCATCCGCTGCATTGCCATTGATCTATATTTTCACCGATTCGGCCAGTTCGGGCTGTGACGCGGCCCGCAGATGAGCCTCGGCGGCCCATGTGCGACAGTTAATAGAGATGGAATCGAACGCAAAATCAAATCGTCGCCTCACTTTTTTCGGTTACGGCGCTTGCCTAGTAGCCGGCTGCCTCTGGGGCACGGGATTCTACTTCGGCAGGCTGGCGCTCAACGAGATGAGCGTCGAACACATGGTGCTCTACCGTTTTCTCTTTGCCTGCCTCGGCATGATGCCGGTTGCCTTCATTCATCGCCGCCGTTTTCGGCTCGCTGCCGGCGAGTTGCGCTTGCTGCTCGTCTGCGCCTTTCTCGGCATACCAGTTCAATTTTTGGTCCAGTTTCATG
>Ga0224535_1000391_pt1 | contig 12747 bp, 16 predicted proteins | sample 714E13034metaG_FD_179898 | JGI IMG/M metagenome (GOLD analysis project Ga0224535, IMG submission 179898) | Peat soil microbial communities from Stordalen Mire, Sweden - 717 E1 30-34 | ecosystem: Environmental > Terrestrial > Soil > Wetlands > Peat | place: Sweden: Norrbotten County, Stordalen... | reverse complement strand
ATTGAGAAATAATGGTTACCGGAGGAAATTAATATATGAAAAATGGCGTCTCCATCGCCGTAATGTGCGGATTAATCGGGCTCATCGTTCTTACCATCGTAATTATTATATCATGGGAAAAGTGGCACAAGCGAGCCATTACCGAGGCCGGAAAATCGTTGGGATTTCATCGTCTGGCGCAGGGAGAAATATTGCCGGTCGTATTGGTTCCGCTGATCAATCCTACCCACAACAAATATTTTGTAATTTTGCGGGGAGAGATTAATGGATATGATGCGGGATTTTTCGATCTTTATATCGGGGCCGGGAAAAACTGGTTTTATCAATCCACGGTAATCGTGAAGAACCCGCAAGTAACGATGCCGAAGTTCCAATTGAAGCCGTCCGACTGGTCGCACGTGATCAACCAGAGAACCTGCGGAGACGAATTGAAGGTCCCGGGACGCGAGAAAGATATGGGCTCGCTTCGTTTATCATCCGGCGACCCGCAATGGGCAATGCAAACTTTTTCCAAAGCCAATCCTCAATTTTTCCAGAAACTGCAAAAAGGAAAATGGACCATCGAGGGCTTTCAGCATTCACTGGTGATCTATCGCTGGGGTCAAACAATTTCACCGCGGAAACTGCAGGAATATGTAAAGCAGGCGGCAGAAATCTCGACTGAAATGTATGCGCTTTGTTCCTGACTCCCTAATCATCATCCATAATAGTTCTCAGGCAACACAAGGGACGAATCTGCCTTTGACTATTGAAAAATAATGGTTGCAGAATGTATCATACCATTTCGATTTCAATGGATAACGAGGCGGCAAGAAGGAGGCGACGAGGCGTATTAATAATACGTTGAGGAAGCCGACGACGATGCCAATAAAGTTAGCCGAAGAAAGCGAATTGGTATCAAGCGAAACTATTTTCTAATTCGCCAAAAACCACAGAGCCCTTATCATTCACATTGGTCTTGAATTGTTTAATGCCTGCTGATACTTCCTGAAGATGGGCGGGAGAAGTAACAATACAGGCAGACATGTTGGCGATTTTTTCTATATCCGCGGATAAAAAATCAAAAATTCCGGTAACCATCGCTTCCGCGATATTCGCGGTGACGAGGCTGGAGCGGTCTTCTCCACAAATTTCAAAAGCAAAGCTATTCAGAGACATTCCATCGACAGCTTCCGCAATAAGGTAAGCGGCATTATAAATCTTATCGTAATTTATATCATAACTATTTCCAAGACCAAAAAGAAGCAGCATTTCGGCGCCAATGCGTTGGGGAAAGGGAATAACTATCTTTTCCTTAATTTCTCCGCTGATTCTTCCTTGCTTAATTTCTCTCGAAATCATGCCGTTGAGACGCCAGTCGATAAAGCCGCAAATCCCGCGCGGCGGCTTTTCGTCTGCAAAAATACCCAACGCTAAACATTTATGTTTTGGAAGGTCTGGATTTTCTGTCGAGAAGGTTAGTTGCATTTTTTTTGTTTAATTTCAGATTAAGCGCGTCCAATATGCCGTTAATAAAAGAGCCGGAATTTTCCGAACCAAAAGTCTTTCCCAGATCAACGGCTTCGTTTAAAGTAACTTTCGGCGGAATATCTTCACAGTAGAGAAACTCAAATACAGCCAGACGCAAAATATTTATATCTACTTTGGACATCCGTCCCAGCGACCAGTTATCCGAACAATCGGCAATAAGCTTATCCAGTTCCTCCTTGTGTTCACATGTGCCCTGCACCAGAAATGCCGCAAATTCTTTAGCCGTTTTTGGAGCAACAAAATTACCCCAGAAAAGATCTAAAGCCTTCTGCACATCAATATCCACAAAATTAAGACCGTAAAGAACCTGTAAGGCAATTTCTCGTGCCTTTCTCCGCCCACGCATTTAATCCTTAAACCTCAAAGAGCAACATCATCAGATTGCTACATTCTCTATTGATATTCTTGCCATAACAGGATGGCAGTTTAACCTTAAATCTTCTTGAATAAATCAACCATTTCTATTGCCGTCATCGCCGCATCGGCGCCTTTATTTCCCGACTTCGTTCCCGCGCGTTCAATCGCTTGTTCAATTGTATCCGTTGTCAACACACCGAAAATAACAGGAACTTCTGTTTCGAGACCAACGCTGGCAATGCCTTTGGATACTTCGGCGCTTATATACTCGAAATGCGGAGTCGCGCCGCGAATTATGGCGCCTAAACAAATTATGGCGTCAAAACGAGCGCTTTTTGCTAATTTTTTCGCCGTGAGCGGCAATTCAAAAGATCCGGGAACTTTATAGATTGCGATATCTTTTTCTTCCGTGCCTGCTCTCATCAATGCGTCGATGGTTCCTTCAATTAACCTGCCGCAAATAAAATCGTTAAAACGGCTGGCTACGATGCCAAATTTCATTCCCTTGGCGACGATTTTTCCTTCAATTATTTTCGGCATTGTCTATTACCATCCTTATGTTTGAATTTTTCTCTAACTATATTTTTAAAATATGACCCATCTTCTTTTGTTTTGTTTTCATATACTTTATATTGTCTTCGTTTGGGTTTATTTCAATAGGAACTCGTTGAGTGATCTCGATTCCGTAACCTTCAAGTCCGACAATCTTCTTCGGGTTATTAGTTAATAATCGCATCTTGCGCACACCCAGATCAACGAGGATTTGCGCTCCAATGCCGTAATCTCTTAAATCCGCCTTAAATCCAAGGGCGATATTAGCCTCAACCGTATCTTGTCCTTGTTCCTGCAAGGCGTAAGCTTTGAGTTTGTTAACGAGACCGATTCCCCGGCCTTCCTGCCGCATGTAAACGATCACGCCTTTTCCTTCTTTTTCCACCATGCTCATCGCGCGATGGAGCTGATCGCCGCAGTCACATTTTTTGGAACCAAAAAGATCGCCGGTAAGACACTCTGAATGGACACGCACCAGCACTTCATCTTCTTCTTTAATTTCACCTTTAACCAAAGCAATGTGCTGCCAGTCATCAGCATCATTTTCGTAAACGATAACTTTAAAATCACCGCCAAAACTGGTAGGAATTGTCGCTTCCGCCATTCGTCTGATGAGAGATTCGTTTTGCATCCGGTAATCAATAAGATCGGCAATGGTGACAATTTTTATATTATGTTCATGGGCAAAAATTTCCAAATCCGGCATCCGCGCCATTGTGCCGTCATCTTTCATGATTTCACAAATTACACCGGCCTGCGTCAAGCCGGCTATGCGGCATAAATCTACCGATCCTTCAGTCTGTCCGGTGCGCACTAAAACACCGCCCCGCTTGGCACGGATCGGAAATACATGGCCAGGGCTGACTAAATCTTCCGGCTTGGACAAGGGATTAACAGCGGCATGAATTGTTGTCGCTCTGTCGGCGGCGGAGATGCCGGTGGAAACACCGTGTCGCGCTTCGATGGAAACGGTAAATGCCGTTCCGAAACGCGCCTGATTGTCTTGAACCATTTGTTTCAGATGAAGTTTATCCGCTATTTCTTCGTTGAGAGTCAAACATATCAAACCACGGCCATAGCGGGCCATGAAGTTGATTGTTTCCGGCGAAATAAATTCCGCCGCCATGCAAAGATCGCCTTCATTTTCCCGGTCTTCGTCATCAACGAGAATTACCATTTTCCCGTTTTGAATATCTTCGATTGCTTCCTGAATTGTACTGATTGCCATTGCGTATTTATCCTTATTTATTTGAAAAACCGTGCTGCGCCAGGAAGTCTTTATCTATTCCCCGCGTAGTTTGCAATAATTTTTCCACATATTTCCCCAGAACATCAGTTTCGATATTTACCAGGTCACCGTCTTTTTTCGTAAGCAAAGTAGTATTGGCCGCTGTATGAGGAATTATATTAACATAAAACCTGTTTTTTTCAAGTTTGTTCACGGTAAGACTGATGCCGTCTATGGCCACCGATCCTTTTTCCACAATATAGCGTGATAGATTATCATTCATTTCCACAGCCAGAATCAGCGAGCCGGATTTTTGCGCCTGCGATAGAATTCGACAGGCTGAATCAATATGGCCTAAAACGAAATGACCGCCGACGAAGCCGCCAACCCGCAATGATTTTTCCAAATTAACTTTGTGTCCCGCCTGTAAAAGTTTGAGCGTTGTTCTGGAAAGCGTTTCGGCGGAAACATCGGCGTTGAAATTCTGTTGATTTTTTGAGGTGACGGTAAGACAAGCGCCGTTTACCGCGATACTATCGCCGACGGACACATCCGTTAAATTGATTACGGTTTCAATTTCTAAAACGGCATCGGCGCCTTTCATTGTCAGGCGTTTGACCTTGCCCAATCCCTCTACAATTCCGGTAAACATAAATTATTTTTTACCCTTGCTCAATAAATCTTTCAGTTCGGACATGAATTCGCCGACATCGCGAAATTGACGGTAAACCGAGGCAAACCGGACGTAGGCAACACCGTCAAACATCTTGAGTTCGTTCATTATCTTTTCTCCGATAAGTGTCGAAGAAATTTCTTCTAATTGCATCTCCTGACAGGCCTGCTCTACATTTTCGACAAGTTTATCTATGGACTCCATACTGATCGGACGCTTCTCGCAAGCTTTTTTTATACCACTTAATATTTTCTGCCGGTCAAACTGTTCGCGACGGCCATCTTTTTTTACGACCATCGGCAATATATCTTCTACATACTCATAAGTGGTAAAGCGCTTTGAGCAGCCCAAACATTCCCGGCGGCGACGGACGGCTTTGCCATCTTTGCTTATTCGCGAATCAATAACTTTATTTTCCGCATGACCGCAAAAAGGGCACTTCATGAGTTTGTTTACCTTAATTATTTTCTAAAGTTTAGAGTTGTTTTACGCTAATTCCCGCTTCCTTGAGCATCTGCGCGGCCAATTTATCATGGTAGCCGTCGCGGATAACTATACGGACAACACCGGCGTTGATTATCATTTTGGCACAAATAACACAGGGATGATTGGTACAATACAACGTCGATCCTTTAGTATTCACTCCATGCAGCGCCGCCTGAATAACAGCATTTTGTTCCGCGTGCAGTCCGCGGCATAATTCATGACGCTCACCCGAAGGAATTTTGAGTTGCGCGCGCAGACAGCCAATATCCAGGCAGTGTTGGAGTTTGGAGGGAGCGCCATTATAGCCGGTGGCCAGAATCCGGTGATCGCGCACCAATCCAGATCCCACAGCTCGCCTGCAACAAGTACTGCGCTTAGAAACAAGCTCGACAATTTCCAGAAAATAAGCATCCCAATCGGGTCTTTTGTTAATTTTCTCCGGCAGACTTGCTGAAGATGCTTTCCTTTTGGCCATATTTACACGCTTTCACGAAGCTGATTCTTTCATCCTAAGTCTTTTTACAGGCTCTTAATCCTTCGTTGATAAAGAGGGAATTGGGCACAAAGAGTTTTTACCTTTTCAGCAATAGCCTGAATGTTCTGCTCATTATTGATATTTTTAATTACATCGGCGATATAGGAAGCGATTAAACGCATCTCGCCTTCCTTCATTCCTCTCGTAGTCACAGCGGGGGTACCGATTCTGATTCCACTGGTTACCTGGGGTCCTTGCGTATCAAAGGGAATACCGTTTTTATTGACAGTTATGGCGGCGCGGTCGAGCGTCTCCTGCGCGTCTTTTCCTGTAACACCTTTGGCAGTTAAATCAACCAGCATCAAATGATTGTCCGTTCCGCCTGAAACAATCCTGAATCCCTGATTCTTTAGTTCATCCGCCATTGCCTGAGCGTTTTTGATTATCTGCTTTTGATATTCCTTGAATTCCGGTAAAAGCGCTTCCTGAAAAGCAACGGCTTTAGCGGCAATAATATGCATTAAAGGGCCGCCCTGCATGCCGGGGAAAACTCTGCTGTTCAATGTTTTAGCGTAAGCTTCTTTGCACATGATCAAGCCGCCGCGCGGCCCGCGCAAAGTCTTATGCGTTGTGGACGTGACGTATTCACAAACGGGAACAGGGGAAGGATGCAATCCCGTACAGACAAGCCCCGCAATATGGGCGATATCCGCCATGATTACAGCGCCGACTTCATCGGCAATTTTCCGGAACCGTTGAAAATCAAGTACCCTGGGATAAGCGCTGGCGCCGACAATAATCATTTTAGGCTTATGTTCTTTGGCTAATTTTTCCACTTCATCATAATCAATAGTTTCTGTATCTCTACTGACGCCGTAAGGAATAATCTTATAAAGTTTACCCGAAAAATTGGCCGGGCTTCCATGAGACAGATGTCCACCGTGAGATAAATTCATTCCCAAAATTGTATCCCCCGGCTGTACTGCCGCAAAATATACGGCCATATTCGCTTGCGTGCCGGAATGCGGCTGTACATTGACATGATCGGCTCCAAAAAGCTGTTTACAGCGTTCAATCGCCAGACTTTCCACGATGTCGACAAATTCACAGCCGCCATAGTAACGTTTCCCGGGATAACCTTCGGCATACTTATTGGTCATGACAGAACCCTGCGCTTCTAATACCGCCTCACTCACAAAATTCTCGGAAGCAATCAGCTCTATTTTCCCCGCCTGCCGGCGTGTTTCCAAATCAATGGCCTGACTGACTTTCGGATCAACTTTTTCTAAAAAAGACATGGGAATTGTTCTCTCCTTCACTATTAATTTCTACATATCTCGGATCTTCAACCCCTGCTAACGCAGGATAGTTCGACCAGACAACTTCAGTACGCTAAGCTTATGCAATTTGAGTCTCACTGTCTCCACCTCTGGCGGGATAATTTTCAATAACTAAAGGTTATTGGAAAATTCGACTAACAAATTTCATTACGCTAAGCTTATGCAATTTGAGTCTCATTACGACTAACGCTTTTATGAGCCTTGATTTTCCGAAACGTAGTACTCGGAAAATCTTAGAGCGAATTATCCCGCCACCTTAAGGGGCAGGGAGAAACTTCATTCCGACTCGTCGGGATTCGTTTTACTATGGCACTATGCGCCTGGTATATCAAGAAATGCTCATTATCCTACGTCGCTTCGCTCCTAGGATAGTTCGTCCAACAAATTTCAGCGCGCTACGCTTCTGAAACTTGGGACTCACTATATTTCTTAAATAATAAAACAGCGTTGACGCCGCCAAAACCAAAAGTGTTGGACATGGCTGTATTTATTTCTTTGTGCCGGGCAACTTTAGACACGTAATCAAGATCGCATCCTTCGCCGGGATTATCCAGATTAATCGTGGGCGGGATGATGCTTTCCTGTAAAGCTTTAATCGCGAAAATGGCTTCCGCTCCTCCCGTCGCTCCCAGCATGTGGCCGGTCATAGACTTTGTGGAACTGACCATGAGCTTTTGGGCGTGTTCTCCAAAGAGAAATTTGATGGCTTGAGTTTCATATAAATCATTTAGAGGCGTTGATGTGCCGTGAGCGTTTATGTAATCGACATCTTCGAGATTTAAACCGGCATCTTTTATTGCAATTCGCATACTGCGGGCGGCGCCTTCGTGCCCGGGCGGCGGGGCGGCCATGTGAAAAGCGTCGGATGTGCACCCATAACCGGCAAGTTCCGCGTAAATACGCGCGCCTCTATTGAGAGCGAATGATAATTCTTCCAGAATAATTATACCGCAACCCTCCCCGATAACAAAACCATCACGGTCTTTATCAAACGGCCGGCTGGCTTTCTGCGGTTCATCGTTTCGCACCGACAGCGCCCGCATGGCACCAAAGCCGCCTACGGCTAACCGTGTTATCGCCGCTTCAACACCACCGGTAATCATTACATCGGCATCTCCATAGGCAATAGTCTTATAAGCATCGCCTATTGCCGATGTTCCCGCAGCGCAAGCGGTAACGGCACAATTTATGGGACCCTTAGCTCCAAATCGAATAGAGACGTGACCGGAAGCTAAATTGGCAAGAATTGACGGAACGGCAAAGGGAGAAATTTTACGGGGATTCGCTCCTAACAAGTTTTTTAGTTCGCATTCCAATGTTGATAAGCCGCCAATAGCAGAACCGATTATTACACCGGCATGCTCAGAAAATTCCGGACTGATCGTCAATTTCGCGTCAGTCATAGCCATTTCTGAAGCCGCGAGAGAATAGAGTATGAAATCATCGTAGCGGCGGACTTCCTGTTTGTTGACAAATTGCATCGGATCAAAATTTCTTATTTCGCCGGCAATTTTTGTTTTATAAGAACTGCAATCAAATTTGGTAATCGGACCAATACCGGATTTACCTGTAATGGCGCCTTCCCATGATTGACTAACTGAATTTCCCAGGGGGGTCAACGCCCCAAGACCTGTTACAACGACACGCCTTTTCATTGGCTAGGATCCTACGCGGTGAACTAATTGATGCCTTTTTGCTTAAGAAAATCAATTACGTCTTTAATTGTACTAATTTTTTCCAGCTCTTCGTCAGCTATCTCCACACCAAAAGCTTCTTCCATCTCCATGAGGAGCTCAACAATATCTAAAGAGTCCGCTCCTAAATCGTCAATAAAAGAAGCTTCCAAAACGCACTCTTCCTTGGTTACATCCAATTGTTCCATAACAAGTTTAATGACTTTTTCTTCTAACGTCATGCAAAATCCTCCTCCAGTCTCAGTCTGTTATTGCCCTAAAAATTGAACTAAATTGTATGTCTTTTACCTGTTTTTTAAAAATAATTCCTTATTTTTTTCATTGTTTTTACGCCTACAATAACATCTTCCCACTATTTGCCACCATTTCACAGACAAAACAATTTGCTTTAGCAAAAGATCGCAAACATTTTTTAGCATAAAAAATGTCCGGATTACAGTTGGTAATAACCGGCGCGGCCTAAAACATATCTTCTAAATACTAGGCATTCTTTTCTGTCTTTTTGTAGTCCCTGCCCTTATAGGTTTCACATGTCGGGCAAACGCGATGAGGCAATTTCGGTTCATTGCATTGTGGGCATAACGACAATGAAGGCGACTTCAAAAAATCATTCGCCCTTCTCTGGTTACGCCTGGTTTTGGAATGTCTCTTTACCGGATTTGGCATAAATTATCCTTCTTTATAATTAATTTTTTACTCTAAAATTTTTTAATACAGCCATACGATCATTAACAAAATTTAAATGACAATTGCAGGAAGAAGTATTCAAATTAGCGCCACAGTGCGGGCATAAACCTTTACATTCTTCACTGCAAAGCACCTTAATCGGTATTTGCAAAATTATCTGCTCACAGATAATAGGCGCGAGGTCAATAAAATCGCTTTGATAATAGCTTATTTCCAGTTCTTCCGGCGTCAGCTCTAAATCTTCTCTGCTTTCCGCCTTCGCAGGAATTAACGTATAAGCGAAATCACTGCCAATAGGCAGGCTTGCGTGCTCCAAACAGCGGCTGCAATAAATATCAATAAATGCAGAAAATGTACCTTTAATAAAAACAGTGCCTGAAACTTTTGTTATCAGACAATTTACATCAACCTGGCGCAGAGTAAAATCAAGACTATCGCTATCTTTAAAGCATCCCTTAAACCAGTCACCATCTTCGGAAAAAACGAAATTCTGCCCTTCCTCGGGAATAAGAACTACGTTAATTTTCAAAGAATTAGACATCGAAAGCATACTGCCTTATAAAAATTTTGCTAAAATTATAATCTTAGAAGTAAATTATAAATTCTTTTTCTTGTCAAGGATAATTTGCTAAATAAGAAGATTAAGGGCCTTGACAAAAAGCTAATCTCAACCCTATAAAGCTACAAAAAATTAAGGAAACGAAAACAATGGGAAAAATCAGAACCCGCTTTGCGCCTTCGCCAACCGGTTTTTTGCACATCGGCGGAGCGCGAACTGCTCTTTTTAACTGGCTTTATACCCGCCATCACGGCGGTGAATTCGTTTTGAGGATTGAGGATACCGATCAGCAACGTTCGACCGATGAATCAACAAAGGCGATACTCGATGCCATGACTTGGCTGGGTCTAAACTGGGATGAAGGTCCCCATTTTCAGGCACAGCGTGTCGAGTTGCACCGCGAAATGGTGCAAAAACTGATCAAAGAGGGCAAGGCCTACTATTGCACTTGTACGTCAGAAGAACTTGAAATCAAAAGAAAAACCGCCTTGGCCGCCGGGGAAAAGCCCAAATATGATGGTACCTGCCGCGACAAGAATTTAAAGAAATCGCCCGGCAGTGTTGTCCGCTTTCGCGGTGCGCAAACCGGCATAACGATTGTGGAAGACCTCATTAAAGGAAATATCAGCTTTAATAATGATGAGTTGGACGATTTGATTATAGAACGCGGCGACGGATATCCGACTTATAATTTTGCCGTCGTCATCGACGACGCACTCATGAATATCACGCATGTAATTCGTGGTGACGACCATGTCAACAATACCCCCCGCCAGATTTTGATGTATCAGGCACTGGGTTTCGATGTGCCCAAATTCGCTCACGTCCCGATGATTCTGGGATCGGATAAGGCACGTCTGAGCAAGCGTCACGGAGCTACATCTGTCATGGCCTATAAGGAGATGGGTTATCTGCCGGAGGCGCTGGTCAATTATCTGGTGCGCCTCGGCTGGTCGCATGGAGACCAGGAAATTTTTTCGCAAAAAGAACTAATTGAGCAATTCGCTCTGGATGCTGTCGGCAAATCGCCCGCTGTTTTCAATCCCGAAAAATTGCTTTGGCTCAACGCGCACTATATAAAGGAAGCAAGCCCTAAGCGGTTAATGGAAGAGATGAAATCCCTGTGGCCTGAAGGCACCAATTTAGGCGACGCCGCTTTCATTCAGAAAGTGATTGTGGATTTACAGCCGCGCGTCAAAACGTTGGTGGAACTGGCCGGTGCGGCAAATTTCTATTTTGCCGATGAGATTAAATATGAAGAACAAGCCGCCCTGAAATTTCTGGTACCGGAGATTTCCAATCATTTGAAGGCAATGGTCACCGCAATTCCAACGGTGCAAAATTTCAACAAAGAAGACCTGGAAGAATTCCTCAAGGCTTTCACGCAGGAAAAAGACATAAAGTTTAAAGTGATCGCCCAGCCGCTGCGAGTAGCGCTGACGGGGAAAACCGTCAGCCCCGGCATTGATGAAATCATGGTCACTCTGGGCAAGGAACGGGTTATTCAAAGGATTAACGCCGCGCTTGCCTATATTGAAACTGAGAATAAATAGGGCTGTTCAGGGCAGGGGGCTATTGCAAAACGCTCATACCCTGAAGGGCACCATGGTCTGCGGAGTTTACCCCGGCGAAGGCCGGGGTTGCGCGTAAAACCGCACCGCTCAACGTATATTCATACGTGTGACCTTTAGGTTATACGCCTCGCGGTTAGGTTTTTTGCGCGCCTTGCATCTGAACATTCGGCGTGCCCCTTAGGGTATTTGAACAGCCCCAAAACATGGGATTTCTCAACGACCCCGCAATTGCGGTGTTTTAAAACCTGCGTCACTTTCATCTTGACTTTTAAAGTCGAATTGAATAGATACTCACCCTCAACTTTCCACACTGTTGGGAGATCGTCTGGCGATAGGACTCAGGGCTCTGAACCCTACTACAGAGTTTCGAATCATGGTCTCCCAACCAATGTGGTCCCATCGTCTAGTGGTTAGGACGCTGGCCTCTCACGCCGGAAACCGGGGTTCAACTCCCCGTGGGACTACCAGATAATATTCAATGATCTTAGGATGTTACATTGCCTCAGATTTTTTAGTTTGTGGTAATTGAATGAAGGTCGGGACTTTTGGTCGTGAATTTCTGTTGGACAGAATTTCCAGTGCCGGTCTTACCGGTTCAAGTCCTCGAATGTGTCTTTCCGTTGTAGTCAACTGTTTATGACTTAAAATCCTCTGGGCGCTTCGGCGGTGGCGGACGGGTTTGCCAGTATCCTCCTTCAACCATCCAGACAGTCGCCCAATGAAGGTGCCGAGCTTGGGATGCGGCTGTTCGCTCCGCTCATACTTCTGATCGGTTATGCCACTTCTGATAATGGTTCTAACGGTGTTGCGGGAAAGGTTTAATTCACGAGCTATCTCACGAATTCCCTTGCCATCCATAAAATGAGCCCAACGTACTTTACGAATCGTCTCCACGTTCAACATCTCCTTTCAATACTCCTCTCTCTGTTAGAATCAAGAGAGTATGGAGTGGGGGCTGAGGTGGGTCAATTTTCGACGCCGATTATCTTCAAAAGTGGGTCATTATTGCACGCCGATTCACAAAACAGGCAATAAAGAATTTTGAACACGCTGGAGTTGCTGAACTTATCGAGGTAAAAATCGGGGACGCAACGGAAATCATTCCAACTTTAAAAGAAAGCTTTGACTTAATATTTCAAGATGTCGGAGATAAAATGCTTTATTCTGTATTACTAAATGATTTAGTCACTCTTCTAAAACCAGGCGGAGTGTTATTGGCCGAAGATTTCCTTTTACCTTGTGCGAATCTGATAAACTCCGACTTTGATCAAGCAAAATGGGATTATGCAGTGGAAGCTCTCGATAAATTTAACAAAATGATTGTTCAATGCCCAGATTTAAAAAGTACATTACTTCCCATTGGTGATGGATTGACTATAGGCATAAAAACAGGTTTAGTTTGAGGAATCAGTGTTTATTATGGATTGAAAGAAAGCATGTCTATGGAAAATCTTAAATGCTCACTAACCGGAAGAAGTAAATAATAGTGATAAAAAGAAGATTCTTGATTTAAAAAAATCGCCCTCACATCTAAGCATTTTTTAGGACAATCCCTTCCACGGTGTTGGATACCTTTTCACAAGCGTCTATTG
>Ga0224535_1000387_pt1 | contig 12784 bp, 10 predicted proteins | sample 714E13034metaG_FD_179898 | JGI IMG/M metagenome (GOLD analysis project Ga0224535, IMG submission 179898) | Peat soil microbial communities from Stordalen Mire, Sweden - 717 E1 30-34 | ecosystem: Environmental > Terrestrial > Soil > Wetlands > Peat | place: Sweden: Norrbotten County, Stordalen... | reverse complement strand
CGAGAACACGTAACGCTCCTTTGCGCGCCGGGGGGTGGCGCCCATTGGAGGCTAAGCGCGTTTCCTGTGTTTATGCTGGGTGCAAGATTAGAATTCGCCAGGGGCCCTGGACGTCGCGGTCCTGGAGGCTGGTGGCCTACTCGAAGTGAGGCCTGCGAAACTGGTTGTGCCCGGCGGCTCGGACACCGTGCGCGACAACCCCTTCAGATCTTTGTGGAACTCCGATGGATTCCGACACCGGAGATCGCATGCGGGCGATCGTCCTCACTTGCCGAGACTCAGGTCCGCTCGACAGCAGAACAGGTATGTGGTGCCAGCAAGAACCTGAACGACAGACACCTTCTCCCCCGCGTGCTCCAAGCAGCCTCCAAGGCTTTTCACAGGTAAGTGCCTTAGCTTGACAGCGCGCCCGTCGGCCGGGTCCGGTCTCACAGAATCCGCGTCATCCGCCGGGTGCCGGAAAGGTCGTGCGGTTGACCGACGTGACCCGGCGGGGCGCACCAATCGAGGGAGGAACGATGCCGGTTCCAATGAGTGACAAGCGGGCCAACCTCCGGGACGTCATCGCCCTTGGCAGGCGTAATTACGCCGTGGATGTCCCAGTGCCGCACTCACCGGAACCGATCGACAGTTACGATCCGATCGTCCGCCTCGACTGGTAAGCCCGCGCCGCCTGTCGGGGTATGGGATCCGATCTCTTGTTTCCGACGAGCGGCAACGCCCTCGGTCCCGCCACGCGCATCTGCGCACGGTGTCCTGTTTTGGAAGAGTGCCGCACTACCGCGCTTGACGACCCGTCACTCTTCGGAGTCTGGGCCCGCACGTCCGTGGGGAGGTCGTCGTCGGCGAAGTGAGGAAGGACTCGCGTGGGAATGAATCGGTCACGACAACACCAGGCCATTCTTGGCGGCTCGCCAGACTTCGCCCTTTCACGAGCCGACTGGCGACCTGAGGCCGGACTGATACGAGACGACTCCCAGGACGCGACCCCAAGGCCATAAGGCCGAAAGACAAGAAGGGGCAGAGAGGCAACGGTGCCGCAGGAAGCATTCCAAGAGCCGGCTAAGCCACGATGATAGGTGGCAAAACGGTGCCTTCGGGCTCGCTCCAGTCAGATATTGACCTCGAGCTGGTAAGTGAGGAGATGGCCAGCGCTGAGGCGGATCAACTGATCGACGGCAGGCCCGCAACTGGGATCGGTGACGATTCCTGCTGGCAGCGTGCCGCTATGAGACAGGACGTCGACGAGGTCGCAACGGAGTCGCCGAGCGTTCTCCGCAGATCGGTTCGGGACCGTCCCACAAACAGTCATCGCTTGATCGTGCTGCCGGCTCGCTCCGATGCACGGCGTGCCACCGCGCGGCGAGTTGGCACTGTGGTCGGAGCGTTGTTTGCCCTCGGAGGGCTGGCCCCGATCCTCTACACCATCTCAACACACGTCTATCTAGGTGGTTCGGACAGGGCAACCGCGATCCTCGAGGGTCAAGCAATGGGCAGCGGCAACCCGTTGCTACACGGCTGGATCCTGACCCACGACTCATTCTGGACCATCGACGCGTTCTTCTACGCACTGGCAGTGCGTATCGGTGGCATTTGGCCCGGCCTCCTCAACTTGGAACCAGCTCTTGCGGTCACGATCGCCGTCGTGGTGGGCGCCCTCGTCGCCAGCCGGGGGCACAAGAAGGGTGCCGCCGTCGCCGGAGCTGTCACTGCCGTCGTATTGCTCGCGTTTCCCACGAACGCAATGGCATCCTTCCTGCTCGGTGGCCCGGACCATGTCAGTACGGCCGTCTTGGCCCTTCTTGCATTCATCTGCTTGAGGCGGGGAGGCTTCGACTGGAGATGGGCAGCGGCGGTCGCCGTGCTCGCCTTCGGAATGCTCGGCGACCTCCTGATGGTCGCTTACGGCATCGCGCCGGTGCTCGGTGCGGGCGTGGTCGCCATGTTGCGAAGGCGAGAGTGGCGGGCAGGCGTCGCGGCGGTGACTGCGTCCGCCGCAGCAATCATCGCCAGCGAGATTGTGAGTTGGCTCGCCCGAGCGATGGGGGCGTTCAAATCTGTTGACGGGGTGTCGGTAGCGACTTCTGCTCAGATTCTCATGAACCTGAGGCACGTGCTGAGCTACGGAGCAGGTCTCGTCGGCTTCACCTACGACTTCGACGCCGGGCGGGTCCCGATCGTCCTGCAGGACGTTCACGTCGTCGGTGCTCTTCTGATCGTCGCCTGCTCGTTGGTGGCAACGGCGAACCTGGCGAGAGGAGTCATCCGCGGCCACCGAGGGGCAACCGGTTCCGGAACCGAGATGGAGGCCGAGCGTTGGTGGCTCGACGACGTGCTGGTCATCGCGATATTCGGTTCGGTGCTCACCTTCGTCGTTTTGGCCGTCAACGGAGTGCCCGGCGCTCGTTATCTAGTCGCCGCGGTCGTGTTCGCCAGCGTGCTCGCTGGCCGGATCGTCGCCCAGGCCTGGCACCAGCTGCGACCCGGTCGGACCACCCGAACGATCTGCGTCCTCGGAGCCGCTGTCTCGTTGTGGTTTGCCGCGGGCCTTGGCTACACGTTTGCCCAGCCTGTTCCGGTCCAGAGCGCGTCAGTGCTCGCCTCCTTCCTCGAGGCGCATCATCTCCGAAACGGGGTTGGCGGTTATTGGGCAGCGAGCATCACCACCGTCGAGAGCAGGGGTGTGGTCACGGTACGACCAGTGCTTGCGGACCCGGACGGCAAGCTCGGCCGGTACATGAAGCTGTCCTCCGCCGACTGGTACGCCGGTCAGCACTTCCAGTTTCTCGTCTACGAGACGCCTGTCTACCAAGGAGTCGACAGTGCCTCGGCAACCAAGACCTGGGGACCTCCGGCGCACACTTACGTCGTCGGTGGCTACCACGTCCTCGTGTGGTCCAACACCTTCCGCGTCGCACCGTTTCCACCGCCGCAGGACCAGGCTCAGCCGGCGGGCGGTCCGTCCGGCACATGATCGCGAGCCATGCACAGACAGCCGCACTCCCGTGTCGGGATCGTCGATCCTCTCATCGTCGGATATTCGTGGTCGTTCTGTCGCCACGTCGGGTTGCAGAGTGGGCATCCGCACGCGCCATCTCCGTCGGTGCCTTCCCGGTTCAAGCAGGCGTCCAGTTGCTGACTCCGGCCAGATGTCAGAGTAAGCGGAACAATAGATTCGCAGTTCGCATTGCGCGCCAAGATCTTCTGGTGTCAGTCTCTGTGGCGAATTCGTACCACTGTGGACACCCATTGACGGGTCTTATCCCGCGTTCGCGGGGCACAACGCCGGTCCACCTGAGAGGTAGGCCGCACGCGTTGCTCGTTCTCCATGCGGGCGCGAGGCTTGTCGTTCGCACGCCTGCTGCGGGCCGCGTTGGTCGACGACGGGTACACGAGTCGCAGACAATGGTGTTGGTCGTGATCGGAGGTGTCACATGCGTAGGTCACTTGCAGGCGGCCTTCTCGTGGTAGCAGCAACTTCTCTGCCATTCCTGGTTAGCCCCGCTTCGGCGGTTGCCGCGAGCTCGCGAGCCACGCCGTCGATCGGAAAGCAGCTGGCGGAACTGAAGGGCTCCGACACACTTACCGGTGACGCCGTCGGCGTCTCGGTGGCCATCTCGGGCACGACCGCCGTCGTGGGAGCACCGGGCTCTGCGAAGGACGCCGGCCGGGCGTACGTGTTCACCAACACGGCAGCCGGGTGGACAGAGGCCGCCGAGCTGGAGGGCTCCGACACTGTCGCCAGTGATTTCTTCGGCTACTCGGTGGCCATCTCGGGCACGACCGCCATTGTGAGCGCACCGGGCTACGCCAAGAATGCCGGGCGGGCCTACATATTCACGAGAACGCCAACGGGCTGGAAGCAGGTTGCCGAGCTGAAAGGCTCCGACACCGTCGCCGGTGATTACTTCGGCGACTCAGTGGCCATCTCGGGCACGACCGCCGTCGTGGGCGCCGACGACCACACCAAGAGTGCCGGCAGGGCCTATGTGTTCACAAGCACGACAGCCGGGTGGAAGCAGGCTGCCGAGTTGAAGGGCTCCGACACTGTCGCGAATGACTCCTTCGGATACGCGGTGGCCATCTCTGGCATGACCACGATCGTGGGTGCACCGGACCACGCGAAGGATGCCGGCCGGGTGTATATGTTCACGAACACAGCAGCCGGTTGGAAGCAGGCCACCGAGCTGAAGGGTTCTGACACCGTCGCCGACAACGGTTTCGGCGTCTCGGTGGCCATTTCGGGCACGACCGCAATCGTGGGTGCGCCAGGTTTCTCCAAGGCTGCCGGCCGGGCATACGTGTTCGCGAAGACGGGCGACGTCTGGAACCAAGCCACAGAACTGAAGGGCCTCGACACCGTCGCCAGTGACGACTTCGGCTACACAGTGGCCATCTCTAACGCGACCGCCATCGTGGGTGCCCCGGGCTTCTCCAAGGCTGCCGGCAGGGCGTACGTGTTCACCAACACGGCGACCGGCTGGAAGCAGGCTTCCAAATTGAAGGGCTCGGACACTGTCGCGGCTGACTACTTCGGCTATTCGGTGGCCATCTCGGGCACGACCGCCATCGTTGGCGCCGATGGCCATGCCAAGAGTGCCGGCCGGGCGTACGTGTTCGAGGCCTGAGAGTCCTGACCTGTCGGCACGTGGGGTCATGTGTTTAGGGGGTGCAGGCTGTCCCCGAAAGAGCTTAAGACGCGCACGACGTCGTTCTGACGGTGCCGCTAAGGAGGGAGCCTGTTGGATCGGTGGTGAGTCGCACATCTTGATGATTGGACGAAGCGGATCCGAGCAGACGTCACCCGGCGGCATCGCGAGCCTTAACCCTGCGCGTGCTGGACTGGATCAGGCTGTGGCAGATGAGCGCCCAACCTGACGCCGTACACTGCGGAATAGTGATCTCCTAAAGGCGAGTGGCTGTGGTTCACAGCTTGAAGCTCTGTCTATTGGTTGTAGCCACCCTGTGGTCTAGTGCTGCTGGCACTGGCTGTACGAGTTATAACCAAAACCTGTGGATCACCCATCTGAGCGGGGGCGCGGCGTACCTTCCTCGTTGAACGAATTTCGACGAGTGCCGGCGGTCGAACGCCGGCGGAAGGAAGGAACGCCAATGTTGAAGGTACTCGCTGAGAAGGCCGCGAGCGAGGAGCCCGCTTTCGGGATCGACGAGATCTGCCGGGAAGGAGCGCGGCGCATGCTGGCCGTTGCCCTCGAGGCCGAGGTCGATGCCTACGTTGCCGAGCATCTGGAGGATCGCGACGATCTTGGTCACAGGCTCGTCGTGCGCAACGGCCGCGCCGAGACCCGCACCGTGAAGACGGTCGCCGGCGCCATCGAGGTCACCGCACCGAGGGTCGACGACAAGCGGGTCGACGGGGAGAGCGGCGAGCGCCAGAGGTTCCACAGCTCGATCCTGCTGCCGTGGTGCCGCCGCAGCCCGCAGGTCTCGGCGGTATTGCCACTGCTGTATCTGCACGGACTCTCGACGGGTGACTTCGTGCCGGCCCTGTCGGAGTTCTTCGGCGACGGAGCCGGGCTATCTGGACCCGTCGTCGCCCGCCTGACGAGAACTTGGCAGGACGAGCAGGAAGCTTTCGCCTCACGCTCGCTGGCCGAGGTCGACTACGTCTACATCTGGGTCGACGGCATCCACTTCAACGTGCGCCTGGGCGAGGACCGGCTGTGCTGTCTGGTCGTGGTCGGCGTGCGGGCCGACGGGCGAAAAGAGCTCGTGGCCATCACCGGCGGTTACCGCGAGTCGACAGAGTCCTGGGCGAGCCTTTTGAGAGATTGCAAGCGCCGGGGGATGCGGGCGCCGGTGCTGGCTGTAGGCGACGGCGCCCTCGGGTTCTGGGCGGCGGTGCGCGACGTCTTTCCTGAGACGACCGAGCAGCGCTGCTGGTTCCACGTCTCGGCCAACGTCTTGAATGCCCTCCCGAAGTCGGTCCAGCCGGCCGCCCGCCGGGCGCTGGCGGAGATCCGCGACGCCGAGGACAAGGCCCACGCCGAGGCTGCCGTCAAGGCCTTTGCCGACGAGTTCAAGGCCAAGTGGCCGAAGGCCGTCGCCAAGATCACCGACAAGCCCGACGCACTGCTCGCCTTTTACGACATGCCGGCCGAGCACTGGGTCCACCTGAAGACGACCAATCCGATCGATCGAGTCGACCTTTGCCACAGTTCGCCTCCGCACCAAGGTCACCAAGGGTGCCGGGTCACGCTCTGCCGGACTCGCCATGGCCTACAAGCTCATCGCCACGGCCGAGAGCCGCTGGCGGGGCGTCAACGCCCCGCATTTCGTCGCTCTCGTCCGTGCTGGCGCGCTCTTCCACAACGGCGTGCTCGTCGAGCGCTCCGAGGAGGTGGCGGCGTGAACAGCGTGCGTAACGATACCGAGACGATGGCGTGTGCCGTCTGCGGGACAGCCTTCAGGCGTTCTGGGCGCCGGCTCCATTGCTCGCAGGCCTGCCGTCAGGCCGCCTGGCGCCGCCGCAGCCAGGCGCCGAGAGAGCCGATCGTCGCCAAGCCCGACACCGTCTACCAGTGCCCGATGTGTGAGGTCAGGCTCATCGGCGAGCAGTACTGCGAGGAGTGCCACAGCTTCGCCCGCAGGCTCGGCCCCGGCGGCACCTGTCCTTGCTGTGATGAGCCGATCTCAGTCACCGAGCTCCTCCAGCCGGAACAGTTCGCGGCGCGCAAGGGTCAAAAGACGACACGAGGGAGGTGATCAGAGAGCAGGATCGAAGGAAGGGCGCCGCGATCCCATCCACAGGTATTGACTATTTCTCTGGCTGTACTCATAGTGCTCACAAACATGGTGGTGCTCGTGATCACGCTGGCCATCTTTGGCACGGTTGTGTTCCTGCTGGCTCGCCGAGGTTTGGCGGGGGCAGAAGAGGAGTTCAGGGCGAAGGCAGGCTGATAGCTCGGTCAATCACAAGTGGGCAGTGTGACGACGAGAGAGAGGACCTAAACCTCTACAGGGAGGCGATCGCGCTAAGGAACCCGCGCTACACCGCGACCTGGCGCTCTTGTCGGAAGACCGGGGGCGCAACCCTCAGGCTGAGGGGCTTTACAGGCAGGCAATAGAGGCGGACGACCCAGACGTCTCCCCAATGGCAAGAGTCAACTTTGGCGAGATGCTCGGCTCGCTGGGTCGCGTGAGCGAGGCGGAGGCCATGTACCGCGAGGCGATCGCGTCAGACCATGACCGGGCTGCGGCTCGGGCGACCCGCTGGCTCGCGCGCCTGCTCGTCGCCAACGGGCGTCCCGAGGAGGGTGAGGCTGCCTACCGGGAGGTGATCGACTCGACTGAGGCTGTCGAGGCGGGACTTGCCTTAGCTGCTCTCGCCATCTTGCTAGAAAGCCAACAATGACTCGGGGAAGCTGAAGCCGTGTACCGCCGAGCGGCAGAGGCTGAGCATGTGAGTACAGCCGCGGATGCGGCCGTGAGACTCGGAGTTCTGCTCGGCTCTCAGGGTAGGTTTGCGGAGGCTGAACAGATGTACCGCCGCGTTGCCGCGAGCGACGATGCGGAACTCGTCCCGTTGGCGCTGAGGAATCTCGCGGTTGCCCAATACAAACAGGGCCTGCTTGGTGAGGCTAAAGAGACCTACCGAGCTGTTCTCGCGACGGGTGACGCGACACAGGTGCCGATAGCGGCAAGAGCTCTCGGCGTCATATTTGAGCAAGAGGGTGACGCCAAGGAGGCCGAGAGGGCCCATCGGTTCGCGATCGAAGCAGACACCGGAGATGTCAACCTCGGCGAAGGTGTAGTAGTGCAGTTCGATCTCGCTGGACTGCTGGAGCAAGAAGGCAGGGTGGACGAGGCGGAAAGAGTCCTGCGGGAGGTGGTCGATTCAGGTCACCGCGAGCTGAAGAAGGAGGCTCTGTATCGGCTGGGATACCTCACGGCTCGGCAAGGCCGGCTTTCGGACGCGGAGGCCGTGTACTTCGAGCTGGAGAAATTGGCTACAGACCCAGAGGATTCCACCCGGGCTCGACTTGCCAGGGCGAGCCTTCTGGCTCAACTGGGGCGTTGGGATGAAGCCGAGATGATGTTCCGGTACGTCTTGAGTGCCTCCGACGGAACGATTGCGGCGACTGCCGCTTTGACATTGGGATCGATGCTCTACTGCACGGATGAGGCCGAGGAGGCCGAGGCTCTTGTTCGCAGAGCGCTGGAGGCTGATGATCCTTCCATCACCGGCGTCGCCGCGCTGACTCTTGGATCGCAGCTCAGCTCAGAGGAGACACTTCTTGAGTCCGAGTCGCTCCTGCGCAGGGCCGCAGCTTCGGAGGTTTCGGCGATATCGAGCCGAGGATCTTTGGCTCTTGCTCAATTGCTCAAGGAGCAGGGTCGTTTTCCAGAGGCAACGGAAGCAGCTATTAGCGCGATCGAATTGGCAGCCAACGAGGAACCCCCCGTCGACCTTCAGACGTTGATGCTGGTGGGCAGCTCTGAAGAGATTGCCCGTCTCGCTAGGGAGATCCTGGCTGAATTAGTGATCGGTGACGAGGGTCGAGCCTCAGATTTAGAGGACTAATTTCCGCGACCCGACACTTGTGGCACGTTACTTTGGAGAGGATCTGGGGCTGCAGCACGGAGTTCGGGCCCCACTCCGCGTCGCAGTTCGCCGCTGCCACGACCCGGCGAATCTGGCCGGTTCGCAGCTACATTCTGGTTCGGGCCCTGCGCTTACCCGTTCCGCTTGTACGTCGAACGGTGTACGATGCCCTCATGGCCGTCAAGACCGAACGTCTCAATTTGCGTCTGACTCCCGCCCAGGACGCTGTCCTGCGTCGTGCAGCAGAGGCCCGCGGCGAGTCCGCGAGCGATTACGTGCTGCGGCACGCTGTCGAGGCGGCCGAGATGGACCTCGCCGATCGGCGAGTGTTCATGGTCGACGACGCTGCTTGGTCCGAGCTTCAGGCACTTGTTTCCGCTCCGCCAAGGCTGCCTCCACAAATGGCCAAGCTTCTGTCCAGCTCCTCGGTGCTCGAGGGAACCTAGCCCGGTGAGTTACGCGGGGCCGCAGCTACTGTCCAGCGAGGATGTCCTAACCGGGTTCGACTGCGGCAAGCCGGCGCTGAATGACTGGCTAGTCCGCCATTCGTTGAGCAACCAGTCCGGTGGCACGAGCCGGACGTGGGTGGTCATAGAGGTCGAGACGCAACGCGTCGTTGGTTTCTATGCCTCGTCAACGGCGTCGGTCCTTCGGTCATCCGCCCCGAAAAAGTTTGGTCGCAACCAGCCCGAGGAGTTGCCCGCTATCCTGCTCGGCCGGATCGGGGTTGACGCCAAGCACAAAGGAAAGGGCCTCGGCACCGCCCTCCTCAGGCACTTCATGTTCAAGGCCATCGAGGTGGCCGGGAGTGTCGGGGTCCGGCTGGTGCTGGTCCACGCCAAGGATGAGGAAGCCAAGAGCTTCTACCGGCATTATGGTTTCGTCGAATCGCCGGTCGACCCCATGACCATGATGATGCTCATCGGTGACGTGTGATCTCAGCTTCTCGGACACCGTCAAGGTCTGGGTCCGCCGGTGGGGGAGCGGACGCACCAGACATCATCTGGACCCGTGCGCGCCTCGTCGTAAGCGGGGAGAACTGAGAAAGAAGGCCTCCTCAAGCGGCCAGATCCCAGATCGTCTCGCGTGTCGTATGTGGGAAAGTCCCCCCTCCGACACGACCTTCGCCAGCAAGTTCCCAGCTCAACGGCCAAAACCGCGCGTGGAGTAAGCCGCTCCTTTACTGATGCTGAACCGCTGTCCGCGAGACCCTCGGTCAGCGCGTCATGGGATGAGAAAGAGAACCAGACGCAAGTTGTTGGCCGCGTAAACTTCACGTTCCCATTCCCACTGGAGCGAAGGTAAAGAGCGTCAGGCGGGTGTGCTCGTCAGGGTCGGCCGGATCGCACCGCCGAACTCGGCCCAGACGGGGAGGGACCTCATCGGAACAATCTCGACCGATGCCCCGGTGTATGGCGAATCGATCACGCGCCCGCCGCCCACGTAGATCGCGACGTGGTGGACGAGTCCTTTTCCACCAGGTCCGGCGAAGAAGAGCAAGTCACCCGGCTCAAGCTTGGCAAGCGGGACCGGGATGCCGGCGTGCTGCTGGTCGGCCGCGTCGCGGGGTAGGTACATGCCGTAGCGGGCATAGAGCGAGTACACCAAACCAGAGCAGTCGTAGCCGAAGCCGCTCGTCCCGCCCCAGAGATAGGGGAGCCCGAGGAACCGACGCGCCTGGTTGGCGACGGTCGTCCCCGACACGGCGCCGAGGTGCACTGGGCTGAGCGCATTGTCGGCGATCGCCCCCTCTTGTCCTCCTGGGAGTCCGAGGACGAGGTAGCCCGGCATTGCCCCGACGACGGGCAGGACGGTGTCGTAGCTGACGAGGAAGCGGCGACGGACGACCATGCCCTTGGCCACGGCGTAGAGCCACGTGCGCGCCACGCTGACGATCACCTCGCGAGAGCTTGCCGGTGGTGCGACGGCGGACAGCTGAACATTCGGCACCCAGCCGATGATGCCGACAGGAAAGCGCGAGCCGCGTTGGTCGGGGACCCGGACCTCACTCCATCGCCCACGGCGCGCGAGGACGAGGACCTCTTGGCCCAACAGGACCTGGGTGTTGATGCGGCTGTCGAGGCCGAGTCGCTCGGTCACGCTCAGTCGATTGAGCCAGTGCTCGATCCCTGCCGGGTCACCGAGCGCCGGCGCGTCGACAGGTCGCGGGCTCGACGGGAGGTGCCACACCGTCGCTACCGACACCCGCACCCAGGCAGGAGTCGTCGTCTGCGCGAATGCCACGGCGTGCACGACCGGCCCTTGGGTGACCGACACGGCCAGCGCGAGCACAAGGAGGAGTTGTCTAAGTGAACGAATGTCAAATATTGGCTCTTCGACCGCTCGCATTGTTCGCGCCAGCTTCCCAGCGACCCGGTATTCACTCTGGGATCGAATGAGCCGTACTCTCGTGGGGTCTTGATTCGACCTCGGAGGTTGGTCATGGATGCCTACGGAACCGCCCGACTCGCTGCCAAGGACGCCGAGTCGGCGATCGTCGCTCGGATATGTGAGGACTTCAACCTCACGCCGGTCTTGGCTAGGGCGCACTACGAGCAGATGGCCCGCTACTTCAGCGAGTTCGGCGAAATAGCCCTTAGAGCCGGCGAGCTTTGTTATCTCGCGGTCGCATCTGAAGAGCCACCGGGCAAGCCGATCGCGGCGTGTCGCAAGGTGCAGGTGGCCCTCGAGCTCGCCACGCCGGAGGACCACGAGGTGCTGCGCACCAAAGGCCTGTCCGCGATGCGACAACAGCGCCTGGCCCGCCTCGCCCGTCAGGCCCAGGTGCAAGGCGGACTGTTGAGCGTCGAAGACCTCGCCTATCTGACGTGTTCGTCGACGGCCACTGTGAAACGGGATCTTGCCGCATGCCGGGCGGTGGAGATCGCCGTGCCCACCCGTGGCCAGATCCGCGACATCGGCCCGGGGGTCAGCCACAAGGCCCAGATCGTGCAGCTCTATCTGTGGGGCCTGCAGTTCACCGAGATCGAGCTGCGCACGCGATACTCCGAGTCGGCTATCAAGCGCTACCTGGCGGACTTCCGCCAGATCGCTGCGCTCTATGCACGGGGCGCGTCCGTTCCCGAGATCCGCGCCGCCTCCGGTCGCTCGGCATCGTTGATCAGCGAGTACATCGCCCTCTATGAACGGGCGCGTCGAGAGTTCCCATCAGCGCCACGACTGGCCGACCTGTTGGAGGTGGCCCGTCGAGGGTCGAAAAAGGGGGACCCACGATGACGGCCCCCGTGCAGCGCTCGGTCGCGATGGGCCGCCGCTTGACCAAGCGGACGCTGTCGAGCCTGTTGCTCTACAAGTTCCTCCACGAGTACGGCTACGACAAGGGCGAGGTCGTGGCCGGCGCGATCGTGGTCGACATCTGCGCGGTGGTGCGCGACTACTTCGCCAAGCCCGAGGAGCTCGAGCCGGGCCAGCTCATCTACTGGTGCCCGCACGCCACCGAGCGGGCTCGCAAGGGCAGGACCATGGCGCACACGAGGTTGGTGCCGGTCCGCCTCACCGTCGTCGCTCAAGAGGACATCGATGCCTTCGTCGCCGGGGTCCCCGCGCTCGAGCGTCGCGAGATCCGGGTCCGTCGCCTGGCCCACGAGGCCTTCGACCAGGGCGGCGCGCTGTCCCAAGTCGATCTGTCCTTGGTCACCGGCTACACCGACGGCGGCGTGTCGGCCACGGTCATCCGCCTCCGCAAACGGGGCGAGGTCCTCCCCATGCGGGGTTACGTGGCCGACATGGGATCGTGGCCCACCCACAAGGCGGCCATCATCCGCCTGTACCTCGAAGGTCTGACCACACCCGAGATCGCCAGTCGGACCTATCACGCCCAGAAGTCGGTCGATCGCTACATCGACGGCTTCGAGCGGGTCAGGCTCCTCGCCGCCAAGCACGAACCCGAGGAGCTGCCGCTGCTCACGGCCATGACGCCGAATGTGGTCGCCCAGTACCTGACGATCCTCGAGGAGCACGAGCTCGGCCTACCCATGGTGCCGAGACGAAAAGTGCGTCGCAATGCCTGACCGTCACCAGTGAGACAATGCAACTTACCCACCCGGCCACACGTAGTGCGGCTCATACGAAACTATTTGGGTGCGGCTCCCCTGAAGGGAACGAACTTGCCGACGTTCGGCGCTCGCGAGCAGGGTTTTCCAGCGGTCGCCTGGTGAGTCCGACGGTGGTGCCTGTCGGTGAGGGCGGGCACTCGCC
>Ga0224535_1000386_pt1 | contig 12834 bp, 10 predicted proteins | sample 714E13034metaG_FD_179898 | JGI IMG/M metagenome (GOLD analysis project Ga0224535, IMG submission 179898) | Peat soil microbial communities from Stordalen Mire, Sweden - 717 E1 30-34 | ecosystem: Environmental > Terrestrial > Soil > Wetlands > Peat | place: Sweden: Norrbotten County, Stordalen... | reverse complement strand
GCAAGTGGGCAGTGGGCGCGGGCGTGCGGCCGGAGATCATCGCCTTTCTGCGCTTCAAGCCAGACCTGCTGCATACGGCGGATGCGACCTCGGACGCCAACGCCTGGCCCACTCCCCGCTCCTGGGAGATGGCCTCCAATGTTCTGCGCGGCATTGCGAACCGGCAGAAGACCACCTTCCTTTCTGGGGCAAGTGAGTTCGAGGCGCAGTTGCTCGACGGAACGGTGGGGCCGGCTGCGGCGGCGGAGTTGATTGCCTTCCTTCGGCTCTTCCGCCAGTTGCCGTCGATTGACGAGATCCTGCTCAATCCCGAGTCGGCGCCACTGCCGTCGGAACCATCGGCGCAGATCGCTATCTCGACGGCCCTGGGCCGGGTGATGAGCGATAGCTCCATCGCGCGCGGCCTCAAGTATCTTGACCGGATGCCCGCCGAGATGCGCATGATGGCCATGCGCGACGCGGCGGCGCGGGATCGCGCCATCACGCACACGCCGGAGTTCATCCGCTTCGGTATCGAGCACCAGGAGGTGGTCCAATGATTCAAGAACGCGCTATGCTCGCCGCCGTCCACATCAGCATCTGGACGGCCGTCAAACACGACCGCGGAGTCAGCCGCGACGTGGCCGAACGGAACGGAGCCCCCCAGAACGCCGGCCGCTACAACAAGCAGCTTTTGCGCGGGGCTGACAAACTCGACCAGTTGCGAACGCTCGCCGGTCAGGTCCGCCAGTACTTCTACAAGATCACACTTCCGTGGACCGACGAGGGATACCGCCTGCTGCCCGCGAACCTCTACTTCGATCTGACCGCGCGGATGCGCGAGTTCGAGACCCAGTTCGAGCAGGGCGTCGATGAGTTCCTCCAAGTCTATCCGCAGTACATCGAGCATGTGCGGCCGGAGTTGAATGGACTTTTCCGCGAGGAGGATTACCCGGCGGCAGACAAACTGCGGCGCAAGTTCGGCGTCAAGCTCGAAGTCCTGCCCATTCCCACCGGCAACGACTTCCGCGTGCAGATGTCGGCCGAGGAGCAGGCGCGTGTCGCCCGCGAGATTGACTTGAATGTTCGCCAGTCGCTCACACGTGGCGCCGAGGATCTATGGAAGCGGCTGCGCGATGTCGTCTCGCACATGGTCGACCGGCTGAATGAACCGGAATCGCGCTTCCACGCAACGCTGGTGACGAATATCTTCGATCTGGTGGAACTGCTGCCAAGACTGAACGTCACGGGCGATCCGGAGTTGAACCGCTTCGCCGAAGAGGCCCGTCAAAGGCTCTGCACCTACACTGCGCACGATCTCAAGAAACACGAGTTGCTGCGCGTGGCCACGGCGACCGAAGCCGCGGAGATTGTCTCCCGCATGGATGAGGCAATCCGCAATCGCGAAGTCGAACAGGATGAGCAAAGTTTAGCTTCGGTACAGGGCATCTTCGATCACATGTCGGCGTACATGGAGGCGCCCGTGGCTGCATGAGGCACTATGCCACTGCAACCATAAACTGGCCGGAATGGCCGGTTTATGGTTGATATTTCAGCCACCGTTGAATTCTGATTCAGCCGTCCAGAATCAGGAAGAGTATCGCTTAATAGGTGTAAGAGACTGCGACGTCGGGTAAAGATTGTTCTTGAATCGCCATCGGCGACCAACCGGTCGCGTTATTCTTTCAACATGGTAATCCAGAAGCTTATTTATCTTGATACGAATCTATGGAACAGATTACTCGATCAGAATGTCGACCCGAGTGCGTTGCTTTCGAAACTGAAGCGGGGCGACTCTTCTCTGGCGCTGAGCGGGCAAAACGTCTATGAACTCGCTTTGACGTTTCAGAATTCCGTAGAGCGGGGGATGGAACTCTTCCGTTACCTAAAGGTCTACGTTGATACAGGGATTGTCGGTGCCTATGACAATCTGGACCTGTTGAGAGCTGAGGTGAACGCGCTATATGCGCATTCTGATTCAGTAGTCGCATACTACAGTCCAGCAGACTACGATGCGCTCAAAGCGGAAGTCGTAAAATTGGCTGAAGGGATTGTTGATCAACGAGCACAATCGTTTCTTTCAAAACGTAAGGGGTTAGCGAAAGCGGGACGAGAGGAACCAAAAAAACACCTAGAACAGCGGCCTGATATGAAAGCATGGCTACTTACAGTGCCTGAGAATGAGTTGGTCGTCTGGCTTGATGAGCAAGTGTCCGGGGAAGTCGGCACCGCCTTTCTCATCGGGCATCTCAATAACGTATACGGGCCAGCCTCGGTGGATGCAGCAAAGAGCACTGCACAAGGCCTGCTCCAACATCCGGCCACTCGTACAGCGAAGGCCTTGGTTCGGGCGGACCTGTATTTACACTGGCGTTGCGCCCGCCGAGGCTCAAATCCAAGGGACTTGCCGGATGACGTGTACCATGTTCTGAATGCCGCCTATTGCGATGTGTACGCCACTGCCGATTTTGGCCAGAAGGAATACGTCGCACTGCTCCTGAGTCGGTGGACGCGACCTGCGGTTTTCGATGGGAGCACATTGCTGGCAGACTGGCTTCTAACGGTCTGAAGAGCCGGTAGGTAACTGGCGTCTACGGTAAGTTGAAAGCTCGGATGTTCGACGGATTGCTGAAGTGAGTTCGTGTGTAGCCCATGTTAGCGAGATACTGGTCGCCCATGAAAAACTTCGTCGCCACATCCTGTTGAGAGCCGTCATGTTCGTTCTCGCCGTCGATCAGCACAAAATGGCCTGGCATGAAGTCCGAGCGGCGGATGAAGACTTTGGCGTGTTCTGCGCCAGGCCCTTTCTGCTCATACCATGCGTAAGCCACCAACTCGCGTTTGTCCGTTCCGTCCTGTGCTCGCGCTGGGGTCGATGTCTGGGCATTGTCCGTATGTTCGATTTCGTATTCCCGACCGAAGACCCTTAGAACGGCACGGACGATCTCATCATAATTGTCGCTGTCGCTGACCTTCGCGATCCGGCTGGCGAGGATCAAATTGTATTGCTTCAGGTCGACTTCCGTGATGCCTTGCCAAATCGGCAATATTAGTACCTCGCCCAGCTTCTCTCTCGCGAGAAGGCCGCTGATCTCTGCCTCGGTCCACTTCCGCTGAGCGAGATACGACTGCGACAGAACAGCGATGGCCTTACGGCTGTTGATTAATCCGCGGTTGATGCCACGCTGAAGATCCTCGCCCCATTCAAGTGAGTCTTCATCGAACCAGACCGTAACGCCGTTGGCGCGCAGGGCCTTCACCAGGCCGCGCACCCACGGCTTATCCGGCGAGGCATGTGACATGAAGATGTCCCATGCCTGCTGAGCTGTTGTGCGCACTGCTGGCGTCGGTAGCGCATATTTTGGCTCAGGAACTGACGCCGCGGTTGGCGTGATTGTAGGCTTCCTCTGCGGAATGCCGATGTTCTCAGAAAGCAAAATCCGGTTCTCGATCGAACGCTTGCGCTGCTGCATACAGGTCCGTAGCGTTATCTCGAGCTGCTGCGACATATGTTCCATCGAGCCGCGAAGGCTTTCGAGTCGCCACTGTATCTCGCCAATCTCACGTTTTACATATGCAGCTACGTCGATTTGAGGCATCGCTGGCCGGAGCCGGATCAGAACTTCATGATCGACAATTTCACCCTGGGCAACCGTTGACTTCATTGCTGATGGGCGAATATCAAACACGGATGGATCACCATCGAACGGGATATATGCCACTACCTCGATTGAATGCGGCGTGATCTGCTTCTGCTCGGATGTCCATTCGTCCAGCTTGAGCCTTGGAACGTCGAGCATGAACTTTTTCTTGAAATCGACAACGAACTGTTCATCGAACGCCTTCTCATCAGGCAGCGCTTCGTAGGCTTTCTTGAGCCTCTCTCTTTGCTCCTCGACGAAATCGTAGATGTCGTGCCCTGTGAAAAGCAGCCTTGTCGCCACGAAAACGTACCCCCGTTAGTGTTTTCCATTATTTCACTGTGGGACGCGTGAGTATACCCGCCGCTATGTATTGTGCGAAAGCGGCACTCGCGGCCAACTCAAGCTTGGAGGCCACTTTATGCTTCAAATCTCACACGAAATGCCGGCGGCCGAGCGCATCCGCAAGGCGCGCACGGCGCTTCTGCTCGATCATCCCTTCTTTGGCTCGCTCTTGTTCCGGCTGAAGAGTGAGGAGTGCCGTTCGATTCCGACCATGGCGACCAATGGCGTGGTCCTTCGCTACAACTCTGCGTTCGTCGATACGCTGAATGCGGCCACGCTGGCCGGCGTGCTGGCCCACGAGGTCATGCACCCTGCGCTCCAGCATCACACGCGGCGGTCGAAGCGCGATCCCGTGCGTTGGAATGAGGCCTGTGACTACGCCATCAACCCTCTGCTGCTCGATGCCGGCCTGAGCCTGCCGAACGACGTACTCGTCGATCCGCGCTTTTGCGGCATGAGCGCCGAGCAGATCTACAACCTGCGCGAGGCCGAAACGCGGCCCGAGTCCGGAGGGGAAAGCGAATCGGCCCAGGGTAAGAATGATGACCGGAGCTCCGAATCGAACAATTCGACTAGCACCGGCAATGATGATGGATCGCCGTCTGTTCCTGAGAGCCAGGGCGGTATTGGGCAGGTGATCGACGCGCCAGAGGCTGGCGAGGACCAATCCGGCAACGAAGAGCAGGCGCGCGAATGGGAAATCGCCGTCAATCAGGCGGCGACTCTCGCCCAGCAGGCCGGGAAGGTCCCCGCCGGCCTCTGGCGCACCCTGGAGGGCGCGGCCGAAGCCAAAGTGGATTGGCGGGAGCTGTTGCGCCGCCTCTGGTCCGACACAATTCCTGCCGATTCGAGTTGGATGCGGCCCAACCGCCGTCATATATGGAATGGACTTTATCTGCCTGGAGTCGTGCGTGAAGGCGTCGGCGAGATCGCCATCGCTGTCGATTGTTCCGGCTCGGTGAATGGCCGGTTGTTGCGTCTCTTTGAGGCTGAGGTCTGCTCGATCCTCGAAGGCCAGCGGCCACAATGCGTTCACGTCCTGTACTTCGACACTGAAGTACACAAAGTAGAGATCTATCAAGCCGGTGAACAAGTTCACCTCAATCCCGTCGGTGGCGGAGGCACAGACTTCAGTCCGTGCTTCGACTGGCTGGAAGAGCATGGGACCAGGCCGCAGACTCTGGTCTTTTTGACCGACCTCTATGGAACGTTTCCCGAGTCCGCCCCCGACTATCCCGTGCTCTGGGCCTCAACCGGCAGTCGCCATGCGCCATTCGGCAGCGTTATCCCCATGCACGCGGCGTAGCCAATGCTCGGCTCATTGGAACTGACCTGCTACGGAGCATTCCCATGAACAAGCATTTCTTCATCTTTACCGATGGTTCGGCCATTGGCAACCCCGGTCCTGCGGGCTGGGCAGCTATCGTGCTCCACGGGACAAAGCGGCAGGAGATCGCCGGATCGGTTCCATGGTCTACCGTCTCTGAAATGGAGCTTCGCGCCGCGATCGAGGCCCTGCGCCTAACGCCAGCCGGTGCGTGCATCGAGCTGCGCTCTGACTCGGAGTTGCTGATCGACGGAATGCGCTTCCGAGTCTTTCGCTGGCAGCGGTTTGGCTGGCGCAATAGCCGCGGCTTTGAGTTGCAGCACCAGGAACTGTGGCGCGAGTTGATCCAGCTTAACGAACTGAGAACAATTCGTTGGCGATGGATCAGGGGACACAATGGTGAGTTCGCTCGTCTGAATTGGCCCACTTCGCTCATCTAAACTGGCCCACCTGTACAAGCCCGGATGTAAGGATTCGGGGATGGACAGGAGGCATAAGGTGGAACTATTTGAAGTGATCCGGCGGGGGTACGCGGCCGGAGAGACGATTCAGGGACTATCGAAGAAGCATGGTGTGCACCGGCGGATGGTGCGGCAGGCGATCGGGAACGCGATTCCTCCCGATCGAAAAGCGGCAGTTCGCGAAGCGCCCCGGCTGGGGCCGGTCAAGGAACAGATCGAGCAGATGCTGGCCTCGGATCTAAAGGCGCCTCGCAAGCAGCGCCATACTGCTCATCGGATCTGGATGCGGCTGTGTCACGAGCATCCGGATCATCCCGTCGGGGAAGCCACCGTGCGGCGCTATGTGCAGGTGCGGAAGCGTGAGCTGGGACTCAGCGGACGGGAAGTGTTCGTGCCGCAGAGCTACGAGTTGGGCCAGGAAGCACAAGTGGATTGGTTCGAGGGCATGGCCAAGCTGGGCGGCGAAGTTGTGAAGCTGCAGTTCTTCGCGATGCGCAGCATGGGTTCTGGCGATGCCTTCCATCGGGCTTATCCGCACGCCACGCAACAGGCTCTGCTTGAAGCCCACGAACATGCGTTCGCCTACTTTGGCGGTGTTTTCAAGACTCTGCGCTACGACAACATGAAGTCTGTGGTGAAGAAGATTCTGCGCGGATACCAGCGGGTGGAGACGGATCGGATCATCGCGTTCCGCTCGCACTGGGGCTATCAGTGCGAGTACTGCAACCCGGCCAGCGGCAACGAAAAAGGCGGCGTGGAAGGCGAGTTGGGATGGTTCCGGCGTAACTTGCTTGTGCCCGTTCCGGAGGCCGTCGATCTGAACGCATTGAACGAACAAGTGCTGGCTGATTGTGTTGCCAGCCGCAACCGCACCATCATCGGCAAGAGCATGACCATCGGCGCTGCCAGCGAGTTGGAGCGGGAGTACCTGTCGCCGCTGGCATCGGAAGGTTTTCCGATTCACGAGTTGCTCTTTCCACTGCTTGTGGACGGCAAGGGCCGCGTGAAGGTGAAGACCAACTGGTACTCGTCCCCGCTCTGGCCGGGACTGCGCGTAACAGCGGTGGTTGGCCCGCTGACCGTGAAGATCATGCACGACAACAAGGTGGCTGCTGAACATCCGCGCTGTTACGGACGCGGCCATGAGATCCTCGACCTCGAACACTATCTGGATGTGCTGGAGCGGAAGCCGGGCGCCATGAAGGGTTCGACACCTTTGCAGCAGTGGCGTCAGGCGGGCCGCTGGCCTGCTTGCATGGATGCGATCTGGCGGGAGCTTGAGCAGCGTCACGGCAAGAGCAAGGGAACCCGCGAGATGATCGCCCTGGTCCGCGCTGGTTCCAGCGATGGATGGGACAAGCTGATTGCCGCCGTAAAAGATGCGCTGCGTCTGGGCATCAGCGATGCCGCTGCGGTGATTCATCTGCTGCGTATGCCCGATCCGGAGCAACGTCGCCAGTATGCCGTTACCCTGGCCGAAGAACTGCAACAGTACGAGCGGCCCATGCCGGTGATGGACAACTATGACTTGCTGCTGGCCAACACCACGGGGGCCATCCAGTGAAAAACCAGACGCAAGCCTTGGAATACGCCAGCGTAATGCAGTACTGCAAAGCGGTCCGCATGCCCACTGTAGGCGCCAACTTCGTGCCGTTGGCTGAACAGGCGGTGAAGGAGAACCATAGCCATATCCGCTATCTGGAAGCGTTGTTGGCCATCGAGTGCGAAGAGCGCGACCGCCACGCCATCGATAGCCGCATCCGCGATGCGCAGCTGCCGCGATTGAAAACCCTGGAAGAGTTCGACTTCACCCAAGCGCCGCAGATCTCGGCAGCCCGTATCCGCGAACTGGCTGAAGGCGGTTATATCGAGCGCAAGGAACCGATCGTACTGATCGGCGATTGTGGCACGGGGAAATCCCACTTGGCCACCGGCCTCTGCCTGGCTGCTTGCCGACAGAAGCGCCGCGTCCGTTTCACAACGGCAGCGGCGCTGGTCAACGAACTGGTCGAGGCCAAACAGAACAACCTGGTTCGCAAGCTGATGACGCGCTGGCAGAAGTATGAACTGATCGCGCTCGACGAGGTCGGATACGTTCCCTTGGCCGACATCGGCGCGGAATTCCTCTTTCAAGTGATCTCGGAACGCGCCGAGCGGGCGGCCATCATCGTCACCACGAACTTACCGTTTTCAGAGTGGACGACGGTCTTTCCGAATCCTCGACTCTGCAAGGCGCTGCTGGACCGGATCACGGATCGTGCCCACATCATCGAGACCGGAACCGAATCCTTCCGCTTCCGGCGCACACTGGAAAGGAGCAAAAAGCGCTGAACTGGTTGTGCGGCGACCAGCAGAGGCCGTGCAAATGACGGTCTGTGGAAAGCATGGGAAAACGATAAAACTGTTTTCCCACTCTTCCCACAGCCCTTGGAAATCGCTCCGGCGATTCCCACATTACCACCGCCACGACTACGACGAGAATGAATATCTCTCAAAACCCGTCAAACCAAAACCCGGAACAATGATGCACAATATCACTACCCAGGTGGGCCAAATCAAATGGTCAAAGTGGGCCACGCCGGAATAGCGAACTCAAATGGGCATCCTATCCAATCCCGCGCCGATGCGCTTGCCTACCAAGCAGCCAGAGCTGCCATCATTCAGGAACGAATTGCCGCCTGATGCTGCTGGCAGAACGCAACTCCAATGAAGGTGGGAAAACAATGTCAACGATTGCTGAAACGAATTCGCTCTTTGAGATCGATGCAGAACTGGACGGCCTGCTCGATGAGATCGAGGAGCAAACTGCACAAGGCAGCGAACCCGCCTGGGAAATCGTCGCCCGCTTCCAAGAATTCTGCTCGGCCCACGGTGAAAAGGTGGACCGGATCGGGCGCTTCCTCCGCCGGATGGAGGCGCGTGAGATGTTTTGCCGCGCCGAAGCCATACGTCTCGGCGACCGGGCACGAGCTGCGGCCGGCAAGGTGGAGCGAACGAAGAACATGGTGCTCTACTACCTGATGAGCCGTGACCTTAAAGCAATTGAAGGACGAGAATTCACTCTACGCGCCCAGAAGAACAGCCAGGACTCTTTACGAATCACCGATGAGGTAGCGCTGCCAACTGCCTTTCGCAAAATCGATGTCCGTATTGGGGGCGTTCTTTGGGATACCATTCTGGCAAACCTCCCCGACGAACTCAGCAAAATGCTCGAGAGTGCTGTGGAAGAGTCAAGGCCAGACACCGACACGATCAAAGCAGCCATCCAACACGAAGAAGAAGTTCCCGGCGCTGAGCTGCGGCGAGGATGGCACCTGAGGATCAAGTAGCAAAGATTCAGCCACTGAAAATTTGAGTATCTCGTGCGCCGGGCTTCCGAGTATCCAGGATGAGACATCAAGCAAACTCGAACAGCTGGTGGCGCGGGTTCAGGTCCATCTGGACCTCTGCCGTGACAGAAGTGCTTTTGATCGTAACCCATTGAAACTATGGGCACTGATGGCAAACAAAAGCACTATAAGTCCTTAGAAAAATCGGTAGGCAAACTCTCAGCACCCTCGTCAGCACCCTCACAGACCTCTGCTTTTTTGGCCCAAATCGCTGCCTTCCATAGGCAGAGGTCGCGGGTAGGTCAAAAGACGGCACGAATCTAGCGACCTTCACGATCAGGCACATGTGAGGGACCAGGGACACTGTGGCACCTATCTGGATCTGAATTTGGCAATAATTTCAAGATCCCATTGGAGGAGCAATCAGTTACTGATAATCCAAGATGCCACAGCGGCGCCGCCACGCAAGACATAGTCAAGACTGAACGCCATCAAGTCACTGAGATGGTCATCGATTTGCGCTTTGGAGATTCCTGGCTGCACAGCGTACACAGCGAACTCGACACGATCAGCAGGAGTTCCCAGGAGGAGCGCAATAGTATCCGCAAGATTGCCGACGAGAAATATCGACGGTGAAGCGTGCCTTCCGGGATTCACGCGATGTTCAATGTGACGGACTAACGTTTCAGCTTCACAAAAGGCTACAGATTTAAGAATCTGGCAGGTGACCTCGTACACATCATTGACGCGTCCTCCGCTGGGTTCTCCCCCTGCGCCCTTACAGTGATAGAGCGAAATTCTAACGCGTTCTGCTGCTTCGCGCGTTACCGCGATGAAATCTGCCGCTTCTCCACTTCGATGGTCGTAGATCAAGGCCAGAATGTTGTTTTGCTGCTGAAGTTTTCGCTCTAGGAACTGATGAACAGTAAGGGCACCGGCAGTTGCCGCTCCGTATTCGATTCTGATTGCGCACCCGGTCCAATCGATTCCTTCCGCATCGGTATCTGCAAGTCGCATGGCAACTGTAGTTGGCGGCGGATTGGAATTCATTCCTTGGAACGAAGATTTGTCGGCTCCAAAGAAGGCAGGCGGATGCATTGAGAGCCAACTCGCCATATCGATCCAGTCGTCGTGGTTGGACATAACCTCACATTCCCAGTGATTATCACGAGGTCGAAACAATTGTCCCCCCTGAATCGAAAATACAAAGGGCAAGCTATCGGCTTCGTTTTCAATCCCAAACCAAAGCTCCTGTCCCCGCACTTCGAAAGAAGACAACTCAAGGTCTGTAATCTGCTTAAAATTCCACTCGGGATCACCAATGTGTCGATATCTAACGCGCGGAGCATATCGGTAGGCAATTTTGTTCCACCCTCCGCCAATCACTAGCGCCGGCAACGTATGAAGGGAACGGGAGTGCTGCACAAGATCAAGACGCGAAGCTGCGATACCAACAGTACTATTGAGTCGACCGTTGAGCTTTGAAATCCAATCCAAATATTCAGAAACAGTAAGACGCTGATTACTCCAGATGCGAGAGCTGCTGCTCGCACCAATTGTCTCTCGGTCCTGGCCATTTGAGCCGCTGCCGAAAAAGTGCCCCTGAACAAACGAACGCGCATCACCAGCAGTTACCGCGCGCTCGGCGCGGGGGCCCGTAAGCACACGATACGACTCTGCTTGTGTGTTGATCGCGGTGTTTTTCAAACCTAAGTTATAAAACTTCAGATCTTTCAGTCCCGCGACTGCTCGCCTCGTGGATTCGTAACTAATTGGACGATGTTGATCTCTGCAAACAGCCTGCATCATATCGATATACAGTCGATCCGTTCGACGCGTTGAGCCGATAAAGCAGAGCCTTGTTGTTGCGTTGTAAGCGAGAAGGAAAGCATCATGCCTAATGTTTATGAGAACATCGGATGTCGCCCAGCTTGGCGGTTCATTGTCTACGGTCAACAGAAGTGTGATCAGACCGTCTTGCGACATCCATTGTTTTGCCAATTTCAGGTTTCGTCCGATAATCGCGCCAAAAAGATTAAAGTCCGGTGTGGCAGAACATTCGAAAATGCGTGCATGTGCATAAAGTTCTAATGAAAGCGGCGACACTGCGTCGTAATCGGATTCGGCTTGAACCTTAGTTTTCAAGATTTCAAGAATTCCACGGTCAACTGTGCCATCAGTGAGTTGTTCTTGAGCCGCAGCATCAATCATCGTGGATATGTCAACGCCCTCCTCAAAGAGTTTCGAAGTCGCCTCGCGTAGGCGACTCAATGGGGCGATTAGGGTTGCGTCTCCAGTTGCCATGTCTGTGGTCCTGGCAAAGCGGCCAATGAACTGCAATGTCGGTACCAGTGACCTATGCGGTGCATGAAGAGCTGCTACCTTCAGCTTTGGAAAGTCATATCCTTCGCCAAACATATCAACACAGACAATTCCGTCAAGTCGCCCTGCCAGGAGTCCTTCTTCAACTTGGTCTTGGCGACGCTTGGAGGTTTCACTATCTATCGCGGCAACATTCGCGCCCTCCGCAATGTACAAGTCGACCAATCTTCTCGCCGACTTGATCGAAGCCGCTCGCGCAAACAGTCTGTGATCAAGTCCGGATTGGCGGTCCTCGCGAAGTTGTTGAACAGCCGTTCGGGCAATCGCCCTGTCGATTTCATCTTCATTAAGATCGTTACGGACGGCTGCTGCCCGAAAGCGAACTTTTCCAAATGCGTTTTCATGAGATGCTTTTGAGACGGGATAAAAGTACGCCAATCGGCCTGGGATAGTACGTTTGTCTCTTCTAAATGGCGTGGCGGTGAGGAAGACAAAGCGAGCGCCAACATAGTGCTCCAAGTAGGCTGCCCATGTATCAGCTGGAGCGTGATGGGCCTCATCGAAGATCACAAGGTCAAACAAGTCCGCGGCACTGGCGGGTTTATTGATTGGAGATGTACTCGCTGGAGTCGACACAACTACGTCTGCTGGTTCGAGTTCTTCCCATTCTTCCACTGAAGCTGGTCGGCCTTTTTGACCAACGACGACCGGGTTGGATATCTCAGCCTGCACAACGTTGAGTTTCCGAAGTGTTGAAAGTGAAGCAAAGTGCGTAGCAGTTTGGCGTCTTAGCACGTCCGATGGTTCAACGACTATTACACGTTTCGCGCCGAGAACGAAAGGAAGCGCCATAATGATGGCCGTTTTTCCATATCCTGTGGGCAGAGATACAATCGCCGGATCGTCGTAGACCGAGAAATGCGAAGCCACTGAATGGAGTGCACCGAGTTGCCCTGGACGAAAGCCCGAATTTGGACTTCCCAACGGGCGCATTGCCAAATCGCCTGCGTGATTTAGGAAGAAGTCTGCCATACTCCTCGTTGCTCCGCCAATCGACTCTCAAATGGACCGGAGCGTCATAAAGTAGATATCTCGCTTCAAAATGTTAGCCAATAGTGTTTTTGGCTCTCTCATCGTCGCCCCTCAGTTACAGCCCCATCTCTTTAGCGTTCTCATATGAACTCGGCAGCTCATATTTAGGCAGGATTACATTGAGAACCTCAGCTTGATGACCCTTGAGGGCATCGTGAAACTTCTTCCAATCGCTATCCTCAAACGTTGGTTCGTATTGGAAGATGTGGCCAGAAGTGTCACGCTCATCGGTTGTGCCTAATGCCGATGATTTCCATGACCCGGCGCCAAAGGGTATGTACGTCAAACTCCTGAACTCTTCATCGGAGAGCCCGCCGAACGAGAATGAACCACGTCGT
>Ga0224535_1000383_pt1 | contig 12887 bp, 17 predicted proteins | sample 714E13034metaG_FD_179898 | JGI IMG/M metagenome (GOLD analysis project Ga0224535, IMG submission 179898) | Peat soil microbial communities from Stordalen Mire, Sweden - 717 E1 30-34 | ecosystem: Environmental > Terrestrial > Soil > Wetlands > Peat | place: Sweden: Norrbotten County, Stordalen... | reverse complement strand
CCCCTTGCCCCACCCGGCGGCGGACCGGCTTCACCCGACCGGCTTCACGGCGCGCTGCTGCTCGCACGCTACGCCGACCGGGCCGCACGGTCCGCCGCCACGTTCGGGCGGTCGGGCGCTCAACATCCGTGAAGGTTTGCCCGACCGCCCGAACGCCGCGATGCGCGGTCACGGGGCCACGTCGCGGCCCTCACCGGCTTCGGCTCTGCCTCAGCCGTGTACGTGAGGGCCGCGACGTTGCCCCACCGCGCATTCGCCTTTTTCGCAGTCCAGGCCAGCGCGGCAGCAGTGGCGGGTACGGTGTTCCCGTGTTGTCTCACCGGTGTTTTCCCGGTGAAGCTGGCCTCAAAAATCCGGTTTTTGGTATATTCTGACCTCAGCCCTGCCTGCGGCCTGCGCCAGGCCCGGATGCCGCCGGACGGTGAGGGGTCCCCCCCTCACCGCCGTCCGGCTCGGCTTTGAAGGAGTTAGCCGAAATGAAATACATCGGCCTTCTGTCCTCAGCCGCCTCCGGCAAAATGGGCGGCATCGTGGCCAGCCACAACCGTGGCGGTCAGTACTTCCGCAAGCACAGCGTTCCCACTCAGCCGCGCACAGCGGCTCAGAAGCTCGTGCGTAACCAACTCCAGGCGTTCAGCGCCGCTTTCAAGTCTCTGACCGCTTCGCAGGTCCAGGGCTGGAATGCTCTCGCCTTGACCGTCACACTGAAAAGCAAGCTCGGCACGACGTACCACCCGACCGGGCAGCAGCTTTTCGTTTCCTGCAACAAGCATCTGGCCAACGTCGGAATCACCGTGCAATTGAGCACCCCGCCCGCGATTCCGTCGATTCCCGGCCTCACCACGTTTACGGCCACGCCCGTGGGCAGCGGCACCACCGTTACCTCATGGGGTTTGGCCACGACTCCGAACCTGCCCGCCAACTTCGCGGTCCAGGTTCGCGCCACCGCCGTCATGACAGGTGGCCGTTCGTTCGTCGGCAAGAGCGCCTATCGCAACATTTGGGGCATCAACCCGGCCCCGACTCAGCCGACCAACGCGACCATCTTCTCGGCGTACATTGCCCGCTTCGGGCCGCTGCCCGCATCGGGCACGGTCAACTTCGCTTTGCGCATCGTTGACCCCGTGTCCGGCTTCGCCGGAACTCCGGTCAGCGTCAGCGCGGCGTTCACTCAGTCGAGCGCGGGTGTTTCGTACACCCTCGTGGCTGGGGCACCCACGGGCACATTCACCCATACCACCGCCGCCGTCGCCGTCCCCCTCACGCCTACCGGCGTCACGGGTGGCCCGGTTGCCATCACGTACAGCTTCAGCGGCATTCCCGCAGGCTGCACCGCGAACTTCACGGCCAACCCGCTCACGTCGAGCAGCGCCGCGTCGTTCAATCTTGTTGGCTCCGGTAGCGCGGCCGCCGGAACGTCGGTCATCACCTTGACCGGCACGTACGGCACTTTCGTCGCGTCCACCACGGTCAGCATCACTCTTACCTAGGATGCAGATCGTTTCCACCTTCGGAGCCGCCAGCGGTCGCTCTGGCGGCTTCGTTGCTTCGAGGGGCCAAGCCGGTCAGCAACTCCGCGCCGGCAGACCGGCGCGGCAACCCCGCAGCAACTCACAACGACAGGCCCGCGCCCTCACCGGCTCGCTCGCCGCGCTCTGGCGCGGCCTCGCCGCCGCCCAGCGCCAGGGCTGGGCCGTTCTCGCTCAGACCTGCCCGCGCCGTGACCGGCTCGGGCAAAGCCACGCCCTCACCGGCTACGCCCTTTTCATCTCGTGCAACCGCAACCGTCTGACCATCGGCGTTTACGCGCCACTGCTCACCGCGCCAGCTTTGCCCAGCATTCCGCCGCTTGCTTCGCTCGCGGCGGTCCCCACCTACACCGGCGACCCCGGCGCGCTCGTCCTCTCGGGCTTCGCCCTCACGTACTCGCCGCCCGTCCCACTCCCGTGGGCCGGAGTGCTGCGCATGTCCGCTCCGCTCTCTCCCGGGCGCGGCAACGTACGCCCGTCCGATCTGCGGGTTGTCGCTGCGCTCAACCCGCTACCGTCCGACGCGCTCGCCATCATGACCGGATGGACCGCCGCGTGGGGGACACCCCTCCCCACCGGACAAGTCACCTTTGCGCTCAACATCGTTGACCCGCTGTCCGGCTTCGCCGGTCCAGCGGTACGCGCCGTCGCGTCTTACACGTCCGCCGTTCTCAATCCCTACATTCCCGGAACCATCACGATTAGCTTCGAGGGCACGCCCGAAGCCACGCTCACCAACCAAGTGATCGAATTCAACGGCAACCCACAGGCGGGCGGATAATCGCGGTAGGAGGCAACCGCCATGCTCAACCGCGCCCGCTTCGCTGCGCTCGCTTGCGTCTTGCTGGCCGCGCCATGCGCGGCCCAGCTTGCTACCGGCGTGAATTACAACGCCAACACCCCAGCCGCGCCCACCGGCACCCGCAATGTCCACTGGCAGAATGATGCGGGCCGACCCACGGTGAACGCTTCCGCCTATGTCACGTTCCCCACCTTGCAGGTCGCTTGCCCTTCGGGCAGCGACCTATCTGGCGCGGTCAATACCACACTTGCCGCCGTGTCTTCGACACTGGGCGGCATCGTGGACGCGCGCGCTTGCGTGAATAACTTCACGTGGAACACCGCGACGACAATCACAGCCGCCAACACCGCCATCCTGCTGCCGTGCGGAACCCTCACCGTCACCCAGCCGCTCACCGTCTCCCCAGGCGTCCGAAACACAGTCATTCGCGGTTGCGCCTACCAGGGCGGCTCCGCCGCCTCTGGAACCTCCGGCGGTACGGTCTGGAACTGGCAGGGCACGGGTGCGGCGTTCATCGTCGGCGACCCCGCCGACGCTTCCGACACCCCCGGCTTCGTCCTCACGGACTTAGCCGTGACTACCCCCAGCGCGGGCGCAAGCGCCCACGCGCTGGACTTGCACCGCGTCCAGGAGGCGGACGTGGAGCGCGTCTATTTCAACGGCGACAACTCCACCGGGCAAACTGCTATCACGCTCGACGGCACAGGCAATTACACCGGCGGGACTTTCATCGGTCTGCGCATCCTCGGCTACGGCCAGGGCCTCGCACTCGTGGGCAACGGCACCGGCGGCGCAAATGCTTCGACCTTCGTCCGCGTTCACATCGACTGCTCAAGCTCTGGCGGCACTCCCCTCACCGGCACCGTCGGCATCAATCTTGCCTACGGCGACGGGAACACCTTCACCGGCGGCGACGTGGAAAGCTGCGATACCATGCTCGCCCTCGGTTCGGGCGCGACTGACAACACCTTCATCGGCGTGAGGAACGAGAACAGCAATGCGCAGATCGCCGCCGCCACCGGCTCAAGCTATAACCTCTGGCTCTCCGGCGGGACCATGTTTACCGGCAAACTCAGCGACACCGGGACTTACAACTCGTTCACCGACGCCTTCCACCGCTCCGTGAACAATCTGAATGGCGACTTGTGGCGCTCGCAAGCGGACGCCACTGTGACCAACCACGTTGACACCGGCGTCGGCCTCGGCCACGTTCGCGGACGGCTTGACGTTTGGCAGACTGACGTACCCGGTTCACCCGGCACCTATCAGAACGCTTGGCAATGGGGTCCAGGCGACGGCACGGCAGGCAATCAACTCTGGGAGTTGAAGGACGACGTGAACGGCGTGTCACGGTTCGGCGTTTTGGAACTCACCACACCGGGCGGCAACAATCAGAGCTATTTGAACGCAGCTGGGACCGGGAACGTCTGCATCAATTGCAGCGCCGGGGGCGGCACCGGCGGCTTTGTTGTGGCCAGCGGCGGCGCTTCGCCCACCAATGTTTGGTCGACCGACGGCAGCGGCAACACCACACAGAACGGCTACCAACGCTTTTGGGCCTCCGGCGCCGAGCAGTGGCGATTCAACTGCGCATCCGCGAGTGCGTGCGTTATCGACGACTGGACAACCGGAAGCGCCGTCCACCGCGTCCGACTCTACGCCAACTCAGGTACAGAACTCGACAGCGAAAGCACCAGCGCCGTCACGATCAACAATACGAGCGGCAGCGGGACCGGCGGATTCATCGTCTACGAGGGCGGCTCCAATTCAGGCGTTGCCGCCTTCACAGTCACCAACGCGGGCGCGACTTCACAGCCCAGCAACTCACAAGTCGGCAGCGCCAGCGGTACGGGAAACCAGACCATCGGCAACCATCTCAACCAACTTGCAACCGCCGATTTTGCGGGCTCCTGCGCAATGTCCGGCGTGTCTTCATGCACCATCAGCTTCCAGCACTCATGGACCAGCCAGCCAGCTTGCGGCGTGTCCGCCGGTTTCGCCCTCGCCGGCCGCGTTTACTACACCTGGGCCACCAACGTGGTCACCATCCACTCAACCAGCAACGAGACGGGCACCTTTTACGCCATCTGCGCTGGCAACCCGAATTGAGGCGAGCCATGCTCTACAAGCCCAGCACGAACACCCGCAGCAAGCGCGGTTTGTTCGGCATCGTGACCACCACCGGCCAGTCCGGCCCGCATATGCGGCGCCTGGCATTCCCTGTTCAGACCCGCAGCGCGCCCGCTCTCGCGTGGCGTCAAATCTTCCTTGCCACAAAACAGAATTGGCTTGCCCTCTCCGTCGGAGCTGCTAACGTCCCCGACCCGAACGTCGTAGACCCCGCCTCCGCCTGGGCCATGACCAACGCCCAGTACAACGGCGTCTATTCCGCCGGACTCATCACCAACGGCGTTCAGGAAATTGGCCACATGGGCCCGTGCGACACCGGCGAAGCGTATTTCACGATGGTTCAGGCCAACCGCGCCGCGATGGGCCTTGCACCGCTGCCCACGCCCGCCACCACTTCCACCCAGGCCAACCCGCCCGCGTCTTCGTTCCTCGACACGTACGGCACCGTTCAAGTCTTCAGCACCGCAACACAACCAACCCAGCCGGGACCGCTGAACGCGGTGCTTGCCGTCGGCGCAAACGACAGCAGCTCGGCGAATGCTTCGCTCGCCGTGACCGTGACCGGCGCGCCGTCCGGCGTCACCGTCTCGTGGTCCGGCAGCGGCTCCGCCGCTACCACTCTGACCCAAACGAGCTACGTCGTCGTCCCGCAGATCTTGACGGTGACCATTCCCGCGAACTACGCGGCGGGCTCTCTGAGCCTGTCTTTGAACTTCACCGCCAACGGCGGACCGCAAACCATCCCGCTCGCCTTCACCGTCACCGCCCCAGGCGTCCAGCTTGTCGACATACCGGCTACGTTCGCCTTTCCGAACTCCGCCGGATGCTCCACAGAGTACGACAACACTATGACCGTGACCGGCTTCATGCTCAATTACTCGTGGGTTGGCGGCGCCAAATACCCCACCACGAAATACGGTGCCGACTGGCCCGGAGTCTGGGAGGTCTTCGCGTCCGCCGCCTATACCTCCAGCTTCAGCCCACCCGCCGCCAACACGTGGGTTCCGATTCTCTTCTCTGGCCCCTACCTGCCCGCCCCGGCGGAGATCCTCGCAGCTTGGATAAGTCAGTTCGGCGACCTGCCCGACACCGGCAACATCAAATTTCAGCTTCAGTACATCGACACCGACAGCGGCGCCAGCGGTCCGGCTCTGTCCTGTACCGGGACGTGGGCACAAGGCACTCTCAAGGGCTTTGACCGTTCGTCCTGGTCCGGCCCGCTTTTCGGCTGGCACATCGCCCCCGCCGACACGGCCATCTCTGCCCCCGGCACCGCCACCGCCACCATCGCCGTTTACGGCCTCAATGGCTACGGCGGCACCATCACCTTCACCCCGAAAAGCAACACCATCGTGGCCACCGGGTACAACAGCACAAAAAAGGCTTTCGGCCAGGGCTTCACCATCTCGGTTTCGCCCGCTTCCGTCACCATCCCCACCGGCTCCACCACGCCCCTGTCAGCCACCGTAACCATGACCGCCGCGGACTGGTCTCAGCAGTTCGCCGGCCTGATTCGCATCAGCGCCACCGACGGACTTACCACCACGTCCGCGAAATTCGAGCTTACGCTCGGCGGCGACGTGATCCCGCAGCCCCCGCCAAACTACTTGACCATTTCGCCGGGTGTTGCCACTCCGGCCGTCAACAACCCAGGCACCACCGTGGTGGCACTCACCCTCACCAACTCAGGGCCAGACGACTTACAGCCTTCCATGCTCGCCGACTGCTCAGACGGCACCGTGGTGCTTACCTTCGATGTGCCCATTCCAGACCTGCCACCGGCCACCGTGGTCATTCTCGACACCCCGCCCATCACCGTGGCCGGGTACGACGCGCTCATGAACGGCAGCGGCTCGCAATTCTCGCCCGCCATCCCGTACACCGGCGACTTCACCGGCTGGTATATCCAAACCACCGGCTGGGCACCGGCCAGCCTCAACCAAGGCCCGGAGCCGGTCACGTCCTCGTCCGGCGGCATCTTCCACACCGCCACCACCGGCGCGCAAACCACGCCCACCACCGTGGGCTCAATCGTGCTCACCAATCCCAACAACGTGAGCAACACCCCCGCGCCGTCCTTCACTCAATCGACACCCTCCACCGCCGTGGTCAACCTCACCATCGACATTCCCGCTGCGATCAACACCTACGGTCTCGGCGTCCAGGTCGAAGCCGACGCGGGCACCAACACCTGCAAGTCGATAGTTTCGCTTTGAATTCCTGTTTTGGACTTCTTCCGACGGCCGCGCGTTCCACGCGGCCTTTTTCAAGCTATGATTTTTGGAAGGAGCCCACCGCCATGGAAACAGCCGCCGAGATTGCCATCGCGACCGTTATTCAGGTCGGCACTTTGATATGGCTGCTTTCCGGCCTGAAATCCGACGTGCGAAACCTCACCGTATGGGTGACCAAGATCGACGACAGGGTTACTGCCAACGCCCAGACCACCGCCGAACTCAAAGGCCACGTTAAAAGTCTGCCTTGTGCCCGATGCGGTCATAAACTGGAGGCATGAGTCACCAAGTCAGTTATTCCAATCCTCAAAGCGTGATCCCGCTGGACGTTGCAACCATCCAAGCGGCCACCATCTCGCTCGACATTGCGGCCTATGCCTTTGTCGCGCCTGAACTCGTTGCAGCCGTCCTCAACCGCGCCGCCGTGCCTATTCCCATCCGGCTTTACTTGGACCGCACCGAACTGGAGAGCGAAGCCCGTGGCGATGCGATGCTTTCCCACTCCCCTTTAGGGCAGCTTCTCAACCACCCCGCCATCACCATCAAGGTCAAAAACTCTTCCATCCTTATGCACCTGAAAAGTTATCTCGTGGACGGCAAACTGCTTCGCGACGGCTCCGCCAACTTCTCAGACCCAGGCGAAGAGCAGCAAGACAACAGCTTCACCCTTGACGACGATCCGGCCACCTGTGCGGCCTTTCAGTCCAAGTTCAATGCGATGTGGGCCAGGACAGACAACCTCACCATCGCTCAGGCAGTGTTGAGCCATCCCAAAACCTCCACTGTGCCGAGCCATCGGCAGCACTAGCCCGCTAGGCACTTTGCGCCGTAGTAAACCATCACCGGGCACCCACCGGCGCGTCCTAGAGCCTCTGAGCGTTGCGTTTTTCTGCGGAGGCGGGGGGGCAACCCCCCGCGCTGCAACCGCGCAAAGTGCCGCGCGTTTTCCGCTGCCCCCCGGAGCGGGGTTTCGCACCCCGCAACGCCCCGCGCCGGGGACTGCTCGTCCCCCGTCCCCTCGCCACTTACCCCATGCCCGACAGGCCCCGGATTGTGTCCGAGGGGTCAAGGCTCTGCGCTTCGCTCCGCCCGTCCTCCGGGACGGCGCGCACAGTACGCGCGGCCTTGACTCCCCCGGCCCTCTGCCATCTATCCGGGCATGGGGTTAAAGGCTCCCGCCGCCCGAGCGGCGCGCCAGCACAAAGGCGCGCCGGTGGAGGCATCATGCAAACGACTTGCACCCGCTGTGCCACGATCCTCGGAACCGCCGCTGTGTTCCACGTGGTCAGGCTCCGCACCACGCACACCCGCCGCGTCTGGTTTTGCACCCCGGCCTGTTACGCCACTTGGCTGGCCGACGACGAACCCGACGCGAAGCCCGCACAGTTTGTTTTTCGGTTTTTGCCTTCCCCCCCCCAGGCCCCCCCCGAGCCTGCCCCCGAACCAACAAAGGCAACAACCCGCCACAAAACTTGACGAGGGGGCGGGCGAGGGGGGGGCGAAGCGCCACGCAAGTGGAGGGCCACTCCCTCGTAGCAGTAGTAGTCATGTGCCCTTTTTGGCGATTCGTCATTTTCATACGCGCTAACCGGAAGATGACGGGTCTGATAACAGCTATTCCGTTCCGCTCTGATAAGAATAACCAGTGCCCATAGTTGTGTCTATGTTGTGTGAATCTTGTGGTTACTGTCACCGCACTATTGCGTATATGTGGAACAATGGGATATAAAACTGGGAATAATGCGCGGAGCAAACAGGGTATCGCCTTGTTAGGCTGTGCAAAACGTGTGGAAAATGTGCATAAAAACTGTGGATTCCCTGCGAATAATTCGCGGTCTGTGTGGATACTTTGTGATAGGATAGGTGAATCTTGGAGTTACCGCTGGCACGGCTCTGAGAGGACCCTACTATGGAACCCGACGATATGCAACCCGAAAATCAGCTTGTGGGGCGCAACCCCTACAACACACCTTGCAGCTGCGGCAAGAGCATGGCGCTCCTCGCCCTGCCCTTTGTTCACTGCCCGTCGTGCCACGATACCTATCGTGCACGGAAACTCACCCCGCCCGCTCGGTGTGCGCACTGCGATTTCAATTTGCTTATGTGGAGGCGGCGCAACAACTTCATCATCGCGGCACCGCCTTTTCCATAGAGAGTGTTCCTCGTGGAACAATCGACCCGTTCCACTCCACCCCAACCCGTAACCCTGGCGCAGGAGGTAAAACACCATGGAAATACCGATTCAGACCCGCATCGACGCTATAGCCGCCGCCGTGGCCCGTGTTCTATCGGTCGATGAACTAACCCCGCGCCTCCAGCTTCTCGTGCTGGAGGCGCTAGCGCGTGAAGTCGCTGTGCGCATCGACCGTATAAGCGAACAGCAGGGCGGCGAACAGGCACTATGAACCGCCGCGAGATGGAACGCCGCGCACAGGGGACCATCCCACCGCCGCGCGGCCTTGATCCCGGCTTGTGGGAACGGCTCATGCGCCGCGCCCGGATGGAGCTCGACCGCACCGACACCGGGAACCGTGCGGAGTTAGGACCAACACCATGGCAACGCTCAAATGTGCAAAGCCCCTCGCGGCCTTCCTTGATCTCATTGCGGCAAGCGAAGGTACAAGCAGCCATCCAGATACTCGCGCCGACGGGTACGACGTCATTGTCTCTGGAATCGACGGACACCACACGTTCACCGATTTTGCAACGCATCCGTTCACGCTTGGCCGCGCTCCAATCCTCGTCAGAGCAGCCGAGCCCGCAGAATACGAACCCTGCGACGGAACAAGCACAGCAGCCCCCAGAGAAGTGAAGCCCGCCGTTCCGGCGCTTCACTCCACCGCCAGCGGGCGCTATCAACTCATCTTGCCCACATGGGCCGAGATTTCAACGCACATGCACCTGGGCACGTTCAGCGCGCAAAATCAAGACGCCGCCGCGCTGCGCATCCTCGACGAGTACCACGCTACCGAGTTGATTCTCGCGCTTGAAATCGAAGCTGCCATTGAAAAGGCTTGCGACGTTTGGGCCAGCTTCCCCGGCAACCTCTACCACCAAGGCGGCAGACCGATTCAATGGCTGCTCACCCACTGGCAGATGTGCCTGGGAGCCCAAAACGCATGAGCCAGGGCACACACCACCGCGCGCAGAAGATGCCGGAGACCGGCAACGCAAGCCCCGAGGTCCGGGCCATCATTCTGGCGCTATCTCTCACCGTGGCGAAGGCGATTCAGCCTTTGAACTTCGCCGACAAAAACCGCGTCCTTCTCGCGCTTCACACGGACGTGGCCGACACACTCGAAGCGCTGGCAAGCGAGGCATGACCATGAGACACAAGCGACTCGTTCGACTCATGCAACCCGGCGCGATGCTCGACTATTACGAAAACCTTCAGGCCTCTGGCCAGCCGTGCTACTACATCCGCACCGGCCCCCAGGGACACCCAATTTCTGCCGTCTGCCCCACGCCGAGGGCCGCATGGGAAGACGCTCATCAAACGCTGTCGAAGGCGGCAAAGATCCCACCGGCCCCGAAACTGCGCAAACCTAAGGTTCAGCGCTTCAACCCTCTGGAAAGGACCAGCAGACATGGCGAACAAATTTGAACAGACCCTCGAAAACATCGGGAAGAGTTTCGTGAAGGTTTTGGAAGGCGTCGACAAGGCCGCAGTAGTGGCCGAGCCGTTCGTCGACATTGCCTTTCCCGTCCTTGCTCCCATCTACAACACCGCCGCGAACGGTGCCGCCGCCGCCATCAAAGCGGGCCAGGGAGTCTACAACCCCCAGGCCAGCGATACCGATAACCTTCTCGCCATCGCTCTGGCGGTCGAGCCGTTGCTCGTGCTGTACGCGCAGCAAGCCGGACTCACCGCGCCCACGACGGCAGTCGTTCTGCAGTACGCCGCAGCTTTGCAAAAGAGCCTCGCCGCGGCAAAGTGACTTTCCCCGGCGCCACGTTCGTGGAGCCGGGGCTGGGGGCAGTCCCCTTTCCTCAGCTGCATTGATTGACTGCCCCCCGTGCCGGGTGGACCCACTAGCCCGCAAAGAAGGCCGAGGCACCCGGCACACCTTCCAACCAACACCCGCCGCCGGCGGGCAGAAAGGAGACGCGGATAAACGCCAGGGCACAGAGGGGCGGGGCAACTGCCCCGCCCTTCCTGTTACTGCATTGCAACGCTCTAACAATCGGGTCGATTCAACGGCCTTTGAACTGCAACAACAACAGCGGCCAGGAGGGCCCACACCATGACAAAGAAAACCACCCCGTTCAAGCTCGAAGCATACGCCGAAAAACTGCTTTCGGCGGAGATGGTTAAACAGGCCGAAGCCGCCTTCAAAACGAAGTCTGTGGACAACTCCCCGCAACTGGACGCCCTTCTCTTCCGCGATCTGCTCGAACAGGTCTCAGCACTCAACCTCGGCAATCTCGCCCATGAATTCACCGCCTCGTGCAACGAGTTTCCACTGTTGATCGAAGCCACCTGCCAGCGGCCGCTCGACATGACACGCGGAGGCTTTTTGATGGCCGTGGCCTTCGAGACGGGCCGACGCTATAACTTGCTCCAGGCGCTCGCCCTCTTGACCGGCGAAGTGGAAGCCCTGCCCGAGGAAGCAAGCCCAACAACGAAGAGCGTAATTTTGGAGGGCTGAAACCGTGGCCAAAATCCAACTCAGTCAGGCAGAGCGCGACCTACTCGGCGCGCTCTGCGAAGCCGCCGCAGAGTACCAGTTTCATGGCCTCCGGCCCATGACCCTGGCTCTGCGCGAACTCACCCACGACGATTTCCCGCTGCTTCAGGCGCTCGCCGAACGCATCATCACGCCCGAGGATCCACCCAGCCACGAAATGAAACTCAACTGGTAGCGCGCGCCGGCCGCGACCGGCCCGCGCCGCCCGGAGCAGCGACCATGCCCAGGCCCCGCAAATCCCCCGCCAAGAAAGCCAGCCGCGCAGAGCTTGAAGCCGAGCGCGACCGGCTCACCCAGCCGATGCAACCGCCACGCCCGTGGCTCAAAGGTTGCCAGCGAGACCCGCGCCTTCGAGATGCACTCTTGCGCAACCTCGAGCGCAACATCCTTTTGCGGTGACTCAGGGCGGTTTTTTCATTAACACCAAGAATCAGTTTCATGAAAGCCCAGCCAACGCCGCGCTGCATCAATTCTGCATTCTCCCCGCGAATGAAAAGACGATGCAGCGGCACCCAGCTTGCAGCTAAAACAACAGCAGCCGACGCCGGACAGCAGCAGCGCAAACGGCAGCAGAGGCACCCATGGAACCCCGCCAGCAGCAGCAAAGCCAGGGACAGCGCGAAGCCCACCCGACGCCCCGCAGCGCGACGGCGCGCGCTGCTCATTGCGACTGCCAGCAGTGGCGAGCCAGCAGCGGCGGCGAATCTCAAACCGATGCGCCGCGCCAGCAGCCCGAGTCAGTGCGCAACGCCAGCAGCAGCGCCAGGGACAAAGCAATGTCCGTGCCCGCGACACGGCGCGCGGCAGTGTTGGGACGGGAAGAGCGCTATAAAAAGCCCTTAGATAAAAAGGTGCCTATACCCTCCGAGCTTTCCCCCCCGCGCCAAGTGTGTGCAGCTCGACACTGCATCATGCGGGTCCCCCCCTCGCTCGTCGGGGGACGGGCGCGCGGTCTGTGGGGGAACGAAGCGCGCGGCAGCTTGCCTCAGCAGCGTTTGTCTGCCGCGCGCCCGAAAAACTATAGATATGCGCCCCTTCGCTCCACCCGCCCGCCCACCACTTCGGGGCGCTAAAGAACCATCGATAAAGAGCTAAAAAACTATAAGGCGCTCGCGCCGCTCGCGTTGAAAACGCCCACACGAACCGGCGCTCGTCGACGCGGCGCTCCGCGAACGCGCCGCTCCTCGCGCCTGCTGTCATGCGAGATCACCGGCGCTCGTAGACGCGGCGCTCCGCAAACGCGCCGCTCCTCGCGCCTGCTGTCTTGCGGGGTCACCGGCGCTCGTAGACGCCGCGCTCCGGGTGCGCGCGGCTCCTCGCGCCTGCTGCAATCGCCAACACCCGGCGCTCGTAGACGCGGCGCTCCGCAAACGCGCCGCTCCTCGCGCCTGCTGCAATCGCCAACACCCGGCGCTCGTAGACGCGGCGCTCCGCAAACGCGCCGCTCCTCGCGCCTGCTGCAATCGCCAACACCCGGCGCTCGTAGACGCGGCGCTCCGCAAAC
>Ga0224535_1000382_pt1 | contig 12888 bp, 9 predicted proteins | sample 714E13034metaG_FD_179898 | JGI IMG/M metagenome (GOLD analysis project Ga0224535, IMG submission 179898) | Peat soil microbial communities from Stordalen Mire, Sweden - 717 E1 30-34 | ecosystem: Environmental > Terrestrial > Soil > Wetlands > Peat | place: Sweden: Norrbotten County, Stordalen... | reverse complement strand
AGGGTGCGCCGAGGGTTCTGAAACCACTATGCAATCGGCGCGGCAAGCGCTTACAATTCCGCTAGAGAAGACATGGCCAAGGCGAAGGAACGGATTTTCGAGGTTGCGTGCCCGGATTGCGGGGCGATGCTTAAGATTGATGCTGCCACCGGGCTGGTGGTGAGCCATACCCCGGCGCCGCGCAAGCGGATGTTCGAGGATTTGGAGACGGCGGCCCAGGCCATGCGCGAGCATGATGAGCGCAAGGAGTCGATCTTCCGCCAGTCGGTGGAGGCGGAAAAGAACAAGGAAGACCTCTTCGAGAAGAAGTTTGCCGAGGCCCTGCGCAAAGCCAAGGACGCCCCCGATGGCAAGCCTTTGCGCGATTTCGACCTGGACTGAAGGCCGTTTGCGGCGGCATTTCTGGACCATTCCCCGCTCCTTTGCTTGCGGGGAGCAATTTAGCGCGATACTGGATGCACCCAACCCGACACTGCAATGAGCGCGGTCCGGGACGGAAGGAGAAAAGATGGTTCTAATTCCGCTTACGAAGCCTGCGAGCGATTCTGCAATGACGCCGGGCGCCTTGGAGTCCGAAACCATGAACTGGGTTGGATTTGCGGCGGGCGGAACCCTTGTGGCAGCCGGTTTGCTTCTTCTGGCAGGTGAGCGCCGCGCTGGAATGGTGGCTGCCGCCTCGGGTACGGCCCTGGCCATGCTTGACCAGCAGCAGACGCTGCAATCCTGGTGGAATGCCCTGCCCGGCTATATCGACCAAGTCCAGGGAGTGCTGGGCAAGGTGCAGAATACGGTCAATGATGTAGCCGACAAACGCGAGACCCTGCGGCGGGTTCTGGCCCGGCAAGGGGAGGCGGGGTAATAACCCTCCACCTGCCTTATCGAAGACTTGCCGGCGGCGGCGTCACCGCTGACAGTTCTTTGAACCATGCGTCAGGCAACTTTAACCCTGCCGCCCGTATATTTTCTTCCGCGTGGGCGGCTGACGAGGTCCCGGGAATCGGCAGCGTGACGCTAGAGCGCCTGAGCAGCCACGCCAGGGCTATCTGGAGAGGGGTCCAGCCGAGTTCTTTGGCGGCCCTTTCCAAAATCTCGTTACCCTGCCGATTCTGCCCCAGCGGTGCCCAGGGAATGAATGCAATTCCCTGCTGTTCGCAGTGATTCAACAAAAAGTCCCACTCCCGGTCGGCAAAGCTGTACCGGTTCTGCACGGAGACAATGGGCACAATTTTGCGCGCCCGCTCCACATGCTCCAGGGTCACATTCGATAGTCCAACGTGGCGAATCTTTCCCTGCTCTTGCAGCCGGGCCAGCGTTTCCATCGACGCGTCAAACGAAACGGCAGGGTCGGGAATGTGCAACTGGTAGAGGTCGATCTGCTGGAGGCGCAGTCTCTTCAGGCTGCCCTCTACAGCTTCCTGCAAATGCTTTGGACTGGCATTATGGATCCACTGCCCTGGACCAACGCGCTCCCATCCGCCCTTGGTGCCAATCACCAGATCCGCCGGATAGGGCGCCAGCGCCTCGGCGATCAGCTCCTCTGAGACGTATGGGCCATATGAGTCCGCAGTATCAATGAAGTTCACACCCAGTTCCACCACACGCCGCAGCGTTTGCAAAGCCGCATTGTGATCTGCTGGCGGTCCCCAGACGCCTTTGCCGGTGATGCGCATGGCGCCAAAACCCAGGCGATTGACAGTGAGATCTCCGAGTTGAATAGTTCCCGCGCTTGCAGCAAAGATGGTTTGCGTGTTCTGGCTCATGCTGTGAATCTCCTCTTCTTGCAACCGGCAGATGCTTCCCTGTGAACCGGCGCCAATCCTACTTTTTGCGCTCGACCAGGAAGCGGGCAACGGCTTTCAGGCCGTCTGCGCGGCCGCCGTAGGGCTCGAGGGCGGCAAAGGCTTCGTCAATGAGGCGTGCGGCATCGCGCTTGCTCTGTTCGATGCCGTAGACAGCCGGCCAGGTTGCTTTTTCCGTGGCCTGATCTTTACCGGCAGTCTTGCCCAAGTGTGCCGAATCGACAGTCAAATCCAGCACGTCATCGACAATTTGAAAGGCAAGACCTGCCTTGCAACCAAAAAGGGTCAGCCGAGCCACGTCTTCCAGCGCAGCCCCGGCATAGACGCCGCCGGCTACTACGCTGACGCGGATCAGAGCGCCGGTTTTGGCGCGGTGAATGGCTTGCACCAGCTCCGGCGTGGGTTTCGAGTGTTCGCTTTCAATATCCAGCACCTGGCCGCCGATCATGCCCTCGACGGTGCCAACGGCGTTGGCGATGAGGCTGATGATCTGGACGGTTGCCGCGGGCGGCGAGTCAAGGCCGGCGAGCACTTCAAAGGCGCGGGTCTGCAGTGCGTCGCCGGCCAGAATGGCGATGGCCTCGCCAAAGGCTACGTGGCAGGTAGGCTTGCCGCGGCGCAGGTCGTCGTTGTCCAGAGCCGGCAGGTCGTCGTGGATCAGCGAGTAGGTGTGGAGCATTTCCAGGGCCGCGCCCAGCCGTGCAATTCCCGCAGGCAGCGCGCCGGCGATGGTGATGGCGGCCTGATAAGCGAGCACCGGCCGGAGCCGCTTGCCGCCGGCAAAGACGGAGTGGCGCATGGCGCCGTGAATCGAGGCGGGCACGGTTGCAACGCTGGGGATCAATTCCTCCAGCGCTTGCTCGGTGAGCGCCGCGCCTTCTTGCAAGAGTAATTTCACATCGACGGACATGGCCTCATGATAAATGAAAGCAGTGCATGAGGCGGGATCGGAAGGTTGGTTTTAGGCCTCGCAGGCGAGACTTGGAACGCCCGATCCCGAGAAGGCCCGAGAAGCGGTCCGGGTTCACGACACCTTTAGTTCAGCTTATCCCATCCAAGTTTTTCATAGCACTCATTAGGTTTCAGATTCGCGCAGTGATTGAAGGTGGAAGAACCCCGTACACCTGGTGTCACCCAACCATTCTCGGTGTAACGGAAGGCTATGGTTCCCGATTCAACAGCCGTTGTGCCCTCAGGAAGCGCTGAGATATCCAGTATTAATCCTGATGGCGTATGGAAACCTCTCGGGTTGCCCGGGGGGCTCTTGATGTAGCAAGGTGTCACATCAACCCAATAACCCGACGAAGGATTATATCCTTTACAGTCATCCAGTACCCAAGCAAAACCTGCCGGAAGTTCAGCTGCTGCCAGGAAGTGATACTCGTACGTTTTCTGGCCGTCCTTTATCTTCATTTCGCCGTTCGTTTTTCTGAAATCAACTACTTTCACAACATCATTTGTGATGGACTTGAACGAACCATCCACGACTTGACGCGCTTGTTTGTCTGAGGGCACACCCGGCCCGCAACCAGCAGCTGAGAACGCAGTGCAAATCAACAGGGGTGCCAATGCAATCCGAATGTGGATCATGCGTACACTTCCTTCCATCGATAAGAGAGGATTATAAAGTCAAAAATCGGCCCGATACAAGGGAGAGGTTTGATAGTGCGTCAGGCCCCATTGAAATAGATGCGGAGACGGTTGCAACGCTGGGGATCAACTCCTCCAGCGCTTGCTCGGTGAGCGCCGATCCTTCTTGCAAGAGCGATTTCACATCGACGGACATGGCCTCATGATAAATGAGGGTGGCGCAACTTTCGCTCCAGCAACCAAAGGCCTGTGAGCAGAAACACAGCCAAAGCGCTGAGCCAGCGGCCGAGGATCACGTCGGGGGTAGAGGTCCAATCCGCAGAGAGATCAATCGGCCCCTGCATAACGGGCACGGCGAAAAGGCCATCGTCGCGCTGGGGCAGGCCGGCCGTGGGCTGGCCGTTGAGCGCAACCCGCCACGCCGGGTAAGCGCGCAAGCGCAGAATCAGGAATCCGGCACTCGGGACGATGGCGCGGAGGCGTTTGTGCTCAATCTGATCGACTTGCCAATTTAGGATTGCCTTGCAACTGCTCTGGTCTGCGCTCCAGGCAGGGATGGGCGCGTCCGGGTCCGAATCGCTGGGAACCACGCCCAGCACAGTGGAGGGGTCGTCAACCAGGCAGGCGGCGGGCAAGCCGCTGGAGAGCAGGGCGTTGTCTACGCCGGGGGGCGCATACTCGTCGACGCCCGCAAAGCCCGCGCCGGTGTTGTAGACGCCGGCCATGGGAGCAACGGCATCCAGATCGTCGCAGGGTTGATAGAAGTTGCGTGCGGTGAAGGCGGAGGCGGCCACGAAAAAGGCAACGCACAGACCGAGGACCGCAAAACGCAGCCAGCGCCTGGCGGGCCAAACGGCGGCGGCGAAAAAGATGGCCATTGGCGCTTCCAGAACGACCAGCCAGCGCCAGGGAAATTGCAGAAAACGCAGTTTGGGCAGCAGGTTCCAGACCGGCAGCGACAGCGGAAGCTGGAGAAGCAGGACAACGAGAGGAATGAGCGCCAGTGGAATCCACCAGCGGCACAGGCTTGATTTACCCTCAGGAGCGCGCCTGCCGCGTAGCCAAAAGATAAGCATGCCGAGCAGCGCTACGGCGAGCATGGAGACAGCGATCAGCGAGACGCGGTGCAACTCCACATCATGATCGTGCAGCGCCGGGTCAGCGTGGCGGCCGAAGAGCCAACTGTTCTCAATCATCTCGCTGGGATAGTCGGTGGCTTGGCTGATTGCCACCCAGCGTTGCTCCAGAATGGCGGGCAGCAGGAAGATCGCGCTCAGGCCGATTCCCACGGCGGTGGCAACTGCCGCGCGCAACACCGGAGCCCAGGAGCGGGCTAGTAGAGCAGCAGCTAGCGCGGTAGCGGCCAGCAGATAGCAGGCCATCACGCCTAGCGGAAGATTCGAGAGCCAGCATCCGGCCACAATCAGCGCCAGCGGCGCGGCCGAACCGTCCAGAGCCCACCGATAGCTAAAGGAGGACAGAATTTCGGGTGCCCCATCCTTTTCGCGCTCTTTCCACCCCAACGAACAAAGTTCGTGCGTTGGGGACCCCGATTTGCGAAAAGGGTGGGAGACATTGCAGTCGCGCAAGTCGGGGTCCCCACAGACGGGTCTTTGTCTGTGGGGTAAAAGAGCAAACAACAGCAGCAGTGGAATCCAGAAGCCGCCCGCCAGCTCCCCGAAGGCAGCTCGCTCGTAGGTAGTGAAGAGTGCGTAGCCGGAGAACAACGCTGCGCAACCAGCCAGCGTGGCAGCGCCATCAGGCAGAGCCTCACGGGTAAGTGCGCGCGTGGCCATGCCAGTACCGGCAAGCAGCAGAAATGTCAGCGCCAGCGGAACAAACTGCCAGGGCAGCACCCAACCCAGCGCCGCGCCCAGCATCCAGGTCAGCGGCGGATAAAAGAGGAAGCGCGGCTCGCCTGCGCCGAAGTTGGCGCTCGGAGCCCAATTCGGATAGAGAATTCCGTGCCGCCAACTGTTCAGGCAATCGAACCAGGAGACCAGATGAAAGTCGAAATCGTGGCCGCAAGAGGGTCCGTACGCGATTTGCGGAGCAACGGCCACGGCCGCTGCCAGCAAAACAACGGCGGGACCGAGAAAGCGGCTCCAGGGAGGTGTTTTCCCAAGTCCCAAAAGCGAGACGTGGGGCGCTCGGCACGCACCTGTTCCCTGTTTTTTCATGGCACCAGCCGCAGCGTGTGCTGGGTCTGCGCGGTTACTGCAGCCGGGATGAACGGAAACGCGAAGGTCGTGCCGCCATACCACGCGCTCCATTGATCGCGGAAGTAGGGGCTGAGCGGGTTGCCGCTCTCTCCAAGGACGATATTCTCCGTAGAGCCGTCGATATTGCTCCAGTCCATAGTGAAGCGCTGCGATGGACCGAAGGCGCGGCCTACTTGCTTCACGGTTGTCGTGTCGCCGCTCTGCGGTTGCTCGCCGGTTCCGGCCACTCGGCCCACCAGCGGCAAAAACCCAGCCAGCGGATGCTCGATATCGACTACGTGCCAGCTTCCGTAGCTCCAGCGGGCTACATCGCCGGGAGCTTTGCCCTGCTTCATCCCCTGGCGAACGGCATCGGTCAGCAGTTCGTCCCAGTTTTTGTAGGCCGGCGGAAGCCAGTCGGCGGGGGCGTGCATGATGATCTCTTCCTCGGCAAAGTTTTTCTCGCCCCAACGATACTCGGCGGCAATCTCTTTGCCCAGTTTGGGTTCAAGAATCAGCGGCCAGAGGGCAGCACGAGCCTGAGTCACCAGCGAGGCGGCGGCAGAATCGGTGGTCAGTCGCCCATCCCAGCCGCGCAGCAGGACGGCAGCTTTTTTGAGCCGGTCGTCAGCCGAGGGGGTGTGGTCGATGGCGTAGGCAAAGCGATGGGCGAGTTCCTGATCCACTTCGCTGTAGATGTCGGTCTGGACGGCGAGCAGGTCGGCAGGGGTGAGGCGATCGCGGCCTTCGAGAGATTTATAGATGCGCTCGGCGCGGTAGGGGTCGGCCCATTCGAGCGTCAGCGGAAAGGCTGACTTGTTGGTGGTCACGCGAGAGTTTGCGGTGGCCAAAAAACCGGAGGGAGGATCAAAGGCATTTGGCATCCGGTCGTATGGGATGTAGTCCGGACAGATCCCGAAACAAACTTGATATCCCCATTCTGAGTCCCCGCCGTTTGTGACGTGTGGTAGAGGCACGCCAAATATGCGAGCTTCATTCCCTCTAATCGGCACCTTCCCAATCGCGTGATAAGCGATGTGCCCCTGATCGTCGGAGTAGACCACATTTTGCGTGGGCCAGGACCATGTGGCGAGGGCGGCGGAGAACTCTGTCCAATTGGAAGCGACATTGAGTTGGTAAAGCGGCAGCGAGTTCAGCGTTGGATCGTAGAGCGTCCACTTGAGGGCGATGGGGCGCGTCTCTTTGACGAACATAAGGTTCAGTAGCGGGCCGTGCGCGGTTAATTGCACATCGAGCACTTCATCTTTGCCGCCGCGCACCTTGATGATCTCGTGGTCCACAACGAGCGGCTTCCATTGCGCGTCCAGATCTTGATAATTTCCATTGCCGTCCAGATCCTCGATGTAGAGGTCCTGCACGTCCGCATAGAGCGCAGTGAATCCCCAGGCCACGTGCTCGTTGTGTCCTGCGATCACGTAAGGCATTCCGGGCAGCGTGACTCCGGCGGCGTGGTAGCCGGGCGCTTTGAGGTCAGCCATGAACCAGATATTGGGCTCGGTCAGGCCCAGGTGCATATCGTTGGAGAGCAGAGGCTTGCCGCTGGCCGTGTGACTCCCTGCAATGACCCAGTTGTTGGAGCCCGCCGCGCAGCCGTCGCAGGCGGGCAGGCCGAGCAGTTTGCTCAAGGCTCGCGTGTCTTCGTGGCCTGGGTGCCCCACCCTCGCCGCGTCTTTGTGGCTAGGGTAGGAAACCTCGAACTCCAAACGGCCTTGATCATGTGTCGCGGAGCTGGCCTGGCTGCGGTCGTCGTCATCATCGCCGGCCGGAGTGGATTTGGCGTGCGTCTGGCTCGGGTTCGTCACCAGTTCTGTGGGCGGATGGTCGCGCCATGAGCCGACCGGGTACAGATCAGACTCCAGCCTGGGGTTGTTCAACCTTGCGGCCACTGTTTCGCGCGCCAGCTTCGTCTCCCAATGCGAATCCAGCATTTGCACAATCGTCAGGCCGATGCACACCGAGTCCACGCTGGTCCACGGTTGAGGGCGATAACCAAGCAGCTTGAACTCCGGCGGCAGCGAGTGGGAATGTTGGGCAATGAACAGGTTCACGCCGCGCGCGTAATCGTCCATGCGTCGGCGGTCATCCGGGTGCAGGTTCGCATAGATGCGCTGGGCCGTTTTGCGAAATTGCAGCACCCGCTGCGCCCGGTCGTGCTTGACCATCGAGGAACCCATGATCTCCGCCAGTTCTCCGCTAGAGTTGCGGCGCAGGGTGTCCATCTGCCACAGCCGGTCCTGCGCGGTCACGTAGCCCTGGGCCACGAAGAGATCGTCCTCGTTGGCGGCCTCGATGTGCGGCACGCCATGGGAGTCGCGGCGGACGGTAACCGGTGCCGAGAGTCCGGCCAGATGCAGCTCGCCATCCAGCACCGGCAGCGCGGCCTTGGCCGCCGAACGCAGCCACAGCACCCCCGAGCCCGCTGCCACCAGGATGAGCGCCAGCAACCCGCACGCAGACCACAGCAGAATCTTCGGCCAGCGGCGTTTACGGTTGTGAGGCGAAGGCGCGACAATCAGTACAGGCGTTGGATTCAAAATATCGTCGGTAGGCATGATTCATAACAGGATAACCCCGCGGACTGATGCGCAGATCTCGATTTTTTCATTGTGGAAACCGCAAAGTTAGATCATCGTGGAAGAGGTCGTCATGCAATTTCTGATTCTGGGCAAGGGAAAAACCGGCAGCCTGGTCGCCGATGTGGCCCGTGAGCGAGGCCACGCCGTGCGCGCGCTCAACGTGAACGAAAACCCGCACGCCGCCGCGCTCACCGCCGCCAATCTCGCCGGCGTTGATGCGGTCATCGACTTCACCGCTCCCGAGGCCGCACTTGAAAACATGCGCGCCGTGCTGGCTCTGGGCGGACGCATTGTCGTCGGCACCACCGGCTGGTACGCCCACCTGGGCGAGATGAAGTCCCTGGCGAAAAAACGCGGAGCGCTGCTTTACGGCACCAATTTTTCCATGGGCGTGCAAAAACTCTTCCGCCTCACCGCTGACCTTGCAAAATTGGAAGGCTACAGTTTTTCCATTGCCGAAACCCACCACACCTCCAAGCTCGACGCGCCCTCCGGCACCGCCGTCACGCTGCGAGAGATTATCCAGTCGGTTCAACCGGGCATCGAAATTCCCATCACCTCGCACCGCATCGGCGACGCCAAGGGCGAGCACGTAGTCACCGCGTCAAGCGAGGTTGATACGCTGGAGATTCGCCACGACGCGCACAGCCGCCGCGGCTTTGCTCTGGGCGCCGTTCGCGCTGCAGAGTGGGTCGCCAGCAAATCCGGCGCATGGGAGTTCCGCGAAATCTTCGACCAGTTGTAAATTCGGAGTTTTCTCAACAGCTAAAATGCAAAAAGCCGCGCCTCACCAAATGAGATGCGGCTTTTGGTGCATATGCGTTACTGCGGAGCGGACAGATTCTCCGCATGTTCCGCGTCCGGCGCCGCGGTCAGCACATCGACCGTGTCGGGCAGGGCCGTGGGCAGCGGGCTTTCGAGAGCCAGCTTGAGCACCTCGTCCATCTGGTCCACAAAGTGTAGCTTGATGGAGCTCTTGATGTTGTCGGGAAGTTCGGCGATGTCCTTCTCGTTGGCGCGGGGCAGTATCACTTCGAAGATGCCGGCACGCAATGCGGCGAGCAGCTTTTCTTTCAGACCGCCGATGGCCAGCACCTTTCCGCGCAGCGTGATTTCGCCGGTCATGGCGATATCGCGGCGCACGGGAATTTTGGCCAGCGCGCTTGCCAGCGCCGTAGCCATGGTGATGCCCGCCGAGGGACCGTCCTTGGGAATAGCGCCTTCGGGCACGTGCAAATGCAAGTCCACATTGCGATAAAACTCGCGGCTGAGGCCGAGTGCCTGCGCGCGGCCGCGAATGTAGCTGAGCGCTGCCTGCGCTGACTCCTGCATCACGTCACCAAGTTGGCCGGTGATGGTGAGCTTGCCTTTGCCGTCGAGCACCTGCACCTCGGTGGTAAGGATGCTGCCGCCCACTTCGGTCCAGGCAAGGCCGGTAACCAGACCGACTTCGCTCTTCTCATGCACCTCAGAGTCGCGGAACCGGGCCACGCCGAGAAAATCGCCAATGTTAGCCGCCGTAAGCTCTTCTTTGTGCTTGGCGCCGCCTTTGACCACGCGGCGGGCCACTTTGCGGCAAACGTTGCCGATCTCCCGCTCCAGGTTGCGCACGCCTGCCTCGCGCGTGTAGCCGCGGATGATTTCAATAATTGCATCATCTTTGAAAACCAGGTTTTTCTCGCTGAGGCCAGTCTGCGTGCGCTGCTTCTTTACCAGGTACTGCCGGGCAATCTCCAGCTTTTCCTGTTCCGTGTATCCTTGCAGGCGAAGAACCTCCATGCGGTCCTGCAATGCCGGCGGAACGGTATGCATCACGTTGGCAGTAGCCACGAACAGCACCTGCGAGAGATCGTAATCCACGTCAAGATAGTGATCCTGGAAGGTTGTGTTCTGTTCAGGATCCAGCACTTCAAGCAGAGCCGAGGCCGGATCGCCGCGGAAATCCGAGGCCATCTTGTCCACTTCATCGAGCAGGAATACGGGATTCTTGGTGCCTGCCCGCTTCATGTGTTGAATAATCTGGCCGGGCAGCGCGCCGATGTAGGTGCGGCGATGGCCGCGGATCTCAGCCTCGTCGCGAATGCCGCCCAGAGAGAGCCGCACAAACTTACGGCCGGTGGCCTTCGCAATCGACATGCCCAGCGAGGTTTTGCCCACACCTGGAGGTCCGGCAAAGCAGAGAATCGATCCTTTGGGATTCTTGACCAACTGACGCACGGCCAAAAATTCCAGAATGCGCTCCTTGATTTTTTCCAGGCCGTAGTGGTCCGTGTTCAGCACTTTCTCAGCATAGTCGATGGAGCGGGTTTCCTTGGAGCGCTTTTTCCACGGTACTGCCAGCAGCCAGTCGATGTAGTTGCGGCTAACGGTTGACTCGGCCGACATGGGCGGCATCGCTTCAAGTTTTTTGAGTTCCTGAATTGCCTTGTCGAGCACATCCTTGGGCATTCCGGCAGTTTCAATTTTCTTGCGGAGCTCGTCGAACTCGCTCTTTTCGCCGCGTCCCAATTCTTTTTGAATGGCCTTGATCTTTTCGTTCAGGTAGTACTCTTTTTGCGCGCGCTCCATCTGCCGCTTCACACGCGATTGAATATTACGGTCGATGTCGAGCTTTTCGATCTCGATGTCCAGCACGTCGGCGATGCGCGCCAGGCGCTGGGCTGGGTCGAAGATGGCCAGCAGATCCTGCTTTTCCTCCACGCCGAGTTGCAGGTTGGCGGCGATAGTATCGCTCAGCTTGGCCGCCTCATCCATGCGCACCGTGGCGATGATCGTCTCGTAGTTGAGCGACTGCTGCAGCTTGACATACTGCTCAAAGAGGCCGGTAACGCGCGTCATCAACTGCTCGACGGCCGGGGTCATCTCAAACTGGCTCTTGCCCACGCGCACCGTGGCCACGAAAAAACCGTCGCTATCGCTTACCTCGGTGGATTTGGCGCGCTCCACGCCCTCAACCAGCACCTTGATATTGCCGTCCGGCATTTTAACGCTCTGCACGATGTTGCAAATGCACCCAACCTGGAAAATTTCTTTGGCCTTGGGCTCGTCAATCGAGGCATCGTGCTGAGTGGCGAGAAAGATTTTGCGGTCGCCGGTGAGCGCCTCTTCTAGTGCGCGCACACTGGACTCGCGGCCCACCACGAAGGGCATCATCATGTGGGGAAAAATCACCATGTCCCTGAGGGGCATCATGGGTAGCTTGCGCGTTTCGGTCTTTTCTCGAGATGCGGTCATTGGGACACCTTAAGTATTAGACGCGCCCAGACAGCTTTGGACGCAGAGCCGGCTGTTTGCCTCATGTTGAATTGTACAGCGGATGAGTTAGCTGCAAGATTGAAAGGCTGCACCGGTATAGCCGCGAATCACCCTACACTATTATCTTTAGATTCAGCGGCTTGCTAAGTGCGACCAGTCCAATTATCATTTCTACTACTGCTTGGTGATTAGGGACGCTTGTAATGCGTGCGAGGGCCACTCGTTTTGCAGTCCATGGATGATGTGGATCGCGCGAGCAAATAGCGAATGTAGCACGGTCTTCGGAAATTATCACTGTTTGCATTTTGCCGCGCCCGCAATATGCTAGCGCTATATCCCAAAGCCGTCCGGGCACGCGATGAGGTTCTTTTTCATGCGCCACATAACTCCGACTCGCATTGTAGGTACGCCGGTTCTTCGCAAAGAAGGATACGGCAAGGTGACGGGCGGCGCGCATTATATCGACGACCTCTCACTGCCTGGCATGTGGCATGGAGCCACAGTGCGCAGCAGCATTGCACGCGGCATTATCAAAAATATTCGCTTTGGCGCCGGTATCGCGTGGGATGAGTTCATCATCGTCACAGCCAGGGATATTCCCGGCGAAAATTGCATCCCACTGATCGTCGATCACGAACAGCCGGTACTCGCCGATACACGGGTGAATCATCCCGAAGAACCTGTGGTGCTGCTCGCGCATCCTGACAAGGCGCGGCTGCATGAAGCTGTCGCCGCGGTAGAGATCGACTACGATCCGCTGCCCGCCGTCTTTACCATCGAGGAGAGTGAGCGGCAGCAGACGATTGTCTGGGGCGAGGACAACCTCATCAAGCAATTCCTGGTCGAGAAGGGCGATGTGGATTCCGCGTGGCAACGCGCGGCGCACATTGTCTCCGGCGAATACCTTACCGGCGCGCAGGAGCAGCTTTACATTGAAAACAACGGCGTCATCGCGGAGTGGTCCGATGCCGACGGCATCACCATTCGCGGATCGATGCAGTGCCCGTACTATGTGCACAAGGCCCTGCTGCGCGTTTTTGATTTGCCCGCGGATAAGGTGCGTGTTATCCAGGCGGAGACGGGCGGTGCATTTGGCGGCAAAGAGGATTATCCTTCGCTGATTGCCGCGCACGCCGGCCTGTTGGCGCGAAAAGCCGGTCGCCCTGTCAAAATTATCTACGACCGCGAGGAAGACTTGGTGGCAACCACCAAGCGTCACCCGTCGCGCACCCGTTACCGCACCGCCGTGGATAACGACGGTCGCCTTCTGGCCATGGATATTCAGGTGGACCTGGATGGGGGCGCGTATGCCACCGTAACGCCAACGGTACTTTCGCGTGCGACGATTCATTCCGCCGGTCCTTACTTCTGCGAGAACATCCGCGTGCGCTCGCATGCCTGGGCGACGAATCTGCCGCCGCACGGAGCCTTTCGCGGATTTGGCTC
>Ga0224535_1000378_pt1 | contig 12963 bp, 12 predicted proteins | sample 714E13034metaG_FD_179898 | JGI IMG/M metagenome (GOLD analysis project Ga0224535, IMG submission 179898) | Peat soil microbial communities from Stordalen Mire, Sweden - 717 E1 30-34 | ecosystem: Environmental > Terrestrial > Soil > Wetlands > Peat | place: Sweden: Norrbotten County, Stordalen... | reverse complement strand
CGTGGCACGGCCCAGGTTTCCATGAATCTGACCGATTTTGAGCAGACTCCGGTCCACCGCGTCTTCGAATTCGTGAAGCGCGAGGCGCAGCGCTACGGTGTCGTTCCGGTTTCCAGCGAAATCATCGGACTGATTCCCAAATTAGCTTTGGAACAGACCGCGGAATGGTTCCTGCAAGTGGAGAACTTCAACTCCTCGCTCATCTTGGAAAATCGCCTCGCGGCGGTCATGGGCGGCAAGATGGCTGTCGGCGGCCTGCGCGCCGGAGTTGAGCCGTTCATCGAGCAACTGGCCGCTCCCACGGCGACTCCCGGCGGCGGCAGCGCCTCCGCAGCCAGCGGCGCCATGGCCGCCGGACTCGCGGGCATGGTTGCGTCCATGTCGCGCGGCAAAAAAGCCTACCTGCAGTACGAAAGCCAGCTCAGCGAAGCCATCAGCCGCCTCTCGCCGCTCCGCGAGGAGCTCAAGTCCGCAATTGACGCCGACGCCGAGTCCTACAACGTCGTCATGAAAGCCTACGAGGCTGCCAAAACGTCTGCCGACGGCGGCAGAGCGATCAACGCCGCTCTCCAACAGGCGACCAGCGTGCCTCTGGGTGTGGCGGAAAAAGTCGTCGAGGTGGCGCGGATTGCCACCAGCCTGAGGCCCATCACCAATCCCAACATGAAGTCCGATCTGACGACCGCGATCGCCCTGGCAAAAGCCGCTCTCGAAGGAGCGCTGGCCAATGTCGAGATCAACCTGGGTTCCATCAAGCCCGAGTCGCCCGAGGACGAAGCCTTCGTGAGCGAGACCCGGAAACGCATGGAGGCGCTGAAAGCATAAGCTCCACCACAGAGCATTTCCTCAGGGGCTAGAGCAAAATCAGAGTTGCTGTACCCAGAGGCAATGACCTCAAGTGGCTTTTTTCTTAAGAAAAAGCCACCCCGCAAACTCTCAAGAAGGGCATATTCACTCTGGTTTTGCTCTAAATGTGAGGTTTCATCAGGAGCGTAGAACTGCCTTTCAAAGCCCCAACTCCACAGCCCGTTTCTTCATCGCCTCCAGGCAAAAGGCGATGTGCGCATCCAGTTCGACGCCCAGCTCCGCCGCGCCCTGAAGAATATCCGCCCGGTTGACGCCCCGGGCAAAGGCCTTGTCCTTCATCTTCTTGCGCACGCCCTTCACTTCCACGTCAGCAATCGCTTTGGTCGGCTTGACCAGCGCACAGGCCGTCAGAAAGCCAGCCAGCTCGTCGCAGGCGAACAAGGACTTGGCCAGATGCGTGACGCGCGGCACGCCGCTGTACTCCGCGTGGCCCAGAATGGCGGTGCGCAGTTCTTCGGGCCAGCCCAGCCGTTCCAGCTCGCGGACTCCAACAAAGGGATGCTCCTCGGCCGTAGGATGGCGCTCGTAATCGAAGTCGTGCAACAGGGCCGTCGTTGTATAAAGTTCGATGAACGCCGCTCTTTCTTCCCCGGTCAGCCCCAGGCGGCCGGCTTCGGCTTCGCCCATGGCTGTCACGCAGCTCTCGACTCCCAGCGCGTGTTTGCGCAGGCTCTCGCTTTGGGTCCACTCAGTTAGCAGTTGCCAGGCTTGCTCGCGCCCATAGTGGGAAGCGCCGCCCGTTGCATCGTTCCTGGTGCAATTATTCATTTTTACTCGGCCTCCGTGTTGCGTACTCTGGTTCGCGTTCTTCCGGTTTCTCCCGGCCTTTTCTGGATATGGTACGGGAGACTTAGGTTTGTATCCATTATTTCACTTGACAATTATGGTTCACTTACCCGAAAGTAACAAACATCGTGGTGCTGCAATGCACCGCGGAGGCCTTGCTCTGGCGCTCCGCACGCGACTCATGGCAACCAACCTGGCAAACGTGGAAACACGTGAAGTCGTCCGCTGCAATTTTTCTGATTGCAAGCTGGTTCAGTACAAACCAAGCAATGCCCTTTGCAGAAGGTGCCACAGGCCCCTGGATATCGAGGCGCCTGTCCGGCCCGGGCCAATCCCGGTCGACCAACCTACCGTTGATCCTTCGACCGAAGCCGGACTGAAGGTGGCAGGCCAGGTCAAGGAAATCCGCCGCGCGCGCCATCTCAGCCAACGCCAACTGGCCGGGCGTATGCAGGTGCCCCGCACTTACATATCGAAGATCGAAAATGGCAAGGCTATCCCCACCCTCAATTCTCTTGAGCGGCTGGCTGCCGCCTTGGGCGTGGATTTGCGCCAACTGGTCCGCGATGCCCGGAGCCTCCGCGACGAGGAAGTGGGATCAATCCTGGCCGATCCCTTGCTGGCCGAGATTGCGGTCTTGCTGCCATTTCTGGACTCCTTGCACCGCTCGCTCCTCGCCGGCGCGGCGCACGACATGGCCCTGGGCCATCGGCGCATTGCGTAGCGGCCCCAGGACCGGGAAGATTTCCTTCCCGGCTTTAAAAAGGATGGCCACCGCATCCTACGCCAGACCCTGCCGCTCCTTTGTGCCTTCAGGCCAAGATGCAGGGGAATTGCGGCCCATGGGCGCTTGTGCTACGGTCGAGGTTGTAACGCCTCGGCTCTCGGCGCCAGCGGCACCGCACCTATTCGACGACCGCTGGGCGCCAGCCCGGTAGCTTGAAAATATCTGTAGAGGCAAGTTCTTTGGTTTCTGCTGGCACACTGCGCATTGAGGATCTAACCGCTGAGGAGCGCGCTGTCTACGCGACCCTCAAGCCGGAGCGTATGCCCCAGAATGTCGCCATCATCATGGACGGAAATGGCCGCTGGGCCGGTCACCGCTCCCTCAAGCGCTTCCTGGGCCACCAGCAGGGCGCCAACAGCGTACAACTGGTCACCGAGACTGCCGCGCGCATCGGCCTGCCCTGGCTCACTCTCTACGCCTTCTCGCTGGAAAACAACCTGCGCCGCCCCCGCGCCGAGGTCAACTTCCTCATGCGCCTGCTCACCACCTATCTGGATTCCAACGTGCAGCGCATGATGGATAACAACATCCGCATGAGGTACATCGGCCGCACGCACGAACTGCCCGCCGAAGTCCAGAAGAAGATGCTCTGGGCTGAAGAGGCCACGGCCGGCAACACCGGCACCACCCTCATTCTGGCCCTCAACTACAGCGGGCGCTCGGAGATGGTGGACGCCTTCCGCGGTCTGACTGCCGAGATGAAAGAAAAGCACCTGAGCGCGGAGTGCATCAGCGAAGAAGCCATTCACCGCCATCTCTACGCTGCGGATATGCCAGACCCCGACCTGCTGATTCGCACCTCGGGCGAGATGCGCCTCTCCAATTTTCTCCTGTGGCAGATTGCCTATACGGAGATTTTCGTTACTGAGCGCCTGTGGCCCGACTTCCGCGGCATCCATCTGCTCGAAGCCATTGCCGACTTCCAGCACCGCGAGCGCCGCTTCGGAGGCTTGGGCGTGGGCTGCGGCGAGGTGGAAGAGGATCCCGGCCAAATCAAGATTGCTGTAAGCTGAACTCTCTTTGCTTCCCTGTCTTCCTTTTTACAAATCAAAATTCTGCGGCTTCTGCCGTTTCACTTTCCGCATGGAAATGAAGCATTTACACGGACGCCGCGTCTGGCATAAGATGGTGCGCTGGAAACTACTCGCTGCCGCCGCCTGCGGATCGCGTCAGACCGCTCGCCAACCCCGTGCTTCGGAAGGATTCAGTGTGAAATATAGCCTCAGTCCCATTCCCAAGGAGAACGCGATGAAGAAAGTCCTGATCAGCATCTTTTGTTTCGCTCTTACTTTGTCATACAGTCATCCGGCTGCAAGCCAGGACGGCCCCGTCAGCATGGATGATCAACTCATTCAAGCCGCCACAAGCAACGACCTGGAAGCTGTGCGGCAAGCGCTGGACAAGGGCGCCCATATCGATGCCAAGACCATGGACGACGACGGCTGGACGGCTCTCATATCGTCGGTCTACCGGGGAAACACTGAGGTGGTAAAACTGCTGCTGAAGAAGGGCGCCAACACCGAGGTCCCAGCGAACGACGGTACCACGGCGCTGATCAAGGCAGCCATCCGGGGTGATGCCGAGATTGCGAAGCTGCTGCTGGAGAAGGGCGCCCATATTGAAGCCAGGAACAACCTTGGCGACACGGCGCTGATGATGGCGGCCCGCTACGGTAGTACAGAGGTTGTGAATCTGCTTCTGGCGAAGGGCGCAAGCGTCGAAGCCAAGGACAACAAGGGCAGCACGGCGCTGATGATGGCGGCTATCTCTGACATTAACCCGGCCCCGGTTGTGAAGCTGCTGCTGAAGAAGGGCGCTAATGCCGAGGCCCAGGACAACAACGGCGATACGGCGTTGAAACTGGCGACCACTGCGGGGAATGCCGAGGTTGTGAAGCTGCTGCGGGAGAAAGGCGCCCACTAAACTTCAACCGTAGCGATACAACAGGCTCCCCCGTGAAGCCATCCGTCATGGTTTGTCTTACTGAAAGACGCCGCTCGGAAAAACCAGGATTTCCTGCGACGGGCGCCATCGGGGAGCAAAGAGTCTTCCCGAAGCTGGTCTCATCGGACAAAATCCGTTTCATTTCTGTCGGGATCAACGAGGCGGCGGCCCGTATGCCGACACAAACCCCGCCCCAGCGGTGTATTCTCAACCCTGAATGAAACGAGTATTGACCGCTCTTATTTTGATTCCCATCGCTCTGCTCCTGGTCTTTCTGGGGCCGCGGTGGCAATGGCTCTTCACGCTGGCAGTGGCGGCGGTAGCGGTGCTCGCTGCATGGGAATTTATGGACCTGGCAGAGAAGGTCGGAGCCAAGCCGCCGCGCATTGCGGTGCTGGTTGCCATTCTGGCGCTCTTTGCCGGCAACTTCGAGTGGCCCGACCAGACAGCGGCCATACTCGGCATTCTGAGCCTGGGCCTGCTGATTTACTGCACCTTTTCCCGGCCTGTTGAGCAGGTGATCGCCGACGTCTCCTCCTCCATCTTCGGCCTGCTTTACATCGGATTCACGTTGATTTCCTTGCCTATTCTGCGCGAGCAAACCAATGGCCCTTCGCTGGTCGCCTTTCTGCTGTGCGTGGTTTGGGCCGGTGACATTGCCGCTCTCTATGTAGGCCGCCGTTGGGGCCGGCATAAGCTTGCGCCCACGATCAGCCCCAACAAGAGCTGGGAGGGCGCACTGGGCTCGGTGGCCGGCGGCCTGCTGGTCACTGGCTTCCTCTTGGGACTGGAACATCTGCTGAAGGCCCGATTCGACTCCGCCTGGCTCTCCTACCCCGAGGACATCTGGTACTGGATGCGCCTATCCGTCGTGGTGAACGTGGCCGCCCAGGTGGGCGATCTGGTTGAATCCGCGCTCAAGCGCTCGGCTGGCGTCAAAGATTCCGGCACCCTCCTGCCCGGTCATGGCGGCGTTCTGGACCGCATCGACGCCCTGCTCCTGGCCGCTCCGGTGCTGTGGTACGCTCTGCTGTTTCACCAGCCATCCTAAACAGGGTCTTCCTGAATTTGCTCTACGGCCCCGATTGGCGTACCGACTGAAGCCTGCACCCTTCAGTTCTCCGCAGGCCGGGGCCTATTCGTCCTGAGGCATCAGGCGAGCGATAATTAAAGCAAGAGGAGAATCAACGCTTTGAAACGACTCGCCATTCTCGGTTCCACCGGCTCCATCGGCAAAAGTACCCTTTCCATCGTCGAGCAGTTTCCCGAGCGTTACCGCGTAGCCGCGCTGGCCGCCGGGCACAATCTCGACGAAGTCTTTGCCCAGGCTCTGCGCTGGCGTCCCAAGCTGGTCTCGCTGGCCACTGAAGAGCTGGCCGCCGAACTGGCCAAACGGCTGAAAGAGAATGGCGTCAGCGGTATCGAGGTTGTCTACGGAACCGCGGGCACGGTCGCCTGCTCCACCCTGCCGGAAGCGGACTTCGTGGTCTCGGCGATTGTCGGCGTGGAGGGCCTGGAAGCCACTCATGCCGCCATCCTGGCCGGCAAGCCCCTCGGCCTGGCCAACAAGGAGTGCATGGTCGCCGCCGGCGAGATTCTCACCCGCGCCGCCCGTGAGCGCAACGTCCCGATCCTGCCCATCGACAGCGAGCACAATGCCGTTCATCAATGCCTGAGGGTCGGCGCGCACTCTGAGGTAAAGACCATCTGGCTGACGGCCTCCGGCGGTCCCTTCCGCAAGCTGCCGCTCGACCAGTTCGCCTCCATCACTCCTGAGCAGGCGCTCAAGCACCCCACCTGGGTCATGGGCCGCCGCATCACCATCGACTCGGCCTCCATGCTCAACAAAGCCCTCGAAGTCATTGAGGCCTGCCGCCTCTTCGACGTGACGCCCAGTCAGGTCCGGGTTACGGTTCATCCGCAGTCCACGGTGCACTCGCTGGTCGAGTACGTGGACGGCTCCATCCTGGCGCAGATTTCCGTCACCGATATGCGGCTGCCGATCCTCTATGCTCTCGCCTACCCGGAGCGGCCAGCCTCCACGCTCACCTTCGACATGGCCGCGCTCAGCCACCTGGACTTCGAGCAGCCCGACCTGGAGCGTTTCCCTTGCCTGCGGCTGGGCTTTGAAGCTGCCGAAAAAGGCGGGGCGCACTGCATCGCCCTCAACGCGGCCGACGAGGTCGCGGTCGAGGCCTTCCTCGACCGCCGCATCCCCTTCACCGGAATCCCGCGTACAATTGAAAAAGTGCTCGCATCCACGCCAGAGGCGCACCCGGCCACCATCGCCGAGGTGCTCGCCTACGACCGGGAGGCGCGTCAAATGGCTCGTTCGCTATTGGCCAAGGCCTGAGCCATCTATTCAATCACTTTGCTTTCAATTGAAGCGTGCGAGTTGGCAACTCGGGGTGATAACCCTGGCAAGATAGCCGGACTTCAGTTGATTTCATCATTGACCTGCGCAGAGCTTTTATCGAAGGAAGAACCGCACATTTATGTATGAATTTCTGGTTTCTGCCGCCGCTTTTGTCGTTTTGATCGGCGTCATGGTCGTGGTTCACGAGTTCGGCCATTTTGCCGTTGCCAAGCTCTGCGGAGTCCGCGTCGAGGCCTTTTCCTTCGGCTTCGGACCGCGCCTCTTCGGCGTCAAGTACGGCGACACCGACTACAAGGTCTGCCTGCTGCCCCTGGGCGGCTTTGTCAAAATGACCGGCGAAAGCGCCGAGCAGAATTTCGAGGCGCCCGGCTCAACCCCCATTCCGCTGGCCGACGACCCCGGCGCACTCACCTCGCATCCCCGCTGGCAGCGTATGTTGATCGGCTTTGCCGGGCCCTTCGCCAACTTCGTTCTCGCTTTTGTGTTGATGGTCTTCTACTTCGGCTGGATCAACGAGATCCCCGCCGTCGAAGTCAAGACCTCGACCGTCGAATGGGTGACTCCAGGTTCGGCAGCGGACCAGGCCGGTATCCAGTCCAGTGACATCATCCGCCACTTCGACACGGTGGACAATCCCGACTGGGAAAACATCTACGAACGCACCAAGCTGAACCCCAACCAGACGGTTCCGGTAACGGTTGAGCGCGGCGGCAAAACCGTGCAACTGAGCCTTCGCGTGCCCGCCGCAGCCAAAGCCGATGACTTTGACTTGAGCGACGAGGGCATTCTTCCTCAGTATCTGCTCGGCCCCATCGGCGTCCAGCAAGTGCAGCAGGGAACGCCAGCCGACCAGGCTGGCCTGCGCGCCGGTGATGCCATCCAGTCCGTGGATGGACACCCCTTCCACACGGTTACCTCGCTGCTGGCCTATTTGCAGACCGGGAAAGGCACGCCGGTTACCCTGGTCGTGGTGCGCAATGGCGTCGCTCTGCCGCCCGTCGTGGCACATCCGGCCAAGCTCGATAATGGCTGGAAGCTGGGCTTCGCGCCTGTGCAGATTCCCGTCCGCAACAATCCTCTCTCCTTCACCAAGGCCTTTTCCAAATCCTCCGCCTTCTGCGCTGACAAATCGTTTTTGATCTTCGATGTTCTGAGAGGACTCTTCACGCGCAAGGTTGCCGTCTCTCAGCTTGCCGGGCCGGTTGGCATCGCCCGCATGGCTGGCGATGCGGCGGAGATGAAGGGCTGGGCGCCCAAAATTGGGCTGGCCGCAATGATCAGCCTCAACCTGGGCATCCTCAACCTCGTGCCCTTCCCCATCTTCGATGGCGGCATGATTCTGCTTCTCCTCATTGAAAGCACCATCCGCCGCGACATCAGCATCAACGTGAAGGAGCGTATCTACCAGGCCGCCTTTTTCGTGATTGTGGCCTTCTTCGCCGTCATTATCTTCAACGACTTCGCCAAGCTGCCGATCTTCGTCCATTTGAAACCATGAGAAGTTGTATGCAGAAAAAACCCGGCGAGACTTCGAAGGATGTGGAAAAGTCAGTGTTCTAGTGGAAATCCGGGGACGAAATTCGTTCATTATCAGACATTGAGAGAGATTGCTTCATGCCCGTGACCACCGAAATTCGAGTTCGCTACGCCGAAACAGACCAGATGGGCGTTGTCTACTACGCCAACTACTTGGTCTGGTTTGAGGTTGGCCGCGTCGAACTCTTCCGCGCGCTCGGTTTTTCTTACAAGCTGTTGGAGAGTGAATACCACTCCATTCTGCCGGTGGTCGAGGCCCGGTGCCGCTACCGCTCTTCGGCTCGTTACGACGAAAAAATCCTCATCGAAACCCGGCCCACGATGGTGCGCGGCTCCGTGGTAAGGTTCGCTTACCGCATCCTGCGCAAGGCTGAAGACGGCGCTGAACCCGCGCTCCTGGCCGAGGGCGAGACGACGCACATCGTCTGCGACGTGAAGATGGACAAGAAGCCCTTCCCGGAAAAGTATGCCACCGCCCTGCGAACGATGATGGATGCCACGGAGACTCCAGCCCGTCGCTGATCGAGCGGCACTGATACCGAAGTTCTCGCCGGGGTGGTTACTTCTCCCGCGCCACCACAAAATCCGGCACCCACAAAAGGGCGCGCTTGTACTCGGAGCCAGGCAAGTCGGCCAGGGCCTGGCGGCTCTGCTCGGCGTAGCGGTCGGCCACGCCCATGGCGTACTCGACCGAGCCGTTGTGCACCAGAATCTTCTGAATCTGCTCGCGGCTTACATTCTCGAAGCTGCGGTCGTCCAAAACCCGCTGGATCGTTTGCCGGTCGGCGGCCGTGCCGTGGTCGATGGAGTGGATCACCGAGAGCGTCGCCTTGCCCTCGCGCAGATCGCTAGCCACGGGCTTGCCCAGGACTTCCTCCGTCGCGGTCAGGTCGAGCACGTCGTCGACAATCTGGAAGGCCAGGCCGATCGCGCGGCCATAGGCGGCCAGGCTCGCTTCCTGGGCCTCCGTGGCCCCAGCCAACACTGCGCCCAGGCGCATGGAAACCGAAAACAGGCAGGCTGTCTTGCGGTAGATCAAGTCGTAGTACTCGGCCTCGGAGACGGGGCGGCCCAGCTTCTGGATTTGCAGCAGCTCGCCCTCGACCATCTGCTGGGTCAGGCCGATCAGCAGATCCAGCACCCGCAGGCTCTTCTCTTCCAGCGCCACCTTGAAGGCCTGCATATACAGCCAGTCGCCGGCCAGCACGCATTTTTCATTGCCCCAGGTCGTATTTGCGGAAGGACGCCCGCGGCGCATATCCGCGCCGTCGATGATGTCGTCGTGGACCAGCGTCGCGGTATGCACCATCTCGACTACCGCGCCCAGCCTGATGGAATTGGGCCCCGTGTAGCCCAGCGTGTGCGCCGACAGTAAAAGCAGCGTTGGCCGGATGCGCTTGCCGCCGCCCCCCCGCAGGTACTCGGCAATCTCCGTGATGGTGCTTACGCCGGAGGCGGCGTCGCGGCCCAACTCCTGCTCGATCGCCACAAGGTCGTCCCGCAGCAGGTCAAAAACCTCTTTTGCCGTCTCTGTCGCCAATGTGCTCAATGCTCTCCGGTCCCGTGCTTTATCCTACAGTGCTGCCGCGGCTTTCGGCTCGGTGGTTCAGCGGCGCGCCGCCTGCCGCCACCCTGCCGCTCAATTCGTGCGGTAGTTGGTGAACTGTAATTCCAGGCCCATCTCCTTGCCGCGCAGCAAAGCGATGATTCCCTGCAACTCGTCGCGATCCTTGCTCGATATTCTGACTGTATCGCCTTGGATGCTGGCCTGCGCCTTCTTTTTTGAGTCCTTCACCAGGCGCACGATCTCCTTCGCCTTTTCAATGGGAATGCCCTGCTGGAGTTTGATCTTCTGCCGCATACTCTTGCCGGAAGCCTCCTCCATCTTTTCGTAGGTCAGATTCTTCAGCGAGACTCCGCGCTTCACCAACTTCTGCGCCAGAATCTCCTTTACCGCTTCCAGATGGTACTCCCCGTCGGAAGTAACGAGAATCGCGTCGTTACCCTCCAAGGCCACATCCGAGTGAGAATCCTTCAGATCGAAGCGCTGCCGAATCTCCTTGAGCGCCTGGTCTATGGCGTTGCGGACCTCCTGGAGGTCCACCTTGCTGACGATGTCGAACGAATTCTCCTGAGCCATAGCTATTCCTATCCTCCGTCTGCCGGCGTAGTGCGTCGTCCTCAACCGCCGGACGACTCCGCCGCTGCAACTCTATCAGTTTCCCACGTCCAGCCTCAGAGAATCTCTGACTGAGCCAATTTTTTGAAGCGTGAGCCTCTTGCAACATTCAATTGAAACTGCGAAAAGTGTCAGGGCACGACTTTAGTCGTGCCGAAAGAACAACAAAATCATGATGGGCTTTAGCCCCTGCGGTTTTTATTTTCAAGTATTTACAATTCCGCAACGGCTAAAGCCGGAATCCAGATTGGCGCGTTTGCGGCACGACTAAAGTCGTACCTGACACAAGAAGGTTGTTTTTTTAAGAGGCTAGCGTATCGGCTTTAAGGCTACGGAAAAAACTCGATGCGGAGAACCGCGCGGCGTTGCTGACCACTGTATCCTGATTGCGGTCAGGAAGAGGGCTGAGTTGGTGCGGACAATGGATTTTACGATGCGGATGGGCTGGCTTGGAAAGGGAGTTGGCGGAAGGCTTTCCGCGGGGATGCGCAGGCACTGGCATCTGGCCACTGCCGGAGCACTGCTGCTTGCCGTTGCAGCCACGGGCGCGGCTTGGCTGGCCGGCTCTCATGGCAGCCATTCGGCGGCGGCTGTGGTTCCCTATCCGCACGAGCTGGCGCAGGTCAGCTTTGCCGTGGCCGGCGATGTGATTCCGCACGAGGCGGTGCGGGCCGCCGCAGCCGCGGACGGAGATGGCGCGGCGGGCTGGAGCGCTCTGTTTTCCGACGTGCGTGACGTCTTCCAGCGGGCCGACTTCGGTTTCGTCAACATGGAAACCCCGGTGGCCCCGGCGCATACGCACGGAACCAAGCCGTTCCTCTTCGACGCGCCCATCGCCTTGATTGACGCGCTCAAGGCCAACGGCATCAAGATCGTCTCCTTCGCCAACAACCATGTCATGGACCAGGGCTGGGCCGGCTTTACTGAGACGCGTGAGCACCTGCGCGAGCGGGGGCTGCTCTTCGCCGGTTCCGGCGATACCGCGCAGCAAAGCTGGCAGCCGGTCATCGTCGAGGCCAACGGCATCAAGGTGGGCTGGCTGGGCATGACGCGCTGGCTCAATGGCAACCGCAATCCGGATAAGGATGACGAGCCGCACGTAAACTTTTTCCCCTATCCGGGCGAGTCGGACGGCGCGCCGGGAATGGACGAAGCTGGAGTGCTGGAGGCCGTCAGAAAAGCCCGCGCCCAGTGTGATTTTCTGGTGGTTTCCATTCACTGGGGCGTCGAGTACGCGCCCGCGCCCCGTCCCGAGGATGTGCAGACAGCACACAACATGCTCGAAGCCGGAGCCTCGGTGATTGTCGGCCACCATCCGCACGTCTTGCAGCCGGTGGAGACGTACCGCACCGCGGACGGCCGCAATACGGTCATCTTCTATTCGTTGGGCAATTTCTTGTCGAACCAGTCGCGTACCTATGTGGACGGGCTGATGCCGGACAACGACGGCGCCCCGCGCGACGCAATCATCGGATTGTTTTCGGCGATTCGCAAGGACTACGGACCGGGCGGCGTTCGCGTCGAGTTGGGCCACGTGGGGATTCTGCCCGTGTGGGGCGAGAACAACCGCAACGAGTTGGCTTCCGGGCGCGCGAAAACGCCGGTGATTCACCCCGTCCTGATCGACCGCGAGATACAGCGGCTGCAAGCCCGGCTCGATGAACTGAACAAGGTAAGCCAGTCCGCAACGCCGCTCAGCGCCGCGCAGAAGCAGGAGTTCATCGAGCTGACCAGCCAGCTGAAGCTGCTGGATGATCGCCGCAGCCTGTTGCTGGCTCGCACCGGGGATGAGTACGTCACCGATCCGCCGAAGCCGTAAGACGGGCTCCATTCGGCCACGCGCATTCCGAATGGATGCTAGGCTCTATGCCACAAGCGGAACACCAGCAGCCAAAGCGGCTGCTTCAAGAGGCTTGTCAAGAGTAGCCAACGGGAGCCGGTTGCTTTGCGCCGCAGCCAGATACGCAGCATCGTAAACGGAGAGCTTGTATTTTCGCGACAGGTCCATGATGTGGGAGCCGCGAGAAAAATCAAGGCCGATGGAAAATTGCTCAAGATCGTGGAGAAACTGAGCGGAATCATCCGGCAAGATTCGATTTCTCCGTTCGTTCAAGACCAATATGTTCCAGACTTCGTACCAAAAGATGCTGGGAACGATTGCCGAACCGGACTGAAGCTCAAGGAACGCAAGGTCGGCCAACGGATGATCTTCGTCGCGCATGGCCCATGTGATTGCGATTGAGGCATCCAAGACAAAGCGCATCGTTACATACGTCCTTCATCGCGAGCGGAAAGTATCTCCTGAAGGGAAACCGGCTTCGTGCGTTTGCGAATCGCCAGAATACTCTGAACGGCCCGCTGGACCCGCTCCCGATCAACCTCGACCTCCGGAATAAGGCGAGCCACCCGCTTGCCATGGCGCGTGACGATGACGCTCTCACCCCGCTCCACGTCGTCGAGGATGCGGAGAAAATGGGTCTTGGCTTC
>Ga0224535_1000374_pt1 | contig 12992 bp, 7 predicted proteins | sample 714E13034metaG_FD_179898 | JGI IMG/M metagenome (GOLD analysis project Ga0224535, IMG submission 179898) | Peat soil microbial communities from Stordalen Mire, Sweden - 717 E1 30-34 | ecosystem: Environmental > Terrestrial > Soil > Wetlands > Peat | place: Sweden: Norrbotten County, Stordalen... | reverse complement strand
CAGCTCGCCGCGTATTTTTGCGGCAAACGGAATCTAAGGACCTGCGGTTGTTCTTTATCGCAATCCAATCGTGCTGGATCAATAGGAGAAAGGTTTTCGAATGGCTCGCTGAGCGCTACGGGCTGTTGGCAACAGATGACAGCCTGAGATCCTAAAGTTACTTCATCTAAGCTACTTGTAATCAACCATCTGTCTGAGTCGATTACTGTGCGGAATTGACCTTGAAAAGGCTGCCATACTTGCGGCAAGGAGGTCGCTTGTATGCGCAGAAAGAAAACAAATCCAAACTATCGGAAGATCGTCCTCCGCCTGCCGGATCTTGACCACGCAAAAGCATCTGTACTCATCTAAATACTTGGCGGAGGTAATCCTGGAATGATTCGATCGGCCGTAATTAGGCCGGCAACACCGGCGTGCCATGCAGTCTGATTGCTGCCCAGCCAACGCTCGCAAAGAGCGAGCGTTGGCTGGGCAGGATTCAATTGATCGTTAGAGTGAAAGTTGTTGTGGGTGCCGGAGTCTGCACGAGAGTTCCGGCCGCGGTAATCATGAAGGTGTAGCTGCCAGCGGTGGTTCCTGTCTCGCCCGATGAAGAGGAGGAGCCGCCGCAGCCGCTAATAGTTCCCATGGCGGCCAGCAACAGCATCAGACCCAGCATCGCTCCCCAGTTCCGCCGCCGCGCAGGGATTCCCAGGAAGACCAGCAGGGCCAAAGCCGCGCCGCCGCCAAGGTGCATCCAATTGTTTTGCTTGCCGTTGACGGGCGACGCCAGAGCGCTTGTGGCGCCGACAGAGGTGACGGTAGCAGTTGCCGTTACGGAGGTGGAACCGCTGGCCAGGGTGACTGAAGACTTGCTCAAGGAGCAGGTTGGCAGATCGACGGCTCCGCTGGGTGAGTTGGTCAAGACGCAACTCAGCGCAACTGTGCCCGAGTATGCGGTAGTGGTGCTCACCGTCACGGTGGAAGTGGCAGGCGATCCGGCGGCAACGGCTGCCGGAGTGGTGGCCGCAAGCGCAAAGAGCGACTGTGTTTCCGTCGGTGAACTTGCTCCAGAGGTTGCGCCCGTGCCTTGGGCGTAGTTGGGGTCACCGCTGTAAATTGCTGTGAGGGTGTCGGTTCCGGCGCTCAGGCTGTTGGCCGGAATGACGATAGTGACGCTGCCGCCGACCAGCGTGATTGCCCCGGAGGTGTAGCTGCCGCTGGAGAGAGTGACGGTGCCCGTCGGAAGCATTCCTGCGCCGGTCACGGTGACGGTAACGCTCAGGGAGGCGCCCGTGTCGGAGGCCGCCGGAGCGGTGACTGTAATGGATGCAGTCAGTGGCGTTGCTGAAACCGTCAATGAAGCCGTTCCCGCGCTTGCTCCCGAAGCGGAAGCGTAGACGGTGTCGCCGCTATACGTCGCGATGAGCGTATCGTTTCCAGCACTCAGGCTATTGGCTGGAATTATGATTGTGGCGCTGCCGTTGGCGAGCGTCGTTGCCGCCGAGGCATATCCGCCGCCGGAGAGAGTGATGGTTCCAGTGGGAGTTGCGCCGCTGCCAGAGACCGTGACGGTAACGCTCAGGCTGTTGGTTGAAACCACGGTGCTAGCCGCGGGATTCACTGTGATGGTTGCTTGGAGCGGGAGGGTTACGGTCTCCTGCGCCGTGCCGGAGGCGGAGTTGTAGTTGGCGTCGCCGCTGTAGTTGACGGTGAGCGTGTCGTTGCCCGCGCTCAGGCTGTTGGCGGGAATGGTGATGGTGGCGTCGCCACTGGTCAGCGTGGCTGCAGAAGAGGTGTAGCCGCCGCCGGAGAGCGTGACCGTGCCGGTGGGCGTGGCTCCGGAGCCGGTGACAGCGATGGTCACATTGAGACTCATGGCTGTGGTGATGCTGGCCGGGGACGGAGTTACCTTGACGGTAGCCGTAAGGCCGTTGACCACGAGCGATTGCGCGGCGTTGCCTGCCGGGTAAGTGCTGTCGCCGCTATAGACGGCGGTCAGGCTATGCGTGCCGGGAGCGAGCGTTGTGCTGGTATAGGTCGCTGTGCCGGTGCTGCTCAGTGTAACCGACGTTCCAAGCGCACTCGATCCATCTTGAAATTCGATGGTGCCGGTGGGGACGGAGGCGTAAGTCGCGGCTGGAGTGACAGTGGCCGTCAGCGTAACCGATTGGCCGGCAGCAACGGGCGACGGAGAAGCAGCCAGTGCAACGGTTGCTGCGCCTTGCGCCGAAATCTTGGCCACAAAGCCGTCTGTCCAGCCACCGAAGGTCTGCTGGAATGAGCCAGGAGTCACGATCGTTCCAGCAGTTTCATCGTTCATGGCAACATACATGTTGCCTGCGGGATCGACCGCAAGGCCAGCAGGCATCATACTGTCATTACCTGCGCCAAACATCGTGGAGAAGAGCAGCTTGGAGCCTGTGGGGTCAAGTTCAGAGACGAAGACCGGCGCGCCCGTATAAGGCTCCATGTTGCCCACCCAAGGGAAATTACCTGCTTCAGCTTTGCCCGTGACGTAAACATTTCCGTTTCCATCCAGTTGAATGGGGCCGGTTAAACTCACGCCATCGAGGTTGCCGCTTCGGGAGCCGAGATAGGTTGACCATACGAGGGCGGTTCCCGTGGGATTCAGTTTGGCGACAAAGGCTGAGCGCTGGCAGTTAACAACTCCGATAGCACAGGAAGTTTGGTAAGCGCCTGAGGTCACGGGAAAGTCCGGCGAATCGGTGGCGCCGTAAACGTACGCATTGCCGTTTGCGTCTGTGATGATGGAGTTGACGCTATCCGTGGAGCCACCGTTGGAATCGCCTGGTTCAACTGTGCTTCCGCCCAGGTAGGTGGCGTAGGCCAGCGACGATCCTCCCGCTGTTGTGACCGGGTTGAACTTGGCGATAAAGCCGCGGATCCCCGCGACGATGTTCTGTTGACTGGCGCTTCTTTCAGGGCCTGTAGTTGGCTGAATCACTCCTGGGGTAGTGGGCAATTCCATTCCGTTGGTTTCGCCGGCCAGATAGAAGTTCCCGGAAGCATCGACAGCGACACTAATCCCGAAGGTGTCGGCAAGTCCATAGCAAGTTTCGCCCTGCTCACAAGTTGCAGCCGATAGAACCATGTCGCCGAAAAGCGAGGAATAAAGTAGATTGGCGCCAGTCGGGTCAAAGACGGCAATGAATGCGTCGTAGTCGGACCCGCTGACAACCTGTGTGCCGCTGATGATGGCACCGCTGGTTGTGGGGAAGCAACTGTACGGTGCCAGTACACCTTGGTATCCAGGAACTTGGCACCTGGTTTCCGAATCGCCTACGAGATAGGCGCGGCCCGCGGCATCGACGGCGATAGCTTCGCCCATTGCGTTTCCGGCACCGCCCAGAAATGTGGAGTAAACCAAGCCGGAGCCTGCGGCGTTCAGCTTAAAGAGAAATGGACTCATGGTTCCACCTGGGCATGTCGTCGTTTCTGCCGGAGCCCACCAATCAGTGTAGCCAGGCCCGCAGATGGTCTGGTATGCGCCCGAGGTGGTGGGGAAATCCGGTGAATCTGTCCACCCTGTCACAAAAGCTTCGCCAGCGGAATCAACCGTGATGGCCATGCCGTTGTCTGAATCTGATCCGCCCAGATAAGTGGAATAGACAAGCGAACTGCCATCCGGACTGAATTTGGTCACAAAAGCCGTGTCTTCGATGGAATAGGATGCAGTTGATTTGGCAGGAGTGTTCATGTAGGGGTTTTGTACGGGAAAATCATTCGATTGCGTGGTGCCCGTCACATAAGCGCTGCCTTCGCTGTCGATCGCGATACCCTGTGTCACAGCGGTGGTTGCATAGGAATTTCCAGAACCGTTGTAGTTTGGCCATGAGCCGATCGTGTCCACGAAGCTGCCGCCCAGGTAACTCGCGTAGGTCAGCACCGGGTCGATGATGAGCGCCTTCGCGTGGTCGTAACTGCCGAGCTGGAAGCCGATGCGATTGCCGGCCACGGTGAACGCGCCCTCGACTGCGATTTTCTTGTCGCCATCCGTCTGATAGAGCACCGGCTTCTTGAATCCGGCCGGGCCATTGGCCGCGCTCAGAACCAGATTACCGTCCGCGTCAATCGCGGGCTTGGCGCCGTCGATCTGCCAGGCGATGCGGCTGGCGTCCGCTCCGGGAGCGACCACAAAGTCATACTCCAATTGCCGCTGATTGCCGTAAAATACCAGATCGACGCCGGGATAGACCTGCGCGAAGTTGACCTTGCCAAAGGTCTCGATGCCGGTGTGCCACTTTTTGGGGTCGTTGCCAATGAGGTAGCTGACCCTGCCGGATTGCGGTTCGAGCCCGGTGATCGTGGTGGTAGCGCTGGCGCCGACAAGTTTCATGCGCAGCGTATCTAAACTGGACGACACAGGCTTTTGGTCCGTGGTTGTGGCCTGAGTTTTCTGCCGCTCCAGGTTCAGGACAACTTCATCTTTGGTGAGGAAGAGCGAGTAGCCGGAGCCGCGCGAAAGGAACTGCACGCTGGGATCAGTCTGGCCCTTGTTAGGCTCAAAGCTGAGCGGAATTTTGCTATAGTTGGCCGCTGTGTGCTTGGCGGCCACGGATGGGGCAGGCGCGGTAGCTGTCCTTGCCTTGGCCCCCGCACAGTCCAGCAGCAAACTGGCAAAAAGGAGGCCGGTCATGAACCGACCCCGCGTAGGAAGTGGCGTCCTGAGATTCGCGTATGTTTGGAGCGATCTCTGTAGGAAATTGAAGACGGATTCGAACATTTTTTCTCCTTCGCAGCGGCAGGATTGATCTTGGCTTTCAACCAGAAGGCGAGATGCGCTGCGAAAGAGGCCCACGATGCGATAGAGAATTCTTGCTTTTCATTGAAATCCTTTCAAAATGTAGAGAATTTCGCCAGTAAAAAGCGGTAGCATTCACATAAGTAAGGCTGTTACAGCCCATGCTCGGAGGCGGATTTGCAACCAACCGGGGGAGAGATCACTGTACTGCTGGCGAAGTGGAAGGATGGGGAACCATCAGCCTTTCAGGAACTGATGCCGCTGGTTTATCCGCATCTGCGCGAAGTTGCCGCCGCCTACATTCGCCGCGAGCGCAATCCAGACCTGCTGCAAGGCACCGCCCTGGTGCATGAACTATATTTGCGTTTGCTCAACCAGAAGAAGGGCGTGGGCGAGAATCGCGGCCATTTTTACGCCTTCGCCGCCAAGGTGATGCGCATGATCCTGATCGATCATGCGCGCGAGATGCAGACGCTGACGAGGGGGGGCGATCTGGACCGCGTTGCGCTTAACGACGAACTGGCCTGGATCAATATCGATGGCCCGGAACTGCTGGACTTGGACCGTGCGTTGGACGAACTTGGCGAGTCGGATGCCTCCAAAGTCGAACTCGTGGAGTTGCGATACTTTCTCGGCTGCACTGTCGATGAGACTGCCGAGCTGATGAATCGCTCCCGATCCAGCGTGAATCGCGACCTGAAATTTATTCGCAGTTGGCTCTTCAGCCGACTATATCCCGACCAACTCGAGCCACTCTTGGCAGAGTGAGCCGGTCAAAGCGCGCTTCACGCAATCTGATGTTGGCTTAAAATCCTCGGCACGGATAGATCGCTCATGACTTTCAAGATAGACCGATTTCAGCGCATCGAGACCCTCTTTCACCAGGCGCTTGTGGTGACAGGCGAGGCGCGCGCCAAGTTGATTGCTGACGAGTGCGGCGGAGACGCTGATCTGGCTGCCCAGGTATACCGACTTCTCAATGCCAGCCAGAAAGAAGAGCAACAGACAGCCGCGCTGCTCTCGGAGCAGGAGGCCGACAATGGCGCGGAGTCGCTCGGCAAGCGGATTGGCCCTTATCTTGTGGACGGCCTGCTGGGGCGCGGCGGCATGGGCGTGGTTTACCGGGCGCATCGCGCCGATGGCGAGTTCGAGCAGAAGGTGGCCATCAAGCTGATCGATCTGCCCTTGGCGACGGCCACTTTTCGCGAGCGCTTTCGCCAGGAACGGCAGATCCTGGCCAGCCTCGAGCATCCTTATATTGCGCGTCTGCTAGATGGCGGAGTTACCGCGCACGGCGATCCCTATCTGGTAATGGAGTTCGTCGATGGCATCCCGATTCATCGCTATTGCGAGCGACAGAATCTCACTCTACGGCAGCGGCTCAAGCTCTTTCTGAAAGTTTGCGAAGCTGTGCAGTTCGCGCATCAGAACTTCGTCGTGCATCGCGATTTGAAGCCGGACAATATCCTGATTGCCGCCGACGGCACGCCGCGACTGCTGGACTTTGGAACCGCCAAACTGCTCACGCCAACCATTGCCGCGGCGGGCGTTGGGCTGACGCGCGATGGCTGCCAATCCTTTACGCCACAGTACGCCAGCCCGGAGCAGGTGTTGGGCCACCCAGTGACGGCGGCCTCGGACACCTACTCGCTGGGCGTGTTGCTGTATCTGCTGCTGACCGGCTCATTGCCCTATGAGCTGGCCGAGCTGACCACAGCCGAACTGCTGCGCGTTGTCTGCAATGAGCCGCCGCGCAAGCCCGTGCCTTCCGCCGCGCTTGGCTGGCAACTGGACGCCGATCTGGACGCGATTCTGATGAAGGCGCTGCGCAAGGAGCCGGGCGCGCGCTACGCGACCGCCGCCGAACTGGCCTCTGACGTTCACGCTTGGCTGGATGATTTGCCGGTGGCCGCGCGGCGCGGCAACCTTCGCTACAAGACGGGCAAATTCATTCGCCGCAATCGTGTCTCCGTGGCGGCCTCGGCGCTGCTGATAGCGTCTTTAATCGCCGGAGTGATCGGCGTGGCATGGCAGGCCCATGTGGCCAATGAAGAACGCCACAAAGCCGAAGAAAGCGCCGCCGACCTGCGCCAGTTGAGCAACAGCTTGCTCTCCGAGCTGGACGATGCCATCAAGGAACTGCCCGGCTCGACCGGAGCGCAAAAAATATTGGTCACGCGCGTTCTCGAACACCTGGACCGCACCGCCAAAGACTCCCGCGGAAATCGCCAGATGCAACTGGATCTCGTCGATGCGTACGCCAAGTTGGGAAACATTCAGGGAAACACTTACTCTCAGAATCTCGGCGATTTTTCCGGCGCTTTGGCTAGCATGGATAAGGCGATAGCTCTGGTTGAACCGCTGACGATCAATGGATCGAAGGATCGCGAGGCTCTGCATGCTTATGCTTTTGCACTGGCGTATCGAAGCGAAATTCTGTTAGGCACGACACGCATGCCTGAAGCCATTGCTTCCATACAGGCATCGGTCGCGGCCAACGAGCGCATTATCGCGCTTCCTGGCATCACGCCGGCTCAGCTCTGCGATGCAGCCAGCGTATACGGCGTACTGGGAGATGAGTTGGGTCAGGGCGGCAACGAAAGCCTCCACGACATTCCTGGTGCTTTGCAGGCCCTCCAGAAGGATGTTGAGCTAGCAAATCGTGCCTTGAGTATTGACCCCCACCTTCAACGCGCCCTTCGGGCTGTTGTGATTGCGCAATTGAAGATCGCCGAAACTGAAAGTGAGACCGATCCGGCGCAGGCTCTCAAAGACTTCCAGTTTGGTCTGGAACGCGTCTCAGCCTTGCCCAAAGAGGAACAGGGTAGTATGCGCATCCTGCGTGTGCGCGATTCGCTTCTAGAAGGCGAGGCCGAGGTTTTGGTGCAGTTGGGTAGATATTCCGAGGCCCATGCGCTTTATGCCCAGGCCGCCGAAATGGTCCAGCATCTTTCGGCCGCGGATCCGCTAGACCTGCGCGCACTTTTCGATGTGCAAACCGGCCTGAACCAACAGGCCATTGCTTTTGAAACCGCGGCCGATTTGGCCTTCTCTGTTTCTCCCGCCGAACGGCGCAGTAATCTTGACTCCGCGGAAAAGCTGTGGGCCCAAGAGGTCACCGTTCTGCAGAAGATGATCAAGCAAGATACCTCCAACGAGGAGTATGCAGCGGTTCTGGCAAACGCTCAGGTGCATCTTGGCACGGCCCGATCTATTCTGCGCTCCTCCGCGGAGGCAGCAGCGATGGCAAGAGTTGGCGTCGCTTCCTTGAAGTCGCTTGCCGCAAAAGATCAGGCATCTCCTACGACGCTGGATATAGCAGCGGGCGATCTTCTCATCGTTGAACCTGCATCTCTGAGGGAGCCGAAAACTGCCCTCACTTTAGCCGGGCGCGCCGTTGCTTTGACCCACGGCAAGTCGCCTTCGATGCTGCTAACCCTCGCCCAGGCCTATCGCGCCACCGGCCAGATTGAGAAGAGCCGCGCCACGGCCAGGGAGGGCCTGGCGCTTCTGCCGGCCCTACAGCCGGGAAGCGTGAAGCCGCGCGTTCGCAAGCTGCTCGAAATCCAAACAGCTATGACCTCTTAGTTGAGGATTCGATTGGATGAGGGTGGCATTTGACGAAAAACTTTGTATCGTTTATTTTACACGTGGAGGATTTGTGTCCAGCTTAGTCGCAGTAATTCTCGGTTTACTTCTCAGCGGTATTCCAACGAAGGGAACAGCCACTAACCAAGTCCAGCCTGCGGGTAATTCCAGTCCTCAGGTTCAAACAATGCAAGCAGAGGCGGCAGATAGTTATATTCGTCAGTAGACTCACAGAGGTATTTGTTGAGGCAATCGGGGCCAGGATTATTTTCAGGAATCATCAGCTCAGTTGCCCGGTGAGCAGGGAAATCTGGATCTGGAAGGTTGAGTTATCTCGATAGACGCCTTATATGCTGTTCGCCGTAGCCCAGGCCTATCGCGCCGTCGGCCAGATCGAGAAGAGCCGCGCAGCAGCCAAAGAAGCACTTGCGCTGCAGACTCCTATTCTGCCGTCCAGCCAGAAGCAGTAAATGAGCACACTGCTGGAAATTTCAACGCAGACTGCCCAGTGAAGCCTGGTTCTCCAGAACTGTTGGAGACCACGCATCGGGATAGTTGCTATCCATCCTCAAAGTTGCAATAAGAGACAACGCAGTCACCGAAGACCGCCAAATCTCTCGCCATTTTTGGATTCTCCCAGGACCGTGGTGCACCGGTCTGAAAATGGTTTTGATAATGTCACAGATGTTTCGTTTTCGGCAGTTCTCCTGAAACGCCCATTGAGCCAAGAAGGATTCTGGAATGATGCAAAATCGCCAATGCACTAACCGCCAAACAACGGGGTCAGGCGAAGACCCTCTTATACTGCAGAATCCGGCAGCAGGCCGCCACAGACCCATAGATGATGATCCACAGCAGCACGAGGAACAACTGATTGTCGCGCCGCAGCAGGGCTACAAAAGCCTCCATATTGAGCGCGATCTCAATGCGGTCGAAGTTAACAATTACAGACATTATCAAGAAGAGGGCTGGAAACGGCACCCACACCGCGCGCTCCGAACTGAATAGCAGCGAGATCATGAGGAAGAAGGTGTTACTGAGACAATGATAGGTGAGGCCGGCCGCCACGAGTTGGATTGTCAGGTGAGGCGCAACTTCGATCAGCCCGAGGGCGCGGCCGCCACCCCATAGAGCCAGCAGGATGCCGGTATTCAGGCCCACAAGCAGGAAGTTGACCGCAAACTTGGCGACGACAATCTCCGCGGTAGAAACCGGAAGCGTCTTGATAAACATCAGCGCGCGGTTCTTTTCCTCTGCAATCATGGTGCGGAAACAGATCAGAAAATCCCCAATGAGCGCAACCCCATGCAAAAGTCCGAAGGCGACGCCGGGCATGTGGGAGGGCATTTGCAGAGCATAGGTGAGATAGCCGGCAACTTCCAGCATGACAAGCGGCAAGAAGAAGTAACTCTGCAGGCGCACGTCTTTTGCGATGAGACGAAGAATGTTCATGACACCAACTCCAGGTAGTATTGCTCCAGGTTCCAGGATTTCGCGTTTTGACTGCGAAGGCTGGAGAGGCCTTCATTGGCCAGGACGCGGCCGCGGTCGACGATGATGACCCGGTCGGCGATCTGATCCACTTCATGCAGGTTGTGCGTAGAGAAGAGCACCGCCGTCGCATCGTCATGGGCGACACGTTGAAGCAGCCTGAGTGCTTCAGCCTTGGCGCGGGGGTCGAGACCTGAGGTTGGCTCGTCGAGAAGAAGGACGCTCGGCTGATGCGAGAGCGCCACGACGAGACCGACTTTTGTCCGCATCCCTTTCGATAACTGACCGAGCTTCTTGTCCCTGGGAAGGTCGAGCATCTGGAGCAATCGCTGCGATAGATCCTCATTCCAGTCACAATAGAAACTCGACACAAAGGCGACCAACTCGGCGATGGTCATCCCGCTGTAGAAGAAGCTCTCCTCCTGAACAAAGCCAATTCTCCGCTTGAACTCCTTTTCATCCAACTGGTGATCGAAACTGCCCAGGCTGACCAGGCCTGAGTCCTTGCGAACGATTCCCATAATCAAGCGGAGGGTGGTCGTCTTGCCGGCGCCGTTATGGCCGAGCAAGGCAGTCACCTGACCCGGCTCGAGTTTAAATGAGATTTCATGCAACTGAAAATCGCCCAACCGAGCGCTGAGGCGGTCCACGATCAACGAGTCTTTTGCAACGTTGGCTTCGGTCATGGAGCTTCCTTTCCGTGAAAAATCTGCAAGCAAGTTCTGTTGTTGGGCGAACGCTCCCTCAAGTGCTAAAGCGAGCATCGCTTGAAAAGTCGATTTGTTCGGAGCGTCGTTAAAGCCCGGCCGTGCGCAGCCTGCGGCGCGCGACGAAGTATAGGGTCCACAGAATCGCGGCACCAAGCCACGTGGCGACTGCCAGCATGGGCTGGTCACGCACAATCATGAAGAGGAGATGGCGGTCGTCGCATGCAAAGGAAAAAGGGAAAGCGGTCAGCATCAGCGCCATCGCCATCAACCACTTCTGGCGCTCCATCAGCAATCTCGTTTGGGCCAGGGTTCTCAATTCATGGTCGGCGGAGGGCGCGTAGGTAGTCTTTAGCAACTCCTGCTGACTGCCGAACTCGCGCTTCTGCGCTTCAACTGCGCCGGCAACTTCCGGATCTTGCCGCATAAATTCCTCGACCAGTTCGATCGTGTCCGGGCTGGCCTCACCGGCCAGGTATACCGGCAATAAATCCATGACCACGCTTTGAGTTATTCTCATCGTTTTGTCTCCTGAGCCGCGCGCCATTGCGCTAGCTTCAACCGCGCCCGGTGAATCTTGACCTTGACCACGGAGAGCGGCAATTGAACCGCCTCGGCTATCTCCTGGTACGACATCTCTTCCTGTACCCGCAATAGCAGAACCGTGCGATCGACTTCCGGCAACTGCTGGAGCGCCGCAAGTACACAGTCCAGTTCGGCGCGGCGTTCCGCATCCGCGTAAGGATTTGCTCTGGGGTCCGGAACCGCCTCGTCAAGTTCCTCTTGCCTGGCCCCGCGGCGCAATCTTTCGAGATAGCGATTTCGCGCAATCGCGAAGAGATACGACTTTGCCGTGCCGGCTCGGATTCGTCCAACCGCGTTCCATGCCAGCGCGAACGTCTCCGACGCGATATCTTCCGCATCCGCATGATTGCCGCAAAGGTAGAGCGCAAAGCGGAAGATATCCTTGGAATAGTGCATGTAGAGGGCTTCAAAGTCGGTCATTCGGGTTGCCGGTTATAGTATGGACCAGGAAAGCAAAAGTTACAGCCGGCAGAAAATTGTGATGCGATTTCGGCAAGTGCGCCGAAAGCACTCGCTGGAGTGCTGCCTTCGGGCCCGGTCATCCGCGGCGCTGTACACCGCTGTGTCGACCGCCCGATCCGGGGCGAGGTTCCCTGTGCGAAGCCAAATTTGTTCCATTCGCATTTGCAGACAAGGCCTGATGGTCGAATCGGAAATGAGGATCTCCCTCTAAGAGCCTGAACGATTCGTTGCTAACGGAGAGATTGCAGAGAATCTGAGATTTGATTGGGGGTTGCTGGATAAATCCTTACAAACGCCCATGTCGCCAGGAATCGATTTTGGATTTACGCCAAATCCCCGGTGAACTCACCGACGACCACCGACCACCTGCCATCGAGGGACGCTCCCTGAGTCAACAGGGCTGTTCTCGTCAACCCTGGATCATACCTAGTCAGATCGGCGAACGCTGGGCGACTTTTCGTTAGGAATCTTCCGGTGTAAGGTTCGGGCGCTTCCATCCCCGGTCCCCAACTGCAAGGGACCGGGGGCACCCCCATCGTGGTCTGGAAAGGGCGCCTCGACCGGGGCCACCCGCCATTGGGCTGTTAACCGTTGATCTAGTTTCGGTTTTGTTCGACTTCGACCAGATGGCGCGCCTTGATGTCGCGCATGGGTGGCCGAGGCAGTCCGTTGGGGAAAGCGCGGTGCCCGCATCAACACCATTAGCCCCGGCATTATCATCACTGCTCTCGCGAACGATGAGTTGAAGGGACCCCGCGGCCCAGGGTATCGGCGCATGCTTGAGGTATCTGCGGCTGGACGCGCAGGCACTCCAGATGAGGTTGGGACTGTTGGGGCACTCCTCATGGGTCCTGACGGCGCCTTCATCACCGGCAGTGACATCCTTATGGATGGTGGCGTGACGGCAGCCTATTGGTTCGGCGACCTTGCTCCCAAATAGAGGCAAGCGAGCCTCATCGTCGCCCAAAGATAAACGGATTCCTTGATTTCGTTGGGTTTGGCGGATTGCGCTCGTAGAGTGTCCCTATCTGCACAGTATGCTGTTTGCCGAAGGTCTAACCTGATTCAGGAACTGCCGGATACGACTGTGTCAATGGTCCGTTTTATGGGCGGTTGACGATGGGCAAGCATGACAGACAAAAATGAAGGCCGAAGTTTTCCGAAGGGAAGCGCCCTTGCGGCGGGTCCCGCGACCACAGGCTATCTCGGCACCACAACCGCTCTTGCCGCCACGCAAGGAAACAAATCGCACGTTTTCTTTACTCGGGACCTCAGTGGCGATGGGCTGCTCAGAGTCTATTCGAAGATCAATGCAACAATCGGCGGCAAGGTCGCCATCAAGCTGCATACCGGCGAACCGCACGGCCCCAATATTGTTCCTCGCGAAATGGTAAGAGCCTTGCAGCAGCACATTC
>Ga0224535_1000372_pt1 | contig 13009 bp, 11 predicted proteins | sample 714E13034metaG_FD_179898 | JGI IMG/M metagenome (GOLD analysis project Ga0224535, IMG submission 179898) | Peat soil microbial communities from Stordalen Mire, Sweden - 717 E1 30-34 | ecosystem: Environmental > Terrestrial > Soil > Wetlands > Peat | place: Sweden: Norrbotten County, Stordalen... | reverse complement strand
GGAAGATGTAGCCGTGGGCGATGCGGTTCTGGCTAAGCGCATTGAGCAGGGTCCGTGTGACGTGATCCTGGCCTGCCACGTCGGCAAAGCGTTGCGGACGGTATTTTCTGGCTAGAACCTGATAACCCATGGCGAACCCGCTCCTTGAAGGCCGTCCGGCAATGCGAACGGCCTAAAAGGATTGTATCGTTCCGGGGCGGCGAAACACACGTCACCGAGCTCTCGACATTTTCAGAGAAATCGACGAAGAACCGCGCTAAGCGAGCTGCGCCACCACCTCGAATCTGCGTTGCCCATTGGTGGCTATCCGAGCCGTATCGTTCTGCTTGCCTCCAATCGCGACAAGGTTCCCATTTGCGGCGATGCTGAGCAACTTTTTCCCTTCCGGCACGCGGAAGCTGACTTCGAACTCCCGCGGCAGTTCGCCCTTCTTCGGCAAGCCGACGGTGGCGACGAGTTCATTGCCGCGCGAAACCAGGCTGAAGTCCGTGCGGCCCCATCGTGTGGGCGCGTGCTCAATCGAGATTGGTTTGCCGGAAGCGATCCAGGCGCGTGGAATCGCCCGCCCAAAGTACAACCTGTCTTCGTCCGGGTCTTCAAAGACAAGCATCCAGCGAACAAGCAGAGGAATGGTCTGCTGCGCGGGTATGCAGAAGAGCGCGCCATCGCCGGTGATTCCCGCCACCTCGCCCGCCGTCCAACTGCCCCGCGAATGATCGTGGTAGCGATGCGCATAAAGGAAGAGGATGTACTCCTCGATGCGGCCGAGGCGCAGCAAAGCCTGTGCGTATCCGTAGGAGATGAAGCCCAGAATGTCGCGGCCACCGGGGTTAGCAGGCTCCACGTTGGCCACCACGCCAACGGTTGTGGCTCCGTAAGCGCGCATGCAATCGATAATCGTATTCGCCTGCCGGTCAGGCAGCACGCCGGGCTGGAGCAGTTCTGCGTAACAACGGTGCGACCATCCCTGCTCGCTGGGCCCTCTGGTCTTGAACGACTCACGGAAAGTTTGCGTCGTGCCGGGCAGGGGACCGATGTAGGGAGGCTGCTTGTCAGTGCGGGTGTTGGCATCGATGCTCTTGATCAGTTGCGCCTGTAGCTGTTCACTGCGCCGCAGCCAATCGCCGGCCATGGCCTCCGCTCCGCTGATCGGAAGAGCGCGCCATACCGCGGCAATGTCGCGCCAGCCGCGGACAGTAAAGGCGCTGTTCGCGAAGTAGGGCTTGTCCCAGATCGAGGGGTCGGGCATGAGGCATGAATCTGACTCGCACCAGCCATGAATCAGGCCGTAGCCGCGGTCCGAGGCTGGCAGTTGCAGCGATTCATCCTGCAATTCAGCAAGCAGCGTGGCCGTGGCTTCGATTTTTCCGCGATGTTTCACGAGCAGGGATTCGTCGTGCGTGTAGCGGTAGTAGCGCGCGATCAACGAGAGAGTCAGTCCGAATTGAGCCGTTTCGGGGCCGCGCATATTGATCATGCCCCGGTCGTCTACGAAGTCGGAGAAGTAGTTGTCGAAGATGTCGTGCGCCTGCGTGAACCGGCCACACTCCAGGTTGGCATAGAGAGCCATGGTGAAAATGTCTTGGAAGCCGTCGTACTCGGGACCATAGTAGTCGCGATCCACCGCGCCGTACTTCGGATAAACGCCGCCGGGGCGCACCACCTGCTCCTTGACGAAGGCGTAGGTGACCATGTCGCTCCAACTGACGTCGGGAAGCGTGATGGGAACAAGGTCGCTCATCTGCCGGTTCCAGTACTCGGCAAATTCCAGCAGGCCGCGATAAAACTCCTCTGCCTTGGGCGGCTGCCGGCGGCGGGTGTAGGCCGGGTAGCTGTAACCGTATTCCACCTTGGCCACTTTTCCGCCCTGGAAGTGCGTTGTGCGATGCCAGGTCTGGACGATGAACCGGTCTTTGGCCAGCACGTCACCGAAGACCACGATCTCGTAGTACGAGCCTGGGCCTTCGGGCAGAATTTTGCGCACGGCCGGGGTCCAGCCGCCGACGAGGCCCTCATCTCTCTTGTGTGCGCTCTCTGGTTTGATCTCTTTGAAAAATTGCCCCGGATGATAAGTGCGTGTGCTGCCGCTGGGATAGACCGGCATGGTGTCACTGCACTCGCGCGTGCCCACAATCGTGTTCCACGAGGGCCGTGACTCCGGGCCTTTACGCTGTGTCGAGTCCATAGGTGGCGCGGCGCGTCGCACTTCGTCCTCCTTCGGGTCTCCGTGAGCCAGCAGCTTGTCCGCAAGAAGGTCAGCATCGGCCATCCCTATCTTCTTCAGGTCGAGGCCGAGGTACTGAGGGCCGTCTTCCGCGTAGGTGGCCTCCGCGGTTTTTCGCAAAACGTGCGCGCTGCCCGACGACGAGTGTAAGGTAATGACGCCATCGCGTGTGCGCAGGTCTTCATAGACCTTCCAAACCTCACCGTCTCGGGTGAAACTGGACAGCAGCGTGTGGCCTTCCACCGGCGCATCGCTGGCCGGTTCTGCTCCGCCGATGAGGGAACCCGGAGCTGGCTTCGGTGAAGGCTCCGCTCCGGCTGCCGGCAAGAGGTTCAGGGCCGCAGTGCTGGCCGCAAGACTTTGCAGAAAACGTCTTCTATCCATTGTTCGATCCGGTCCTCGTTGAGTTGGGAAAATGAGTTGTCAGTAAACGCCGCGCTCGGAGTGATATTTCGCGCCACAGAGAGGTGCAATAAGGTTTTTTTGACTGAAAAATTTATACGCCAAATGTCCGGGTCTTTCAATTCGCCGGTTGCCCCATCCTCGACCTCTTCACAAAAGTGAGGATCAGAGGGCACAAACCACGACCGCCCGGACAGGCTCGGATAACCTTTACAATGATTCAATATGCGAAAGCTGATTGTTGCGGCCCTCCTGCTTGTGGCAACTGTGGTCCCGGTACAAGCCCAGGCATCCAAGAACCAGAGTCAGGAACAGCTTCGTTTCACGCTGGTTTTGTCTCGCCACGGCGTTCGTCCGCCTCTTACCGCCGCTTCTGTTCTTGGCCTTCATTCTTCCGCAGCCTGGCCTGAATGGGAGGTTCCGCTTGGCTACCTGACGCCTCACGGCGTCTCGGCGATTCGCCAGATGGGCGCGTATATGCGCCTTGACCTTGCCCGCAAAGGCCTGTTTCCTGCCGCTGGCTGCCCCGGCAGTGGCGAAATCTATCTTTATGCCGATACGCAACAGCGCACCATCCTGAGCACGCGCAACACTTTCGCCGGCCTGGAGCCGGGTTGCAATCTGCCGCCCGTTCATACTATCGTTACGGCCCCTGGGGTTGACGATCCGGTCTTCTCGCCCGTCCCCGGAACTTTTCCGCCGCCATCCGCTGAAGCTGTCGCTGCTGACCGGCAAGCCGCATTGGGCAACGATCCGGCAGCCTTCTATTCACTTGCCGGAAACCCTGAGCTGAAAGAACTCGCCGTGATTCTTGCGCCAGACCCCGCGCACCCCGCCGCAAAACCCATCCTCGGCGATCCGCGGCCCCTCGCCGCGGCGTCCCCGCTGATCGAGGATTTCTTGCTCGAATATACCGACGGCAAACCGATGCCTGAAGTCGGCTGGGGGCGCGTCGATGAGCCCACTCTCCGCCGTCTCATGCCGCTCTATGTCAAAGGATTTGGCTTGGTGACGCGCCCGTCCTTGACGGCTCGCACGCGAAGCTCCAACCTGGTGGCGCACATCCTCGACACGCTCGAACAGGCCGCGCAAACCCAACCCGCCGGGCCGGTTCGCGGAGCCTTCGGCCCCGTCGGCACGCGCCTGGTTTATCTCGGCGGTCACGACAGCGATCTGAGTCGCATCGGAGGCTTGTTCAATTTGCACTGGACCGTCGAAGGCGTTACCGACGACACTCCTCCGGACTCGCAACTCGTCTTCGAGCTGTGGCAGAACTCGAAGTCGAAGCAATACACCGTCCGTCTTTTCTATCGCGCGCAGACCTTCGACCAGTTGCGCTCCGGCCAGGCTCTCACACTGGCCAGCCCGCCCACCAAGGTCGATCTCACGCCTCCCGGATGCCGCGCCAGCCAACCTTGCCCCTTTGCCGCCTTCGACCACGCCGCACGCGCTCTGCTTGATCCGGCTTACATCAAGCCCGACCTTATGCCGACGCAAATTGCTCCGTCTAACCCGTAACAATCGGGCTCTTGATCTGCGGGAGAAGATATTTTTTTGACATCCAACGCCCTTGAACTGCAAACCCCGGAGAAGCGTAGACTCAATAGCAGACGAGAGAATTTTTGAATCACACTCCCAACGCGAGTCGGCCAGACCTCAATGCATTTGCATGTACGACTCGGGTGTGTGCGAGGCTCGGCCGCTTTCTGTTGATGTTGACCGCCGTCTCGTTGATTACCATGCCGCTGACCCAGCATATTTGGACTTGGGATCATTTTCTGCAAGGCGGTCAGGACTTCGAGTTCAGCTCGCTCGCGATACTGTCAACCTTATGCCTGGTTCTCCTGCTAGCTCAGCATTTCAAAGGAAGTGTCAACCTGCTTTTCGTTGCCTGGCGCCTGTTCTCGTTCATTAGTCACGATTGCATATTGGCCGGAGTTATGCGAAGCGAGACGATCCAGGCTTTCCGCGGAGAGCAATTGCGCAGTTCAGTTTTATACATATATAACCTGCCCCTTCAGATATGATCTGTATCTTCTCCAGGCACTCATCACGGATGGCTCGCACGGAGCCGTTCACGATCTGTTCATAGCTACTCGGTCCTATTGCTTGTGATGAAAAGAGACGATGAAAAAATCTGAAGTTCTCCACGCCTGGGCCAGGATTCTAGCTGGACGCGCGCCTTCGCTTTCAATCGAGATCACAAAGGAATGTCCCTTGCGGTGCCCCGGATGTTATGCCTTCGATGCTGCACATCTCGGAGGCGCGGCACAACTGCGCGAACTCTCTGACTTCGAGGGCGATGAACTCGTCAAGAGGGTGCTTGCGCTGATCGATGAGCGCAAGCCGCTCCACGTCTCCCTGGTGGGCGGTGATCCGATGGTTCGGTACCGTGAACTCGAATTGCTGTTGCCGCAGATCGAGAGCCGCGGCGTGCATACCCAGGTCGTCACCAGCGCGTTCAGAGTGATCCCAAGCGCATGGACGAACTTCAAGAAACTGAATGTAGTCGTATCCGTTGATGGCCTGCAGCCGGAGCACGATGCGCGGCGCAAACCGGCGACCTACGAGCGCATCCTCAAAAATATCAAAGGGGCCAGGGTAACCGTTCATTGCACGATCACATCGCAAATGGCAGAGCGCCCCGGCTATCTCGACGAATTCCTCCGCTTCTGGACGAGCCAGCCAGAAGTTGCAAAGGTATGGTTCAGTTTTTTTACTCCTCAGCGCGGCGCCACCGATCCAGAGATACTGACAGCCTCCCAAAGAGCCTCAACGATCATTGACCTGCGGCAATTGCGCCTGAAGTATCCCACTCTGGATATGCCGGAAGCAGTCATTCGGGAGATGGAGACGCCGCCCACGAGCCCGGCCGAATGTATCTTTGCAAGAACAACAGAGACTATTTCCGCCGATCTTAAGACGCGGATTACTCCCTGCCAGTTTGGAGGTGACCCGGACTGCGAACAGTGTGGTTGCATTGCTTCGATGGGATTGGCAGCCGTCGGTCACTACCGTGTGCTGGGACAACTGACTGCCGGGCGCATCTTCATGGCTTCCGACCGATTGGGCAAAGGTTGGAGGAGGCTGGTTGGCGCACGTCCAACGAACCATCATTGAGGGTGTTCCAGGTCTGGATTCTCAGGCCGGGATAGAATTGCAATCTCAACGTGCCTTCGTTGATGCTCTGGCCGCGCCGCTCTGGTTTGCCGAAAAATATTCCCCGTTGGCGCACACTGAAAGGGAAGAGAAAAGGGTGCGAACCCTCATTCTCACAGGAGAAACCATGCGCAACATCACCGTTACCATCCCCGGCGATGCCTGCCGCCGTGCGCGGGTCTGGGCAGCCCAACGCGACACTTCACTCTCCGCGGTCGTCCGCCATCTCATCGAAACGCTGCCCGGCATCAATCGTTCCGCCAGCGCTTTTCAAACTCCTAACCCCAACTCTTCCAGTCACATACCAGCCAATCACCTCCCAAAACCTGAAATAATTTTTGCGTTTTTTACAGGTGAAACTGTGGAGACATACCTAACCTATTCAATATCAATAACTTAAACATACAGCCTACACGGAAGCACACAACCCATGAACAGGTGAAGCCGTGGAGGCGCACCTATCCAGCTCAAAATAAGCCACTTCCTCAACACAGCTTCACCGGAACACGCAACAAGTGAATCCGTGCTCTGCCCATTCTGGATCTGTCGGCGGTGGCCGGTGTGCACGAGGTCCGTCGCCCCGGATGGCGGAGGAGCGGATGATGAATCCCATGCAAATGTGCGATGCTTTCTTAGGAGCCCTATATGGATCGCATCCCACTTTTGCGGGCATGAGGCACAGTGTGAGGATCGGCAGATGAGGCGATTTTTTCGAGTTGCGCTGGTTGTGATGGGCTCTCTGGCGGTCGGCCTGACGGCGGCGCCGTGGCTGCTGGCGCAGGCTCCCGGTGATACGGCGGCAACGGGGCAGAGCAAGCCGGCAAGCGAAAGCCAGAAGCCAGGAACGCCCTCCCAGCCCAGCACCAATCCTTTTCCCGAGGACACGAGTACGGTTCCCCTGATGCCCTCGAAGACTGCGCCGATCCTGCCCGCAGGGACCTATAGCGAACCGGAAAGCGCGCCAGTTCCGTTGCCGGGCAGTGATCTTGACCCAGTGCGCAGCCCGGACGACCCAGCACCGGCCGCATCGAGCGGGGAGGGGGAGGATTCAAGCTCCAGCCTCAACGGTTTGGAAAGGTTGCTGCCCCGGCCAGAGGACGATCAGCCGGATAAGAAGAAAAAGCTCTTCGTCAAGGAGCCCACCCACCAGGAGGCCTCGTCGGAAGATATCGAAGTGGGCGGTTACTATTTACAGACCAAGAATTGGAAGGCGGCTCTTTCGCGCTTCGAGTCTGCGATGGTGCTGGACCCGGAAAATCCAGAGGTTTATTGGGGCTTGGCCGAAGCGGAGCACCACCTGGGCGATTTTGCCGATGCAAAGGCGCATTATCTGAAGCTGCTGGACTACGATCCCGACGGTCCGCACGGCAAGCAGGCGCGCAAGGAACTGAAAGATCCGGCGCTCGTGAAAGCACCGGACGCCGCATCGGGCCAGCCCGCGGCATCGACGCCAAAGTAAGCGTGATTCGAGCAGTTACTGCGTAGAGTCTCGTATAAAGCTCACTTTCTTTGAACTGACTCGCCAATCTCAAAAAGCCTAATAATTCTGCGGAGAATTATCGAGCGCCAGATCCCCGCGTTGGGCAAAAACCGCCTTGCGCTGGTAGGCTAGCACTAACCATGAATGACACGTTGCACCAACTGCACTGTTTTGGATGCGGGGCGCGGATCGCAGGCGCGGAAGCTCGGCCGGACTTTCGTTGCGTTCACTGCGGAGACCTGTTTGAAGTGGAATACCCCGGATGGGGCAAGCGCGACGGCCATGACCGGCCCAATCCCGGCGCGCTCAAATGGCTCTGGCGGGAACGGCGCTGCTCTTCGGAGGCGGTGGACCGCTCCGGTGTCTGGCGCTTCCGCGAATTGCTGCCCATTCTGGACAGCTTTGGCGATGTGGTAACCCTGCGTGAGGGCAATACGCCGCTCTACCATCTGAAGCGCGCTTCCAGGGCTCTGGGAATTGACCAGCTTTATGCCAAGCATCAGGGAATGAACCCCACAGGATCTTTCAAGGACACGGGCATGACTGCGGCAATGAGCGTGGCCAGGGAGCGCGGCTTCGAGTGGGTCGCCTGCGCTTCGACAGGTAATACTTCAGCCGCGATGGCCGCTTATGCCGCGCGCGCCGGGCTGCGCTGCCTGGTGCTGATTCCCGAAGGCAAGATTGCCTGGGGCAAGCTCTCGCAGGCCATGGATTATGGCGCCGTCACCTGCCAGATGCCAACCGATTTTGACGGCTGCCTTCGCTTGCTGACGGAGATTGTGAAAGAAGCGCCCATCTACCTGCTCAACTCGGTCAATCCCTACCGTTTGGAGGGGCAGAAGACACCGGCTTTCGAGATTGCCGAGGCCTTCGGCTGGAATGTACCGGACCACGTGATTGTGCCCGGCGGCAATCTGGGGAACAGCTCGGCGCTGGGCAAGGGCTTTCGTGAGCTGCACGAGCTGGGCCTGGTGGCGCGGATGCCGCGCATCAGCGTGGTTCAGGCTGCGGGTGCCAATCCGCTGGTACGCAGCTTCAAGGAGCATCAAGCCACCGCGCTGGAACCGGTGGAGGCGCACACCCGCGCCTCAGCGATTCGCATTGGCAATCCGGCTTCGTGGCGCAAGGCAGCACGAGTCATTCAGGATACAGGCGGCTGGTGCTTGGATGTGAGCGAGGCGGAGATCGCCATCGCCAAGGCTGAGATCGGCGCTGAGGGCCTGGGTTGCGAGCCAGCTTCCGCGGTCACACTGGCTGGGCTGAAAAAGCTGCGCGCCCAAGGCAAAGTTGCTTCCGGCGAGACAGTTGTTCTGGTGCTGACAGGGCACACGCTCAAGGACGCTGACTACACGATCGACTTCCATCGAGGAACGCTGCTCAAGGAAGACGAGTGCGCCGGTCTGGAGGCGGAGATTGCCGGTCTACGGCGTGACGCGGTGGCCGTGGACGCCACGCCAGCAGCGGTGTTGGCCGCGCTGAAGGGCAGTATGCGATGAGCAAGAACTTGAACGCAAACCTTGAAAATCCTGGAAGGATATCGCTGCGCCTGCCTGCCACCTCTGCCAACCTTGGCTCCGGATTTGACGCGGCGGCCATAGCTCTCGACTTTTACCTGGAGATTGAGGCCGAACCGGCCGCGGAATTCTCAATTGTCGCAACCGGCAGCGACCGGGAGTGCTGTTCACGGCTTGAGAACAATCTCATTCTGGAACTTTATAAAAGACTGCTTGCGAGCAACGGACGGCCTGTGACTCCGTTGGCTATTCGGATGGTCAACGACATTCCACTTGGGATGGGCTGCGGCTCCTCAGCGGCGGGACGGCTGGTGGCCATCAATTTAGCGGTGCATTTTGGGCGCCTGGGCTGGAGTTCGGAACGCATCCTGGAGGAGGCTTCGGCTCTGGAAGGTCATCCGGACAACGCCGCGGCATGCTGGCTGGGTGGCTTTGTATCCGTGGCTTGCGAGAATCAAACGATACACGTGGGTCGCGTGGTCCCTCCGGCCGATTGGCGGGCCATTGTCGTCCTTCCTAAAGAGCCGTTGCCGACCTGCAAGGCACGTGCTGTGTTGCCCCCCATTTATTCACGCTGCGACGTCGTGTTCAACATTCAGTCTGCGGCGCTGCTGGGGCTGGCCTTTGCCCAGGCGCGGGGCGATCTGTTGCGGATCGCCATGCGGGACCGCATTCATCAGCCTTATCGCGCACCCATCTGTCCCTTACTACCTCGCATACTGCCGCTGGCCGGAGAGCATGACATTCTCGGAGCGGCTCTGAGCGGCGCCGGCCCCTCGGTCCTGGTTGTCGTCGGGAGCGAAAAGAGCGTGCCCGGCGCAAAAACCGCAATCTACAAGGCGCTTGAAGGAAAAATGGAGCCGGAACTCAGGGTCTGCAAGTTCCAGTCAGTGGGAGTAAGCCAATCCACTGAGCGGCGCGTCTGATCCAAGCAAGCATGGATTGCAAATTCTCAGGTTCCAGGTACAATTTTCGATTTTTGTGATAGGTATCACTCCTGTCGCGTGTGCGGGATCGTTCTGCGCTTTCTATTGACGGAGTGTTACTTTTGTTATTCTGCTCACTCCTGAGTGTTACTAATTTTGTTACTCAAGATTGCTTGCTAATCTCTTCTAAAACACATAAATTCGCTCCGTGGGCAGTTCTGGGGGAGGGCTGCTCTAGCGCCCGTGATCCTTTTTAGGATCCGGGCGCTTTTGATTGTTCATAAGAATCAGGGAAATTTTTTACAGCTATTTATATGGAAATTCAGCCTATTCTGTTTTAGTCGCGTGCGCATTCTGCTGACGTCTGGAGGCAGATTGCGACTTTGCAGTCCGCCGTCGCATCTCATAAGGGAAGTGATGCCGTTACACTGGAAGTACGCAGTTACGACAAGGAGGATCATGGCTGGATTGGGAGTTCTGGAAGTCAGTGATGCAACATTCGACCGGGAAGTGCTGGAAAGCGAATTGCCGGTTCTGGTGGATTTCTGGGCCGTATGGTGCGGTCCCTGCAAGGCCCTTGGGCCGATTGTTGATGGCGTGGCTTCAACCTATGCTGGCAAGCTGAAGGTAGCCAAGGTGAATGTGGATCAGAACGTCTCAACCCCGTCGCGCTACAACATTCGAGGCATTCCGGCGCTGTTGTTTTTCAAGGGCGGCAAGGTGGCCGATCAGATCGTCGGATTTGTTCCCCAGGACGTGATCGAAGAGAAGATCAAGAACCTGCTGGCGTAAGGGCAACTCAGTTGCACTGAAGATTGACAGCCTGGAAGGGTCCTGCAAAAGTGCTGGACCCTCAGCGTTTTCAGTGGATGGTGAACCGAGAGTGCGGGCTATCTGTATTTGCGCAGCACGCCTAGCACACGGCCCTGAATGGCAACCTGCGCAGCGGGAACGTAGATGGGATCCATCTCCACGTTGGCAGGTTGCAACCGCACCTTGCTCCCTTCGGCATAAAAGCGTTTGAGCGTAGTCTCGGAACCATGCACCAAGGCCACTACAATTTCGCCCTGGCGCGCGGTCCGCGTGCGCTCCACCAGCACGTAATCGCCATTGATGATATGTTCGTCGCGCATTGAGTCTCCGCGCACCTCAAGGGCAAAAACGTCGCGGTTGCCGACCACATCGTGCAGCGAGATGCTCTCTTCGGTCTCCATCGCCTCGACCGGCATTCCGGCCGCGATGCGCCCCGCCAGGGGCAACCGATCGCTCGAACGGGACCGCGCTCCGGGCGGCAGCACATCGATGGAGCGGCTGCGGTTATGAACGCGGTCCAGCAGCCCCTTCTTTTCGAGGTTGGTAATGTGCTTATGCACGGTTGCTAGGCTCTTCAGCCCCATGCCGTGCGCAATCTCCTCGAATGACGGGGAGTAGCCGTTGCGGGATACAAACGACTCCAGAAAATCCAGAATCTCTTTTTGCCTTCGAGTGACAGCCATGCGCGAATTATAGCGAATAAACGGCGAACCGCGTCAACTCTTTTTCGTCTTTTTTTCGATCCCGTCCCAGCGCGGATGAAAATAACGCCGTCGCAGTGTTTGAGATCGACTTCTCTTGAGCGTATTTCATAAATAGTTGCCTTGTTCATTTGCAATCCCGCAGGGGTTAAAAGCCTATGTTGCCTGGCATTTTTCGACGCGACTAAAGTCGTGCCCTGACACAATACGTCCTTTTGAAACACCTCCACGAGTTTTTCCGCAGGCTGTACAGGCCCCGTTGATTTTGTTGCGATTGCGGCACCCTTCGACAAGCTCAGGGCAGGCTAAAGGTCGTGCCACTTCAAAACAACGACTTCTCCCGGTGCGGATTCCTGCGCTTTTCACCCTTCATCCAAAGTTAAACAGAATCCGGCAAACTGCCGATATGTTCAGCGCGACCTCTCCGCGCTCACTCTCTGCCCGGAGAGCGTTCCTCTGAGGACACATGATTTCGATCAAACAGTACCTTGACCAGGCAGAAACGGCGCCCAACGGAGACGGTGAACGGGCGCCGAAGGCTCTTCTGCCGGTGGCCATCGCCGCGTACCGCTCCGCATTAATGGAGATGGGCAACTGCGGCCAGGATGCTTGCCCGGCTTTAGGCGGAGAACTGAAGCAGGACTTGGGCAAAGACGCGGAGAAGCTTTGCAAGGAACTCTCTTGCGAGATGGTCGAAGAGACCGAAGCCAGTGTGCGTGAGCAACTGCAGGGCTGGGGCCTGCGCACGGCCATGCACTACAGGCAAAAGACCACCGAAGTCAAGGAGATTCTGCTGGTGATGGCCCGCACCGCCGCGTCGGTGGGCGAACGAGACCAGCGATGCGCCCAACAGATCCATGAGGTCACGACGCGGCTCAAAAGCATCGCCAACCTGGAGGACCTGACGGAGATCCGTGAGTCAATCAACAAGAGCGCCTCGGAACTGAAGAGCTCAATCGACAGGATGACCGCAGAAGGCAAGGCCGCACTTGATCAACTCCATGCTGAAGTCTCGAACTACCAGGCTCGGTTGGAAGAGGCTGAAGAGATTGCCTCCCGGGATGTACTCACGGGGTTGCGCAGCCGTACCTGGGTGGAAGGCCATATCGAGCAATCCCTCCATGCCGAGGCTGCGTTTTGCGTCGCCATCATCGACATCAACGAGTTCAAACGGGTGAATGACGAGCATGGCCACCTGGTTGGCGATGAGTTGCTCAAGCAGTTTGCCACAGAACTGCGATCCGTGTGCCGTTCAACAGACATCATCGGGCGCTGGGGCGGCGATGAGTTCATCCTCATGCTGAATTGCGGCCTCACCGAGGCCCGGGCGCAAATTGACCGGCTGCGGAAGTGGGTATGTGGAAGCTATACAGTTCAGGCAAGCTCCATCCCCACAAAGCTGCAAGTGGACGCCGCCATCGGTCTGGCGGAACGGCTGGCCGGCGAAGCGATGAAGGAACTCGTCGAGCGCGCCGACGCCGAGATGTACCGGGATAAAGCGGCATCGCGGATGAACAAGAAGAATCGAATTCGATAGTACGGGCGCGGGTTTGGAGTGCCAACACAGCCTATAAAGAGCAGACCGGAGAAGTGCGCGGGTCCGCGGTCTTGGCCGCGCAAGCATCCTCGCCATTTTGGGAATGCTCCCTACCTCAGTGCCGTTCCTGGAATTCCTCCAATCTCTTTTTTCTTCCAACTCTTGAGTCTGATCCCTCCTCGCGGGAAGGTAAGAGGGAACCGTCTCTTAGCGCGCGCTAAGCCGCCGAGTTAGGAACGCGGGGCAGGCGGGC
>Ga0224535_1000370_pt1 | contig 13033 bp, 5 predicted proteins | sample 714E13034metaG_FD_179898 | JGI IMG/M metagenome (GOLD analysis project Ga0224535, IMG submission 179898) | Peat soil microbial communities from Stordalen Mire, Sweden - 717 E1 30-34 | ecosystem: Environmental > Terrestrial > Soil > Wetlands > Peat | place: Sweden: Norrbotten County, Stordalen... | reverse complement strand
TCCTGACGAAAGGGGGTAAGCATCTCGGAGCCGACGGCGATGATTTCAGATTTCATATAGGCAGCTTCCAGCTCTCAGCTTACAGCTTACAACTCCGCGTGATGCGGGATGACGCCGGATGCTCTGCATCTGGGCCTTTTCCGCAAGAAACATTCCTTCAGGTTAAAGACCCATTCCATTTTGCCGGTCCAGGGCGCACCATTCTCTTCGAGGACCGGCACAAAGTGTCATTAGCCAGTATCCTCGCTCACTGCTGTCCGGTTTAATTCAGGTTTGCCGCAGCCGAGCCGCGTGATAAGTGCGGTTTATAGAGATTTATGGGTGTCCACGATTTGAATTGCTCGCGGCTCATTTGCGATGCTTTCGGGATTCGACAACCGGGAGCGCCGCATGAACGTGGGCAAGACGCTGTTTGCGCAGGTAATGGAATTTGTGCCGTGGAAGACCTTCGAACACATCATTGAACGGCACAAGGGCGATGCGGGAGTGCGTACGCTTGGTTGCGCGGATTTGTTTCGCATCATGGATTTCTCGCAGCTTGGCTGGCGTGAGAGCCTGCGCGATATTAAAGTTTGTCTTGAGGCCAACCATACCAAGTTGTTTCATATGGGCATCAACGCGCCGCCAGTTAGTTCTATCCTGGCCGATGCGTTGAATCTGCGCGACTGGCGCATCGATCATGCCCTGGCACTGCGGCTGATCGCTCGCGCAAGGGCGTTCTACGCCGAAGATCCTTCCGTGCTGGAGCTTGACACAAGTGTTTACGCGCTGGACTCCACCGCCATCGACTTATGCCTGAGCTTGTTTGACTGGGCGCCGTTTCGTTCCACCAACGCGGCCATCAAGTTACACACACTGCTCAATCTGTGTGGAGCAATTCCAGCCTTCATTCACATCAGCGATGGCAAGCTGCACGATGTCAACGTGCAGGATATTCTTCTCGTCGAGGCGGGCAGTTTCTATATCATGGATCGCGGCTACGTGGACTATAAGCGACTGTACGCGATCGATCAAGCCAAGGCTCTCTTCATCACCCTCGCCAAGCAATCAGGATAGGGGGAACAGTTACCTGCTCTCCCCTCCCACACCAACGGATATGCGGGTCCGCATCCGGCGGTTCGAGAAGTTGAGGTCTTCCCTGTGCTCCATGCCTGAAGGCGCGGGCATCGGCCTTCATCACTGCCCAGATCATACCCGGCTTCACCACGCCCCTTCTGGACCGTTCCGCCAATGCGGACATCTGATGCCATTTCCAACACATCGCCATCGCAAGAACCACTCCTTCTCGTTCGGCCCTTCGTCTGCTCGAGTGAGCAAACTACTATGGCCTCGGCTGACTTCTCGCTCCGGCTCCTCCGTTGCCCTTTCAGGCATAAGGCGAGATCTCCCCAGGTAAGGACGCACTCCTTCACTGCACGACCGCCGAATTTACACCGCCGACCCTTGGTCACAAGAGCTTTGTGGTCTCTGGCTCGCTCGCCCTGCCCGGCAACGCCTTCTATCCGGTTCTTGTGCATCGGCCCGCAGCTTCGCTCTACGCTTCTTCCCCACACTCGCCCCCCCCCCTACAGTTGCGCTTTGCTTCACTCGCTGTGACCTGCTCACGACGGGACTTGCACACGCAAGAATGCGCCCATGCTGAGCGCACCAAAACAAACAGCCGGATCTTCCCGATCCGGCTGTTCCATAAGGTATAGGTTGTGAAACACACCTGGATCAAGCAAAAAGCGGACGGAAGTGGACCATCTCCCATCTCAATTTCGGATATCACATCGACTTCCAAATACAAGTCCAAGAATAAAATCTCTATGCGGCAAATTGCCAAGCATTAGAGCTAATGCCACGCGCTCGCCACCATCACCCTGAATTGTCGCTTCAAGCGATGGCCGTTTTTCAGTGCCAAACGCGCTTGTTTGTAGCATTTGCTATTACCGACTTAACCCGATACGCTAACAAGTCCATGCAGAAGCGTCTTGCAATCGTCTCCGCTGCTAACCAAATGCGTACCCAGGCTCGGTCCAACAACCGCACGATCGAGGCTCAACCTGCCTCGGGGTTCACCCCTTTGAGCAGCGCCCACAATTGGCTTGCGCCGAATCAGGAAACCATAAGAAACGCCGGAGCAGTACTGCCTTCAATTGACCATAACAGCAACTTGAGTGGTGCTGGTGACGAGGTTGGCACCGCTTCCCGTTGTAGCTGTGACCGTAAAGGAATAGGTTCCCGTCAAGGTGCCTAGATCAGTGTTGCCGCTGCCACCCGAACTGGTAGAACCGCCTCCAGCGCAGGCTCCCAGGCTCAGCGTCAAAGTCAGTGCGATAAAGCAAAGGAAGTATTTGCGATGGCGCCTGAAGAGTGGAAGAAATAGGGTAAGGAGGCTGGCCAGAGCGAGGCCGGACGAAGGCCCGAAGTGTGGGACGCCTAGCCACGCCACTTGGTGCGCAGCCGTGGTGGCCACGTTGAGAGCCACATTGAGGCCACTTCCGCTGACGTTCACCTGCACGGTCGAGCCTGAAGAGGGTCCACTGGCGAGGTTACAGGTTGCCTCCTTCGCATTGGGATCGGGAGTGCAGCTGAGCGAGACAGTTCCACTAAATCCGCCATTAGGGGTAACACTTAGCGCAGTAGAACCGCTTTGTCCGGGACTGGAGATGGTCACTCCCGCTGACGGCGTTACGCTCACAGGGCCAAGAACGACCAGAGATTGTGAACCTGTGCTCGTTGCGGATGTGTAGTTCGCATCGCCTGAGTAGCCGACTGTGATCCGATGAGTACCGGAAGTTGAAAAGGTAACTGGCATGCTAGCATACAGCGATGACATGATGGTCGAAGTAGCATTCGAAAGGATGTAGGTAACGGTTCCAGAGAGGGCGACATTGTTGTCGTAGAAGGTAATGGTGCCTGTCGGAGGCACTCCCCTTTGCGAGCCAAAGAGGTTTGCAGTTGCGGTTCTACTTTGACCAACAACAACCGGATCCCCCATCGGATTTGGGACACCATAACCGGCAACGATAGGGATAGCTTGAGTTACCTGAACAGTCGTGATTGCGCTGGTGCCTGCTGCATAATTTATATCGCCTGAATACTGCGCCGACAGTGTGTGATTTCCAACACTCAGGAATGTGGCTTCCTCAGATGCACCTGCCCCTGCGTAATAAGTGGTTCCATTTGCGACCCCGCCGTACGACCGACTTTCATTGACAGAAATCGGCTGGCCAAGTGGATTTCCATCCATAAAGAGCTGAAACGATCCGGTTGGTGCAATGCCATCACTGGTGGTGACCACGCCGGCCTCAGTGTCTTCCAGATTGCCATATTCAACAGGTAGGCCAGCGACTCCAGCGTTAACCGTAGTTGGGGCTTTGGCAATCGTAAAGCTCACTGTTCCAGTGCTTGGGCCATAGCTGGCGTCGCCAGGGTAAGTTGCGGTCACGGAGTAACTTCCCGGAGGTAGTGACGAAACCTCGGCGTAGCCCTTGCTGTTGAGCAGTAGCGATGTGCCATCCAAAACCGCCCCAGGTGCGCCCAAGGTGACTTTTCCTGTAGGGCAGTTTTCCTTGTTGCTGGCACACTGACTGGAGATTCCTGCGGAGGGTGAGACGGTAGCATTGGCATCGCCAACATCCACGCGGAAATACTGATAGCCGGAACCATACGTTGTGTTAGTAGCCGCGAAGTTGGTAGGAGCACCGTTGACATCGGTGGTGACGAGGTTAACGAGTGTCTTACTCGTTTCTGGCGAGACGTTGACTGGGACGGCGTTAGAATAGCTTCCGCCATAGGTGGAGTCGCCGCCGTAGTGGGCCAGCACGCTGTAACTTCCGCCGGGCAGCAGCGTGGTAGAAGTTGCGACAGAATCAGAGGTTAGCGAAAAAGTGGCAATGCCCGGATCGCCGGGCGTGCCCGGGGCAACCATCAGGGCTACCTCGCCAGTGGCTTCAGAGGGCGTCACAGCGACAGTGAAAGGAATCGCCGCGCCATGCGTAATATTGACGGCAGCACCACCATTCAAAGTCAGGACGGTGGTTGAGGGAGTGAAGGAGACGCTTTGCCACTTGTTGACCAGGTTGGCCGCATCGACCGATCCCAGTCCGGTTGCCAAATCGTAACCGACGGCGGTGTTATAGCCGAAGAGAATGCCATATGCATCACCCTTTGTGCCGGTGATGCAGTTGAGGGTGCCGGTGACGCAGGGCATGGCGATGGTAGAACCGGCGGGAACATCGTGAAACGCCGTGGGCTGCTGAACGGCGAGTTTATAGAGGGTAAGGCCGGGAATACCTTGCCGGGTGCCGGTCTTCTGATTGATCAGCGCCATGATGCCGGCAAATTGCGGTGAGGCAACCGAGGTACCACCGAAGCCGCGATACCCCACGTATCTGCAACCCCCATCGATGGTGTCGCTCTGACAGACAAAGTAGTAGCTATCGAGGAAACCATTGCCGGCAAAGAGGGAGACATCCGGCAGGTCGCGTGCGTTGTCACTGGGCGTGCCTGTTTGCCAAACAGGTTTGAGCCACGATGAGCTTGCTCCTCCGCCACCGCCGGTGCTGACGAGCAGCGTACTGAAGGCTGAATTGTTGCAGTTGGCCTCTGCACTGGCCAATCCTCCGGAGACAAGAGCGAGGATCTCATTGGTGCATGAGTCGTTCCAGGTGGTCTCCGGAATATACCCTTTCGCGGATTGGTAGGTGATTGGGTCGTTGGTGGAGTTCCAGTAAGTTGACCAAGTCTGATACTGGTTAAAGTCGGTTCCTCCGACGGCGGCATTGAACGGCGTGGAGGCAATACCGTTTACCTCAAGCCCGGATTGAGCCGGCAGGCTGGGACTGTCACAACCGGCGGCTCCGCTGTCACCGCTGGAGACAAAGACGCTGATGCCCTGTGCGGCGGCCTGTTCCCAGAGCGATCCGTAGAACTGAACGCCGCTGGTCCCCAGGCTTTTTTCGCATTCGCCATAGCTTTCGCTGAGGATTGAAGCGAGATTGTTGTCGACGATATAGAGGGCGGAAAGATCCACGCCATCGGTGGTCGTGGTGGATTGGGAAGTGACAAAGTTTATGGTGGCTCCCGGAGCCACGGCGCCCGACCACTGAGTATCGATGTCGGCTTCTGACTCGTCGTCGTTCTTTCCTGGATTGGGGCCGTTATAGGTGATGACTAGGGTGGGTTCTGGCACATGAACGCCGTCGAGACCGAATGCATTCCAGAAGTATGGGGCGTCTGCGGGATTGATATCGCTGCGGCCTACAATGGCGATGGTTTGCCCGGCACCGGTGATAGCGGTTGGCGCTGCGGTCCAGAGCGGAAGCACGTCATAGATGGCTGCAAAATCATATGGTACAAGCGCGTATTCATTTGGTTCGCCAGTTCCGCCAAAAATGGTGTAGGTAGGGGCGGGCGATATGAGCTTCCGGCTTGCGGCCGAATATGTCCCCAGTGAAGTGTGCTGGGCCTTCTTCTGAAAGTTGTGGAGAGAGTCGACACCAGCCACAACTGGGGCAAGTGCGGTGGGAATGGTGGGATTGCTGGCATTCGCCCAATGCTGTTCCCCATTGACGACAAAGCTGTGAATTGGCGTGCCGAAGGCTTGCTTGACCTGCGTCGCGTTGCCGGAAAACTCGATAAAGAGGCGACTCTGGCTGACCTGAGAAACCTGGAGGCCCTTGGAGGTGAGCCACTGCGTAACAGCGTCGATGTCCGCTGCAGCGGGGCCATAGCGTTCACCGAATTGCTGGGGCGTGAGCCATTGGTGGTAGTTGCTGGAATGCATATCCTGCTGGTCTTCAAGAAGCCGCTGCAACGCTGCCTCCTGTTGGGGGCTGCGTCTAAGGATCATCAGCATACGATCTAGAGGCAGGTCCGCGGGCGCTTCGCCCTGATCAAATTTACGTCTGGCCAGGGGATGTACATTGCCGGTCAGTGTCATCCGGCGAGCATTATCGACGAACTGGGTGACCCGGATTGGAGCAGATTGCGCAGCATTTCCTTGTTGGGCAGACAGATAAGCAGTGGCATAAGTAGCAAAAAGAAGAGTACAAATCAGAGATGTGGAACGCACTGATCCCCCTTTCAGCATCTAGTTGCATTCTGGAAACACCGATTCCTCTTGCGGACTATGGTCATTTCAAGAGGCATTCCAATAACGAATTCCGGGACCAAAAAGGATGAACGACCGGAGAGGAAAAGTCAAGCAATACTAAATGTTAGCCGCGACGCAATGACAAGTGGTTTGAGTAAGGCGGCATAGTCCTGACGGCCAATACCGAAGTCGAACTGAGGTTTCGGAGGTTATCCCGACAAACGCCCCAGCGCCAGGCCATTCCGGCTCTGCGAGTGCATCTGAACGATTCTAGGGTACTTGTCTACATTTCAAAACTAGTCCTCTCCGGAAGACTCTACGAGACGTTTCAATTCCGCAGCTGCGGGATAACCGAGTGTTCCGAGTCTTTCGAAAATATTGAGAAGGACGGTCCGATTTCAAGCTTGTCGGTTTATGAAATCTGGCGGAATCGAGGTGTGTAAATCGCCTGCCGACGATCAATATAGCGATTAGAGAGTCAATTGGATAAGACCATCTATCAAAAAATGAGAATACTCACTACCAGTTCCCCACTATCGTCCATTAGAATGGGCCCACTATGAAAGTCTGCTCGTTGCACGTCTCCTGCTTGATTCTCTTCCCCTCTATGTTTCTTGCCGGCTGCTCTGGGTCTTCGTCGAACTCCCCAGGGTCGACATCGCCTACGGAAACATCACCGACTGTGACCTCAATCACTCCGACGACGACCGTAGCCGGGTCTGGGTCGCTAACCCTCACGGTGAATGGGGCAGGCTTCCTTACGAATACCACGGTTCAGGTGGGCGGCGTGGCGGATGTTACCAGCTACGTGAGCAGTACCCAGGTGACCGCGACGGTTACACCTCAGCAACTGGCGAGCGGAGCACAGCTTTCTGTCATCGCATTGAACGGCACGGCAAGCAGCGGATCGGGCGCTGCGGTGAATTTAGAGGTGACCAACCCCGTACCGGCGATCACGCAATTCACTCCGGCAACACTCGCGACTGGAACAGCGTCACCGACGGTTGCTGTGACCGGTACAGGCTTTGTTCCGACAACGGTAATCGACGCAAACGGCAGCGCGCGGACAACAACCTACGTGAGCGCAACGCAGGTGAACGTGACGTTGACGGCAAACGATGTGGCAAGCGCCGGAAGCCTTTCACTGACGGCTGTGAATACGGCACCCGGAGGCGGAACGTCGGCGGCCTCGACGATTGCCATCAACAATCCCGCGCCCGGGTCGACTATCACACTTTCGCCAGCCGTAGTGATGACCGGCGGCACGGCACCTTTCACAGTGACGGTGACGGGGACGAACTTCATTCTGTCGTCAACGGTTCAGGTGAACGGAGTAGCCCGCGCGACAAACTATGTGAGCGCGACGCAGTTGACATTCCAGCTTACGGCAACAGACCAGGCGACGGCTCAGTTTCTTCCTGTGACGGTTGTGAACCCAACACCGGGCGGAGGAACTTCTCTGGTAGCAACGCTTGAGATACTCTCACAGACACCGACGCCGGTAATTACGCAGGTTTCGCCAACGCAGTTCGTGGCTGGATCGGGCGGGTCGTACATTTATGTTTATGGCTCCGGCCTCTACACACAGCTTAATTCGGGCCAATATGTTATGACCTCCAGCGTGCTGTGGAACGGCACGCCACTCTCGATGGTGAGCTTTGGAATGCTTGGCAGTGGAGTCGACTACGTTTCTGCCGGGGTGCCTGCGAATCTTCTGGCATCGGCGGGTACAGCGACCATTACGGTGAGTAGCTCGACCTCGACTCCCGCCTTGTCTAATGCACTGACGGTGACGATTACAAATCCCCCCGCGCCGACTCTGACATCCATTTCACCGAATGCGGGGCCGATCAACACGGCGACGACAGTGGCGCTGTATGGCACGGGTTTCACGGCGAGCTCTACGGTGGCGCTGAACGGGACAAATATTGCGGCGACCCACGTGAGCTCAACGGAGCTTACGGTGTCAATTCCAGCTTCGAGCATCACACTGCCCGGCAATAAGAATTTCACTGTGACGACGCCTGCGCCGGGTGGAGGAACTACGGCGCCGCTGATGTACACGGCCTATATCGGCATTATGAACAACAGCATGGTCTATAACCAGGTGAATGGACTCTTCTACGTCTCGGTACCCAGCGCGGCGGGAGCGCCCTATGGGAACTCCGTCATGTCGGTAGATCCAGAGACAGGCGCGCTGGGAACGCCAATTCCAGTGGGTAGCGAACCAGATCAACTCGCGATCAGCTCCGATGGAACGATCCTGTGGGTAGGACTGGATGGTGCTTCAGCGGTGCGCCAAGTGAATCTGACGACAGGAACTGCGGGATTACAGTTCTCCCTAGGCGGAAACGCTGGCGTGTACGACCCCCCGCCGACGGCGCTGGCGCTGGCAGCATTGCCGGGTTCGCCGAACTCCGCTGTTGTCGCTACGGAGATATCCAATTTCTACGAGGGCACGATCGGCATCTATGACAGCGGCATTCTGCGCGGCAGCGCCGCTATCCTAGCCTTCGACACCGTGGCTAATGCCTTACTCGTAAATGGGACTAGAAGTGAGATCTACGCCGGCGGCTCGACTTACAATACCTTTCAGTACGGCTCCGTGGGATTGACGCCATTGGCGACCGGACCAAGTGGCATCACTTACGCCAGCTACGCCAGCAATGATATGCAGATTGCCGGCGGAATACTCTACACCGACTTCGGAAAAGCTTTCGATTCTGAATCCGGCGATCTGCTGGGAACGTTCTACCAGACAGGCACCACGGCGGCGCAAGGGACGACTGTGGCCGATCCGACGCTTGGCCTGCTCTTTGTTCTCGACAATTCGCAGAGCTACGCCTACGAAACCTACAACCAGATCCAGACCTTCAACCTTTCCAACTACACCTCGACGGGCAGCGCCGTCATCGCGGTGAACGTGCCCGCCCCGCCGAGCACGATCAACTTTCCCTACTCCTATGCCTCGCGGCTCACGCGATGGGGGACAAACGGCTTGGCATTCCGTAATCCTCTCGGAGTATTCAGCCTGCGCTCCAACCTGGTCAAGGATCTGTCGAGCGTTTCAGCGGATTTGGGCGTGACGCTGGCGGCGAACGGCGGAACAACGACGGGAACAAACACGACGTATACGGCGACCGTTAGTGACGCCGGGCCTTCGGCGTCAACCAACGTGGCGCTGACGGCATCACTGCCATCGTCGGGAGTGCTGCTGTCAGTTACGCCGTCTTCGGGAACTTGCTCGATGAGCGGCACTGTCTCTTGCAACCTGAGCGGAATCGCCGACGGTGGCAATGTGACGATCACCTTTGTTGTCCGACAAACGAGTGCTGGAACCGCAACGATGACCGTTCAGGTTAGCGGGTCGGAGACTGACCCTAACACAGCCAACAACCAAGCCACCTCGACCCTAACTGTGACAGGCTCAACGTATAACTTGGTGCCAGCGCTCACTTCCATCAGCCCGGCGGCGATTCAATCGGGAGCCAGTGATACGGTGATCACGGTGACAGGCGCGGACTTCAGCAGCGGGTCAACGGTAATGCTGGGAACACAGGCGTTGGCAACCAGCTACACGAGCAGCACTACGCTCACGGCGACTGTGCCGGAAGCGCAACTGGCCAGCCTTGGATGGGCAGCGGTTACGGTGACCAACCCGGCACCGGGTGGAGGAACATCGAATGCGTTGCCGCTGTCGGTCTTCAGCGTGATTACGTTGGGTGTAAACCACATTTTGTATGACCCATACTCGCGGAAAATCATGGCCAGCGTCGGATCAGGATCCACTGAGGTGACGGGGAACTCGCTTGTGGCGATCACGCCGGAGACGATGACGGTGGGAACTCCAGTGCCGATCGGCAGCCAGCCGGAAAACATGGCGCTGACGTCGGATGGCCAGGTGCTCTATACGATTCTGACTGGAAGCCAAAGCATTGCGGTCTTCAATATGCTGACGCAGACAGCAGAGTACACATATGCGGTACCCGCCATACCAACCGCGAGCGGAATCCAGGGATTGCGCGGTATTGCAACACAACCCGGAACCGAAAATACGGTTGCTTTGGACCTTGGATCCTGGGCCGGCAATGCAATTTTCGATTTCAACCCCACTACCCAGACGGCGGCAATCCGCGGGCAGGCTTCCGGGCCGTACAGCGGGTCGTGTATTGTGTTCCCCGATGCCGGTGATCTGCTGGCCTTCGATACCGATACGAGTGGAAGCACCTTCGACCACTACACTGTGACCGCTGCTGGGTTCCAGTACTACAACTACTCGCAGTATTCCGAATCCACACTAAATCATTTTGGATGCTTTAAGACGGCAGGTACGGAGGCGTTTTCTATCTCAGGAGGTGTGGCGAAATATACGACTTCACCGGCTACTCAGTTGGGCGTGTTCCCAATTTCTTCGGGTTATGGCTACTCCGGGCAGCAGAATGTAGCGCCGGATACTTCGCTTGGGCGCGTTTTCTTCGCAATCAATTCACAGGCGAATGGTACATACGAGACCACGGTGGACAGCATCGTTTCGTACGACGGTGCAACGTATATGCCCTCGGGATCGGTGCCGCTGGACTTTGCGACCATCGAAGGGACAACGTCGTTCACTGTGCCCGACCTGGTTCGCTGGGGACAAGATGGGCTGGCGGCACTGACCAGCAGTGGGCACATTTACCTGCTGCGTGGCGCATTTGTGGTGCCGAAGTTGCTGGAGATCAATTCAGCAGCCAGCCTAACGTCCACTTCGCTGACGTCGGTTACACACGGCGCGGGCAATATGCTGCTCACCCTGACGGGCTCGAACTTTGTTCCCGGCGTGGCTGTGACGTGGAATGGGAGTTATCGGACGACCACGATCGTGGATGCGGCTCATGTGACGGTTGCGATTCCGGCTAGTGATCTGGTGGGCACGGGAAGCGGATCGCTGGTGGCAACCAATCCTGGGGCACCGGCATCGAACGCGCTGACGGTGACAATCGATTAAAGAAAAAAGTAAACGAGGTGGCATAAGAAGAGGATGGTACGGGTGTACAGCGCTTCGCAATGGCTCCGTCTTTCATTAGCGATGGCATAGTAGAAAGGAGAAGGTTTAAAGGTCTGTACCGATATACGCCGTTGCATTCGCCAAACCAGTCGGCTTTCCGGTGGTAGCCTCGCCTTTTGCTTGATCCAGGTGTGTTTCACAACCTATGGGTTGAGATACACCTGGATCAAGCAAATAGCAAACAGACGCAGCCCCCAGATGGATGTCGCAATCTGAGCCGACAGATCGAGCCAGATCCTATCGAAGACCAGCCATCCAATTTTCTCGATATGTTCTATGCCGTTACCCGGTATCGGGATATTGGAGTTGCGCGCTGACAATTGTCGGCTCCATCTGCGCCAGCCGCTGGCGCCCGTCGATTGACGGAGAAACCGTATCGCGATTGGGCACTTTTTGCTTTCTGTTCCCGGCAATGGCCCCGCCGCACGCTCCTGGCTTTGACCCTCGAACGAAGGCAAAGAGACCGCCAGCAGAGACAATGGTGGTATAGTGCGTGATAGCCAGGAATGAACAATGGATATTCCGGTCAAATCGGAGATTTGTGTGCTGACGCCGGTGGCTCCCGATCGACTTCAAGCTGAAAAAGATGAGCTGAATTGGCTGCTGACCTCCGGGGTACTGGGCCGATCCAGCAATCTGGCCCGAATGCTCACTTTTGTCTGCGAGAAGCATTTCCTGGGTTTGGATGACCAAGCCACGGAATACACAATCGCTGCCGAAGCGCTGGGGAGACGCGACGATTTCGACCCACAAACCGATACCATCGTCCGGGTAACCGCACATTCCCTTCGGAAGCGCCTGCAAGAGATCTACCAGACAGACGGGGTTAATCGGCCGGTCCATATTCTGATCCCGCTGGGCCATTATATGCCGTCCTTCATCCATACAGGAGCGAGCCGCACCCTGGACTTGCAGGACGCTCCAGCGCCAGCCTCTTCAGTGCCGGAGAACGTTCTTCCTGACGCCCATCTTCCCTCCGTTTCGCCTCTGCATAAGCATCTCTCACGATGGTTTGTGGCCGCCGCATTCTTGGCGGCGGTTTCCCTGTTGTGCAGCTTCTTCCTCTTTGCGCACCGAAACGCAACGAAGGCGGCGGTGGCCGCGCACCAGGGCTTGCCGGCGGCTCCGCCGCAACCCAAGAACACAATCCGCGCCCTGATGGGAACCGGCCGCAAGACATATGTCGATCACTCCGGATACACCTGGACGCCGGGCAAATACTGCTCTGGCGGCGAAAACATCACAGTGGCCGCCCAAAATATTGTCGGGACTGAGGATTCCTACCTCTATTCAGGCGGCATACGTGGAATTGCCCACTGCATCTTCCCTGTCAAACCGGGAGCGTACGAGATTCACTTCCACTTTGCGGAGACCTCTGATATGCAAACGGCAACTCACCCCGTCATCCTCTCAATCAATGCGGGGACTGATATCAACTTCGATGTGGTCGACAATGCAGGCGGAGATGGCATTGCGACGTCCTACGTTCGAACAGGAATTCGTCCCGAAAACGATGGTGCCATCCATCTGGACTACACAAGCGAAGTTTCTTTGCTCAATGCGGTCGAGATTCTGCCTGCGGACTCCGGAAAACTATTGCCGGTTCGAATCGCTACAAGTCCCTTTTCAATCACAGACTCCGCCAATCAGCTATGGCTCTCCGATCGATACTTCAGCGGAGGTCGGAGAGGTCTGCTTACCGAATCAGCAATGACCACGAATCGCGGCATATATAGTAACCATCGAATTGGGCGATTCCGCTATGACATCCCTGTCGCTTCACCAGGAACGTATCGTGTCACGTTGTTTTTCTCCGAGCCATGGTTTGGCAAACACAATTGGGGAAACGGAGGACCCGGCAGCCGGATATTCGATGTCTCTTGCAACGGGAGAATGATTTTGGA
>Ga0224535_1000368_pt1 | contig 13105 bp, 11 predicted proteins | sample 714E13034metaG_FD_179898 | JGI IMG/M metagenome (GOLD analysis project Ga0224535, IMG submission 179898) | Peat soil microbial communities from Stordalen Mire, Sweden - 717 E1 30-34 | ecosystem: Environmental > Terrestrial > Soil > Wetlands > Peat | place: Sweden: Norrbotten County, Stordalen... | reverse complement strand
ATCCGAAATCATCGCCGTCGGCTCCGAGATGCTTACCCCCTTTCGTCAGGATACGAACTCCCTCCATCTGACTGAAAAACTCAACGAGTTGGGCGTCACCGTAGCCTTCAAGACCGTTGTCGGCGACCGCCGCAGGGATCTGGTCAACGCCATCGGCGCCGCTCTTGGCCGTGTGGATATTGTGGCCATTATGGGCGGCCTGGGCCCTACTGAAGACGACCTCACCCGCGAGGCCGTGGCCGAAGCTCTCTCGCTCACCCTGCGCCGCAACGCCGACCAGGTAGCCATTCTGGCCGCCCGCGCCGCCACGTGGCGCATCCCCATGCCCCAGAACAACCTCAAGCAAGCCGATGTTCTGGAAGGCGCAACTGTTCTGCCCAACGCCAACGGCAGCGCTCCCGGCCAGTGGCTCGACTTCACTTGGCAGGGCTATCGCAAGCTGCTGATGCTGATTCCCGGCCCGCCCAGCGAAGGCCTCCCGCTCTTCGACGCTGAGTGCCTACCCCGCCTGCGCGATATTCTTCCCGCCCGGGCCATTGCCAAGCGCACCCTGCGCGCCGCCATGATCCCCGAGTCCCAGGCCGACAAGCTGCTGGCTCCCATCTACACTCCCTACACCGACGTGGAAACCACCATCCTGGCCCATGCCGGCGATATCCAGCTCACCCTGCTCTGCTCCAAGGCCAATGCCGCCACCGCCCAGCAGCGCGTTGACGAACTGGCTGGCCTCCTGGAAGAGGCTCTCGAAGACTGGCTCTACTCCTCAGGCGGCAACTCGTCCGACTCTCTGGAGCAGATCGTCCTCTACTATCTCGGCCTTCGCTCTGCCACGCTCGCCGTGGCCGAAAGCTGCACCGGTGGCATGATCGCCCAGCGCATTACCAGCGTCCCTGACAGCTCGCGCTCCTTCCTGGGCGGGGCCATCGTCTACTCGAATGAATTGAAGACCGTCTTCGCTGGCGTACCTCCCGAGCTCATCGCCCAGCACGGCGCCGTCTCAAAGGAAGTGGCCGAAGCCTTGGCCACAGGCATTCGCCAGCGCACCGGCGCGACTCTGGGACTTGGCGTGACCGGCATCGCCGGTCCTTCCGGCGGCACGGAAGCCAAGCCGGTTGGATTGGTCCACATCGCCCTCAGCGACGCGCAGAAAACCGAGTCCGTCGAGCGCACCTTCCGCGGCGGCCGCGAGCGCATCCGTGAATACGCCACCCAGCAAGCCCTGGACCTGATTCGGCGACGGCTGAGGTAAAAACGCGGAACGCGCCAACCATACTTTGTTTTGAGTCCGCCGGGTGTCCCCGATCTCGCTTTTGAGATTTGGGATTCAGCCCAATTTCCAGCCCAATCGCTGTTTCCACTCCCCCAGATCGCCGCCGCCCTCCGGGTTAACTGTCAATATGTGACGCTAATCACATAAAACAAGCCTTTCTGGATGAATCATAGCTTCATAGGCCATAAATCCACTTTTTCCCGTTCTTTCCCGCATTGATCTATGGAGGCTGTAAGTGAATCTAGACCCGTCAGCATTCCTCGCCGATCCAGAGTTGATTGTGGCGCTCGAAAGCCGTTCTACCGCAATCTCCTGTAGCGAGGATCGCGTTCTCTTCAAGCAAGGGGAAGTCCCCGTCGGGCTCTATATCCTCAACCAGGGCGAGGCCACCCTGACCATGACTTCGCCGAACGGCAAGCAGATCGTGTCCATCCAGGCGCATAGGGGCGCTCTGCTGGGCCTGCCTTCGCTGATCGGCAACGAACCCTGCACGCTTTCGGCCATTGCCCGCAACGGCGCACAGCTCAGCTTCATCCCCCGCGGCGAGCTGGTCAGCCTCATGCACGCCAGCCCGCTGCTGGCGCTCAAGATGCTGAAAGTGCTGGCCGCTGAGGTCCGCTCCGCCCGCCACGCCTTGTCGGAGATATAGGGGGCATCGGAGCCCGTGCCGCCGCGCCGGCCTCCTCCGCCGCCAGGAAAGCACACAATCCGAAAAGCCTCCTCCGCCAACAGCTTTTTTCTGCGAAAATGGGGTCTGTGCAGAGAGCCCTGAAGGGTTGATGCGTATCTCGGCGACTCCGCGCCGCTTTTCCTTCAACTCCACTAAACTCAACGCCAAGGAGAAAGTCCATGAGCAATCCCGCGCTGCACCACAAGATCACCTACATCGAGTTCACGACCACTGATATTGAACAGACCCGGAAGTTCTACTCGACCGTCTTCGGCTGGAGCTTTCAGGATTGGGGGCCGCAGTATATCGGCTTTGAAGGCGCCGGCATCGATGGCGGTTTTGCCAAGGGCGATCCGCACGAGACGCCAGCTAAATCCGCGCCGCTGGTCATTCTCTACTCCTCGGACCTGAAGACCACCGAAGCCGCAATTGTGGCAGCCGGCGGCAGCATCGTTGTGCCCACCTTCGAGTTTCCCGGCGGACGCCGCTTCCACTTCTCAGATGGTGCGGGCAACCTGCTGGGCGTCTGGTCGGAGTAGATCGCAGCAACCCAACATAGCCGGTTTAATCCCGCCCCATCCACAAAAGCACCATGCCCCATCCTTGCGGCTTTTTATTGGCGCAAGGGTGGGACGCCACAAAAGTTGAAGGATTTGCGGTTGTTTTTCGGGATCGCTTTATCGGGCGTGTTCGTTCAATAGCGCCGCCAGCGCCTCTTCCGGCTCGGGGCGAACGCGGAAGTCGGCGTGGGCCTCGGCGAAGAGGATCTTCCGGTCTTTTGCGATCACATAGGTCGCTGGCAAGGGCAGGCGCCAGCTCGCGTCGCCATTCACAAAAGGCACGTTGACCATGATCGAGTGGTAGTACTCGCGCAGGTACTGAGGCACGGTGTAGACCAAGCCAAACTTTTCCGCCAGCGCGCACCCAGGATCGGAGAGCAAAGGGAAGGGAAGCCCATGATGGCCGGCCATGAAGTCACTCTGCCGCTCCATTTGCGGACTGATGGCCACCATGAGCGCCTCGCGCTCGCGCAGTTGCCCGTAGAGGTCACGCCAGGCTTCCAACTCGGTGACGCAGTAAGAGCACCAACCCCCGCGAAAGAACTTGATGACCAGCGGCCCCAGGGCGAGCAGATCCGCCGAGTGCACCAGCCGGCCCCTGGAATCATTCAAGGCGAACTCCGGCGCCAGCGCGCCCACCGGCAGAATCCGCTCCTCGATTCCGGTAGCGAACAGCTCCTCAGCCGCACGCTCGCTGACCGCCAGCCGCTCCGCCTGCACCAGTTCCCGCGTATTCGCCGTGATCTCGTCGAGTTGGTCCTGAAGGCTAGTCATGCTTGCGCCAAGGTAGGGATGCGCTCTCAGAGAGATTTGCAACCGAAAGCCACTGCCCCTACCGCCCAAACCGCTGTTTGCCGCCCATGCCCATGGCGCCCATGCCGCCGCGCATCATGTTCTTCATCATGCCGCCTTTGCCCATCTGCTTGAACATCTTGGCCATCTGCGCGTACTGGCGCAGAAGCTGATTCACGTCCTGCACGGTCGTCCCGGAGCCGTTGGCGATGCGCTTCCGCCGCGTGCCGGAGATGATCTCGTGGTTGCGGCGCTCCTTGGTGGTCATCGAGTTGATAATGGCCTCCAGGCGCGTGAACTGCTTTTCATCCACGTTCTTTGCTGCCTGCTGCATCCCGGCAAAGGGGCCGACCGAGGGCAGCATCTTGAGGATTGACTCCATCGAGCCGAGCTTTTTGATCTGGCGCAACTGATCGCGAAAGTCTTCCAGCGAGAAGTCGTCGCCGAGCAGAGCTTTCTTGGCGAAATCCTCACTCTTTTTGCGGTCGAGGGTGGATTCGGCCTTTTCGATGAGCGACATCATGTCGCCCATGCCCAGGATGCGGCCCACGATGCGATCCGGGTGGAAGGGCTCGAAAGCGTCCGGCTTTTCGCCCACGCCGATAAACTTGATCGGCTGGCCGGTGACGTGGCGAATCGACAGCGCCGCGCCGCCGCGTGCGTCGCCATCCATTTTGGTCAGGACAACGCCGGTGAGGCCAAGGCGGGAATGAAACTCCTGGGCCGAGTTGACGGCGTCTTGGCCGGTCATGGCGTCGGCGATGAACAAAATCTCAGAGGGGTTGAGGAGCTTTTTGAGATGCTCCATCTCATCCATCAACTGCTCGTCGACGTGCAAGCGTCCGGCGGTGTCCACGATGAGCGTGTCGCAGCCCATGTTGCGGGCCTCGCGGCGGGCTTCGGCGGCCAGCCGCTCCACCAGGGCGGAACCGGCGGGCTCGTCCTTCTGGTCGCCTTCGTAGAGCTTGGCGTCAATGGATTTGGCGACCACTTTGAGTTGCTCGCGGGCGGCGGGGCGGTAGACATCGACGGAGACGAGCATCGGCCGATGCCCGCCCTTTTTAAGCCAGGCCGCCAGCTTGCCGGCGGTGGTGGTTTTGCCGGAGCCTTGCAGGCCGGCCATCAGAATCACCGAGGGCGGCTGCGAGGCGAATTTGAAGCGAGCCGTATCTTTGCCCAGCAGCGCAATCAGCTCGTCGCGAACGATCTTGATGACCTGCTCGGAGGGCGACAGAGCCGTCAGCACTTCGGTGCCCACGGCCTTTGCGCGGATCTGCGCGAGCAGGTCGTTGACCACGTTCAGGTTGACGTCGGCTTCGAGCAGCGCCACGCGGATTTCGCTGAGAGCTTCGGTGATGTTCTCTTCGGTTAGCGTGCCCTGGCCGCGAAGGGTCTTGAAGGCGCGCTGCAGCTTGTCAGTCAGATTCTCAAACATGAGTTCCCCAAAGTATTCGTTAACATCTCAGTGTATCGTGCCATCGCAGACGGCAGACGCGCTTCACTCAGGCACAGGGCGAAGCAGGTCTCGCTTTTGAGGCCCGAAATCCCAGCGAACAGCGCAGTAAAATAGGTTTCATGCCAGCCTATCGATCACGAATCTCGACGCATGGACGGAATATGGCCGGAGCGCGCTCGCTGTGGCGCGCCACCGGAATGCAGGACGGCGATTTTGGCAAGCCGATCATCGCCATTGCCAACTCCTTTACGCAGTTTGTTCCCGGCCATGTCCACCTGAAGGACCTGGGTCAACTGGTCGCGGCGGAGATTGCGCGCGCTGGCGGCGTAGCCAAAGAGTTCAACACCATCGCCATCGACGACGGCATCGCCATGGGCCACGACGGAATGCTGTACAGCCTGCCCTCCCGCGACCTGATTGCCGACTCGGTTGAGTACATGGTGAATGCCCACTGCGCCGACGCGCTGGTCTGCATCTCAAACTGCGACAAGATCACGCCGGGAATGTTGATGGCCGCCATGCGGCTGAACATTCCTACCATCTTCGTTTCCGGCGGGCCGATGGAAGCGGGCAAGGTCAAGGTCGGCAACGCCGTCAAGGCCGCGGACCTGATTGACGTCATGATTGTCGCGGGCGATCCCCATGTGAGCGACGCCGAGGTCGAGGAGTATGAGCGCTCGGCCTGTCCCACCTGCGGATCGTGCTCGGGGATGTTTACCGCCAACTCCATGAACTGCCTGACCGAGGCGCTGGGCCTTTCGCTGCCCGGCAACGGAACCATCGTCGCGACGCACGCCAGTCGCAAGGGACTCTTCATGCAGGCGGGGCGCACCATTGTCGATTTGGCCAGGCGCTACTACGAGCACGACGACGCGACGGCGCTGCCGCGTAGCATCGCGACCTTTGAAGCCTTTGAAAACGCCATGACGCTGGACATCGCCATGGGCGGCTCGACAAATACGGTTCTGCACCTGCTGGCCATGGCGCAGGAGGGCGAAGTGCCTTTCACCATGGCCGATATCGACCGGCTCTCGCGCCACGTGCCGCACCTGTGCAAGGTGGCGCCTTCCACGCCCGACGTGCACGTTGAGGACGTGCATCGCGCTGGCGGCATTTTCGGCATTCTGGGCGAACTGGATCGCGGCGGCCTGATCCATCGCGCCGCTCATACCGTGCATTGCGCCACGCTGGGCGAGGCCATCGATCATCTGGACGTGAAGCGCGCGGTTTCGCCCGCGGTGAAGCAGTTCTACCTGGCCGCGCCGGGCGGCGAGCGCACCACGGAAGCTTTCAGTCAGTGCGCCCTTTATCCGGAACTCGATCTGAATCGCGAAAACGGCACGATTCGCGAGATGGCACACGCCTTCAGCACCGATGGCGGCCTGGCGATTCTCTTCGGCAACATCGCCACGGATGGCTGCATCGTGAAAACCGCAGGCGTCGATGCCGCGCACCTAACCTTTGAGGGGCCGGCGCGCATCTTTGAAGGCCAGGAAGAGGCCTCCGAGGCCATTCTCGGTGACAAGGTCCACTCCGGCGACGTGGTTGTGATCCGCTACGAAGGCCCCAAAGGCGGTCCGGGAATGCAGGAGATGCTCTATCCCACCAGCTACCTCAAATCCAAGGGACTGGGCAAGGCCTGCGCGCTGATTACCGACGGACGCTTTTCCGGCGGGTCTTCCGGGCTTTCCATCGGCCACATTTCTCCCGAGGCGGCAGAGGGCGGAGCGCTGGCGCTGGTGGAGGAAGGCGACCGCATCGAGATCGACATTCCGAAGCGCGTTTTGCGGGTCAACCTCACGGACGAGGAGATTGCGCGGCGCAGGAAGGCGATGGAAGCCAAAGGCTCCTCCGCCTGGAAGCCTGTTTCGCGCAAGCGGAAGATTTCAAAGGCTCTGCAGGCGTATGCGGCCCTAACGACCAGCGCCGCGCGGGGCGCCGTGCGCGATCTCAAGCAGATTCAGAAATAATCCACGGTAAAACGGAAACGAGCAGCTTCTTCGCATGAAGAGGCTGCTCGTTTTCGTTCTGAATGAGAATCGGAACGTGTCAGGACACGGCTGAAGCCGTGCCCTTTTAAAATGTGATGCTCATTCCGCCGGCCCGATGAGGTATTGTTCCAGCTTGCCGTCGGGATAGGTGTAGGTGGTGAGCTTCAGTTGCTTGCCGGGGAAGACGACCTGAAAGGCGCGGAAGGTCATGCCGCCGCGCTGCTCGGTGCTGGTCTGGTGGAAGGTGAGCGGTTCGCCCAACGGCGCCATGCTCGCGCGGATGTCGGCCAGGGCCTCGGCGGTAAAGTAGTCGCTGAGGTTGGGCGCCAGAAGACTCCGGTCAATGCGCCCCTGTTGCAGATCGTGGAAGATAGCGACGGCCTGTTTTTCGGCGTCAGAGAGCGGATACTCAGCCACCACCGGGGCGGCCAGGCGTGCGATGGTGATGGCCGCGTCCACCGCGTCCTGGTTGGTCAGCACGACCACGGCCACGCCGTCATCCACCAGCACTTCATTGTCGGAAACAAAGCCGGAAACCTCGCCGGAGTGTTCAATCTCCCGATGGCCATCAAGGTCCAGCACATCGACGCCCAGGCCGTACTTCGTCCCCTTGCCGTCCTTGAGCTTCACCTCAGTGAACATCTGCTTGTAGCTCTCCGGCTTGAGGATGGTTTGCGCAATCAGGCTTTCGTCCCACAGAGCCAGATCATGCGCGGTCATGGCCAGCTCGCCGGCGGCGAACATCCAGCCGCGGCCCTCCTTGGGCGCAGGGCGCAGCGGTCCAAGCGCGTGGCGATAGTAGGGAGTGGCGTCGTCCTGCCCCAGCTTCACCTCGTCGGAGTTCCACACCGATTGCATCCCCAGCGGGCGGAAGATGCGCCGGGTGAGCAGGTTCCAGAGCGGTTCGCCGCCGGCGACTTCTACGATGCGCCCGGCGATGACAAAGTTGGTGTTCGAGTACTGCCACTGTGTTCCCGGCTCAAAGTCCAGCGGCTTCTTGCCCCACGTGTCGATGACCTGCTGGGCCGTCTCGGGATGCAGCATGGTGGTCATCACGTAGTCTTCTGGCCAGTAGTCCTGGTAGCCGGAGGTGTGCGAGAGAATTTGCCGGATGGTCACCTCGTTGCCGCGCGTAAGGCCGGGAAGATACTTGCCCACCGGATCGTCCAACGAGAGCTTGCCCTCTTCCTGGAGCATCAGGATGGCCGCCGCGGTGAATTGCTTCGAGATCGACCCGATGGAGTAGCGCATCTCTGGCGTGGCAGGCATTGCGGGGGTGTTTTCGCCGGCCAGCCGCGCCTTGCCGTAGGCGTGGGTGTAAACCACCTTGCCGCCCTTGACCACGGCCACTGAGGCCGAGGGAACGCCGGTCTGCTCCAGCACCTGCATGGCAATGCGGTCAACGCGGCTGCGCAAGGCTGGGTCCAGCGCATTGATCGTCTGCGCTTGCGCGGCCACCGGGGCCAGCGCCAGCGCCATCAAGCTCATGCAAACCAGAACTCTCTTCAGATCTTTCATCGAAGCAAATCTCCTTCGCGCCGTTGCGCGCTCAAAAAACCAACACCGACTAAGGTATCAGGCCAGACACCTTTGTGGCAGGTTGGCGCCGGGGAGGGTTAAGGCCGGGGAAATTGCGAACAAAAATCCGTAGAATTGAGAGGAAATTGGTGTAAACTAGTTTGTAATCTAGTTGATTTGTACGACGGTTGGATGGAGAAGACAATGTCCACGGTTGGAATCTTCGAGGCCAAGACCCGGCTCTCCGAAATTGTTCGTTTGGCCGAAGCGGGCGAGCGATTTACGATTACCGTTCGTGGAGAGGCCAAGGCCCAGGTAGTTCCGGTCCAGGCACCCTCTCCTGTCCGGTCTCCGGAAGAGATCGAAGCAGCCTTTCACCGGCTGAGAAACCCACGCATCAAGGGCATCTCTCACGAAGAAATTCGGGCGGCGATTGAGGAAGGCAGGCCGTGAGCATTGTCCTGGATGCGTCGATGGCGCTTGCATGGCTCATTGAGCGGGTTGATCCGGCAGAAGCGGCTCTCGCCCGCAAGGCTTTCAACAAAGTGAGCGCATCCGGAGCGCAAGTGCCCGCCTTGTGGTACGCGGAAGTGGCGAATACGCTGCTCGTCTTTGAACGCGCAAAGCGCCTCAAGGAGCAAGCCTCGCTAAGTTATCTCGCGGATTTGGCATTGCTGACGATTACGCAGGATGACCTTTCGCCTGCTTCGCGACAGCCGCGCGTCCTCGACCTTGGGCGTATGCACAGCCTCAGCGCCTACGACGCAACCTACCTCGAACTAGCCATGCGCCGAGCCACGATCTTGGCTACCTTCGACCGCAAACTCGCTGCAGCCGCAAGAACCGCCGGCGTGCGTGTCTTTGGCGACCCGGCATAGGGCATTCAATCTGCTACTTCGATTTGCAGTCTATCTTGAGGCCTTCCTGCTTTGCTCGCCCACAATAGTACTTCTGCATACTCTCAATACTGGTGAATTCTTTGGGACTATGCGGAAACATATCGTGAAGATCTTCTTCTGCTTCTCCCATAATATTCAAGCAGGCATCATTCAGAGAATAGGTAATGAGATAAGGAATTGCAGGACGGTAGCGGCACTTGCCGAACAATGGGACTGTGGTGGCAAACTGCATACATCCCTGGCTGCGTTGGGGCTTGGAAATAAGCCATTTCAGACCGTTGGGGTCGCACTCTTTTGCTAGATAATTTGCCGGCCAATAAAGCTCTTCTTCATCACTTTCATCACTGGATGCTTGTGCGAGAACCTTACGCATGAAGGCTGTCACTTCAGCATTTTTGAAGTGATAAGCGACATGAACAATCCCATCTCGAATTTCCCGGTTGGGTTCTTTCCAGTAGCGCAACAGAAGCTGGTGGGGACTGCCACGATGTGCAAGTTCATCGGAGATGAGCCAGCCTGTCGATATACTCTCCCCGGCCCCGCAGATTTTCCAGTCTTCGAAGCAAGCAACCAGCTTTTCAGACGACATGGCTGAAATTCGCCCATAAAGTTCGCTCGAAATAGCCTCCGCGTCGGCGCTTCCGCAAACCTTGGGATCATCAAAACAAGCCCTGAGTTGTTCTGACGAAAACTTGGTTAAATCGAGGCCGTCGGATTTCTTTGCGGATTGGCCGCCGGCAAACGCGGTAGCCAAGAAAAGAACGATAACACAAAGCGAGCTTTTCATCTTCAGTTTCCAGTGCGGAATGACTATAGCACGGATTCTCTCAATGCACCCCCGGCGGCGGGGCGCCCACCTTGACAGGCTTTTTGAACAGCCACGCCGCGCCAGCGCAGAAGAACGCCAGCAGCGCCGTCCAGCGGAAGACGTCAACATAGGCCTTGAGTGCGGCTTGCTGCTCCATCAGTCCGTACATCAGCCCCAAGGCGCCGGGGTGGGCTTGGGCGGGGCCGAGCCGATGGCTCAGAAAGCCAGCAATCGCCGCGGACTTCTGTTGCAGCACCCAGGTGGACGAGGTGACGTTGGCGCCGATGTTGGTCTGGTGGAACGCCGCCCGCCGCACCAGCGCCGTGGACGCCATGGCGATGCCGATGGACCCGCCGATGTTGCGCAGCATCGCGTACAATCCGGCTGCATTGCCGATCTCCCGGTTGCTGATGGTGGACATGCTCAACGTGGCCAGAGGGACAAAACAAAAGCTCAAGGCAATGCCGGTCAGCGTGATGGGAATCAGCAGCGTGAATGGCCCAATGTCCAGGTTCACCATGCCGAACGTCAGCGCGCAAATGCCAAAACCCAGAAAGCCGAAGCAGAGCAGTTTGCGGTTATCGATGTGGGAGCCGAGGATGCCGATGATCGGCGAGCCGACAATGGACCCCAGCCCTCGCGGAGCCACCACCATGCCGGCAGTAAAGGCCGTATAGCCCAGAATCTCCTGGTAATAGAGGGGCAGGATGGCGATTGTGATGTAGATGCACATTCCCAGCAAGGCAAACAGGAAGCAGCCGGTGCGGAAGTTTGGATCTTTCAAGATATGCAGATCGACCAGCCCGTTGCGGTGCGTCCAGGAATGCCAGAGCCAGAGCACAAGCGAAACCACCAGCGTCGCAACCGCCCAGCGAACCCAAGTGGCGCCGAACCAGTCGTCCTCCTGACCTTTGTCGAGCACGATTTGCAGGCAGCCGCTCCACACAACCAACAGCCCGAAGCCGATATTGTCGAAAGGCCCGACCTTGGCGTTCTTGATGTACGGCGGGTCGTGGACGAAGCGGCTGATCAGGATCACCGCCAGAATGCCGATGGGAATGTTGATGTAGAAGGCGTAGCGCCAGCTAAACGTATCGGTCAGCCAGCCGCCCAGCGTGGGCCCCAGCACCGGCGCCACCACCACCCCAAGGCCGAAGGCGGCCATGGACATGGAGCGCTTCGATACCGGAAAGCTTTCCAGCAGAATGGATTGCGAGAGCGGCTGCAGCGCGCCGCCGCCCGCGCCTTGAAGCACCCTGGCCAGCAGAATCACGCCCAGCGAGGGCGCCGCGCCGCAAAAGAACGAGGCGATGGTGAAGAGGATTACGCATGTCAGTAGGAAGCGCTTGCGCCCAAAGCGGCGGGCGAACCAGTTCGAGGTGGGCAGAATCACCGCGTTAGCCACCAGGTAGCTGGTCAGCACCCATGTGGCCTCGGAGTTCGAGGAGGAGAGCGAGCCTGCAATGTAGGGCAGGGCCACCGAGGCGATGGCCGTGTCCAGCAACTCCATAAACGCGGGCAGCATCACCGATACCGTCACCAGCCACGGATTCACGCCCTGGGTCAAGGGATAACGGGCTTGGGCGGCGGCGGTGGGCATCGGGGGAACTTCTGAGGGTAAACGATTGGAGCCTCAAACGCCAATGTCACTCGCCTGCAGCCGGTCTCGGACCCCGCTTGCTTCCGGATGTGGATGAACTCCCTCCAGGAACACCCGCCGGGTCCCGTGAGCCCGGCGATTCCCGCCGCGTTACCCGCTCCGAAACTAAAAACTTGAGTGACCGGGAACACTTCAGGGGTCATCCGGTGTCTAAGACAATAGAGGACGTGGGACACTAGCGTAAGAAGCCAGTGTCCGTCTCCCGCGCACTCCGAGGCAGCATCAAATTTCCGGCGGCGCTTTTTCAGCCGTTGGAGCGAATGGCCGTAATCGGAAATTCGGCCGTGTCCGCGCATCATTGGCGGACGCCAGACTTGCTTCAGTTGCGGTTAGGTGGGAGGACTCTGAATTGCAGGCGGACCTCACCATGGGCAATCTTGCCAGTGCGCTGACCTTTGAATCCGAAGAGGCGGCTCTGATCGCGGAACTTCAGGCAGGCTCCGAGGAAGCTTTTGCGTGGCTGATCACGCGCTACCACCAACCCATTTACTCGCTGCTGGCCCGCGCCGTGCAGGACCGCGCCGACGCTGCTGATCTGACCCAGGAAGTCTTCGTGAAGGTCTTCCGGGGAGTGGGCGGATTTCAAGGCGAGTCGTCGCTGCGAACGTGGATTTACCGCATTGCCCTCCATGAGGCCTCGAACCAGCGGCGTTGGTGGATGCGGCATAGGCAACCCGAAATCCCCATCGAGCAGGAGATGCGCGAGACCAATGACGGGCAGCCGGTGCAGCTGAAGGATATGTTGGTGGACCGGGCTGAGTCGCCCTATGAGTTGGCGTTGCACGAGGAGAATCGGAAGCGCGTTGAGGCGGCCTTGAGCCAAGTGCCGGAACCGTTCCGTACCACCCTAATCCTGCGCGACATCGAGGGCTTTGTCTACGAGGAAGTTGCGGAGATACAGAACGTGAATCTGGGGACGGTCAAGTCGCGGCTGGTGCGTGGACGCGCAGCCTTGAAGGCGATTCTGATGGTTCCGGCGCAAAGCGCCTGTTCCTCGGAGCGCGCGGAATTCGATATGCCCTTGGGAGAGGAGGCGCGATGAGCGGCTGCAATGAAATGCAGGCAAAGTTTACTGAGTACCTGGACGGCCGTCTGACCGGGCGCGAAATGCAGAGTATCGCCGCCCACCTGGAGCATTGCAGAGAGTGTGCAGGCGAATGGATGGCCTTGGGAAAAACGCAGTCCTTGCTGACAGCGCTGGGCCCGGCGCCTGAGCCTCCAGAAATGCTGCTGCGTATTCGCGTGGCTATCAGCCAGGAGCGGGCCCGCAGCCGCCGTACCCTCGCCCACGATTTGAATCTGGCCTGGAGAAATACAGTGGGGCCTTTCCTACTGCAGGCAGCGGCCGGATTTGCCTCTGCCGTGTTGCTGTTGGGCACGGTCATCGTGCTGGTCGGTATGTTTACCCAGCCGGAGAGTGCGCAGGCTACGTCGGATGAGCCGCTGGGAAATGCCACCGCTCCACGCTTCCTGTATCTCTA
>Ga0224535_1000364_pt1 | contig 13142 bp, 10 predicted proteins | sample 714E13034metaG_FD_179898 | JGI IMG/M metagenome (GOLD analysis project Ga0224535, IMG submission 179898) | Peat soil microbial communities from Stordalen Mire, Sweden - 717 E1 30-34 | ecosystem: Environmental > Terrestrial > Soil > Wetlands > Peat | place: Sweden: Norrbotten County, Stordalen... | reverse complement strand
GTACGCTGATGAACAGGCTTTTGGAGACCGTGGAACAGGTAGCCGCAACGGAAGCCACCATCCTGATTACCGGTGAATCGGGCACGGGTAAAGAAATGATTGCCAACGCCATTCACCATAACAGCCTGCGTAAAAGAGCGCCATTTATCAAGATTAATTGCGCGGCTCTTGCCGAGTCGCTTTTGGAGTCAGAGCTATTCGGGCACGAAAAAGGAGCTTTTACCGGCGCGGATAAAAGAAGGGAAGGAAAATTTCGGCAGGCGGATGGCGGTAGCATATTTCTGGATGAAGTAAGCGAAATGTCCGCCGCGATGCAGGTTAAGCTCTTGCGGGTTTTGCAGGAAAGAGAATTAACTCCGGTAGGCGGCGCGGAAGTGATCGCGGTCAACGTGCGTGTGATTGCCGCGTCCAATAAGGATCTAAAAAAAGAAATGGAACAGAAGCGCTTTCGCGAAGATCTGTTTTACAGACTCAACGTTGTAGCTTTGAATGCGCCGCCGCTGAAAGACAGGAAAGAAGACATTCCACTTTTGGCGCAGCATTTTCTGCAAATGTTTGCCGCAAAGAATAAGAAAAACATCAAAGGTTTCACGCCGCAGTCGATGGAGAAGCTCGTGAAATATAACTGGCCGGGTAATGTCCGTGAACTGATGAATGCGGTGGAGAGAGCCGTTGTTTTGTCTCGTTTAGAATATCTTGATGCTGACGAACTGGGGCTGCTGATGGCGGATAGTCCAAATGCTTCTGGCAGTGATCAACCTAATATGACGGGAAATATGCCGCTGGATGAGGTGGAAAAGAGAAGCATTCTGGAAGCGGTCAATGCTTGCGGCGGCAACAAAAGCGAAGCCGCCCGCCGCCTGGGTATTACTCGTAAAACGCTGCGGAAGAAACTGGATAAGTATGAAAGCGCTGATTGATATGAGCAAGCACAAATATTTAATAAGAAATTCCTTTTCAGAAAGATGACTTGGTATTAGAGTTCAGAGGACGCCTGGTTGGCATTGTCAGAGTGCTTTTGGCTACCTGTGTAGAGCTCGTATTCGAGAAGGCGGCATTCGATTTCGCCGTTATAGAAAATAATTCGACGTTTGGTTCTCAACCCTACTTTTTTGATCATCTCTAAATTGCCGGTAAAAATATAGCCGCGGTAGCCGCCGCCGATCTTTTTAAAAAAATCGCCAATGCCCTGATAAGTCGCTTCCAGTATCTGGAAATCACCTGCCTTGATATGACCGCTTTTATACTGCCTGTCAGATGCTTTGCGAAGGATGATTTTGCGGCCATTTGCAGCCGATTCTCTGCTGACGCGAAAATCTGTTGAATGCGGTTTTGTATTGATGGCTCCCATTCGCTCGCCATAGGGGGGATTTAAAATGATTATACCGCCGTCTTCCGGGATAGGGGTTTCTTCATAAGGACAGGTATTAAATTCGATCAGGTGATCAACTCCGGCTGTTTGCGCGTTTTGTCTGGCGGCGATAACCGCCATTTTATCAATATCCGTGGCGATGATTTTTGCCAGCAAGATTTTTCGGGCATTGGCTTTGGCTTTTTTGCGCAGTTCCTGCCAGAATTCTTCAGGGAATTCTTTGATGAACATAAAGCCGTAATTATTCCGCATTAGGCCGGGAGCCCGATTTAATGCGATGTATGCGGCCTCAATGGCCAAAGTTCCGCTGCCGCACATGGGGTTGATAAAGTTTCTTTCGCCCTTCCAGCCGGTAGCCATAATTGCTGCCGCCGCCAATGTTTCCTGCATGGGCGCTTGCAGGGGAATTTTGCGATATCCGCGCAGGGAAAGACGCTCGCCCGAAGTGTCCAGATAAACATCGGCCTGATCGTTCTTCCAATAAACATGGACAACGGCTTTGTCCTTATCCGGGCCGGAATCAGGCCGCCTGCCGCATTTATCGCGCATTCGATCTACGATGGCATCCTTGACCTTGACATTGACGAAACGGGAATCGGTAATCAGCGGGTTATCGGCAATCGAGGTCACGCAAACATAGGCCGCCTTGCCGGAATCATGCAGGAGATTTTCCCATTCAATGGATTTGATTTTTTTGTAGAGGTTTTCCGGTGTATTGACTATTAATCTCTCCAGTTGATAGAGGACTCGCTGAGCAGTGCGCAGATGAAGATTGAGAATTAGGGTGTCTTGGAGAGTTCCTTCGGTTTGAATCGCCGTATCCAGCTCCGCCAGAACCGGAAAATCCAATGCCTCGATTTCTTTCTTTAGATAAAGCGAGACACCCTTCGGACAAGTTACAAGTATTTTACTTTTCTGATTCCAAATTGTCATGATACCCTTCTAACATATTATAATGATTTTGATAAGTATGAAATTCACATCATGCTTCAAGACGTAACGCTATGATTGATAAGCCTTGACCGAAACAGTTTGTTGGTGTAAAAGTTACCAGTTATATTATTGTACCGGGAAAGGAGGATACCGAGATGTCAAAATATCAATACAATCAAGAAGCGGTCGAAAATCTCAGATTGAGTGATACGTCTATTCTGGATCGTTTGGTTGATTTCGAATCAGCGCGCGAAGCGCATTTAAAAAAGGAACACGCTAAAAAAGATAAAAGGATGACTATTGGCGAGGCTGTTGCGACTTATGTGCAGGACGGCGATATCCTCACCGATGGAGGATTTTCTTATGTCAGAACGCCGCATCAGGCGTTTTTCGAAGTAATTCGGCAAGGCAAAAAGAATCTCCAGATGATTGGCGCTCCCAATACCAATCAAAGCTTCTTTATCGTGTACGGTTGCGTGGACTATTCACACAACTCATACACTGGTGCGGAGATGCGCGGGATTGATAAAAGCTATGACCGTATGCTCAAGGCCAAGCGGGTCAAGATTCTTTCCGAGTGGAGCCATGGGGGAATCGCGCAGGGATTCAAGGCTGCCCAACTTGGCACCCCGGGAGTTTTCAGCAAACAGATGATCGGCAGCGACATTGTTCGCTATAATCCTTACCTCAAGGTGATGCAACACCCTTTGAAGAATGATCCCGATCCTGTGGTATTCGTTCCGGCGTTGTATCCCGATGTGGCTTTTATTCATTGCCACGCGGCGGATAAATATGGAAACGCCTATATCTACGGCCCTGCCGTCAATGACCTCGCTGTTGCTGCCGCGACGCGCAAACTCATCATCACGGCCGAAGAAATCGTTCCCGAGAACGACATCCGCTACAACAAGCAGGGGCAGATCATTCCGTTTTTCTATGCCGATGCCGTTGTTGAGATGCCCTTCGGAGCGGTTCCCGGAAATATGCCCGGATACTACTACTGGTCGCGGCAGTGGTGGGAAAAGGTCATGCGTTTCGGCGGCGCTTCCGACGAAAACATGAAGGCGTTTCTTGATGAATGGATTATGGGCACCAAGGATCAGTTCGAGTTCGTCGACAAGCTGGGAGGCTCCAAGTGGATCGCCGAGGCCCGTCGTCAGACCAAGGCCGCCGAAGGCGACAACGAAGACATAGATTTCTCTTATGAGGAATATACCCTGAAGCATGATTCAGGTCTCTACTATTAAGACAGGAGTGTATATTATGCAAGACTTAAACGTACCGGCCAATCCTTTAGAAACATTGGCTTATATTATCGCACAGCAGATTAACGATCATTCGATCGTGTATATCGGAACAGGAATCCCCATGGTGGGCGGGATTCTGGCTAAGAAAACCCATGCCCCCAATATTACCATTGTCTACGAATCCGGGGGGCAGGATCCGATCCAGGGTGACATGCCTTGGTCGGTCGCCTGTCCCTTTACCTGGCGCAAATCTCCCACCATCATGGAGATGTCCTATTCTTTCGCGCAGTGTTACAACGGGTATGTGGATATGGGCTTTCTGGGTTTCGCCCAAGTGGATATGTACGGCAATGTGAACACCCACCTCATCGGCAAGGATTTTCACAAGCCCAAGGTCCGCCTTACAGGCAGCGGCGGGAATAATGATCTTTCTTCCCTGACTGAGAACATGATATTGGTTGGACTCCAGACCCCGGATAAATTTCCGGAGAAGGTTGATTTCATTACCTCCGTGGGACATCTGACCGGCGGCAACTCACGCCGGGAGGCTGGCCTCATCGGCAACGGTCCGAGCGCTGTGATCAGCCCATGGGGTGTCTATGACTTTCATCCGGTCAGCAAACGTATGCGGGTTAAATCCCTGACCCCGGGCGTCACCTTCGAGATAGCTCAGTCGCTCACCGGCTTCGAACTTCTCAGACCCGAAGGCGAGATTCCGGATACCAAGCTGATCACGCCCGAGGCCCTGAAGATCATCCGCACCGATGTTGATCCGCATGGTGTTTTTACTACCATGCCAACCGCATAAATATTGAGAAGAGCGGATACATTATAAGGATGTATTTTTGGCGAAGAGACTGTGTCATAATTCATTTTCCTGTAATTATGTGATTTGCGTATTCCCCGCGATGTGCATTTGGACAGAAGCCGAGTCAGCAATCTATTTGTTCAGAAAATATTTTTTGCAGACCATAAGTTTTTTAAAGGGAACACATTCAAAATCTCCCTGATCCATTTCCACCAGGTCGTGATGAGTATGAATTTCCATCATTTCTGACAACTGCTCACTACTGAACACAAGGTGAAAGTGAGATTGCTTGCTATCGGGCTTTGATTTAGAAATGGTATAATATATTCGATCGACTGTGTTTCTACTTCTCTCGCAAAAAACATTGACAAAAACAGGAATCAATATATAGGTATATCTCAAGTATTGAGGGAGATTAATTATCAATGTTTGGCATAGGACTGCTGAAGCTTCTAATAATTGCGATAATTGCACTGCTCGTTGTTGGGCCCGAAAAATTGCCGGAATTGGCCAAAACTTTGGGTAAAGGCTTAAGCGAATTTAAAAAAGCAACTGAAGACGCTACCGAAGACCTAAAAGGAGCATTGAAAGATGATGAGAAGCCGAAGACCGGCGACGGCGGGAATAATTCTTTTTTGCCTGACTTGGCCAAAACTTTGGGTAAAGGTTTCAGCGAATTCAAAAAAGCAACCGAAGGAATAACCGAAGATATAAAAGAAGCCTTGAAAGACGGTGACAGCGGGAAGGATTATCTTTCAATGAAGAAGCCCGATACCGAAGAAACAAAAACCGGTTCATCTGATAAAATTCCCCCAAAACAATAATTTTAAAATAATTCCCCCTACATTTTAGAGCTGAAGACGGGCAAAGCTTCAAACTATGGAAACAACGGAAACTACAGAAACTTCGGCAACTACCGAAGATCACAAAATGTCTCTAACTGGACATTTAGTAGAACTGCGCAAAAGGCTCACTCGCTCTTTAATTGCGGTGGGCATTGGTTTTGGAGGCTGCTATTATTTCAAGGACTGGATTTTTGATATCGTTACCCGGCCACTAACTAAGGTTCTGCCCAAAAACAGTTATCTGATTTATACCGGATTAACTGAAGCATTCTTTGTCTATATGAAGCTGGCTTTTTTTGCTTCGCTAATAATTACTTGTCCTTTCATTTTATATCAAATATGGAAATTTATCGCGCCGGCCCTGCATTCCAAAGAAAAAAAATATGTACTGCCTTTTGTTTTTTTCTCCACTTTACTTTTCATCAGCGGTGTCTTGTTCGGATATTTTATCGCCCTGCCTCCCGCCTTTGAATTTTTTGTCAGTTTTAATAATAAATATTTGCAGGCAATGATCTCGTTTGGTGATTATCTGTCGCTTTTCGTAACATTTTTACTGGGATTTGGTTTATCTTTTGAATTGCCTATATTTATGTTCTTCTTGGCCAAACTGGGAATAGTTCACGCCAAAATGCTTTCCAAACAAAGAAGGTATGCCATTTTAATTATTTTTATCGTTGCCGCAATTTTAACCCCGTCGCCTGACGCTTTAAGTCAAATATTAATGGCAATACCCTTGATGTTTCTTTATGAAGTAAGTATATTTGTGGTAAAATTTGCCGAAAAGAAAAAAGTAACTCCCGAAAATAATGAATAATAATTGGTAAAAATTATGCCGATACACCGTAAAAGATCAAATAATAAACATGAAGGTGAAGTTCAGAAACTTTCCACGCTTCTTACTTTCTTTCTGGCATTAATCGTTTTTGTCTTGCTGGTGACAGTTGGTGGAACTGTTACCTACTATGCCTTAACCCTTGATTTGCCGGGAATTGACGCACTTAAAGATTATCGTCCCAGCATTGCCTCCCGTGTTTATGATGAAAACAACGCACTAATTGATGAGTTTTTCCTGGAAGACAGAAAAGTTGTCAGGATAGCCGAAGTTCCGAAGATAGTTTGCTATGCTTTTGTTGCGGCAGAAGACTCCCGCTTCTATCAGCATACAGGTCTGGATATGCAAAGCATTTTTCGCGCAATGTTAAAAAATGTTGGAGCAGGGCATATCGTCCAGGGTGGCAGCACCATTACGCAGCAGGTAGCCAAGATGATGTACCTTTCGCCGGAAAAAAAATACACACGTAAAGTTAAGGAAGCTATTCTTGCTTACAAAATTGATAAATACCTGAGTAAAGATGAAATTCTAAATTTATATTTAAACCAGATTTATCTGGGACACGGCACTTACGGAATAGAATCGGCGGCACTAGGTTACTTCGGCAAAAGCGCCAAAGATCTGAAACTGCCGGAGGCAGCCATGCTGGCCGGTTTACCTAAAGCTCCCAGCAACTATTCTCCATTTCTTCATTATGAAAAAGCCAAACAAAGACAAATTTACGTTCTTACGCGCATGATGGAAGACGGTTATATATCGCAGGACGAACTGGCAAAAGCATCTGCCGCTCCATTGAAATTACGGCCGATCAAACCCAAAGATAAAGTTGCCGCATATTTTGTGGAAACCATCCGCCGCTATGTGCAGGAAAAATACGGCGCGGACGTTCTTTACAAGGAAGGTCTTTCGATCTATACGACCTTGAATTTGTCCGCGCAAAAATATGCGCGCGATGCTGTGGAAAAAGGTTTGGTGGAATTGGAAGACAGGGAAAAATATAAACACGGTCTTGTTCAAGGCGCGCTTTTTTGCATGGATGTGAAAACAGGCGCTATTCGCGCCATGGTTGGAGGCCGTGATTTCAATAAAAGCGAATTCAACCGTGCAACGCAATCCCGCAGGCAGCCTGGGTCCGCTTTTAAACCACTGATCTACACGGCAGCTTTTGATAAGGGGTTGAATCCGTCGTCGCGATTTGTTGATTCTCCTATTTCTTTAGAAGATCCATCTCAAGAGGGTGGTCTCTGGAAACCGAAAAATTTTGATGAAAAATTCATGGGACCGATTACCATGAGGACTGCGCTTGTTCAATCCCGCAATATTGTGACCATTAAAATATTGCAGGAAATTGGTGTGGATTACGCAGTATCATACGCTATGAACATGGGGATTACTTCCCCTCTATCGCGGACATTATCATTGGCGTTAGGGGTATCGGGAGTGACGCTGCAGGAACTAGTCCAAGCTTATGGCGTTTTGGCGAATGGTGGCAAGAAAGTAACGCCTTATTTCATTAAAAAAATTGTTGATCGGACCGGTAATGTTTTTGAAGAAACTAAAGTTCAGTCGGAACAGGTTATTGATCCCCGTATCGCCTTTATGACTACTTATGTTATGCAGGATGTTGTGATAAGTGGCACCGGTACACGGGTTAAAAGTATAGGAAGACCGATTGCCGCAAAGACTGGAACGACGAATGACATGCGTGACGCCTGGTTTATCGGTTCTACTCCTTCCCTGATTACCGGAGTTTGGGTAGGTTTTGATCAGGAAGCGTCTTTGGGAAATCAAGAAGTAGGCGGAAAAGCGGCGGCTCCTGTTTGGCTTTATTTTATGGAAAAATTTTTACAAAACATGCCGGTGGAATCCTTTCCCGCACCGGAAGGTATTGTGTTTGTCAAGGTTAATTCCAAAACAGGCCAGCCTAGCGAATCAGGGACTCTTTCCGAAGCCTTTTTAGCTAACGCACAGCCCAGTGAAAGGCCTAATGACTTAACTGAAGAAAAAGAAGATTTATTCCGGTAGGAAAAATAGGAAATAGAAAACCGGTCGTTGTTCTTCCAATAGTTATCAAAGATCAAAGGCAGACTTGACCCCTTTTGTCAAGATTTCAATCCGTAATAGTCAAAAAATTACTAAACTCTAACTTAACATGTGGTACAAGCATCGGCGGTAAGTCACTATGTTAAATAAGATAAATATTAATTCCAAGAAACAGATCCTGATCGTGTATATCGTTTTGGCAGTTGTTACACTTGCTGTTTTCTGGCAGGTGAATCAATACGACTTCATCAATTTTGATGATCACGTTTATGTTACAGAGAACAGTCATATTCAGTCCGGAATCACGCTGGACGGATTTCGTTGGGCTTTCAGCACAAGATATGCCAACTTATGGAACCCTCTGGTATGGCTTTCCTTGATGTTTGATTATCAACTCCATGGCTTGAATGCAGGTGGTTATCATCTGACCAATCTTATCCTGCATGTAATGAGCGCTTTGCTGTTATTCTGGCTTTTTAACCGCATGACCGGAGTTATCTGGAAAAGCGCCTTTGTGGCGGCTCTTTTCGCGCTTCACCCGCTTCATGTGGAATCGGTTGCCTGGATTGCTGAACGCAAAGATGTCTTAAGCGCGTTTTTCTGGATGCTGACTCTTTGCCTGTATGTCTATTACACGGAAAAACCGGTTATAAGAAGGTATCTGCCAGTTCTTTTTTGCTTTGTCTTAGCTCTGATGAGCAAGTCCATGGTTGTCACTTTGCCCGTTGTCATGCTCCTTCTGGATTACTGGCCGCTGGACCGTCTTCTATCGCGGAAAATCGTGACAAATATGCCGGAAGTTATGTCTGTTCCCACAAATCAAGGAAAAAAGAAAAACAAATTAAAACAAGAAGCTCTAAAGAAAAAGATATCTCCACCCCGTGTCCAGAAATTATCAGAACCCAGGATTGCGGGAATCATTCCATTATGGCAACTGAGGGAAAAAATACCTTTTTTTATTTTATCCATAGTTCTTGTTATCATAACACTTTATACTCCGGATACTTATGATTTATCGAATACTCCGGACTTAAAACAGTTTCCCTTTATTTCCCGGCTCGCCAACGCGCCTGTTGCTTTTGTGACTTATCTAGAGAAAACATTCTGGCCTCATAATATGGCTGTTTTTTATCCTTTTCCCGATCAAATTCCCCTTTGGCAGGTTTTGGGGGCATCTTTGCTGATTCTCATTATCACCACTGCCGTCATTGTAATGATGAAACGTTTGCCATACCTGTTTGCCGGATGGATGTGGTTTGGGATAACCATTGCCCCGGTCATTGGAATCATACAGATATCGATAAGCGCGCCCTATGCGATGGCCGACCGCTATCATTATCTGCCCTCTATCGGCCTTGCAGTCATGATGGCCTGGGGAATACCGGCTTTGATTAAAAGTGAAGAAATAAGAAAAAAGATTTTATTTCCGACAGGAATAGCCTTCCTTATCATCATGTCAGTTTTGACCTGGCAGCAATGTGGTTACTGGAAAAACAGTATCATCCTCTTTAACCAAACTTTGCAAGTGACGAAGAATAATTATCTGGCGCATAACAATTTTGGTCTTGCTCTGTTTGAAGAAGGAAAGATTGAGGAGGCTATTGATCATTATAATGAGGCCATCCGCATATTACCGGATTATATCTATGCCTTCTTTAATAGAGGGAATGCTTATGGTGACCTCGGCCAGTATCAACGCGCCATTGATGATTTTAATGAAGCCGTCCGCCTAAAACCAGATTATGCTTTGTTCTACAACAACAGAGGGACTATTTATGATGACCTCGGCCAGCATCAGCGTGCTATCGAAGACTATAACGATGCCATCCGCCTGAAACAAGATTATACCGATGCCTATTTCAACAGGGGGATTATTTATGGCAGAGACCTCGGCCAGTATCAACGCGCCATTGAGGATTTTAATGAAGCCATCCGCCTGAAACCGGATTATGCCGGAGGCTACTCCAACAGAGGAATTGCTTATTTTATGCAGGGCAGCAGCAAACCAGGTTGTTTTGATGCGCAAAAGGCGTGTGAATTGGGAGTCTGCAATACATTAGAATGGGCCAAAGGCAAGGGATACTGCCGTTGATTTGATAAGGGACTCTAAAATTGATTACAAAATGGTAATCATCAATTTTAACAACTGCTCAATACTGAACAGTAGTAAATGGCGTCATGAGCTCAGATATCTCTCAGCTTCCTATACCCGCCACTCATTTGGAAAGCTCGGGTGTAGTTTTAAACGCCACCTGATCTCTGCATCTTTTATCGCGCTCACAGGGCAGGGCTTTTTTTCGAACGGAGTGAAGATAATTTCAGAGCATATTTTGCTTGAGGCATCCTGAATAATTTGTTATTTAATTTATGATAAAAATAATCGAAGGAGAAAATTATGTCTAAATCCGAAGATGCTTTGAAGGAAGCTTTTGCAGGAGAATCACAGGCAAACCGTAAATATCTGGCCTTTGCCGCCAAAGCCGATCAGGAGGGATTTTCGCAGGCGGCAAGATTGTTTCGCGCGGCGGCGGAAGCGGAAACTGTTCACGCCCACGCCCACTTGCGGGCATTAAAAGGAATTAGATCCACAAAAGAAAACTTGCAGGAAGCGATAGCCGGAGAAACTCATGAGTTCAAAAGCATGTATCCGGGAATGATCCAGACGGCCAAGGCCGAAGGAAATAAAGAGGCGGAGCGTTCTTTTAATTATGCCAACGAAGTGGAGAAAATTCATGCCGGTCTCTATCAGCAAATGCTTGATAATCTGGAAGGGGCAAAAGAATCTTACAGCTACTATGTTTGCCCTATATGCGGCTATACCTCGGAGAAAGAAGCGCCCGAAACTTGTCCAGTATGCGGCGCTAAAGGGAAGATGTTTAAGAAAGTTGATTGATCCAAGTTGCTTGGTTAATAATTAGTAATCACGGATATGAACACCAATTAGAAGTTTGAGTTTCATTACCCTCCGCTTCGCGGGATTGTTCAACTTACCAATTCCGCTGCGCTTTGCTTTCGGAATTGGAGTTTCACAATGAAAGAAATAATCATAGTTATCAGCGGTGTCATTTTATTTCTGATCGGCATGATCAATCTTTCTTCCGCCGTCCGGAAATTAATTGATGTCCGCATAAAAGAATACATTAAATATGCCGTGGAAAAACCGCTTTACGGACTGCTCACCGGTGCGATTTCGACAATTATTTTTCAAAGTTCTTCCGCTTCCACAGCGCTCACCGTCGGGTTGGTAAGCGCCGGATTGATCAGCTTTTACAATTCTCTGGCGATTATTTTAGGCACCGATATCGGCACCACTTTGACTGTACAATTTGTTGTCTGGCATTTTACGGATATTTCGCCGCTTCTTATTTCCATAGGCGGGCTTATGTGGTTAATTTTCCGGGGTAAATGGCAGATTACCGGCCAGATAATATTTAACTTTGGATTGCTCTTCTTTGGCTTAGGATTGATTAGCCAGGCAGTGGAGCCTTTAAAAAACTCTCCGGCTTTTTTGAATTTGTTTACGCAGACCCAAAATCCATTTTTAGGTATTGGGCTGGGAATTGTCGTTACGGGTATTGTTCACGCTTCGGCTATACCTATCAGCATTATGGCGCTTTTAGCGCAGCAGGATTTAGTTTCTCTGGAAAACGCGCTGCCGGTGATTATGGGAGCGAATATAGGTACGACTGTTACAGCGCTTTTAGTCGGAACAGTAGCAACGGTAAGCGGTAAAAGAACAGCCGTGTCCCACTTGATCTTCAAATGTATTGGCGTTTCTCTAAGCCTTATTTTGATGCCGTATTTCCTGGTTATATTGAAAAACCTTTCTTCCAGCGTTGCTCAGCAAATTGTTCTGGCTCACTTTTTACTTAATTTTGCTATTGTTCTTATGTTTATTTTTTTTCTGCGTCCTTTTGCCGGCTTAATGCAAAAAGTTTTACGGGGAGAAGATGAAACCCTGCCTATCTGGCCGGAATTTCTTAATCGCAAGGATTTATCCAATACAAAAAAAGCGCTTGATGATGTGCAAAAAGAATTGCTAAGAGAAATCAGTCTCGTGCGAAAAATGTTTTTAAACGCTACAAATATGATTACCCTGGCTCAAGAGGGCAGGAAAAGAGACATTTCGTATGTCGAGATGGTCGTTAATAACTTGCGCGCGCAAATAGTAAAGTTTTTATGGAGAATATCAGCCCAACATCTTTCGACTCAACTTTCGAAAAAGGTTTTTGCCTTTACGGCAATAGCCGGTGATATTGAAAGCATCGGCAACCATGTAGTGTGGATAACGGAGTTATCTACGCAAAAAGCCGGCAAGAAAGTCAAGTTTACCGAAAGCGGCAAAAAGGAATTGCAGGAAATCGTACGTTTGGTGAGCCGGAATCTTGATGAAGCTTTGTCTCTGATCGAAGTTTCCGATAAGGAAAAAATCAACAGTATAATTAGACGAGAGGAAGAAATAGATATTGAGGTGAAGGAAGCGAGAAATAAACACCTCAAAAGATTTCATAACCGTCTTTGCAGTACCGAGGCCGGACTGATTTTTGTCGAGATGCTCATTCATCTGGAACGCATTTCCGATCATTGTAACAATATTGCCGAGTATGTTTTGGATATTAAAGAAAGAAATCTGGATAAAAGCTGCATATAATATTAAAAATGGCACTTTAATGTCGCCGATTCACATTTAACATCAGCCTTCTTGTGTTCCGTCTGCTCAGAAATACGTATTGATCTAATCAGTAATATCTTCTATAATTAACTTTAGCTTACGCCATTTCTAAATCAAAGATGATATTGAGGCGGCTAGGCGGAGGCGACGAGGTATATAACCTAAAGGTCACGCGTTATACATACGTTGAGGAAGCCGACAACGACGCCGACAAAAATAGCGCTTTGATTTGTAATTGGATTTATTTACTTGAACATCCGTGTCTTAGGAGGCATCAAGATGAATAAAAGAATGAACGCTTTGAAATTTGCTTTGGAAAACGAACAGAAAGAACGAGAGTTTTATCTGGCTAATGCGCGCAGAACAAAGAATTTAGCCAGATAAAACTCT
>Ga0224535_1000361_pt1 | contig 13183 bp, 8 predicted proteins | sample 714E13034metaG_FD_179898 | JGI IMG/M metagenome (GOLD analysis project Ga0224535, IMG submission 179898) | Peat soil microbial communities from Stordalen Mire, Sweden - 717 E1 30-34 | ecosystem: Environmental > Terrestrial > Soil > Wetlands > Peat | place: Sweden: Norrbotten County, Stordalen... | reverse complement strand
GAACGTGGCGCCTTATTACACAAGGAACGCTGTCGAACGCGCGCCCGAGGTGATCAAGGATTATCTGGCCGGAGCAAAGGAAATCGAAGATACCGCGAAGGCATTAGCATCTTTTGATTGGATGCTCCACAAGACGCTGGCTCTGAATTCCAGCAATCCGCTTTACACTTTGATTCTTAACGGGTTTACAGAATTTTACCAGAATATGGCGCAGATCTATTTTTCTACCGCGGAGGCCAGAGACAGGTCATTTTGCTTTTACAAGGACCTGATCACTACTGTGAAACGTCGCAATCCTGACGCCGCCGAGAAAATATCACGAATAATGATGAAGGACAGTATTGCCATCTGGCAGAAGACAGAGCGACAACTTAAGTCACGTTTAGAAGTTAAAAGTGCACAAGGAGGCCGATGATGCGACGCTGGAATGGATGGGGAGATACGACGATTGATTATCCGACGCCCGAAGGGGCGACTGAGTTTCTTGAACAATGGGTGGGAAAAACCAGCCCGCCAAAAGATGCTTCGCAGGAAAAAATACTGGCAGGCATTCCACCTTCCAGACTTGCTCAGCATCCTTTGATTTCAATGGATGCCAATGACCGTCTCTACCATGCCCGCGGTCAGAGTATGCCTGACTGGCTGGCCATGCGCAGCGGCAATATAGGAATGTTTCCCGACGGGTTGGCTTATCCGGCAACTGATGATGAGGTTCGTTCCCTGATTCGCTTAGCGACCCAAACGGGTACTCGTTTGATCCCTTACGGTGGCGGCACCTCGGTTGCAGGCCACATCAATCCCCTGCCTTCAGACCAGCCTGTTTTGACCGTAGATATGAGGCGAATGAGTCGTCTTATTAATCTTGACGATGTTAGTAATCTGGCAACTTTTGGCGCCGGTATTGCCGGCCCTGATCTTGAAGCGCAACTCCGCGCACAAGGTTTTACTCTCGGGCATTTTCCGCAATCTTTTGAACTGTCCACGCTCGGCGGCTGGATTGCAACCCGCTCCTGCGGCCAGCAGTCGCTTGGTTACGGCCGCATCGAACGCTTATTTGCCGGAGGGCATCTGGAAACGCCTGCCGGATCACTCGAACTCCCTTCTTTTCCCGCGTCGGCTGTAGGACCTGATCTTAAAGAAATCGTTTTGGGGTCTGAAGGACGGTTCGGTATTATCACAGAAGCAACCATGCGAATTACGCCCCTGCCGGAAAAAGAGGTCTTTCATGCCGTCTTCCTGCCGAATTTTGAATGTGGCATGGCAGCAGCCAGACAAATTGTACAGGCCAGACTGCCATTGTCCATGCTTCGACTGAGTACTGCCACGGAGACGAAAACCATGCTGGCTCTGGCGGGACACCGGAAACTCATTGGCGCTATGGAAAAATATCTGTCCATGCGCGGCATTGGTGATGAGAAGTGCATGCTGATGCTCGGCTTTACCGGTCGCAAGGCCATCGTGCGTGTGGCCAGAAGCGAGGCGCTGGCGATAGCCAGTGGCCATCACGGGGTTCATGTTGGAAAAATATTTGGCAAGCAGTGGCACAAAACAAGATTTCTGACACCCTATTTAAGAAATAATTTATGGGAAATGGGCTATGCGTTGGATACACTGGAAACAGCCACACACTGGAACAATGTCCCTGTAATGATCAAAGCAATTGAAGACTCCCTGCACAATTCATTGGCGAAGATCAATGAGCGGGTTCACGTCTTTACGCACCTTTCCCAGCTTTATCCTTCCGGGGCCAGCATCTATACGTCATATTTCTTTCGTATGGCGCCGGGCGCCGATGAAACGCTGTCGCGCTGGCAGACGCTTAAAGCGGCGGCCAGCAGGGAGATTGTGAAAAACGGCGGGACAATCAGCCATCAACACGGAGTGGGCACTGATCATATTCCTTACATGGCGGCCGAAAAAGGCGAACTCGGCATGGCGGTGATCAGTAGTCTCTGCAAACGATTTGATCCGCAGGGGATAATGAATCCCGGCAAACTGATATTATAGAAAAGAAGATTTTATAAAATAATTTATTGTCACAAGAGGTAACAAAAATGTGGGATAAAAACTGGAGAGATGATTTGTGGTCGAAAATTGATCAACCCTGGGATATCGTTATCATCGGTGGTGGCATTACCGGCGCGGGCATCTTAAAGGAGGCGCGGAAACTAGGGCTTAAGGTCTTGCTGGTGGAACAGCGTGATTTCAGCTGGGGGACATCAAGCCGATCTTCAAAGTTGGTTCACGGCGGTCTGCGCTATCTGAAAGATGGAAACTTCATGCTCACATACGAGTCTGTGCGGGAAAGGAAGCGTCTGCTCGCTGAAGGGCCCGGGCTGATTGAGCCGCTGGGTTTTCTCATTGCCAATTATAAAGGCGACCGGCCCGGCCGCCTCGCTTATAGAGCTGGCCTGGTGATCTATGATCTGCTGGCGACCCAATGGAGTCATAAAGCGTATAGCACAACGGAATTTCAGATGTTGGCACCGCACATCCGGCAGGAAGCACTAAAAGGTGGCCTTTGTTTCGGCGATGCCCAGACCAATGATGCCCGTCTCGTCCTGCGGGTGATCCGCGAAGCCGTTGCCGACGGCGCTTGTGCAATAAATTATGTCCGCGCCGAAACATTGATCCGCGGCAATCAAAAAAATGAAGGGAAAGGTACGTCCGTATCCGGCGTGAGACTTCACGATACTTACCGGAATCGCCACAAAGATATTCAAGCCAGGGTGATTATCAATGCCACCGGCGCCTGGGCCGATGAGCTCAGAGGGCAGGTTGGCGCTAAACCCCGCATGCGTTTACTGCGCGGCAGTCATCTTGTTGTTCCCGCATGGCGTCTGCCCGTCGCGCAATCGGTAAGTTTCCTTCATCCGCTGGATCGCCGGCCGGTATTTATCTTTCCCTGGGAGGGCATCACTCTGATCGGGACAACCGATACGGATCATTCCCGGTCGCTTTCAGACGAACCTGCGATCAGTCCCGCTGAGGTGGCCTATCTTATGGCGGCCGCAGAGGCGCAGTTTCCATCCATTAACCTGAACCTGAATGACATCATATCAACATTTTCTGGCATCAGGCCTGTTATCGGAACAGGCAAGGCCGATCCCTCCAAAGAAGCGCGTGACCATGCTGTCTGGGAAGAGGAAGGATTATTAACGGTGACCGGCGGGAAGCTGACAACATTTCGACTGATTGCCCTGGATGTTCTGAAGTCTGTTCGTCATCGTCTGCCGCAAATGCCAGAGCCTGACAAGTCCATGACGGTATTGAATCAGATGGAGATGGATATTGATTATAACAAAAACGACAGAATAACCGAAGCCATGCGCAGAAGGCTTGCCGGTTGTTACGGGTTGGACGTTCGGGCATTGATAGATGCCGCACAGCCGGAGGAATTAAAAGAAATTCCCACTACGTATACTCTTTGGGCGGAACTGCGCTGGGCTGCACGAGATGAGGGTATTGTTCATCTTGAAGATTTAATGCTGCGGCGCACCCGTCTGGGACTGACATTTCCGGAAGGAGGAAAAGCGCTCCTGCCTGCAATTAGATCAATCTGTCAGGCCGAACTCGGATGGGACAATGTCCGCTGGCAAGAAGAGGAGCAATCCTATTTGTCATTATGGCAGAAGTGTTATAATTTACCGGAGGAAACTATTCCTGACTGGCGGGGGATGTTGAAAAAATAGGCGATAATTATAATTCTAAATCAAAGCACTATTTTTGTTGGCGTCATTATCGGCTTCCTCAACGTATAACCTGAAGGTCACGCGTGTGTAATACGCCTCGTCGCCTCCGCCTAGCCCCGCTGAAGCGGGACAGTTCAACTAACGAATTCCAGTTCACTGCATAACTGTAATTCGAGTTTCACTGCCGCCTCAATATCATCTTTGATTTAGAAATGGAAAAAGACGATATAAATTAAGATCATAATTATAGTGGTATCCTTATCTTTAGTCGGAGCATTCCACACGGTTGCGTCCCCCTTTTTTTGCTTTGTACAAAAATTCATCTGCACGGGAAATCGTTTTTTCAATATCTTCCTGCGTTCGATGCTCTGCCAGACCAATGGAAACCGTAACTCTGGAATCAGGACCTAAGTCCGGGAAGAAACTGTTTTCAACGCAATCGCGAATACGTTCTGCAAACAGTTTCGCTGCCTGAAGATCCGTTTGTGTAAGCACAATCAAAAATTCCTCGCCGCCATAACGTCCGCAAAAGTCCGTTTTACGCAAAATGCTGCGGATAACGGCAGCGAATGTCCTCAATACCTGATCACCGGTCTGATGTCCGTGCGTATCGTTGATTTTTTTAAATTTATCAATGTCCATCATAACCAAAGAAAAAATAGACCCGGTGCGTACGGAACGATTGTTCTCAGATTCAATGAGGTCCATTAGATGGCTGCGATTGTAGAAACCTGTCAGATCATCGTGGATGGCCATTTCCCGGATAACTGTTAAGGACGATTGCAGCTTTTTCCGGCTGACGTTTAACTCCCGGCGAATAGAACTGATCTTCCCTCCTATTAAGGAAACGGAGATTAGGACGATGGCTATCCCGAACCATTGGAAACTTTCTATCTTAGGATTTATGGCCTGCGGATGAAAAATATTCAGCAAAAAGATATCGATCCCATAGGTAAGCAGGGCAAAAGCGCTGACAAATAAGAACTGGCGGGTATAGAGGCGGAAAATACCGAACAGAAGTATAACGATATACATGGATAAAAGAAAACCGCGGATTTCATATATATAATATATTCCATACATCACAACAAGATTGGCGGCACACATTTGGATAAAAGTGAGACTGGGGTCCGACATCCAAAGATTAAGACCCGTACGAAATAATATATATAAAATAATATTGATTGCCAGAATGATAATCCAGAACCCATAAAGCGCCTGCAAGTCCATGATCCCTGCCCAATAGGCGAAATAAGAGATGGAAATATTGAGGATATAGATGGCTAACGCCTCAAAAAAGCGACGGAGGCGAAGAGCCTGCTTAGAATTATCCTTGGGGATGATGGAAAAATTGAAGGCCATTTTAGATACTATTTTTTTAATTGCGTTGATATTCAAAGATCGGCCTTTATGAACCGTAGAATTTTTAATCACAGGTATGAACCCCAAAGCAAGCTTTGGAAATCGGTTTTAAAGCTCACTACAGGATGAATTCCACTTACGCTTCAAACTTCACTGAGCTCGTTTTCAGCGAGTCTCATTATTATCGGTAACCTCCGGCTCCTGCCGGAGGTGTCTCCACTAGATCGGTTTTTAAAGTATGGTTCTCCTGCCGTTGTATCTTTCCGTATCGTAATATTTTTTTACGTCAACCAGTTTTAATTTATTGATAATTTCTTCCAGGGGAGCAGTGGAAATTTCACCTCGCTCCAGACTGACCATGCATCCGAAATTCTCATTGACAATCATGTTGACGGCGGCAATGCCAAACCACCTGGCCATCAGACGATCGTGGGCAGAAGGTGTTCCACCCCGCTGGAGATGGCTCAAGGTAATATGACGTGATTCCAATCCTGTTTTTTTCCCAATCTCACTGGCAACATAATTGGCGACCCCGCCTACCGAGACATGTCCAAAATCATCAATCTGGCTGTCTTTAAGGAATTCCTGCTGTCCTATAGGTTTAGCCCCTTCGGCAACCACAATGATGGAATAATTTATTTCCCGTCCCTGCCGTTCACGCAGAAGCTCACAGACCTTCTCCATATCAAAAAGATATTCAGGTATCAAAATGATATAAGCGCCGCTGCATTCGCCGCCGCGTAGAGCAAGCCAGCCGGCGTTACGCCCCATGGTCTCGACCACAAAAATACGGCTGTGAGAACCAGCGGTCGTCCTTAAACGATCTATTTCTTCCATGATAATATTAACCGCCGTGTCAAAACCCAGCGAATACTCAGTTCCGGTGAGGTCATTGTCGATTGTTTTCGGAATGCCTACCGTTTTGATGCCCATTTTATATAATTTATAGGCAACGCCGAGAGTATCTTCCCCGCCGATAGCAACGATGGCATCAATGCCGAGCTTTTTGATGTTATCAATTAACTTTCCTGAACGATCATTTTTCAGATTAAAAGGATTTGTCCGCGATGTTCCCAGATTTGTTCCCCCATAACGATCCCAGGTTCGAACGATTTCTTCGTCTAAATGTTTGATGTATCGGGCACAACTCTTCTGATCATCGGGATCAACCTCTACTATGCCTTTCCAACCTTCGACAAGGCCGACAACTTCAAAGGATACGGAACGGTTCGCCGCCATTCTGGAATCAAGGGCGCTTTTTGTGACCCATTTGATCGCTCCGTTTAGCCCGGGACAATCTCCTCCACCCGTTAATATTGCTATTTTCATTTTCATATTTTTTTTCTCCAAAATCATGGAAACTTAAAATACGTTAATTTCGCAAAACATTATTTTTCTCTTTAGCTTTGTTTTGTTGCTTGTACTTAGAAAGTTGTTGATGATTTTGCCTCTTGCCTCATCACAATATAAGAAAAACGCTCTGGTGTGTCAACAATATATTACGTGCAAAATTCGGCTTAATTTCCATCTTTAGTTCATTAAGGATACTTGAAATATTACCGAAAAGAAGCTATACCTATTTTCAAGATTAAGATAGGATTATTTATGACAGAAAAAGAACCGGAAAAGTGGCTGAAGATCGAAATATCGGCTCCTTCAGAGCTCATGGACGCCTTGGGAAATTTTCTCACCGAAACGGGCGCTCAAGGTGTGTTTCAGGAATCATTGACCCCTCAGAACACTGCTGCGGATTTTCCGGAACCTGTAATTGAAGAAATACTCAAAGCCTATTTTCCGCAAGATATCCGCAGCGAAAAAAGAATCGTTGCCGTGCAAAAATATATAGACAGTCTTTATGAAATATTCCCTGACTTTGAGAAACCATCGTTTACAACCGAAATCATCTGTGACCCGGACTGGGGTGAACAATGGAAAAAATATTTTAAGCCCCTACGGGTAAGCAACAATATCATCGTCAAACCAACATGGGAGAGGTATACGCCCTCCAGTCGCGATATTGTCATTGAAATTGATCCGGGCATGGCCTTTGGCACCGGTCAGCACGCATCCACCAGAATGTGCATCGAAGCAATTGAAGATATCATGATGAAAGACCGTTCCATCAAAGAATGGAAAGTTCTGGACGTCGGTTGCGGTACCGGTATCCTCGGCATCACCGCCGCCAAAATTGGCGCTCAGGATGTTATCTGTGTGGATATTGATAAAAAGGCTGTCGAAATTGCCGGCGAAAACGCGGCTATTAATAATGTGGAGAGTTCCTTGCGCATTTCTAATAAAAATGTCGCCACCATTAACGAACCGCGCAATTTAATCATCGCCAACCTTACTGCTAAATTGCTCTTAAATCTCCGCCCACACCTGATTCAACTGCTTTTGCCGGAAGGATACATGATTATCTCGGGCATAATTGAACTAGACGCCAAAAATATCGAGGAACATTTTTCTGCCGATCCTCTTACGACCTATAAAGTGATCACGGAAAAAGAATGGGTCTGTTACATGCTCAGAAAAAAAGCCGCGAACATTTAACGGCAGTGGGCTCCCTCTGAACCCGAATAATATACCTTAAGGATGAAGCCTTGACCATTCCCCGAATATACAGCCCGGATACTTTAGAAAATAAAACAACCTGCGAACTGGGACCGGACAATTTAAAATATTTAAAACAGGTAATGCGCCTTAAAAAAGGCGATAAGATTAATATTTTTGATGGTTTTGGCCGTGAATTTGAGGCTGTAATTAAAGGCTTTTCCACAAAAACAGTTTTTATAGAGCTAGGGGAAATAATCCCAACGGCAATTAAGGAAATCCGCATCACACTGGCTCAAGCTATTCCCAAAGCCGGGAAAATGGATACCATTGTAAAAAGCGCCGCTGAATTGGGAGTGGATGTAATTGTCCCTTTTGATGCCGCACGGTCAGTTGGCCGGATTGCCGGTGAAAAAAGTTCTCTAAAAGTCGCACGTTGGCAAAAGATAGCCGGGGAATCGGCGCGCTGCTGCCACAGCAGTCATATAGCAAAAGTATTTAAAGTATCGTCTTTTGCAGACATGATTGCTTTGGCTTCGGACGATGCTCTGAGATTAATTTTCTGGGAGGAAGAATCTCAAAAAACCATTAAAGATATTTTGAAGGATGAAACCGTTACCGCCGTAAAAGCTTTTTTTATTGCCGTCGGACCGGAAGGCGGTTTTTCCAAAGACGAAATAATCAAAACAAAAGAAGCGGGGTTTATTTCGGTGAGCCTGGGCAAACAAATTTTAAAAGTAGAAACGGCAGCGGCGGCAATAATATCCATAATCCAATATGAAAAAGGCATCTTCGGCCACAGATCACAGGAGGTAAAAAAATGACCATCTACAAATTTGCCGGGTTCTGGCGGCGTCTGGGAGCATACATGGTTGACTGCACAATCATCTTTTTTATCTTTATTATTCTGGTTTCAATCGCATCTCTGGCATTTTTTTCCGGCGCCATTTCCGGAAACAGTAAAAACTTTATTGCCGATTTAGCCGACCCTGCACATTTTTCTTCAATTAAATTTTTTATATGGATTTTTTTTATTTTTCTCTACATTGCTTATTTTACATACTTTCACGGCACAACAGGACGTACTCTGGGGAAAATGTTTTTTGGGTTGCAGGTAGTTTCCGCCGACGGTACGCCCATCTCCTTCGGGATCGCTTTTTTAAGAGCGGTGGGCTACCTGGTTTCGAATTTATTATTTATCTTCCCCCTAGGCTTTATCTGGGCTGCCTTTGACAAAAGAAAGCAGGGCTGGCACGACAAAATAGCCGGTACGGTCGTTATCATCAGGGAGCAGCAAAATGATACCGAGGGCATATCAATCCCCGATAATCTCCCTAAAGAATCAATGACCCAGGCAAGTGAACCACCGGAAAATAATAATAATTAGACGGAGAATAACAAAAGCAATCGGCCAAAAAAGACCTTGACAAAAGAAACCTTATTCTATAGACGATTGCCTTGTTTTACAGGATTAAATTATTCCGGTGGGCCGGTAGCTCAGTCGGTAGAGCATCGGACTGAAAATCCGAGTGTCGGCAGTTCAATTCTGCCCTGGCCCACCATGAAACTGCATGCCCTTCCTAAAAAGGAGGGCTTTTTTAGTCCATCATCTTTCGCGGCAACCAGTATAAAGGGAAATTAATCATGGCTGAAAATCCTTTGAAGTTGTTAATGAATCCAAAATCTGTTGCTGTTGTGGGCGCAAGTAATGATCCTATGAAAATGGGAACTATTCAGGCACTCAGCATCGTGAAAGACGGATATAACGGAGCTTTTTATCCTATTAATCTTACGGAAAAAACAGTTTTGGGATACAAGGCTTATGCTGCTGCTGAAGATCTGCCTGCGGTTCCCGATCTGGTCGTTTTTATAGTTCCGAATAAAGCAATAACAGCTCTGTTGGAAGATTTCGGTAAAATCGGCACTAAGCGAGCCATTATTGTTACCGCCGGTTACAAGGAAACAGGTGCAACCGGTCTGGACATGGAAAAAAAGATCAATGAAATAGCCGGGCGCTATGGGATACGTTTTGTCGGCCCTAATTGTCTGGGTATAATTAATTCCGAGATTAATTTGAACACTACTGTTGCTCCATTTTCTCCCAAACCAGGACTGCTTGGATTCGCCTCGCAAAGCGGCACTTACGTGGCTCAGTCTCTGCCATATTTGAGAAAAAAGGGAATTCAATTCAGTAAAGCTATCAGTTTAGGCAACGAAGCTAATATAAATATTGTTGATGCTCTGGAATATTTAGGAGAAGATGAACAAACAAAGGCAATCATTCTTTATATCGAAGGAATACGCGATGGAAAAAGATTTGTCGAAGTAGCCCATAAGGTCACACAGCACAAACCTATAGTGGCACAATATGTCGGCGGTTCGGCCTCCGGTGCCCGTGCCGGATCAAGCCACACTGGAGCCATGGCTGGTCCTGATTTTCTTTATAACGGTATCTTGAAGCAAGCCGGAATAATCAGGGTGGGCAGTATTGAAGACCTCTATACGCATGGCTGGACACTAGCCACACAGCCGCCTCTGCGGGGAAGACGTGTAGGAATTATGACTAATTCCGGCGGTCCCGCAACGGCCATTGCTTATACCTGTGATTTGGTCGGGCTGGATGTCCCTAGATTTTCCGAGAGTCTGCAAAAAGAAATAAGACAGCATATTCAGCCACATGCGTCTGCAACTAATCCTGTGGATATGACTTTTCATTTGAGCATGGAGAAACTTGCCGTAACCCTGCCGGAGATTATGATGAAAAGCGGCGAGGTGGATGCGATAATTCTGCATGGAATTATGCAATCCGGCTTCATGAAGGAAATTTACACTCATCTTGTTGATCTTATCGGCGGAATTAGCTTCGAAGAATTTTTGAAGCTTACCGAACCGATTATTGCCAAGGCCTTTGAACTGCCTCATAAGTATAAAATACCAATGCTTGTATCAAGTTTCTTCGATCAGGAAGATGGCTATACTAAAGGCTACCAGGATACAAACACGCCGGTTTTTCAGTCTCCGGAAAATGCTGCGCGGGCTTTAGGTTCTCTTTACCGCTACAAACAAATTAGGGAACGCAAACCACCGAAAAAAATCGTTCTTCCGGCAGTAAGTAAGTTGGCCACTCGTCTAATTAACCAAGCAAAAGCAAATGGTCAAAAAGCGCTGGACGAACACGCGGCGAAAAAATTACTGGCTCAATATGGCGTGCCTGTTACAAAAGAGGAACTGACCTCAACGAAAGCGGAGGCAATGGATGCCGCCCGAAAAATCGGCTATCCTGTGGCGCTCAAAGCTTGTAGTTGGGAAATCATGCACAAGAGCGGTAAAGGGCTTATCGCTTTAAATATAGAAAACGCCACCCAGCTCAAAGATAATTTCCAGTCTATCCAAAAAGCGGCGGGGAAACCCGTGCCAGTGCTGGTTCAGGAAATGTTGCAGGGGAACAGGGAATTTCTCGCCGGCATGACTCGTTTCGCGGGATTTGGCGCGTGTGTGGTTTTTGGCTTAGGCGGAGTTTTTACTGAAATTTACCGCGATACAACAATTCGTATGGCGCCTCTTGCCGATGCAGATGTAGAAGAAATGTTTGCCGACATTCACGCCCGGAAGTTGCTGCAGGAATTTCGAGGTATGCTACCGGTGAAAATAGAAAAACTCATCAAGATAATCCGGGCAGTAGGAAACATAGCATTACTACATCCCGAAATAGCCGAGATTGACCTCAATCCGATTATCATCAGCGGTACAATGCCCATTGTTGCCGATGCTTTAATTGTGCTGGACGACAATCCTTAAAGTAAAAATTGTACTAGATAAGACTTGATCTAGTAATTAGAGTTAAGTCTTGTATCAACTTCTTCCTGTAATCCTCAAATCATCCGCCTCGATAATTATTCAACCTTGCAAATGGTAATCCTTAATTCTGAAAACATAATTAACATTAAATTTATCTTGAAATTAATATTATTATCTGTATGATGCCAGTCATTCTATAGATATAAAGAATAATCACCACCTCGTAACGAATCCATTAGTTAGCAGTACAAATATTATAGGGAGACCTACTATGAAGGCCAGAAGAATATTTGTATCATTACTAGTTATTCTGATACTCGCGCTGAATTTAATTAATGGATGCGGCAGCAAAGGTGATTCACCATCATCAGCAAAAGAAATTTCCGCGTATTCTGTAAACGGCATCGCCGGAACAATAAATGAATCGGAAAAAACCATTAATGTTGTTATACCTTTTCCGGCAGATATTACCGCATTGACTGCAACGTTCACCACAACCGGATTGAATGTAAAAATAGGTTCTGTTGTACAGGAGAGCGGAGTAACGGCAAACAATTTTACAAATCCTCTGATATACACTGTCACCGCGGCAGACGGGACAACGGCAGACTATACTGTTACAGTCATTTTGTCATCGGAGAAGGCCATCACGTCATACTCCATAAACGGCATTGCCGGAACGATCAATGAAACAGCAAAAATAATATCAGTTACCTTGCCATCCGGCACAGATTTTACAGCGCTTGTAGGGACTTTCGCCACTACAGGCGTAAGTATTAATGTAGGCACGACTGCGCAGGTAAGCGGTGCAACCGCCAACGACTTTACATTGCCGGTGACATATACTGTGACGGCGGTGGATTCTTCAACGCAGACGTATGTGGTGACCGTACTCGAGCCCTGGAAAATTATATCCACCCTAAAGTTTTACTCATCATACAGTCCTTCCAGGCTTGCGCTTCAAAATGGTATAGCCTTTCTCGCTGACGGCAGTATACGTATAATTGATGTAAGCGCTCCTGCCGCGTCCGCGATTTTTAGTACCATTTCTGACGACAACACTCAGATGGGCTTTTTCGACATTATGACCAATGTTTCAGTATCAAATAATAAAATATTGGTTGGCACAACACTTGGTTGTAACGGGTGGTGCTCTATGTCTCCGTTTGCCGGTGATCTTTATACTTACGATATTACCAATCCGGCAAATCCAGTCAGGACATTCTCTCTAGGAATGTCAACCGGTGATATCATACTCGATGGCAATATCGCTTATGTATCGCAGAACAACACCCAGCCCCAGCTTAATGTAATTGATACATCGGTTCAGCCGCAAGCAAGCATTCTGGGTTCTGTTAACATAGACGCGGCCGGCAGTCTGGCAAAAACCGGCAACTTAATATTTATGGCTTATAACAATCTGTCCAGCGTTGATGTACTGGAGACTATTAATGTAATAAATTCGGCAAGTCCATCAGTTCTGTATGACGCAGGCAGCGGCATAACCTTTGGTACACCAAATGACCGCATTACCATCTGCGGAAATGCTCTGTACATTGCAGCTGGAACCAACGGGTTGCGTATTATGGATATTAGCAATCCCGCGAGTCCGTCACTCGTTTTGACAATACCCGCTCTATTGAGCATCAGTGATGTTGCTGTCTATAACGGTTACCTGTACACGGCTGACGGAGCATCCGGAATCAGGGTCTTTGACATCTCCAATCCGCTGAATCCCGTGTATACAAGAACCATTCCTACTACTCCTTATATGGCAAAGC
>Ga0224535_1000356_pt1 | contig 13297 bp, 11 predicted proteins | sample 714E13034metaG_FD_179898 | JGI IMG/M metagenome (GOLD analysis project Ga0224535, IMG submission 179898) | Peat soil microbial communities from Stordalen Mire, Sweden - 717 E1 30-34 | ecosystem: Environmental > Terrestrial > Soil > Wetlands > Peat | place: Sweden: Norrbotten County, Stordalen... | reverse complement strand
GCCCGCTGATAACGGGATTGCGTCTTGAGCCATGCGGCGGCGTCTTTGGACACCCACTCTACACACTCCAGAATGCTGGAAAGCGCAATATATGGCTGATCTTTGAAGCCTGTATATACCTCATTATGTGAGGTTAATATCGGTTCGTGATGCGCTATTCGATTACGCAAACGGCGGATCACTTCCAGCCGCAAGTGGATGATGCTTCGGGGTTCCGTTGCGTCTGGGAAAGCCTTGTGTAGGCTGGGCAGCCAGAGTGTCGTGTGGAACCTTTTGGTGAGGAGGTTCGGCCAGAATCCGAATGTCAGCTCGGCAATCACCTTGCCGGAGGACGCTGTAGAAAGAAGTTTTGCCTTTGCGTCTGTCACCATGTCAGCCATAACAGCAGTCAGCGAAAGCGACGCGCCGGTCGTGGACCATGGAAGCACGGCACCTCCGTCATACCAAGCCGGTGTGCCGAGGTCCTGGCGAAGCGTGTAGTGAATGCTGTTCCTTACGGCCACTTCAAGCCCATGCAAAAAGCCGAAAAGAGCCTCTGAAATGGCTATATTGTGCTCATACAGCTCCAGGGCTTCGCCAACGTCGCCGTTGGTTGCAGCGAGATAGCGAGACAGTCTCTCTTGCGAGATAACCCGGTCGATACTGGCAAGGAATTCAATGGTGTAGGCGGTTGGCATGAAAAGGGTCTGCGCTCGTTATCGCGCCCGCATGGGGCGTGTGGGTTGAATTTTCGCTTGACTGGATACTGCATATCCATCATACTTACAAATGAACGCTGCTGGAGCCATCCCTGCCGTAAGGCACATGACCAGGGCTAAGGATAGTGAACAGGGGGAAGGGAAACCTTCCCCCTGTTCTTTTTGGGATGCGATTGTCACCCGCTCAATCGGGATAGTGTAACGTCAGCCCCGCCGCAAGGCGGGGCTTTTGCTGTCAGTGGGCCAATAGCTGGCCCCTGACGCTGCTTGCGTACCATTCGCGGCCCCTGGCTGGCCGGATATTGAGCCGGTTGAGGTCGTGGGCGATAGCCCGCAATGTCTTCCCCTGGCTCCGCCACTCGACCATGAGCGTCAATACCTCCGGCTCTGGCCGGTGGGCATGATGCGCGGCCAGCGCCAACGTCCGCGCCGCCTCGATGCGCGGATTGCCTAGCCTGGTCCCTCGGCGCTTGGCCTCGGCCAGTGCCGCCTTCGTTCGCTGGGAAATCATCTCGCGCTCGTGCTCGGCGACGGCGGCCAGAATGTGGATGGTCAGCCGGTTGGCCTGGGGCATATCGCAAGCGATGAAGTCCGCGCCGCTCTCCATCAGGTTGGCAATGAAAGCGACGTTGCGGGCCAGCCGGTCAAGGCGGGCAATCAGCAGGGTAGCGCGGCGCTTCCGACACTCTTCAAGAGCGGCCAAGAGCTGAGGCCGGTTCGTGTGCCGGCGTCCGCTCTCGATCTCGGTGAACTCGGCCACGAGCTGGCCGCCGTTCACCTGGCGGGCGACGGCCTGACGCTGCGCGTCAAGGCCCAGCCCGCTCGCGCCCTGGCGGTCAGTCGAAACACGGTAATAGGCAACGAAATCAGCCACGGCAGCGCCTCAATTGTCGCCGCAGTGTGGCGACAATTGCCCTTTGTACAAATTCTAAACGTTGGTTTAGATTTGTACAGACCTTTTCTGCCAGCAATAAGAGCCACCCGTCACTGTTTTCTTCTTGCAAAGTTAAGAATGGAAATTTGCGGCATTTCCGGGCTCACCTTATCGACTGCAAGGAAACTCGGAAGTGGGGAAGCTGGGCTAAGAGTAGTATTATGGCCACGCTATGAAGAAAGCCTTCCTTGCCGCTGTAGCCTTAATCTCGCTCTTGACGATTGGCAATGCTCAGACACCCCCGCCACCTGTAGTCCCTCCCCAAGCGCCACAGGCAGAGACTGGGCCGGATGTAGATTTACTTCATCATCTGCGCCGCTCCACAGTTTCGCTTGGGATACGGATTCCAAATGAACATGGTCAACCGCGATTTGCGACTGTAGGCTCCGGTGTAATCGTCGCTTGGGATGCCCAACATGGTTGTCTGTTGACGGCAAAACATGTATTCTTCGACCCCACAAAGAGCTTTTTCCCGACCGTTCTTTATCTTCGCCTTCCGCAAAGCGAACCGCGAGCAACAGATGATCTCGGCATCGAGTTGCCTCTTGTAGTAAACGGCAAGCGCCTATGGCACAGCTCAGACGACGCAGATTTAGCCGTCATAGCGCTTCCAAATTTATCAGGGTATAAAGACTTGCATGGCATTTCCCTTAACGATTTCGGCGGCGAGGATGATATTTATCAAGGGGCTACCGTGGTTGTAATGGGTTACCCCGAATTGTTAGGCCCAGATTATCAAACTACTCCGATCGCGCGAGGTGGAATCATAGCTTGGACGAACCCAAATGGGCGACTTGACCACACCTTTCTCGTGGATGCCAACGTATTCAGTGGAAACAGCGGAGGGCCTGTGTTTCATACCTCTGGTGGACTTACGCGAAATGGAGGTATTACGCTTGGTGGCCCGCCTAAGCTGATTGGAATTGTTTCCAAGGACGCTTATGAAGAAGCCCCTGTCCGTGTTGGAGAAACCCCAATCAAAGCGGTCAATCAACAAACGGGGAACGTTGTCCCGATGACCGCTCAAGTCTTAAACATTGGCGGAATTGGCATTATCGAGCCAGTCGCGAAAGCGAAAAAGTTGATCATCGATACGTTTTACATCAACCAGCCATAAAAGCCATGATGCTCCACAGCCGACATACATTTCTCAGTTGCTTTAGGGGTTCTAAGCCCAAACCCTAGATTTTTCCGGCATGAGCGCAAAGCCAGTGTTGGCATGGGGATACGGAAAACAGTTGTTTTCCGACACGCGAGAGCGCCGCCCCAAAAAGCAGTCTAAACCGAGCAAAACGCATACGGAAAACCGTGTCGGATTGCGGCAGTGACCGGAAACCGTGCCCGGACGTTTCCCAGCGGAATTTTCTGGGCTTTGGGCTTACACCCCCATATCACTGCACCACTGCTGTAGTCGCTCCCACTTGCCGGGATCGTTCAGTCTTTCGCAACCACAGTATCGTACAGCCCGTAGTGAGACAGTCCATCATGGCTTTCAATCCCCGTGTACCGCAGTGAGGCATCCTCGTAACGGCGAAACGCGAACACCGCCTGGTTCATCTGCTCGGTGTTGAACACCTTGAGGCGCACGAGCAGATGGAAGTCCTTCACCGTCAGACCAGTGACGGCCAGAAACATGTCCGGCTCCAACTTTGTGATCACGTCTTGCAGCGTGTTCTCGCGAAAATCGGTCAGGTACATGAACGCAGGGATGCGCGTCGCGAACTTGATCAGCTTTTCTTGCACGAGCTTGCGCTTGGACTTGTACTCTTTCTCCTCGTCAGTCAGTTGCGTCTTCTGTTTCGCCGTCAGTTCCTTTTCTTTGGCCTTGTTCTTGAGTTCCTTAACCTTCTCGCTCTTGTTGATGATGGTCTCGATGATGTTGTCGCCCAGCGCCCGCCAGCCCTCGATACGTTCCACTGCGGCCATTGCCTCCGGGTTATCAAGGACTCGGCGCAGCGTGTCGTTGTCCACATTCACCAGCAGTGCGCTCTCCCATTTGCGCGCCAGCAGCGTGGCCGAGGTGCCTGCCATCGCGATGTCCAGAATGCCGCCAGCATCGATCTGAGTCATGTTCGCGCCGTCGTAGGCCAGTACCGGCAGAAACGACACGAGATCCTTGACGGCGTTTTCCGGATTCGACTCGTTGGGCGAGAGTCCGATGCCGTATTCGGCGAGCTGACGAAGCGCGCGCGTGGGGGCAAAGTCGAACACGAAGCACGCGGGTTTGAGAATTTCTTCCTCGTGCGGGTCATCACCATTTGGGTTCTTGATCGACCACGGAGACTGCACGCGGAAGGCGGCTTGAAAGTAAGTTTCAGGGCTCTTCAGATTGCGCAGCATCAGGATCGAAGACCATTGCGGCACGGTCACGCCCGTGGTGAGCTTGCCGCACGAGAGCGTGATGGTCTTGGACTCGAAACCGCTCCCAATAGCCTTGCGGACCGGCGGGAGAGCATCAAGTCCGATTCCCGCCGATGCCCCGGCAGCCACAACGAACTTGTAATCATGCCAGAAGGGATTATGCTTTTCGGCAAGCAGATTCGCCATTGCATGGCAGGCGGCGACGTTAGGCAGAAACCAGAACGAGTGCTGGAGGTAGGGCAGAAGCCGCACGTCCGAATAAGGAAACGGTGGCGGCGAGCCTGTCTTGAGGCCGTCCACAATCTTCGGTGCGTACTGGCCCCGGATAATATCCAGCCACTTTTGTACGTCGCTCTTGTGCTTAAACTGAGCGCCCTTTCCCGTGCCCGTACCCGCAAAAAACTCGTTGAGGTCGAACTCGTCGAACTCCCCGGCGCTCGCGACCGTTAGCAGCTCGTCCGGCATCTGGTAGGTAAGCAGACGCATCTGCGGCAGCGCACCATAGGGGTTCCACTTGCCAGGGTTCTCGGCGGCGAAATCTTGCTTGGCGCTCTGTTCGTCGGTGTAGGTCCAGTTGAATATTTGTTCTTCGATGAACTCGCCCGTTGCCAGCGCTTTGAACGGTGTTCCAGAGAGGTAAAGGTAGGCTTTAGTCGTGATGGGTAGGAACTCGGTTTCCTTCTCCGAAAGCTCCCCAAGGTCTTCGTTCACATCTTCCAGCAAGTCAGCGTATTGCTTAATCTCTTTCTTCGCAACGGCTTCTTCCTCGCCCTCGAACAGTTCCTTGGCGGTCTCCCGCCAAGCGCCGAAGTGGTATTCGTCAAACACCACGAGGTCCCAGTTCAAAGTGTGCAACCATTCGTTCTTCGACTTGATGTTTCCCGCCGCGTCGCGACCGAGGAGGTCTTGAAAGGAACCGAAGTAGACGACCGGCTTGTCGTCGTCGATTTTGGTGGGATCGCTGTCGGAATTGCGAGAGAGATAGTGCCAGCCTTCAAAGTCAATATGGGATTCGAGATCGGTCTGCCATGCGTCTTCCACCGCAGGCTTGAAGGTCAACACAAGCACCCGCTTTGCACCAAGCGTCTTCGCTAGCTGGTAGGCGGTGAAGGTCTTGCCAAAGCGCATCTTCGCGTTCCAGAGGAATCGCGGGACAGCGTGCTGATCTTCAGACCAGATCGAGTGAAAATAATCGAATGTCTTGTCAACCGCCTCGGCCTGTTCACGGCGCATCTGAAATGTCAGGTGGTGCGTGCCTGTGAACCGTAGGCCCGTGCGTAGTTCGGTGAGCACCGTCTTCAAGTTCTGGAGGGAGCAGCGCATCCATTCCAGTTCAGTGTTCGCGAACTTCTTCCTGACGAGTGCTGCGCGTACATCGTGATCTGTGAAGATCGCCCCGTCGTCGCGCTCGGCAGATTCGTCCAGCTCGATCTTGTAGTTCTTGATGGTCGCGGTCTTGAGTTGCTCAGTGACGCGCTGCTTCACATTGCGCGTTGTCTGCCCAACCTTGAGAAGCCCCTTGTGCGCCTGGTCATTGATCGAATAGGCGTAGATGCGCGGCCTAACTACTGGCTTCGGTGTGAGAATCTCGTCGATGGTGGGCTTACTCATCGTCACCGCCGTCGAGGATCATCGGACGGACAAGCTTCTCGACGAAAGCAATCTCACTAGCGGTCAGTCCATACTTCGCGTATAGGTCCTTATCCGTCCACCGCTTCGTCCACTTTTGTGTTGGCACAAAGGCGTAGACCTTGCGCGTGGTGTCTTGGGACGGCTTGTGAAGGAGAATTAGCAGGCGCGTCAACCGACAAGAGAGATAGGACAAGACGCTTTCAGCCTGTTTTCTTGAGTCGAAAGGTCCAATACAGAGATAAGTCTCCGAAGAGATGGTGTTCGGCTCCCCGATGAATGGCGTACTGATGATCCTGTGCGGGTAAGTGTCCTTGTTGCCGGTCCCCGGTGCAGCGCGGCCCGTGTATACCTTCCAATTGTCTATGAGGTGTCTGCCAGTCGAAATGAAGACTTTTGGAGTGTAGCCCATACCACCATTTTGATAAACCAGAACGTCACCCTTGCCTTTGGCCATGTTGCCCTTAAACGTCGTCTCAAGCCCGAACGGCTTTCTTGAGCTAACCAATCGCTCGAAACGCTTGTTTTCAGGCAGCAATAGTGAGTTTACTCCCGCTGCATTTTCGACTGCCGCTACCTTCTTGAGAATAGACAATCCTTCATTGAAACGGATGAATACGTCCGCTCCCTCTTCAAGAAGCTGTCGATTGCTTGTCGAGACAGGCCAGTCCTTAAAATGAGTGCTGACCTGGCATTCCCCGGGATTGTCCCGATCCCAGAGAAAGTAGCAAACTCCGCCCTTGAGGCCCACGCCTGGGAATACATCAGCCGCGCTAAGATAGTCATCAATTGAGCGCAGCCGGTCATCGGTGAGCATCGACTCTCTGAATTCGTCCAGCCCTTTGCCGCCTGCGAACCAGCGAGCAGGAATAACCATCGAAAGATAGCGCGGTTCGAGCACTTTCGCTTGTTGCACGAACAACTGATAGATAGGCGCGGCGCTGGTGCCGAAGCCGCCGTCGTCCAACTGATACGGCGGATTGCCGATGATAACGTCGAACTGCATATCGTCTCCAAACAACTCGGTTAACCGGGTCTTTATGATGTCGGTGTGGATGAACGCGTAAGCATGGGTTTCGAGTTCATCGCCACGGTCAAGCGATTTCTGACTGGCCCCGCAAAACTTGCATTTGCCATCAATCCAAATGTGCTCCATCCGTTCGAACCAGATGTTGCCCGTGTCGCTGGGGAATGCTTTGGCGATAGAGTGTGGGCCATTGGCGTGCTTCGAACAATACACGCTGCGCCTCGCCAACAGGCTGGTCAGGTACGTGATGCCAATGCCAAATACCTGCTTGGTCAGAATATGATCGACGCGTTTCTGGAGATCGGGAATCTCTGTCGCAAGCCCATTGATGAGTCGGCTGGCGATCTGGCGCAGAAATACGCCTGACTTTGTGAACGGGTCGAGGAACCTAACCGTACTATCCGCCCAGAGGTCTGCTCCGCCGTTGTTTGCCGCCCAGGTCTCGGCAAGCGTGTCGAGCATCTGGTTGGCGAACTCGGGCGGCGTGAACACCTCGTCGTTGGAAAGATTGGCTATGCAGGTCAAAACGTCCGGGTTGCGCCCGCGAAGCGTAAAGCTCGCCTGATCGTTCATACGGTCTCCCTTATGCCATCGTCCAAAAGCAAGCCAGCAAGCTCACGCGCAGTCATCGGGGGATACGCCTTCAGTGGTGTAAAGACCTCATGCTTACCGAGATGGGCAAAGAGTGCGCCTTCCTGACTGTAAGAAGACATTTGCGTAAGAGCATCAAAACGGAAGTCTCGCCGCTGGAACTTGCCCTTGCCGAGGTAGCCCCACTCGGCAAAGGTGATGGGCTGGCCGTCGTGCATGAGCATCGTCAGCGCGTCGCCATGCACGAGGTTCTCCGACAAGACATAGAAAGCGGCCCGATAGAGTTCATCCGTCTCATCCAAACTGAGGTAGTCGGTAAAGACCTCAAGCATATTTGCACGGCACTCCGCGATATTATCTGCCAAGATTTCAATCCCGTAGGTGCACATCACCGCCAACAGTGCATAGTGCCGCCTCTCAAAATCGGCTTTCCCAAATTTCGCCTCTACGGCGGCCAGTTTGCGCTGCAAGACAGGGACGAGGAAGTTCCCACTTCCAAAAGCAGGCTCCAGAAAACGAGAGTCAATGCGCTCCGTCTCGCCCTTCACGAGGTCAAGCATCGCTTCAACCAACCACTGAGGCGTGAACACCTCTCCGTGGTCTGCTACGCGCTTTTTGGACTTGATCAGATTCATGTGCAAGCTCGCCGTTCTGTGCTCGTTGCGGATGTGTTTGTCCACGACGAATCGTGGATTCTCCATGCTAGTTATTATTGCCCATCCCCGCGAAAGTAAACTGGGGGCCGTTGCGTGTTGTGGTTCCAAGCCCCATTTTTGGACTAGAGACCCAAGCCAAAATCTTCCCCTTGTTCCTGCTTCGGCGCAATCTCCCGCTGCGGCGTGATTGCCTGCTCCTGCTTCTGTTCTGGCTTCATCTCCGGCGCGTGGGCGCTGCTGCGCTCAACGGTGAGCCGGTTATTGGGCGCATCGACGCGGGTCACGCGGGCATACTCGCCTTTGCCGATGCCGGTTTCTTTGGAGCCTCGCGAGTAGCGCAGCACGTCGCCGGGGTTGTACCGTGCCGCCCATATACGGTCTGCTCCGGTGAGGTCCTGGCGCGGTACAAGCACCTGGGCGCGGTGTTCCTCCCTGCCGACAACGCCCTTCGCCTGTAACTCGGCATGGATGGCCTGGTTGATCTCCGCGCGGGATCGGTTGTCGGGCGAGACTACCAGCGTGTTATCGGGCGACTTGGCATACTCCTTGGCAATAGCCGCGATGCGGTCTTCATGACCTGGCACCTCATGGATGCGGCCCTGCCGCTCCAGTCCGGCGATAGCCTCTCCCAAGGCCCCACTCTCCGGCAAGTCTGCCCTGCCACTCGCTATGCCCCTGCTGGTCGCGGCTCCAGTAATTTTGCTCACTCGAAGCAAACTCCCGCGCGTGGTACGTCCGCGCCTGGCCTGCCGAGAGTGGTTGCGAGATGGAAAGCATGGTGTGCGCCTCGGTCCTGATTACGGCTGCTGCGTCACTGGCGCTGCCTCAACGCTTTTCGGCTTCTGATTTCGTGCCGGATGGTGGGCAGCAGGCGGCGTGTTTTGAGTCGCATCCTGCGGTGTGACTGGAGCATTTTTGAGAAGCAGAATGTAGTCTGCCGCTTCTTTGATCGGGCGACTGGCAAAGTACCACGTCCCGGCACCGCCGATCACGATGCCGGCAAGTACGGCGATGCCGAGTTGTTGCCAGCGAAAGATGTTGGTAAAACTCCTCCAATGGTTTGAGGCTGTTTCCGCGTGCTCGGCAGAACTCTTCAGCTTCCGCAACGCCTCTTCGATAGTCGCCATCGGGCCAACGATGGCGCTCCCGATCTTCGCGCCCACTTCGCTGACGGCCGCATTGCGAACAGCCTTCACGGCTCCGTTCTCGATACGCGCCAGCGCCTGGTCGGCGGACTGCCTGACCAACTGGGGAACCTCCTGCGCCGTCTGGCTCACTTGCTGGGCGATCTGGCCGGAGAGGGCGCGGCTGGCCGAAATCTCTGCCAGAATCTGCTCGAACGGGCCGTCCGGACGCTGCCGCGCCTCCCGCAGGACGGTATCGCGGAACCATTCGGCCAGCGACTTGCCGGACCGTTTGGCCGCCGATTCGACCTCCTCCAACTCCTCAACAGAGAGCCGGGTTCCGGCTGATTTGTCGCGTGAATTGGTACGAGCTCCCGCCTCTGGAAGCGGCTGCGAGTCGAGATTCTGGCCGGTGCGAGTGCTGCTCATGGGGAACCCGCCTTTCCGTTATCCTAGACTCTGAGCGTCCGGGCGTCAGGGATGGTCCGCCGGGCACTTAGAGTTATGTCATTATAATTAAAGACGTTAACGTTAATCGAGAAAATCTGCTTTCCAGTGAAAGCACCCGTTTACAGGCGTAAACGTAAATCGAGTAAGTATATGATTATATGAATGTTAACATTTGCATACGTTCCCGGCGCTTCACAGTTCCCGTTTGGGGGTGATGTGTCAGTCATTCTTCCGATGCGTAGCAGCGCGGGTACTCTCCTGGGGGGCGCAAAACTGGGCAGGGAGTCGGCCCCTTAAGCCGGTTCACTGTTCCATTGCGCCGGGAAGCCTTACCGGGACTTTCCGTCCGATTGTTCCCAATGCCGCTGAGAGCGCCGGTCTACAGCACACGGAATTTTCGGCGGTTCGGGCTTACACCGTGCGCGGCGACTTTGAGCGTAGAGGGGTCAAGGCTGGCCCGCAGGCCACCGCGCAAGCGGCGCGCAGCGGCCTTTACGCCTCGTAGCGAAACCACCATTGGAACTGGTTTGAATTCGAGCGGACGCGATGACATTCAAACCATGGACAGGCACGTTTTTCGGGTTGTTGTTCTGCGGCGCAATGGAACGGAAAACCGGGTTAAGATGTGTCGCACGGTGGCGGGGAAAAATAATATTTTCGGTTCGGCATTTGGTGGACGGTGCGACACATCCAGCCAAATTAACGCGCCATTTTGGTGGACACGTGTGAAGCTGCGGCAGTGTACGTATGGAGCTGCGCGGGAATTCCGCTCTTCGCTGTGCGGGAATAATCCGCACGTGCGGTACGTGCGGGCACACGTGCATCCGATACGTGCAGAGAAGATGCAACTGCGCGCGGGGAATTGTCGCGCAAACGTGCGCGGCACACGTACATCGATTGACGCGCGAAAAAATGCACGTGCAGGAGACGTGCGCGGCGCGGAACAAACGCAACCGGAAACAAAATGGAACGCCGGATTCAAAACCCGTGTGCCGGTGGCAGAATGACCGTAGGCGCATTTTGGATAGACGGGGGCAGGCGGCATTGCTCCGGGTTCGTCCTGGGGCCTTTCTGTTCGATCTCGCACGGCTCTACACTCCGGCATAAAGGCTGGACCAACCCCACCATCCCCAGCAAGGTTTTTGTTTTTGTACTTGCGCGGGGTGGGTGCGGGAGGGGCGCTAGCGCCCTCCCGCTGAATGCGAGCGAAAGCTCGCTGACCGCCTCGTAGAGGCGCTCCTTTTTGTTGCTGGGTGGTTTGGAGGGGCGCAGCGCCCTCCAATGTATGCGCAGCAGGTCCGCCCAAAGGGCGCTCCTTTTTCGTTTTCCACCGATTCACAGCTTTGGAGCTGAGCAACTACCGGAAGAACTAGAGGTTTTATATAGAGGATTCCGTACCCAAATGGCCGTGGCTTGCGTACCCAAATGGCCGTGGCTTGCGTACCCAAATGGCCGTGGAAAACTTTTTGAGCTAAGCGGTTATCCACCAATATGATGGTGGGGCCATATCACCAAAGTAGTCGCTGTTCTTGGTAGGACCGATGCCCCTATTGAAGCAGTTTTCTGACTGGGGGGGCGCTGTTAAAGAGCTTCAGCCCTTTGGCGGCTTCCTCGCGCCAGAGCGTCTTTCCGTGCTGTACCTGGCGGCGGGCGGGTTTGGCTTCATCGTCTTCGACGCGGGCAGCCGGGTAAACCGTCATCACTTCTTTCAGTGCCACCCGAAACTTCTGCCTGAATTTTCTTATGTGCTCTGGGTTATAGCCCAGCCCAAACTGCGCGTGGAGGGAAATCCACGAAACGCGCTGTGGTTTCTCCACTGGAATCCTGTGAAGCCGTTGCGCCAGCCAACTGTAGATGTCGAGAGCTAGGGAACTGTGGGACAGCGCCGCAATATGCGCCTCATCCACCGGCACAGCCTGGCTCATCAGGCTCTGGAAGTAGTCGAGCGAAAGCGAAACCGTGGAGGGCCAGAGAACACGTTGACGCCCGTCCTTGGGAAACCAGAGGTCAAAGGCCGACACAATGTTTGAGTTGACCGTTATCGCTTGACCATCGCGCACGACCCCCAGGCGGATCGAGGCTGCGGCCAGACGCGCAAGCTGATCCTTTACGGCTTTGATGTTGCGCCCTTTGGGGTCCAGATTCAGAACCTTTCCGACAAACCGCGTCAGAGAGTCCTCAATCTCGATCACCGGAGATTGGGCTAGAAGCGCCCTCTGGTTGATGTGCATGAGAATCATGCGGGACTTCGGCCCAAAGGGTAGCCCCAGCTCAACGAAACGCCCCTCCCTGGGGTGCATTGCTTCACCGGCTAACACCTTCAGATGCGCTCGCCCGTTGCTCCGTTCCCACACTCGTACATCGTCGCCGGGGTCACGGTAAGGAAGGCAGGTCTGGCAAAAAACGCTGTGCTGGTACAGGATCGATTGGTCTTCCTGCTCCTGAGCGCACCGTGCGGCCGTCTCAATTAAACGGCTCTGGATGGGCGTTGGCCCAACCAGGCGTCGTCGCATCCGGGGCGTGACTATACCGTCAATCGGCAGCAGTTCGCCTGCACTGCGGCTATTGCTCTTCATTCCATGCTCTCCAACCGAACAGCCGCACTGGAAACGATAAAGGCGCTGCGGCTGATGCCGAGCCGCCTGGCTGCGCGGTCGATCCGGTCGATCATGCCGGGGGCTACCCTAATCATGATCGGCTTCTTGTTTGGCTCCGGCTCCGCTGCCACTGCTGCCTGTCCAGCCCCGGAAATGAAGGCTTGGACCTGGTTTTCGCTTGTCGCTGATAGATTGCGCTTGGGATTCCTTGCGATAGTCATGTTATTTCGCTCCGATAGCGGTTACATGTACAAACAGCATCTCTGTTAGGCGGTTCAATTCTTCAATGGCCTTGGGGTCGTCATACTCCAAAACCGAGAGACCTGACGCGGCGGCGTTCGGAAACGCCTTACGACGCACGATGAACCCTGGCGCAAGCTCCACGCCTTCTACCTCGCGCAACGCCTCCGCTGCCGCCTCGTTGTCCTTGCCCTGTGCGTCGGCGGCATTGAGAACTGAAATAGCCTTTAACCCCTCATTGAGTTCCCGCGCCTCCTTAACCAGCTCTGCGGTCTGATCCACGCCCCACAGGTCGAAGCTGCGCGGCTGAACAGGAATGAGAACGACGTCGGCAACGGTCAGAGCTGCGCGCAAGCTGCCTGTATCACGTCCGCCCACATCGATAACAATGTCTGAATACTTTGAGGCGAGCTGGCGCACCTGGGTCCGGATCGCCCCGCCGTGCAGTGACACAACCGTATAGCCTGGATTGCCCTTCATCTGAGCTGTCCGCAGCTCAGTGAAAGCGACAGCCGTCCCCTGTTCGTCGCCATCGATGAGCAGCACATCGCGGCCAGATCGGGCCAGCGCAATCGCAAGATTGACCGCGATAGTGGTCTTGCCCACGCCGCCCTTGACGTTGCCTACTGCTAAAATCATCTCTGCGTACCGCCTTCTCTTTAACCGCTAAATGCAATCATACCGATATACAAACGAATTCGCAAGTAAATTAAAACTAAGGGGCACTGGCTTGATTCCCGATACTGCTGGCACACCAAAGTAGTCGCGGCCACACGGATAGGCAGCCTGTTCCTAGACGCTACTGATCGCAGCAATTTTAGAGGGTGATGCCTTTTTTGCTCACGTTCAAGAGCAATTCTTCAGCCCGCTGATAACGGGATTGCGTCTTGAGCCATGCGGCGGCGTCTTTGGACACCCACTCTACACACTCCAGAATGCTGGAAAGCGCAATATATGGCTGATCTTTGAAGCCTGTATATACCTCATTAT
>Ga0224535_1000349_pt1 | contig 13438 bp, 10 predicted proteins | sample 714E13034metaG_FD_179898 | JGI IMG/M metagenome (GOLD analysis project Ga0224535, IMG submission 179898) | Peat soil microbial communities from Stordalen Mire, Sweden - 717 E1 30-34 | ecosystem: Environmental > Terrestrial > Soil > Wetlands > Peat | place: Sweden: Norrbotten County, Stordalen... | reverse complement strand
CACCGAAGAGATCCTTGCCGACTATCCAGACCTCGAACGAGACGACCTCCTGGCCGCACTCGAGTTCGCGGCCATCGCGTTGGGCACGCGACGGGTAACGCCTCTCGACGCCGCGTGAGATTTCTCGTCGATACCCAGCTCCCCAAACACCTCTGTCGGCTGCTGACCGAGATGGGACACGATGCCGTCCATGTATCGGACCTGCCCAACGGAAACCGCAGCACGGACGCGGAAGTGATCGCGGCGGCCGATGAGGAGGGCCGTGTCGTGGTCAGCAAGGACTCCGACTTCCGTCTCAGTCACCTGCTTCGCGGGCAGCCGAGTCGGCTCTTGGTAATCGTGACTGGCAACGTCAGCAATACCGACTTACTTGGGTTGTTCAACACGAACGCAGATCGGATTCTCTCCGCGCTCGACGAGAGCAGCTTCGTAGAGTTAGGGGCGGCGAGCCTGGTAGTTCACGGAGAACCCGCCGATCCCTGATTAGCCCTAGTCGCTTCGCGCAAGAAGCTGACGTTTCGAGGTTTGCGCTCACCTATCCCCCGGAGATTTGGGGGTCGAACACGCGGATGGTCCGGGTCAGGTCCGGCGAAGAAGTGCGTGCCACGGCTCGCCGATCGGAACGTCAGCCGTCCAGAGCCGAAGGAAGACAAGCCGTGGTAGTCGGGTCCGGCACTGCAGAGGCGGCGCGAAAGAGCGAACATTCGAGCCAACAAACCCGTCCCAGGACGTCGCACGCCGTCGCACGCTGTTGCGCAAGAACCGCGGGACGGCCACCTGGACGGGACGAAATGCGACGGCGCGGGACAATCTGACACGAGCAGCGACACTGTGAAGCTACCTACGGATCAGAAGGTTGGGGATTCGAGTTCCTCCGAGCGCGCTGAATAAGTCCAGTCAGGCCTTCGAAGCTCCAGTTCAACTTCGAGGCTGGCGCGGCGTCCTCCGCCACGCCAGCCTCTGCAAGCCTCCAGGCTTGGCGCGCTGCTCCGGGCCCCGTACGTCGTCGAGTAGCGCCGGCTCTTGGAGCTGTGCCTCATCCTCGTTCGGAAGCTCGCCGTGGCGCCGGTGGCCCCGTTCCACGATGATCGTCCCAGCCGTTTCAACGATCCGACCGAACTCACCTCCCCTCTCGAGCGAGTGACCGAACTCCTCAAGGCGACGCGATCCCGTCGTCACAGGACTGACTCCGGGATTGCTCGACCGGGCCTTGACCAGACCTCGTCCAAGGAGTCTTGAACCGTCCAGACCTCGCCGCGTGAAGCCCGTGAGTCTCGTCACAAGAGATTACAAATAAGTTACGTTCGGGAGAGCTTAAGATGGCCGGGGCAGCGCAGTGAGACAGATCCGGGGACAGCAAGTGGGATCCCAGCCCTTTCAGACTCACCCATAACTGGCGCAGAAATCGCACAATGCACATGAACCTGGCCAGAAGGGCCGCCCTGGTACTCGCTGCGGCGGGTATCGCGCTCGGTACCGCTGCCTATGCCAGCACCGCTTCAGCGGCGACTTCGCCGCGCTTGAGCTCGACGTCGCAGAGCGTAAGAACCTTGAAGGTGGCGCTGGTTGCACCGAGCGCGACCAACGACCTTTCCTGGACCCAGACGATGTACAGCGCGCTCGAGAGCCTGAAGACGTCTCAACATCTCAAGCTCGCCGTGTCGGCTAACGAGTACGTGACTTCCGACGCGGCAAACATTATCCGCGAGTACGCGTCCCAGGGCTACAACCTTGTCATTGGCCACGGTGGGCAGTACGGCTCGATCATCCAGCAACTCGCTCCCCAGTTCCCGAAGGTGTCGTTCGCCTGGGGCGCCGTGTCGTCAACCTTCGACTTGCCGAACGTCTTCGCCTACGAGGCTGAGGCCAATGAGGGCGGCTATGTCCAGGGATATATGGCGGGAATGCTAAGCAAGTCTCACGTCCTTGGGGTCATAGGCCCGATCGCGACCGGTGACGACATGCTTTACGTCGACGGTTTCGTCGCCGGAGTAAGGGCCGAGAACAAGTCCAACGTAATACACCCCGTCTACACCGGTTCCTACAGTGACGACAGCCTCATGGCTACGGCGGCAAAGACCTTCGTGTCGGACGGAGCCGATGTTCTTTCCGCCACGACGCAGTCCTCGGTGGGTGCACTGGGCATCGCCAGATCGGACAAGCTACCTTTCTTTGCTAGCGACTGGTCGGAAGCTTCGCTCGCTCCGCATAGTGTCGTTTCGTCTCAGGTCTACGACTGGCAGTCCGTACTGATCCAGATGTTCGGAGCAATCCGCTCGGGCAAGCTCGGCGGCGCGACCTACGTGATTGACATCGGCAACGGTGGCGAAACAATAGATTTCAACTCGGGTTACCGCCTTCCCGCCCGGATCAAGGCCGAGGGCGAGAAGTTGATTAAGGAAATCACCGACGGGACCCTCACGCCTCCGCAGTAATCGACCCTGATCCTCTGCTGAGTCGACCGCCATCGACTGTGATGGCGGTCGACGGCAGGCGAGATAGTCGTGGAGATTCGGCAAATGTTTCGGATTGGCCTGACCGGGCGACGAGCCAGCGAAATGGCCGAGACGCCGCAGATGCCACTGTGTCCCTGAGGAAGTGGGCGACGACCCCCGGCGTGTCCGGCCGGCACCGGCGCGCAGACGTCCTAGGTGCGACGGCGCGCAGTTGGCACAGATGGTTCTCGGCCCGTGCCGCGAGAATCGGTGGCGCGTTCGCCGCGCTTTGCATCGAGTTCGAGGGTAAATAGATCCCCTTTCGCGGAACCGACCCATTGCGCGACGTGCCGATCAGAACCTCCTTTCAAGCAGCACGATGTTCGCCGTCCGACGCTTCGGCGTCAGCGACACGCTCTCCAGGACGCTCACGACAGACCAACTGCATCCAGTCGACGGTTCCCATCTCCCGTCCCACCTCCGGCCGGTTAGCTGGAGGCACGGCTCCAACAAGCAGGCGGGTGCCAAGCTCAAGGCCCTATGGTCCGTTACGCGCTGGCAGTAACGAGCGAGAATATTCTCGGTTTGAGCCGCGTATAAGGCGCGCCTGGAGCACGGTGACCGCGTTGGGTTGGGAGCCGGAGGGGTGGGGAGCCGTGGACGAAAGAGGTCTCACTCACTCAGCTTCTCGAGGGCCGCCGTCTGCGTCCCCATGGCCCATAGGCAGGCACCTTGGTGCGCACACCAAGTAGCCTCGTCCGGTGCTCCGCAGAGCCACGTCCGAAGACCTCGATGCGCTGATACCACTGGTCGAGGCCTTCTACGCGGTCGATCATCACTGCTACGACGAGAATCGTGTCGTCAGCGCCCTTCAGCCCTTGCTAGCCGGGGACACATTCGGCCAGATCTGGGTAGTTGAGCTCAAGTCCGCGCTCGTCGGCTACGCGATTGTCACATGGGGCTATTCACTCGAATCTGGCGGCCGGGAGTGCCTCGTCGACGAGATCTTCATCGCCGAACAGTCGCAAGGTCTCGGTGGCATCCTGCTTGAGACGGCACTCGAAGGTGCGCGGGTTTCGGGGGCATCGGCTGTCTTCCTTGAAACCGAAACGCACAACGCCCGCGTGCGCGCCTTCTACTCCAGACACGGATTCGCGGTTGAGGAGTCTGTCTGGATGCGCCGCAGCCTGTAGCACCGGGGAAGCGCCGCTGCCGACAGAGGCCCCAGGAGAACTGGTCGACCTGTCGTCCGACCTCGCACTGGTTCACCCACATGCACACACGCTTGACCGGCCGCCTAAGAGAACTGCGTCAACCAGCGCTCGTTGGCCGCGAAGATGTCATCGGTTAGCTGCCATATTTCGCGCAGAGAACATGGACGGCCGATCTCGGTGACACCGAATACTGGCTTTGCCAGCTTGGCTTCCTTGCAGCGAACCGCCCACAAAATGTGCACGTCTACCTGGCCTGTCGATGTTGAGACTGACCTTTCGCTGGTACACCTCCGATGCTCAGTAGTTCGCTTCTTCGTCAATGACCATGCAGCTGACGGGAGCCACCGCCGTGAGGTTTAGCGGAACACGCCCTGGAAGTGACCAGACCCGATCCACCGTCGCGCGAGGATGAAGACGACGACAACGGGGGCGATCGTCGCCAAGAGCAAGAACGCGATCGCGCTCGGTGGCCAGCTCGTGTGCAGCTGGACCACACCGAGGTACTCCCCGGACGTCTCGCCGCTGAACAGCTGAAGGGCGATGCCAAGCGGCAAAGGGTAGCGGTCGGTTGTATTGGTCGACCAGTACATGACCCACGGCAGGAAGAAGTTTGTCCAGCTCGCGACAATGTTGAGAAACACGATCAGCGCTGCGACTGGCTTTGAAAGAGGAACGGCAATGTGTCGAAACACCTGCCATTCGTTGCAACCGTCCGAGCGGGCCGTCTGAAACAGGACACTGAAGCGCTCGGTGTGGAAGTACAGGTAGGACAGGTAGACGCCGAACGGGAACAGGCCGTAAGGCACGATGACCGCGAGCGGGCTCGTCAGCTGATGCACCTCGTTTGCCTCGAGGAAGAGCGGCAACACGAGCGCGCTGGTCGGGATCAGCATTACGAGCATCGTGAGGATCAAGAGCGCACGTCGACCAGGAAACTCGTGCGTCGCAATGGCGTAACCGGCGGGAATGCATGCTGTGATGGCGATCGCAGCCCCCGCCGCAGAGTAGAGCACCGAGTTGAACAGCCAAATTCCTAGGTTGCCGGCGATCAGTCCTAGGTGGACGCCGATCGCCTCGAAGACGAGCCAGATGATTGGCACAACAAAGAACGCCGCAAAGAGTGTGAGTAGGACGTACATAACAACCTGGCCCGTCGAAGCCGGTCGCGCGGCCGAATTCGCATGAGAGCGCATCAGTGGCCAACGTCGAACAAGCCGGTGCGCAACAGGACGACGGCCGCGCAGATCACGGCGACCACGAGCAAGTCGACAGAGATCGCAGCCGCGTAGTTGAAGTAGTCGTAATGGAACGCAAGAAAGATAGCGAGCTGGTTAGGCGACCAGGCCTGATTCGCGATCCCGCCCGTAGCCTCACTAATCAGCTGCGGTTCGGCGAACAGCTGCGACCCGGCGGCGAACGCGCCGATCACCATGTAGGCGATCCATTTCTTGATCAAAGGCAGCTTGATGTTGACCGCGGTGCGCCATGCTCCTGCGCCGTCGAGCCTCGCGCTCTCGAGTACCTCTTCGGGAATTGTCGCGAGAGCTCCGTGCATGACGACGATCCAGCTCCCGGCACCGCTCCAGAACGCGATCAGTGCGAAGATCACCGGGAGGTGGGCTGGCGCGAGCGAGTCGCCGAGCGTGTGGTAGCCGAGCCAGCTCAACACGAAGCCCCACGGACTCTTGCCCGGTTGCAGCATGAACAGCCAGAGCATCACGCTTGCCGAGCCGGCAAGCGCTGCCGGAAGGTAAAGCACGAAGCGAAAAGCAGCGCCAACGCGCTCATTCAATGAATGCAGCATCAGCGACAGGCTGACGACGAAGACGACGAGCGCGGTGAGCCAGATCCCCAAGAATTTGATGATGTTCTCGAATGCCGGCACGAACTCGGAGTTGTGGGTGGAGTCGATGAAGTTGCCAAGCCAAGTGAAGTGGCCCGTCAGCGACGTCAGCGCCAGATGGACCACGTAGCCCGCCGGATAAATTCCGATGGCCACGAGCAGCACGACATACGGAGCGATGAACAGGTAGCCCGACTTGCGCGGTCGCGTAGGTGACTTACGTTTCATGCCAGAGCCTGCAGGTCGACCTGCCCTGGTCACCCATTTGGTCATCAGACGTCATATCAATACTCTTTCAGCCGGTCGTAGGCGACGCTAAGTGGTTCGACGACGGCGACTTGGGCACTCTCGCTCGGTGTCGCAGTAGCACGAATGACGCTCCGTGCAAACTCTCGGCCAACTTGGCGAGGAACTCGAGTCCCAACCTTCTGAACTGAACGGCAGAACCGCTGGCCGTCAGTGCGCGACCTTCCTGGCCGTCACCGCGCAGCTCTCGTGGCCGCCAGTGCGCGTTCCTCAATTACCGTTGACAAACAGAGCGATATCGAGCTGAGCCCCGCCTCGGAGGAACAGAGGGATTCGCTCCAGCGGAGCACTTGCGGTCACCACCGCGCCGCCGGGCTCGCGCGCTCCTGTCCAGGCATCTGTCCATTCCGTCCCAGCAGGCAGGTACAACGACCGCCCGCTCGCATGCTGCTCGAGCACCGGAGCTACCAGCAGGTCTGGGCCGAACATGAACTCGTCGTCCACATCCCAGCACCTCTTGTCCTGTGGGAACTCGAGGAGCAATGGCCGCATGACGGGTATGCCAGTCCGGCTTGCCTCCCTTGCCTGAGCATGCAAGTAAGGCCTTAGCCGCTCGCGGAGGAAGATATAGCTCGTGAGGATCGAGCAAGCTTCCTCACCGAACGACCAGATCTCGTTCGGACCACCTGTCATGTCCGTGCCCATCGCAGCGTTGGGAAGGCGATCCCCATGAAGGCGGAACAGCGGGCAGAAAGCCCCGTACTCGAACCAGCGGACCAGAAGCTCCCTGTATTCCGGGTCGTCTGGATCGCCCTTGAAGAATCCACCGATGTCCGCCGTCCACCACGGAATGCCACTCATGGCCATATTGAGTCCCGCGCGTACCTGCACTCGGAGTGACTCGAAGGTCGACGGAGTGTCGCCCGACCAGATCGCCGCGCCATAACGTTGGCTGCCTGCCCACCCGGACCGGCATAGCAGGAGTACCTCTTCCTCGCCGCAGCGAAGCATGCCTTCGTAGAAGCCGCGCGCGTGCTCTCGTGGATAAAGGTTTGCAACCTCAAGCCCAGGCCCCGCTGCGAACCTCAGGCCTGCGGGGTAGCCAGGTTTCATCTCAGGTTCGCAGGCATCTAGCCAGAAGACTCGGATACCCGCGTTGTGATAGTTCTTCTGCACCTGCTCCCAGATGTAATCGCGGGCGGCGGGATTGGTGGAGTCGTAGAAGGAAATTCCGATCCAGGCGTTCATGCCTCGTTCCGGCCAGGTCGAGTGCACTGGTGGACTCTGCTCGCTTGCGATCAAGAAGCCACTTTCCAACATCGGCTGATAGTTGACCGAAAGCGGGCTGGCACATGGCCAGACTGACACCATTAGCTCGGTGCCCATAGACTTGAGTTCGCTCACCATTGCAACCGGGTCGGGCCACTCGCTGGGATCGAAACTCCAGTCACCCAGATGCTCCCAATGGAAGAAGTCACTCACGATCACTGCCAAAGGGACTCCTCTGCGGTGGTACTCCCGGGCGACGCCTAGGAGCTCCTCCTGGGTCCGGTAGCGGAGCTTGCTCTGCCAGAAGCCGCTTGCCCAAGAAGGTAGGTCGGGAGCGTGCCCGGTGGCATCCGCGTAGTGCGAGAGGAGATCCGCCGGCTTGTCGCCGGCGGTCACCCAGTAGTCTATTTGGCGCGCGCTATCGGACACCCAACGAGTCCCATTGTTGGCGAGCTCAACCCGCCCCACAGCGGGGGAATTCCAAAGGAACCCGTAGCCCCTGTTCGAGACCATGAAGGGAATCGAAACCTCTGCATTTCGCTGGACGAGGTCCATAACGAGTCCCTTTTGATTGAACTCACCGTGGAGATGTTGACCAAGACCGTAAAGCTTTTCTCCGTCGTACGCTTTGAAGCGTTGCTCTATGCGGTAGTGCCCATTGCCGTTCGCGAGATGCAGCCTGGGACCTGGCCACCAAAAGTGCGCCTTCTGCTCGGACAGTAGTTCCCGGCCGTCGTCGGAACGCCAGAAGCTGACCAACCCGTCGGAGGAGATCTGAGCCCTCAGCTTTCCGTTGACGAGGGTATTCCGATCACCGGTCGCGTCGGCTGATGGAGCCGGGCAAGTCGCGGCAAGCGCGCCTGGGAGCTCCTCCGCGATCTGGGCTTGACTGGCACGCACTCTTATCGAGTCCTCTCCCCAAGCCTCCAAGCGCAAGCGCTCGTGGCCCGCGGCGTACTCAAGTGTCACTCGGGTGCCATCGACCATTCTGCTACCTCTCTAGGTATCGCCGTTGAAATGGAGCTTTGGGTGCTCCCGCTCCGAGCCCGCCGAGCACTGCCTCGCCATTACGTCCTAGTTCAACCGGCGCTTCTTTCTCGCCAGGCCTTTTCGAGGCTACTAATCCTTCTCTGCCTTTCCCTCCGATTGCGAATGGCCCCTTTATCCATGGACCGAAGGTGGTCTCGAACACTCTCACTGACATTCGGCGCCGCCTAAGAGAACTGGGTCAACCAGTGCTCGTTCGCCGTGAACATGTCGTCGGTCAACTTCCATATCTCGTCCAGGGAACAGACGGCAGCGGTGAGCGGATCGAGGGCCATGGCCTGGTAGATGGCCTCCCGGTCCCGCTCGAGGTGGCCCTTGACGACAAGCTCCTGCACGGCGATATTGCTCCGGTTCAACGAGGCGAGCTGTGGGGGGAGGGCCCCCACGACACAAGGGTGGACGCCGGCGTTGTCCACGAGACAGGGGACCTCGACGCACGCCCCGGTGGGCAGGTTGGTGACGAGGTCCGCGTTGGGCACGTTGGCGTTGATGCGAAGGGGCGTACCGGTTTCCGCGGAGTGGATGATTCGGCCGCCGTACTCGTCCGAACGCCGCATCTCGACCGGCTCGGTGCCGGCGATCTGGCGGGCAACCTCCTGTTCGTAGGCCGGCTCGCCGCGTCGCATGCCGGCGACGCAGCCGCCCGTCTGGCCATAGCCGAGCCACGCCGAGTAGTCGGACCCGGCCGACTCGAAGGTCTCGACGAGGGAGGCGAGAAGGTCGGGCCGCTTGCGGAAGTAGGGCAGGTACTCGGAGGCATGCCCGCTCGACTCGGTCACGAAGTAGCCGAAGCGGCGCATAAGCTCGAATCTCACCGGCTCCAAGGCGAGCGTCTCGGGGTTGTCGAGGTGTGAGCGCAGGCGGGGGTAGAGGTCCTGGCCATCGTGCTCGAGGGTGAGGAACCAGGCCTGGTGGTTGATCCCCGCCACCCAGTAGCTGAGCTCCTCGTAGGGGACCTCGCAGTACCCGGCGAGTAGCCGCGCCGTGCCCTGGACGGAGTGGCAAAGGCCCACTACCCGCAGTCTCGAAAGCGCCGTGCGCCAGGTCAAGATGGCCATCGGGTTCGAGTACTGCAAGATAAGCGCCCTCGGGCACAGCTCGGCGATGTCCTCTATGAGCCCGTCGAAGACCGCCAGATGCCTAAGGCCGCGGAAGATCCCGCCGGGACCGATGGTGTCGCCAACGCACTGGCCCACCCCGTGGCGCTCCGGGATAGCTATGTCGGCCTCCCACTGGGCGTTGCCGCCCACCTGGATCGTGACGACCACGTAGTCGGCATCTTTGAGGGCCTGGCGGCGATCGGTCATGGCGATGACCCGCACAGAGGACCCGGCCGTCTCGGCCATGCGGCTCACGAGCTTCTCGGCACGCGAGAGTCGGTCGGCGTCGATGTCCATGAGCACGATCTCGGCGTCTCGAAGCTCCGGGAAGGTGAGGATGTCCCGCGTGAGATTCCTCGTGAACACGACACTGCCGGCTCCGATGAAGACGACTCGCACGAAACAACCTCCTATTGGTAGGCATGCCGGAGCCGAAACTGCGTTGCGTTACCCTTCGTACTACCAACAAGCATGCCGGTGACCAACGCACGTGGGCAAAGAGGAAAACGATGAAGACCGGCGCGATCGGCACGAAGGTGGCCGTCGCCAGCTCCGGCCGGAGCACCGGGTTCACGCCGCCACCGAGCGACGGGTTGAACGCGGCTGTACTTCCCAGGAGGTACTGCAGGCTGACCGGGAGCGGGTACTGGCGATCGCTTTAGAACATCACGTAGCGCAGGAAGAAATTGGTCCGGTCGAGCCAACTGTCGCCTCCGCCACCTATTCCTTTGTCGATCCAGCGAGCATGCCGGCCACAAGGGTCCGCTGCGCGAACAGGAACACGAGCAGTACGGGTGCGATTGCGATGATCGTCGCCATCGCCATCTCGGGCCGATAGATGACCGCTTGTCCGCCAGTCGCCGCGACCGGGTTTATCGACGGCGAGCTGCCCAGCAGGATCGGTAGGCCCACCTGCAGCGGGTACTGCGAGTTGTCATAGGTCATCACAAACGGAAGGTAGTAGTTGTTCCAGTTCGCGACGAACGAAAAGAAGGCGACAAGCGCCACGATCGGCGTCGCGAGCGGCAAGGCAATACGCCGGAACACGCCCCATTCGCCGGCGCCGTCAATCCGCGCCGCCCCGATCAGATCCTTCGGAATAGTCGTTGAGAAGTAGATGTAAGCGAGATAGACACCAAACGGGAAGAACCCGAACGGCAAGATGAGCGACCAGACCGTGCCGACCAAGTGCACGGTATTGGCCTCGAGAAACAGCGGCAGGACGAGCGCGGTCGCCGGCACGATCATCACGACGAGCGTGATCGCGAGCAGCGCGCGGCGCCCGACGAAGTGCGTCAGCGCCAGGCCGTATCCGGCCGGAATTGCAGCCAGTACTGCGAGCGCGGTACCGCCAAAAGAGTAGATGGCGGAGTTCTTGAGCCAGGTCAAGACGAGGTCGCCCTCGTAGCTGATGAGTTGGTGGAACGTGTGGCCAAATGTTCCGAAGCTGCCGAACGCGAGCGGTGTCTGATTGATGATCTGGCTATCGGTCTTGGTCGGCGCCAGGAGCAGCCAGATGATTGGCCCGAAAAAGAATGCGGCGAACACGAGCAAGATGAGGATTGCGATGATGCGGTAGGCGTAGTGTCGCGCGAGCATCACTGGACCTCAAAGAGTTTGCCGCGCCAGACGATCAGCACTGCGACGAGCAAGCCGAACACGAGAAGGTCGACCGAGATCGCCGCGGCTTCGTTGAAGCGGTCGAGCTGGAAGGCGAGGTAGTAGGCAAGCTGATTGGGAGACCACTGCGGGGGGACTTCGCCCCCGGTCGCGATGCCAAGAATCTGCGGCTCCACGAACAGCTGCGTGCCGGACGCGAACGAGAGCACGAGCATGTAAACGACCCACTTCCGAATGAGCGGGAGCTTGATTCGCAGGGCGGTCTGAAACACGTTCGAACCATCTATCTCGGCAGCCTCGATCAGCTCGGTGGGAACGTTGTTCAGCGCGCCGTGCATGACGACGATCCATCCCCCAGCGCCTGTCCAGAACGCCATGATCGCGAAGAGCACGGGGAGATTGGCTGGCGTGACCGTGTTTGCCAGAAGTGTGTAATGAAGCGCGTGCTCGATGAAGGCAAAAGGACTTGTGGTTGGGGTGAACATGAACAACCAGATGACCACGCTTGCCGCTCCCGCCATAGCTCCCGGGAGATAGAAGATGAAACGAAAGGTCGCGCTGACTCGCCGCGACAGGTTGTGGACCATAAGCGCCAGCGACACGACGAGCACCGATTGACTGACCAGCCAGATGGCTTCGAACAACAGCACGTGTTTGAAAGCGGGCATGAACTCAGGCAGGTGATAGCTGTCGACGAAGTTCCCGACACCAAGGCCGTGAGAGGTCCTGAGCGCGAGTGAAATCGCATAGACCGTGGGAGCGACGCCGAGACACAAGAGCATCGCTACGTAGAGGGCGACGAAGAAGTAGCCCGCGGTACGTGAGCCGCCGGCCGGTGGGCGCTCTCGGCGCCATCGGGAGCGCCGCCCCCGACGAGCGCTTGCGTGCTCGCCGGGGGCAACCGTGACCAGAGGGTCAGTCATGTTGCGCTTCGCGAATTCCTACTAGCAGCCCGAGCCGCCGAAGGAGTTGATGCACTTGCTGGTGCTCTTGACGGTCCAGCCGGCCAGCCTGGCGTCGTTCGCCAGAGCCAAGGCGAACGAGTTCATCTGCTTTCCAAGTGTGCTCGGCGGGGTGGCGGTCACGCCCGGCACCACCGTCGAGGCCCAGGCTGCGTCGGTGCTCCACGGAGTGGGGCCCCAACCGTTCCAGACCTCGGCCGCGGCGGTTTCCCATGCTTTCCCAGAGACGACCGGGTTGGCGAAGACGGAGCCGAACGAGCCGACATAGGCGGCCTGGTCCGGCGTGTAGTCGGGCAGGCCCGCGTCGACACCAACGGCTTGAACCTTCGGGCTTGTCGACATGAACTCGGCGAGCGCGGCCGCAGCAGCCGGCTGGCTGGAGTGGCTCGACACGAGCCACAAACCGCCGCCGAGGGCGCCGGTGATCGGCTTGCCGAGGACTGACAGCGGCGGCGGATAGGCAGCCATCGTACCGTTCGGCACGCCGTCCGGCGCCTTCTTGCCGTTCTCGAACACGGCGGTTCCGTACCACAGCGGCCCGACCATCATGACGACCTTGGCGGCGGGGAAGCCTCCGGCTGCAAAGACGTAGGTGGTGGAGATGGCGTTGCCCTCGAGCCCTGAGTTGTCGAGCAGGTTATTGATCTTCGTGCAGGCGAGGTTGGTCGGGTCGATCTCGACCGTGTTCGCGCCTACGACCTGGTCGAGCGGACACCCGTTGCCCCAGTAGATGAAGTCGTCATCGAACTCGTCGCCGATGTCCCCGACCGTGTAGCCGGGGTGGCCCTTCTTGAGCATTTGTCCGTCTGCGACGATCCCTGACCAGGTCGTCGGAACTGGCGCTTTGCCAAAGAACTTCGTGTACAAACCCTGGTTGACCCAGAGCACGTCCGCGGCCGTGTCATTGCGCAGGCAGACGATCTTGCCCGAGGGGGTTGTGCAGGCGCTCATGCTGTGGCCCGCATAGCCCTTGAGAACGCTCGCCGGGACGTACTTTGACAGGCTGAGCAGGTCGTTGTACGGCGCTGTACCGAGCTGGACCGCGTCGTAGTTCTGCGAGTCGAACATCACGTCCGGCGCGACCGATGGCCAGCCGATGCGGTTCCACAGCGCGAACTTCGACTGCAGCACGCCGGTGCCGTTCTCGTTGCCGTTGTAGATAACCCACTTGATGTTGGCACCAGGATTGGCCTTCATGTACGCCTGCTCGTAGGGAATGCGCGACGTGTCGATCCAGACAATTAGCGGCTTCTTCGAAGACATCGTTGTTGCTGTCGAAGCCCCAGGCGCTGCGAGTGCCAGGCCCGTGACCACAACCGCGGCGAACGCGACGCGGCTCCGTAGCGAGCGACCTCGCCAGGATTTGAGATTGAAAAATGACTTCATGGTTGTAGGCTCAACTCCTTCCGTCTTGTGATGCTTGCTTTCGGTTCAAACTGCAACTGCTCCCTTCGTCACGGCTCGGCCACGTATTCGGCGAGCTGGGGCGGGTAATCGGTGCTAGGCGCCGCAGCTGCTGCTCCGATGGCGACGGAAGCACAGCCGATGCTGGCGGCGGTAAGAATGGCCACTGCCGTTCAAATCCCGCGGCTGGTGAGTGTGTGACGGGATCTTCCCCGTACCGAGTGAGGTCTTTGTGTTTGCCTTCCTCTCTTGTGGTAGGTGGCTTGCCTTGTGTTTGAGGGACCTATGACGCTGCGCT
>Ga0224535_1000348_pt1 | contig 13472 bp, 13 predicted proteins | sample 714E13034metaG_FD_179898 | JGI IMG/M metagenome (GOLD analysis project Ga0224535, IMG submission 179898) | Peat soil microbial communities from Stordalen Mire, Sweden - 717 E1 30-34 | ecosystem: Environmental > Terrestrial > Soil > Wetlands > Peat | place: Sweden: Norrbotten County, Stordalen... | reverse complement strand
TCTGCGCCATCTACGCCTTCATGCGCCAGGCTGACGATCTGGCCGACGACGAAACCTTGCCCCGCGATGAACGCCGTCGTCGATTGAATGCGTGGCTGGCCGAGTGGCGCGCCGTTTGCGAAGGCCCCGCATCTGCGAGTCCAGTCTCGCCTGATCCGGTTTTCCTAGCAGTGCGCGATTGCACTGCGCGCTTCAAGATACCGCTCAGCCTGCTCGATGAGTTAGTCGCTGGCGTGACCATGGACCTCGATCGGGGCGCGCTGGAAGCTCCCGATGCTGGGTGCCCCATCCTTTCCGCGCCTTTTGCGGAAAGGGTGGGAAGCCAAACGCCAGATACCTACGCCACCTTTGCCGATCTCTACCGCTACTGTTATCTCGTGGCCTCGGTTGTGGGCCTGGTCTCCATTCGCATCTTCGGCTACACTGACCCTCGCGCCGAGAAGCTGGCTGAAGAGACCGGTATCGCTTTTCAGCTCACCAATATTTTGCGCGACGTGGCCGAAGATGCGGAGCGCAATCGCGTCTATCTGCCGCTGGAAGACTTGAAGGCCCACGATGTTTCATTGGAATCGTTGCTGCACCGCGCACCCGGCGCGCCGCCCACGGCCAACGAACATGCGCTGCTCGCGGCCATTGCCCAGCGTGCGGAAGAGTTCTATCAATCCGCACAGGAGTTAATGCCCTTGATCGATCCCGAGAGCCGCCCTGCGCTGTGGGTGCTGGTGACCATCTATCACGGGTTGCTGAAGCGGATCGAGCGTGCTGACTATGATGTGTTTTCACGGCGAGCGAGTGTGTCGGCGCCGAAAAAACTTGGCATTCTGGCTGTTGGTCTTGCGCGCATGGGCTGGGCGCGACTGTTCGCTTAATTCAATGGCGATGGGATGGAAGGGATATTGACCAGGTTGCAACAGAATCCGCAGAAGTCCGTCACGGTGATCGGCGGCGGCGTGGCTGGCATGAGCGCGGCTTGCGCGCTGGCCGAGGCAGGATTCCGCGTGCAACTGGTCGAGGCGCGGGGCTACCTGGGCGGACGTGCTTCCTCGTACCTGCATCCCGGGGTGGATGAGGTCATCGATAACTGCCAGCACGCGCTCTTCGGCTGCTGCACGAATCTGCTTGGTTTTTATCGCCGCATCGGCGTCGCGGAGCGGATTCACTGGACCAGCCAGATGACCATGATCGAGCCGGGCGGGCGCAGGTCGCGGCTGGGACCATTCGAGTGGGGACCGTTGCGCCTGCCTGCGCCATTGCACAGCGCGCCCAGCTTTCTGAATGCGAAGGCGTTTACTCTTGCGGATAAATTGGCGCTGGGCCGGGCAATGATGGCGATGATGAAGCAGGAGGCGCTCAACGACACGCGAGAGTCTCTGGGCGCATGGTTGCGGCGGCACAAGCAGACCGAGGGGGCGCTGAATCGCTTCTGGCGGCTGGTGATTGCCAGCGCGCTGAATGCGGAGATCGATTCGATTGCCGTGCCTTACGCGGCGAAGGTGATTCGCGAATTGTTTTTGAATTCAGCCCAGGCGGGCAGTATGGGCATGAGCACGGTCCCGCTGAGCGAACTCTACACGGGCGTGGCAGCGTTTCTCGCCGAGCGCGGCGGCAGCGTGCTCTTGAACACACACGTGGAAGGCGCAGCCTGGGATGAAGACGCGGCACAGTGGCTGGTTTGCACACGCACGAGCGAGCTGGTTTCTGACTTCGTGATTTTGGCTCTGCCGTTTGAAGCAACACAGAAGTTATTGCCGCACCTGCCAGTAGAAGAAGGCACGGAGAAGTTGGCGCGGCAGATCGAGCGGCTTGAACATTGGCCGATTTGCAGCGTGCACCTGTGGTTTGACCGCGAGATCACAGACCTCGAACACGCGGTGCTGCTGGACCGCGAAATTCACTGGATGTACAACCAGTCGAAGCTGCAAACCGGACGCGGCGGGCACTACATCGAATTGGTCGTCAGCACGACGCGAGCCTTTGCGGCCTTGCCGCGCGAGGCTGCGATTCAGTTGGCGCTTCGCGAGCTGGCGGATTTTTTCCCGCGCGTGCGTGAGGCCCGGCTGGAGAAGGTTGCGCTGGTAAAAGAGATGCGCGCCACCTTCGGAGTGCCTCCGGGGATCGATGCGGCGCGGCCCACTGCTGTTTCGCCCTGGCCGAATCTATTTCTTGCCGGCGACTGGACCTCGACCGGCTGGCCTTCGACAATGGAGAGCGCGGCGCGGTCAGGACACCTGGCGGCGGAAGTACTTGGCATGAGTGCGGAGACTCCGCTGCGCTGTTTCGAAGCGGATTTGAAGCCGCAGGGGCTGATGAGATTCTTCGGATGATTGCCCATCCCTAACCCCTAACCCCTAACCCCTAACCCTTGTCTTTTTCAATGCGCCAGGAAATACACTCCGATGCAGACCAGCACGGCCGAAGTCCAGCGGCGGCGGTCCACGTTTTCTTTAAGGAAAAATTTAGCGGCAACGGCATTTGTAACCAGCGTGAGCGATGCCGATGCCGGAGCCACCAGGCTCAGGTTCAGGTGGTTCAGAGCGAAGAGCAAAGAAAAAAAGGAGAGCGCCAGAAAACTGACTCCCGCGAAGAAGAGCGGGCAGGTGAGTACGGCGCGAATGGCGCCTTTCAAGCCCGAGTGGGCGCGAATCTCATCCAGGTCGCCGACGGATTTCATGGCGCCGGCGGTCAGCACTTCACCTGCCGTTGAGGTGAGCACGATGGCGGCGATCATGGCGACTGCGGCCCAGGGGCCGGTTTGCGCGGCAGAGTAGGGAATCGTCATCGCGTCTGCTCCCTTCCAAGAGCAGGTTCCCCTGCCTCGATGGGTGCTTGAGGCGTCGGTCTTTCAGTCAGTGACGGCCCTCGCGCTACAAAGCCCACGCCAACTGTAATCAGCACAATTCCCGCCCAGCGTTCGAGAGAAATCGGCTCATTCAGCCAGAAGCGCGCGATCAGCGCGACGACCACGTTGCCGAGAGCCGTGGCCGGCAGCACAAAGGTAAGATCAGCCCACGATAGCGCGGTCAGATAGCTGGCGAAGAAGCCGATGAGAAGCGCGATGCCGACGGCAATCCAGGGTGTGAAGACCGCCGCGATGAGTGTGGCGGGATGAGCCAGCGAAATGGCGGGCAGGCTGGTCATGCCGCGCGAGAGGCAACTATCTCCCAGTGGCGCGCAGAGGGAAACAAGCGCCAGAACCATGTATTGTCGCGGCAAAAGTTTGTGATAAGCCATTGTGTAACGAACTTCCTCAAATTCAGGCTTTAAGAAATAGAGGGCGGACGCAATAGCGCCGCCCTCGGTGGGATAAGTCGAAGCGCCTGTTATACAACCGTATTGGCGGAAGCGGGCGGGTCGGCATGATGGTCGCGTGCCGTCTTCACCATCTTGTTGCGCTGCGCACGCAGCTTCAGGAACGCCTTGGCCTCGACATACAACCGGGCCAGATCGCGATGGACAAATGCTTTCCAGACCACGCGGAAGGCGGCCTTGGGCCGGAAGTAGTACTCGTCGTAAAAACGATGCACCATTTCGAGCACGTAGTCGGTGGGCAGGCCGGGATACTCGATGTGCGCCATCTGGTGGCCGCCCTCATCGCTCATCGCCGCGGAGTTCACGATGAAGCCGTTGGCCTTGGCGTAATCGTAAAACTCGGTGCCGGGAAAAGCGTGGGCGATGGAGACCTGAATGGTTTCCACATCCAGCGTCTTGGCGAAGTTGATCGTGTTGCGGATGGATTCCTTCGTCTCGCCGGGCAGGCCCAGAACAAAGTCCCCATGAACGGCCAGGCCCAGGTCGTGGCAGTCCTTGGCGAAGGCGCGCGCGCGCTCGACGGTGGCGCCCTTCTTGATGTTCTTGAGAATCTGCGGGTCGCCGGATTCGAAGCCCACGATCAGCAGGCGGCAGCCGGCATCTTTCATGGCCTTTAGCGTCTCGCGGTCAGTGGTCACCCGCGAAGTGCAGCTCCAGGTCAGACCCAGCGGCTTCAGCTTTTCGCACAACTCGATGGTCCGCGCCTTCTGAATGTTGAAGGTGTCGTCGTCGAAGAAGAACTCCTTCACATCGGGGAAGTTCTGCTTGGCCCAGGCCAATTCCGCGGCTACATCATCCGTTGAGCGCTTGCGCCATGCGTGTCCGCTCAGCGTCTGCGGCCACAGGCAGAAGGTGCACTGAGCCGGACATCCGCGCGTCGTGTAGAGCGCGATGAAGGGATGCAGCAGGAAAGGCACACTGTAGCGCGTCACGTCCAGGTCGCGCTTGTAAATCTTCGTGGCCCAGGGCATCGCGTCCAGATCTTCCAACTGCGGGCGATCCGGATTGTGGACGATCTTGCCGTCCTTTTTGTAGCTGATGCCGAGAATCTCGTCGAGCGGCTTGCCCTGGGCAAACTCCACCACCGTTGAGTCGAACTCGCGGCGGCAGATGAAGTCCAGCGCCGGGCACTCGTTCAGGGCGCGCTCCGGGTCCGTGGTCACCGGCGGTCCGACAAAAGCGATGCGAATCGATGGATTAGCCTCTTTGATGGCCACGGCCAGGTGTTGGTCGCTCTTCCAGCCGATCGTCGAAGTGAACAGTACCAGAAACTCGTAGTCCTTGCAAATCTTGATGGTTTCTTCCGGTGAGACATGGTGCGGAGACGCGTCGAGCAGGCGCGAACCCTCCAGTTGACCAGCCGGGTAGGTCAGCCACACGGGGTACCAATACGACTCAATTTCGCGCGTTGCCGGCCAGCGCGAACTCGCGCCACCGTCAAATTTGTCGAACGAAGGCGGATTCAGGAACAAGGTTTTCAAAGGCATAGGCATCCCTTTCATTCTAACATTCCGGCATTTTTCTTGAGATTCCGGCAGGTTGTTTCGGGGTTTTCTTCCGCCGGGCTTACTTTGCGTGCAATTCCTGCAGCCAATCTTCCATGTGGCCGAGGGCGCGCAGCAGGCTGAGCCGCGTCTTGGCCAGGTCGAACCCCGCGTCCAGCGCGTCCGCGAACTTCTGGCGCTCATCGATGCGGGCCAACTGCTCTGCTTTGGGCGTTAGCTGCGGTGGGGCGCCCGGGCCGGCGCTGGCGCCGTTGCCCAACTCCAGTTGAGCCAGAACGGCCTGGAGCTGCTCATGGGCAATCTGTTGCTTCAGGCTGGCAATCTCCGCCAGTGTGTCCAGCTCCCGCAGGCTGCCGGTCAGCATGGAGATCTGAATCTCGTTTTGCCGCTGGGCTTGTTCGGCTTCAACAGTAGCCCGCAATGCGTCAGCCGCTGTTTCTTTGGCCTTGGCGCGATGGCCCAAGTCAAACAGCGGAACCTGAATTTGAAATCCCGAGCTGAAGTTGTTGGTCGGGATGTCGTGTAAGTAGTAGTGATTGGCGTCGTTCAGCATCGTGGTGCTGCGTAAGTATTCTGCGCCAAAGCTGACCTGGGGCAGCCACATATTTTCTCCGGCTGCCCGCGCCATCTGTTGCTTGGAGTGGGCGAGCATCTGCGCGGATTCAATACCGGCGATCACGCTTCTATCCGCGTCCGCCTTCACTGCGGGAATCTCCGGGATGCTGGCGTGATCCGGCGTGATCGATCCCGTCGGTAGGCCGGCGAGCGTCGCAATCTGCTTTGCAAGCGTTGCGGCGCGGGTCTCTAGGTGCAGCCGCTTGAGCTTCAACTGGGCCGCCGTCAACCGCGCCTCCAACAGATCACTCAACGGATCTACGCCGGCCTCGGCGCGCTCCTTCTCAATGGTTACCAAGCGGTCCGCGAACGCCTCCTGCTGGCGTGCGGCATCCAGTTCACTGTTTACCGTATCCAATTCGATATAAGCTGTGGAGACATCCAGCGCCACCTGCTCACGGGCATCCTTGAGACTGAGATTAGCCGCCTTGACTCCGGCACGCGCAGCTTCAATGTAATGTTTCTGGGGAAGGCTGAAGACCAGCGACTGCGCGGAGCCGCTCAATATCGATGGCACGCCCCCAGTGAAACCGACAGAGGGCAACGCGGGAAGCCCCGAGCTGAGCATTATGATCGGAAGGTAAACATCCCTGGACTCGGCAAGCGCCGCGTTGGCTTTGTCCACATCGGTCTGGGCCAACTTGACCGCACTGCTATTGTGCCGCGCCAGGTCCACCACGGTGGCCAGCGAGACCTGTGCCGAGACGAGCGCCGGAGCTGCCGCCATCGTCATGCCGATGAACATCAGTGCCCAGCGTTTCAGCGGATTGTTTCCTTTCCTCACGTGCACTCAACCCTTCAATTCTTCATATCCCGTGCTGGCTTGTATTCATGCGCCAGGGCCAATGCGGCCGCCCGTTCCCGGCTGGCTGCCGCCGCGTCTCCAAGCTGCTCCTTCAATCCGGCCAGCCAAAGATGAGCCACAAACGCGGGCGCCTCCTCGGTCTTTACGCTGCCGCCAAGGTAGTCTTCGAGCATTTTGGCGGCTCGTACCGGGTCTCGGCTGGTGGCGCGCAACAGGGAAGCTCCGTTGAAGAGCGCCACGCCAGCGTGCTTATCCCGCTCCGCGGCGTTCTCTCCACTGCGTACTGCCGACTCCATCTCCGCGAAGCGCTCGCGGCGGCGATAAAAACTAGCCAGCGCCATCCACTGAAGAGCAGGATGCGCCGAGCCGGCAATGGACTGCTTGAACTCACGCTCAGCCGTGCCGTAGTCCTTGCGCTGTTCAGCGATGCGGCCGCGCAGTTCGTGGGCGCGCACGGGGTCGATCTTATCCAATTGCGCGGCTACCCCCTCTGCCTTGGCCACGCCGCCGCCAACCACTCCCGGTGCCGAATAGTAAAACTCGCCCAGAGCGGCCAACACTTCGGTATTGCGGGGATTCAACCGGGCAGCCTCTTCAAACTCTGCCCGCACCCGTTTGGCCAGCGAATACGCATTCAGAAACGATGCCCGGCTGGCCTTCTCGCCCAGGGCGCGCCCAAGCCACAGGTGATCGTCCGAGTTCTGCCCGTCCAGTTTTACCGCCTGTTCACAGTCGTTCGCGGCCCGGTCCCAATGTTCCAAGGTATATTCCACGCGGCATCTGAGGTTATACGCTTCGGCTTTGCCGCCCGGTTGGGCAGGTGTATTCAGCAACGCCAGCGCCTTGTCCGCCTCGCCGGCCTGCAAGGCCGCGTTGGCCTGAGCTAGACGGTCCCTCTCGCCCAGCGCGGATGCCGATAGGATCGCGGCTGACGCCAGTACAAGCCCCGCTAATATTCTCACCGCACAACCTTGATCGGAGTGCCATCCTGCAAGGGTTGCCCGCTCACTGATCCTGTTGCCACCAAGTCACCCTCCACAAGCCCTGAGAGAATGGCTACCTGTGTCAGGTTGATAGTCCCTGTCATCACGAAGGTTTTCTGTAATGAACCCTTCACCACCTTGTAGACAAAGGTCTTACCGCTCTCTGAGTGCAGCGCCTCGCGGGGCACTTCCAAGGCGTTTGGCTCGCTGGAGATGGTCACCGTCGCGGTTACGTTAGTGTCCGGAAGCAGCTGGCCGTCCGCATCGTCGATTTTCACCAGCACCTCGCCCACGCTGCGCGTGCCGAGGTTGATCACCGTCACTGGCGTCCGTTCAATGTGTCCGTTCCATATCCGCCCCGGTTTGGCGTCCCACTTAATCTGGATCTTCTGGCCAACCGCAAGGCGCCCAATTTCCGGTTCGTCAAAATAGGCCCGCACCCGCTCGTGGTGCAGGTCGGCCATCTGAAGCACCAGCTTGCCCTCGTCGACAAACTCCGTGGGTCGCGCGTCGAGGCTATAGACGGTTCCCGCCACGGGGGCACGCATCGCGGTCTGCGCAACCACTTGCCGTGCTGCCGCAAAACTTGCTTGCGCGTCAGCCAGCGCTGCCCGCGCCCGCTCGACCTCTGCCGGCGAATAGCGGTTGTTTGCATTCTGGTCCAATGCATGAAGATTGGCTTCCGCCGCGGCCAGCCTCTGCCGCGCCGAGGCCACTTCGCTGGACGATGCCGCTCCAGTCGAGTTGAGCTTGATGAGCGCTTCCAGGCCCCGGCGTGCATCATCGCGTTCCAGCCGCGCGCGCGTTTCATCGGCTGCGGCCATCTGGCGTTCCTGCCGGGTTCCGTTATGGGTTGCCGCCTCCATCGCGGCCTGCGCGGCCTTTACGCCGCTCTCGGCCGAGGCCTCGCGGGCGCGCGCTTGCACGTCGTCCAGCACCAGCAGCAACTTGCCCGCCGCCACCTGATCGCCCGGCTGCACATACAGCGCCTTGACGGTGGCCGCAATCGGGCTGTGAAGCTCGTAGTTCATCTCCGGCTCGACCCGGCCGTTGGTGCTGATGGTGCTCACCAACTGCACATACGACGCTGCGGCGACACGTATGGGGATTCGGTCCCTGGTAAGGGCCCGCACCGTGAAAAAGACGACGATCAGGAGGACGGCCGAGCCCCTCCAAATCCAGAGCCGGGCCGAGTGCTTACTTTCTTGAGTCATTCAGGCAACCAGTGACAGTATATAGGACTCAGTGACCAGCCCCGGTGAGCAAATCAATCCAGCTGGGGAGAAATTTGGCAGCCATTCCTCAGCCTCGTACAATCGAACCATGGCTTCTGAAGCGCGCTACACCGACGAACACGCCAAAGCCGGCCTCGATTTTCCGTTTCCGGCAATCGAGACCTGGCAAAACCAGTTTCCGGGCTACGAAATCTCCATTGACGACCCTGAACTGACCTCCGTCTGCCCCAAAACAGGCTTGCCAGACTTCGGCCTCCTCACCATCCGCTATATGCCCCGCCAGCGCTGCCTCGAGCTGAAATCGCTCAAGGAGTACCTTTTCAGTTATCGCAACCTGGGCATCTTCCAGGAAAACATCGTCAATCAGGTGCTCGATGACGTGGTGAAGGCCTGCGATCCGGTCTGGGCCGTAGTCCGCGGAGAATTCCGCCCCCGCGGCGGCATCGGCACCAACGTCGAGGCTCGCTGGCCGCGGCCGAAGGAGTAGTCGCCGCACGCTTTGGCGCGGAGTTTGCCTTCGCAATGATCGGCCCGCGCTGAATGAAACTGGTTGGATAGAATCCGGTCAATTGCCAGGCCGGAGAGATATGCACTTTTCAGTTCACTGTGTTATTCATGGTTACGTTCTCTGATTTGTGCGAGATGGACCTCATTTGGTTACCGCGCTCCAGCCCGTTCGCCCTCGCATCAGCCCCGCCGTTGCGACGCTGACGCTGCTCATCGCTCTCAATCTCCTCAACTACATCGACCGCTACATTCTGCCCGGCGAACTTCCACTCATTCAGCGCGAGTTCCACTCCACCGATCACCAGATGGGCGCGCTCACCACAGCCCTGTTTATCTTCTACATGCTTGCCGCCCCCTTGTCCGGTTGGCTGGGAGACAGGTTGAATGGGAAGCAGCTGACTGTCTTTGGCGCGGGCCTGTGCGGCTTGGCCATCCTGGCCCTCCATGGGTACTGGACGCTCTTTTTCCGCCTGGGTGCGCTGGCGATTGTCCTGCTGAGCGTTTATGTATGGTTCCTGCCTGCGGCCCGGCGGCTTCCTGAGCGCTCTTCGCGAAAGGCGCTCATCATCTTCGGCGCGGTCCTCTGGAGCCTGGCCACACTGGTCACGGTTTGGGTCCACGATTACTGGACCTTCTATCTCCGGCAGGCGCTGGTTGGCATCGGCGAGGCCACATTCGGCATCTTTGCTCCGGCCATACTGGCCGATTTCTACCCCGAGCGCGAGCGTAATCGCATCCTCACAATTTTTTACCTGGCAATTCCCATCGGCGCGGCTCTGGGCTACCTGGCGGGTGGGCAGTTGGGCACGCTCTGGGGCTGGCGTGCGCCGTTCCTGGTCTGCGCCATTCCCGGCCTGGTGATTGCGGCGTTGTATGGCCTTTGGGGCTACGAGCCTGAGCGCGGCGCCAGCGACAACGTGGAAGAGACGATCACCACCACCACCGTTCGGGGACTTTTCCGCAACCCGGCCTACCTGTCGGCCACCTTCGGCCTGGCGACTCTCACCTTCGCCATGGGCGGCATCTCGGCCTGGGTGCCCACATTCCTGCACCGAGCCGCCGGGCTTTCGGTCGGCAACGCCAGCCTGGTGGTGGGCGCCATCACGGTCTTTGACGGCATCGCCGGAACCCTGGTCGGCGGCTGGATTGCTCAGCGCTGGTTGCGTACCGACCACCGCGCGCTCTATCTGCTCTCCTTCTGGAGCGTCGCGCTGACTTTGCCCTTCGGGATTCTGCTCTTCTTTGGCCCCCGAGCCTGGGCTATCCCGGCCCTGTTTGCCGCCGAGTTCTTCCTCTTCCTCAATACCGGCCCGCTCAACGCCGCCATCGTCAATTCGGTCTCCGCGCCGGTTCGCGCCACGGCCATCGGCTTCAACTTCTTCACCATTCACTGCTTTGGGGATACCTTTTCCCCGCAGATTATTGGTGCCATCTCTGACCACTCGAATCTGAGTGTCGGCCTGGGATCGACGCTGATCTTCCTGGTCGTCTCCTGCGTGATTCTGTGGAAGGGCGCACGCTTTGCCCCGCTGTTGGACGCGACAGACGAGACACCGCTCATTTGCTAGAGCGTGTTTCATAAACCCGCTTTCTGTCAGGGCACGACTTCAGTCGGCCGAAAAAGGCCAACAAACAGCGGGTTTTAACCCCTCGGGGATTGCAACTGAAACAAGGAAGCTATTTATGAAACACGCTCCAGTAAACGGTATCTTTTCTTAGGTTTGCCATCCTGTAAGTGTGGCACAGGTTGCGGGAAAACTCATTTCGGAGGGAGGCGGGGGTTTTAACCCCCGCATAAGGCCAACAGAATCAACGCTGGCTTTAGCCACGGCGGGGCACATTCTGCCAATTTCGCTTCCCCCCGAGTTTTTCCGTAGCTTGGTAGGCCACAAATCTGACTACCGCGCTAGCGGCTCTTTGTCCTTTGTATTCATGAAGGCGCGGTGGCCTCCCTGCGAGCGCAGGTTAGGGTCGTTGACCGGCGTCCGGCTCTCGTCGGCCGTGAAGCCGCGCAACAGCCTTGGATTGGGTTTGAATTTGGGCGGCCCGCCGTAGAATTGACGCGCATGGCTCAGCATCATCCCCGCGCGCCCATGCATGGGCCGCACAATCCCGCGAACCTGCACATTCATGTCTCGGTATTTGCGCAGCTCGCCCACGTCGTCGCGATCTTCCCGCAAACTGACGATGGTGAAGTGGCACTCCGCGTCCGGCGTCTCGGGCGTGCACACGTCCAGAAACCGCGTCCCATCCGGCAACTCGACCACATCGTAAATGTGCGCCGTGACGCACACATCCTTGTTTGCGAGTTTGATGGCTTCCTCGGCGGTCACGCAAGGTTTCTGCGCGCCGGCAAAGGCCAGCGCAGGCAATACCACCGCAACAAACACACCCCATCCCATTCGGCGCAGGAACATAAAAAGCCTTGAAAGAAGATTTTCGCAATCCTAACGCGAATCAGCCGGGAAGGGAAGCGCGATGCTGCAGAATCTTCAGCAGAAATGGAGACGGACTCAATAGTTCAAAGTCACCGAGACTGTCGTCTCCACTTCAACCGCCTTTCCGTTGATGAGATATGGCTTGTACTTGTACTTCCGAACAGCATCGAGGACAGGGTTGCTAAGCAATGCCTGGCCGGAGATAACCCTGGGATGAAGAACATCCCCGTTCCTTCCAATTTCAATTACCACTACAATTGTGCCGCGAGCCTCCATTGCAGCCAGTGACAAGACCGGCTCAACTTTGTGGATGAGCAGCTTTTCCGCGACTCCGGCAGAAATACGAAGCAGGTGCGGCGGTGGTGTTATGGATGAGGGTTCCCGCGTCTGCGCAATCAGACACGGCGCGAGAATCCCAGCAAGAAGAACAAAGCAAGCAGCAATCTTCATGGCAAGTGATTCTATGTCATCTTGGCTGGGCTGGAAATATAAATTGCCCTATCTGGCCAAATTAGATATACAATTGAAATGTATATCCTGAGGTATGCCTTGAAATTCGCCAAATGGGGAAACAGCATAGCCGTCCGCATTCCCGCCGAGGTAGTCGCAAAGCTGGGGATTTCGCCCGACGAAGAGGCTCAGATTAAAGTGACCGGGGAATTCTCCTTCGAGGTTACGCGCGACCGCAGGCGCCAGGAAGCTCTTGAGACGATCCGCAAACTTGCCCGGCCGCTTCCGCCTGGGTACAAGTTCAATCGCGAGGAGATCCATGACCGTGGCATGATGAGACGTCCTGAACAGAACCAGGAACAGGTCGCATAATGGGCGCAGAGGTTTTTCTGGACACGAACGTACTGGTCTATGCCCATAGCCAAGGGGACTATCGAACCGCCGCAGCCCGGCAGTTGCTACTCAATGGTGGGGTGGTTGGCGTACAGGTTCTGAATGAGTTCGTGTCTGTTGCGCGGGCTAAACTTGGCTTTACATGGGCGGAAGTTCAAGAGTCCGTGGAAAGCATAGTGATTCTCTGTCCGACTCCCAGAGCCTTGAGCATCGATACGCACCTGCATGCTTTGGATTTATGCAAGAGATATGGGTTTTCCATTTGGGATGGCCTGATCGTGGCTGCGGCTGCCGAGGCCCGATGCTCGAAGCTATTAACCGAGGATATGCAACACGGACAAACGATTGGCAAGCTGACCATCGTGAATCCATTCCTCGCGTTGTAGCGGTAAGCTCTATGCCCGCTTCCCGTAGTGGCTCTCAACGTATTTGTCGAGAATCTGCTTGAAGTCAGCGACAATGGTGTCGCCGTGCAGAGTGGTGGAAAACTTGCCGTCCACATACACAGGCGCCTTGGGTTCTTCGAAGGTGCCCGGCAGGCTGATGCCGAGATTGGCGTGCTTCGATTCGCCGGGGCCGTTAACGATGCAGCCCATCACGGCCAGCTTCAGCTCTTCCACGCCGGGATACTTTTTGCGCCACTCCGGCATCGAGACCCGCAGGTAGTTCTGAATCTCTTCGGCCAGCTTCTGGAAGTAGGTGCTCGTGGTGCGTCCGCAGCCAGGGCAACTGGTCACCTGCGGCATGAAGCTGCGAATCCCGAGCGACTGCAAAACCTGTTGCGCGGCAAAAACCTCTTCAGTTCGGTCGCCGCCTGGTTTCGGCGTCAGGCTCACGCGGATGGTGTCGCCGATTCCGGCCAGCAGCAGCGGCGCGAGTCCGGCCGTCGAGGCAATCAGCCCCTTCGCGCCCATGCCGGCTTCGGTCAGGCCCAGGTGCAGCGGATATCCGCAGCGGGCGGCCAGATTGGTGTACACGTCGATCAGGTCGCGCACGCCGCTTACCTTGGCCGAAAGGATGATCTGGTCGCGGCCCAGGCCGTAGTGCTCAGCGGCGGCGGCGGCTTCCAGCGCGCTCACCACCATCGCCTCCAGCATCACCTCGCGGGTGGGGAGCGGCTTCGGCAGGCGGCTGTTCTCGTCCATCATGCGCGTCAGCAGCGACTGATCCAGCGAGCCCCAGTTCACCCCGATGCGTACCGGCTTCTGGTTCTCGACCGCGCACTCGATCAT
>Ga0224535_1000346_pt1 | contig 13511 bp, 10 predicted proteins | sample 714E13034metaG_FD_179898 | JGI IMG/M metagenome (GOLD analysis project Ga0224535, IMG submission 179898) | Peat soil microbial communities from Stordalen Mire, Sweden - 717 E1 30-34 | ecosystem: Environmental > Terrestrial > Soil > Wetlands > Peat | place: Sweden: Norrbotten County, Stordalen... | reverse complement strand
GGTAGTAGGCGTGATTTTTGGCGCCGTAATTACCGGGATCGTATACTTGCTGCCCATCGGCCTGCCGGCTACACTTTCTGTAGTCTGGGTGCTGATCGGCTTCGGCGTCTCCTGCGCAATCGGGTTGCTCTTCGGCATCTATCCGGCATGGAAGGCGGCAAACCTGGACCCGATTGAAGCGTTGCGGTACGAGTGAAGCAGGGATCAGGAAACTGGCGTTAGAGCGGAATGTGTTGTAGACCCGCCTTGCTTACAGAGTCAACGCCGGACGCTGTGAGCTGATGCTCCTGTTCCTTTTGCATTACAACCTCGCTGTTCCCTGATCCCTGCTTTCCGATACACTTACCCCTGAGATGTCTCACGCCCTAGCCCAATCCATGGAAATTCTGACCACGCTTCTGGCCGTGGCCGGGATGGGCTATTTCCTGGCCGCGTTTGTGGCGGCGCGAGTCTTTTTGGCAGAACGCCGCGGAGCGTTAGCGGCTTTTGCGCCCGGCGTGAGTGTGCTCAAGTCCCTCAAGGGCCTGGACCCCGGCATGATCGAAGCCTTCCGCAGCCACTGCCGCCAGAGTTATGCGGGCGAGTACGAGTTGCTCTTCGGAGTGGCTTCGCTGAACGACTCTGCTGTAACGGATGTTTTGCAATTGCAGGCAGAGTTTCCTGAGCGGGCTATCCGGCTCGTTGAGTGCCCTGAGCGGCTGGGAACCAACGGCAAGGTGAGCACGCTGATACAGCTTGCGGCACACGCACGCTACAATTTTCTGCTGATCAACGACTCCGACATTACCGTCAGCCCGCGTTACCTGGAGCGGGTGATGGGCTGTTTTGTTCCGGCAATAGTAGCCAGCGGGAAGGCTTTTAAGCAAGTGGGGTTGGTGACTGCTCTCTATCGCGGGCGCGCGCATGGCACGCTGGCTTCTAGGCTCGAGGCTCTGGGCATTGCGACTGATTTCCAGGCAGGGGTATTGCTGTCAAAGTGGATTGAGGGCGGGTTGCATTACGGCCTCGGCTCGACGCTGACTGTACGGCGCGAGGCTCTCGAAAAAATCGGCGGACTGGAAGTTTTGGTCAATCATCTGGCCGATGACTACGAGCTGGGCGAGAGGGTGGATGCGGCGGGTTACCACGTGGCGCTAAGCAGCGAGGTAGTCGAGACAAATGTTGCGGCTTACGGATGGCGCGGCTTTCTCGATCACCAACTGCGCTGGTCGCGGACCGTGCGCGATTCACGGCCGTGGGGCTACGCGGGCCTCATTTTCACGCACGGGCTGGGCTGGGCGTTGATCAATGTGGTGGCCAGCGGCGCGAGCCTGCTGAGCCTGTGGCTGCTGGGGTTGAGCTTCTTTCTGCGGCTCGCGCTGGCCATGACGGTGGGCGCAGAGGTGCTGGGCGACCACCAGGTGCTGCCGAACCTGTGGCTGCTTCCGCTGCGCGATTTGGTCGCCATGGGAGTATGGGTCGCGGGTTTTGCGGGCAACACGATTGTGTGGCGCGGCGAGCGGTTTGTGCTGAAGGATGGAAGGCTCGAAAAGCTGCTGCGTCCTTGATGAATAGGGCTCGTTGATATTTGTTCTATCCCACCCTAAGTCACCCCAACGACGAAGACCTATCGTTGGGGATCCCGATGCCGCAAGAACAATAACGCGGCGAGGGTGGGGCACCCAAATTCCAGCAACTGTAAACACGCTCAATCTCCCGTGGTTGCTGCCGAAGGGTCTTGGGCGCTGATGGCGGTGCTGTCGATTGAGAGACGGCTGCCGAGTTCGCTGAAATTTTTCTCCCAGTGCGGGCGGTCGGCGGGGTCCAGCGCGGAGAAGCCAGAACGGGAGGCGCGCAGGATTTCGTACCAGATGTTCTGCGCCTGCCAGAGATTCAGCTCGAAGGGCAGCTCTACCAGTGTGTGAGCCAACGCAAGCGCGTGGTCGAGGATCTCCAACGACCCGGAGGAAGTTTGCAGATCGAGCATGGCGCGCTTCATGCGTTGGTCGGCGATGAAGGAGAGCGTGGTTGTATCCAGCGAAATATGGTCAGACTTGGCCAGTGAAAGGAGGGAACGCATCAGGGCCAGATCAACGGGTTCGTCCTCCAGAGCGCGGCGCAGTCCGGCGTTGATGGCAAAGCCCGCTGCCAGGGCGAGCGCCGGAGGCTTGGGTAGACCGGCCTGGGAGAGATAGTGCAGCAGGCTGGCGTGGTCTTCGTAGATGGTGGTGAGCGATGTTTCGATGTCAGAGAGTGTGGATTTGAGAATCAGCTCAACGATGCGCCGCTGTTCGTCTGCAAACAGAGAGGTAAGCGAGTAATCCGCGCTGCCGTAGTAACGGTCGAGCAGGCGAATCACCTCGGGAAACTTGGCGTGCTGTACCTGGTCGGCGGCCTGGTTGGCGAAGGCCTCGAAGCCGGCTATATCCGCTTCCTCGCAGGGCTTGACGGCGGCTGTGATATTTTGGTCGCCGAAATGCAGAACCGCAAAGGAAAAGCTTTGCTGCTTGCCGGTGATGGCGCTGGCAACGGATGCGCGGCCCAGCGCAAGGCGTCCGCGGCCAGACGCGTAGATGTCATCGGCCAGGCGGCGAACGTGATAGCTGAAGAGCTCAGTCTCATCGGCAAAGGAGGAGAAGACGCTGCTGATGGCGTAGTGGGCTGCGACCTGCTCCAGGCCCAACTGCTTGTTGCTGACTTCTTCTTTGTAGATGCGCGCGCCGTCGCCGGCAGCGGCCACGTTGGAGCGGGCTTCGGCCATGCGGGCCAGAAATGCCGGTTCCAGCGGTGCGGCCTGATCGCCGAACAAATCCCGCGCCAATTGCAGCACGCGCGCAGCATAGGCGATGACCTGCACAGTTTCGATGCCAGAGATGTCGTCGAAGAACCAGCCGCAACTGGTGTACATGAGTTGCGCGTGGCGCTGCATCTCCATCAATTCCAAAGCGCGCACACGCTCCGGCTCGGTAAGCGGGTGGCTCTGGCACTCGGCAAAAAAGCGATCTACAACCTCCGGGGTTCGGTCGAGCACCACTTGAATATAGCTGTCGCGGGCAGCCCAGACATTATTGAAAAGTTTGACTCCCTCCTGGTCGGTCAATGGGACAAGGGCGTCGCGCAACTCATCGAGAGCTTTGCGGAGCGGCGCGCGCCAAGCCTGGTTCCAGCCTTGCTTGCCGCTGTTGCAACCGCAATCCGAGCGCCAGCGCTCGATGCCGTGTGTACAGCTCCATGAGGTGTTTTCTACAATCTCGGCTTCGTACTCGGGGGGAAACTGGTCGAGATAGCTGCCGTAGTTGATCAGCTTGACGGACTTGTCCGCTTCGAGCAGGCGCAGCGCGTAGGCCAGCGCCATTTCGCCGTACTTGTGGTGGTGGCCGTAGGATTCGCCGTCAGTGGCTACATGAACCAGCTGCGGCAGCGCGTTGTCTTTGAAGCCGCCCTTGAGGTGCGCAGCGAGGCTCTCACCTGAGTTGAGCAGCCCCTCGAAGGCAATAGCCCGCGAGACGGGGCCGTTGTAGAAAAAGACTGCAATCGAGACGCCGGAGTTGAAGCGAACAATGTAGGGACGCGTAGTATCCACGGTAGCGCCGGGTGTCTCTGTCCAGCTTGCGCCGTCTTTCAATAGGCGGAATCGTTTGCATTGGTGCGGTGCGAGTACGGTGAACTTGATGCCGTGCTGGGCAAACAGTTCGAGCGAATCGTTGTCGGCTGCGGTTTCAGCCAGCCACATGCCCTCGGGCGCGACGCCATAGTGGTGCTGATAGTCGGCGATGCCCCAGCGAATCTGAGTGATGCGATCGCGACGGCTGGCCAGCGGCAGGATGAGGTGGTTATAAACCTGCGCCATGGCCGAACTGTGACCGCGATAGGATCTGCGGCTGCGGCGCTCGCCGTCTAGGATCATGCGGTAGGTGCGCTGCGCGTTCTCCTTCAGCCAGCTCAGCAGCGTAGGCCCAAAATTGAAGCTGATGCGCGCATAGTTGTTGACGATGCGCGTGATCTGATTCTTGTTGTTGACGATACGCGCCGCGCCGTTGGGAGCATAGCACTCCGCGCAGATACGCTCGTTCCAATCGTGGTAGGGGGCGGCTGTGTCCTGCGTTTCGACTGTCTCCAGCCAGGGATTCTCGCGCGGCGGTTGGTAAAAGTGACCGTGAATGCAAATAAAGCGTTTACTGACGGACATGCAAACCCCTACCCCTGCCGGTGAACCGGGCTGTTCGACTATTGTAGGCTTTATCGCCCAGCTGCCGTTGCGCCTTAGCCAGATTCCTGGTTCGCCACTGGCGTCCTTGAGTTACAAAATGGATCGGCACCCGCGTGTTCCTCTTTTGAAAAAGGTTTCGGGCATAGGCGCGTCATGATGCGGTTTGGTCAGAAGGTCGCGACAGGATTATTGTTGAAATTGATCGTAAACTTCTAGTTGATGCAGCCTGAATGAGCGAAACGTATGGAACTCCATTTTCAAATCTTGACGCTGTTACTCTTGATCGCCGCTGTCGTTGCAATGCTGACCCGCCGGCTTCGCCTTCCCTACAGTGTAGGACTGGTTGCTGCGGGAATTGTTCTCGCGACCTTGCCGTTTGCGCCGAATATCCAACTTACCAAAGATCTCATTTTCACAGCACTGCTCCCTCCGCTCCTTTTTGAAGCTGCATACTGCATCCCTTGGAATCATTTGCGCCGGAATTATCCAGTGATTATTGTGCTGGCGACACTTGGAGTGATGCTCTCGGCATGCGTAACCGCAATCGGGATGCATTATCTGGCGAACTGGCAATGGATCAGCGCTCTGGTCTTCGGCGTTCTGATTGCCGCAACCGATCCAGTTTCCGTCATCGCAACCTTCAAGGAAGCAAAAGTTCAAGGTCGCTTGCTGGTGCTCGTTGAGGCAGAGAGTCTTCTCAACGATGGAACGGCCGCTGTTGCATTTGGCGTTATTCTTGCATTGGCCGCTGGCCAGCAACTCACGCCGATTGCAATCACCGCCATGCTTCTAAAGACCATTGCCGGCGGCATTCTTTGCGGCGCGAGTGTCGCATTGGGAGCTCTTCTGCTTGCTGGGCGAACGGACGATCACCTTGTAGAAATCACTTTTACGACCGTCGCCGCCTATGGATCGTTTCTTCTTGCCGACCATTTGGGTTTGTCCGGCGTTCTGGCGACTATCACGGCCGGGCTGGTTATGGGTAATTTCAAGTTGCTCGACGCGATTTCCGAACGGAGTAAAGAATCTGTTCATGCATTCTGGGAATATGCTGCTTTCATAGCGAACTCCCTGGTCTTTCTCCTGATCGGAATGCATGAAACCCGTCAGAATTTTGTTGCTATATGGCTTCCGGCGGTGATTGCGATAATACTGGTAACTCTGGGTCGCGCGGCTGCAATCTACCCCTGCTGCTTCCTCTTTTCTCGTTCCTCACTGCGTATTGCCGGAAATCATCAACACGCCCTCTTCTGGGGCGGTTTGCGCGGAGCTGTCGCGCTGGCTCTTGCTTTAGGGCTTCCCCCTGATATTCCGCTGCGTGAAGAAATTATTGCAGTCAGTTTTGCTGTCGTCGCCTTTTCTGTCTTTGTGCAAGGCCTGACCATGGTTCCGTTTTTACGCAGGATGGGGGAGATTCCGCGTTAATGGAGTACTTGACGAGAAGGCAACGTGGCAATACAATTGGCATCCCTGCGGAAGTAACAGTAGAGACTGTCAGGTCTATTACGAGCTGGAACGTCCGGCGGGCGCTGTGTTCTTTGCCAGATCGCAGGCCCGCCAAAGATACCAGCTGGCCACAGAACGGAACGGCACCCAGCGTTTTCCCCTTTTGAGAAGCACTTCGGCCTTGGGCAGATCTTCCGCGGCCAGGAGACGGGTTTTCGGTAAGCGCAGAAAAGTGAGCGCGAAGCCCTTGCGCACACCGTAGTCACTGACCGGCAACACGTCTGGCCGGCCCAAGCGGAAGATCAGTAGCATCTCCACCGTCCAGGGACCGATACCGCGCACTTCTGTGAGCCGCTCGACAATCTCCGCGTCAGACATTTTGCGGATGGCCGCGTGGGTAGGGACTGTGCCATCGAGGGTCCGGGCGGCGAGGTCCTTCAGCGCTTTGATCTTGTTGAAGGAAACCCCGCAGGCGCGCAACGGCTCGTCGGGCGTGTTGAGCAACTGTTGAGGCGCGGGATCGCCGCCAAAGAGCTCGCGCACGCGGCGATGGATGGTGGCCGCGGCCTTGCCGTGTAACTGCTGGTAGAGGATCGACTCGAGCAGCGACTCGAAGGGCGAGGGCGAGGGCGAGGGGTCGAGGCGCAGAGTGAAGGCGCCAGCCCGGTCGATTAGCGCGCCCAGCTTGGGGTCGTTCGCGTGGAGATGCGCCAATGCCTCGGCGGGATCGAAGGGAAGTTTGTGGCTGCGACCGTCGTGAATCATAGAGGAATAGTGTACCGTGTTGGGAGTTTGTTGCGGTGCAACGTTGCAAATCCTGCTTCAGGCTGCACTTGCTTACCCTGTCCTTGTAGAATCCATGGCAGAGACGGACGAGGAGCGCCATAGCCATGAAGATGCGGCCAGGAACACAAACGGGATTTTTGCTGTGCGGCAAAGAGTGGACGGAAGGCGAAGTGCTTGAGGTGCGCTCGCCGTGGGACCAGGGACTGGTGGGACGAGCAACCGTGGCCACGCGTGCCGACGCGCGCCAGGCCGTTCACCATGCCGTAGCCAGCTTGCGTCGTACCCGCGCCTTGCCGCGCTGGAAGCGGCGCGAGATTCTGGAGGACGTGGCAGCCGCGCTGATTGAACAAAAGGAAAGGTTTGCACAACTAATTGTTGCCGAGGCGGGCAAGCCGGTTCGCATGGCGCGGACTGAGGTGGATCGCGCCGTTCTCACTTTCAAGACCGCTGCCGAGGAGGCCGCGCGGCTGGGCGGCGTGAGCATTCCGCTGGACCTGATGGAAGGCAACGAGGGCCGCTGGGGGCTTGTGCATCGTTTTCCCGTGGGGCCGATCCTGGCCATTTCCCCATTCAACTTCCCGCTGAACCTGGTAGCGCACAAGTTGGCGCCGGCACTGGCCGCTGGCTGCCCGGTAATTTTGAAGCCGGCTTCGCAAACTCCATTTACCGCGCTGGCGCTGGGCGAGGTGATTCTGAAGGCCGGCTGGCCGGCGGAGGCTCTGGCCGTGCTGCCGCTGAGCAACGCAGACACCGCCTGGCTGGCCGAAAAGGAAGACTGCATCAAGCTGGTCAGCTTTACCGGCTCGGCCAAAGTTGGCTGGGAGTTGAAGTCTCACTCTGGACGCAAGCGCGTACTGCTGGAGTTGGGCGGCAATGCCGCGCTGATCATTTGCAGCGACTGGACCGATATGGATGAGGCGGTTATCCGCACCGCGCGGGCAGCTTTCGGTTACGCGGGCCAGTCTTGCGTGAGCTTGCAAAGAGTGTTTGTGGAGCGGAGTATTTATCAGACCTTTTTGTGGAAGGTGGTAGAAGCGACCGACAGGCTAATTGTTGGTGATCCCTCCAGTGAAGCCACCGAGGTAGGTCCGCTCATTCGGCTCAGCGAGGCCGAGCGCGTGGAATCATGGATCAAAGAGGCTGTCGCGGGCGGCGCCAAACTAGTGGCCGGCGGAGAGCGACGCGGCTCCATCGTGACGCCGGCGATTCTGACCGGAACCAGTCCGGGCATGAAAGTACGCGATGAAGAGGTCTTCGGCCCGGTGTTAGTGATTGAGCCCTATGACGACTTTGAACAGGCAATGGCCGACGTGAATCATTCGAAGTACGGCCTGCAAGCAGGGCTGCTTACCCGCGATGTTGGCCGTATCCTCACTGCCTATCGCGAACTTGAAGTGGGCGCCTTGATCGTGGGAGACACGCCAAGCTGGCGCCTGGACCCCATGCCCTTCGGCGGCGTCAAAGACTCTGGAGTGGGACGTGAAGGCATCCGCTCGGCCATCGAAGAGATGACCGAGTCACGCATGCTGGTGATCGCAGGGATATATAGCCTAACGCCGCTCGTCAGATAAACTGCCGCGCTGTACCAAGAGGCTAAATAATACCGTTAGCTTAACTTCTTTTACTTGGCCTTAGCTTTTTGTGCAGCCCAGCGCTTGCGCTGCGCATCCGCAATCCGCTTACGCGCCTCGGGACTCAGCACGCGGCGCTTCTTGGTCTTCTTGGGAGCCTTGGCTGCCTTGGCGGGTACGCGCTCTGCTACTTTAGCGGCGACTTTGCCGGTGCTGGCCAACAGCGAGCGAACTTGTGTGAGCTTTGCAATTTCAGAGTCGATTTGTGCAAGAATTGATTCAATAGCCATGACTCAAGGATAACCCACAAATCCACTTTTGCACAGTTCCGCAGAACTATTCGCAATTCGATAACGAAGCAATACGGCGCATATTATTCCGGTTTGCCTACGGTTTTTTTCGTGTATGCTTTTTGCAAAAGATAGAATGCTAGCTTTTTTCTGCCCTGGTCGGAGATAAGTCCCTTGCGGTTGAAGTCATCCTGTATTCCCGCGAGCGGTCTGTTAGGAGAACGAAAATCCATCAGGATCCACGGGCTCATTCCTCTAAGTTGTGGAATGCGGTTGAACATGCCGAATTGATGGCGATAGATACTGGCCTGATATTCCTCGGCTCAACTAAATGAATGACAAGCTGTCGTTTCATTCCAGAGCCTCGGAGATTAGTAATTGTATTGGAGCCGTTGCCGCGTTTCAACAAATGCGGGCATGGCCCAATATGGACTCCTTAGTGTATCGCCATACTCGGATACAGAACTCTATCCTCCGATTGTGCAAAGTATCAGAATAAAGTCAAAAAGGGGCAAGCATTGCCGCCTGTCCCCTTTGATAGTGAATACAATCCAGTTCTACTGTTCGACTACATCCCCAGATACTCGACGTGCACATAAGTCCCGAGGCGCACGTTGTAAGCCAGGTACCAGCCATCGTGATCGGGGTCGGGATAGATCACGATATCATCAGAGTCCCATAACCAGCCATCACAGAAGGCAAGATCAGCAGCCGCAACGTCCCAGTACCAGTTGTTGAACCAGAAGCGGCCGGGCCCGCCGCCGCCAAGATGCCAAACGTGTCCGCGACCAAAGCCGCCGGTAAAGCGGCCATGCGCAAAGGGATGGTCAACGTGATACTTTGCATCAGCGCGGCCGGTATCATGACCGACCCAGGTCTTGCCTTCGACGCGCGGGACGTTGGGGTGGCCGCCCTGGTCGCCAACGTTATGCTTGGGCTCGGCGGCACGGGGTGTGCCGGTAAACGCTTTGGGGCCGTGGGATGGGATCGCCTGATGTCCACCGCCTCCCGATGGGTGGGATTCCGCCCTTTTATGCTGAGCGAACGCTGGAACAGAAAGAACCAGCAACGTGGCTAATGCAAGTTGAATGGTTTTCATCGATTCCTCCGGATGCCCCCAGGAAGAACAGCGAAGCTCTGCCGCCCATGTCCGTGGCGGGGCTATTTCCAAGAACATTAGATACAACCCGACCTAGGCTGGCAAGTTGCGGCGAGGAAAAATGCAGCAGCCCCTGTCTTCAACAGTAATCAGGCCCGCCGCCACGCATAGAGCGGGAAACGGTTTGCCAGCTCGGCTACCTCACGGCGAATTTTCTCCAGGGCCGCATCGTCGTTACGTTGCTCGAGAGCCCTGGTGATCCAAGCGGCAATCAGCCGCATCTCCGGCTCCTTCATGCCGCGCGTTGTCAACGCTGGCGTACCGATGCGAATGCCCGAGGGCTTGAGCGGCGGGTTGGTGTCGTAGGGAATGGCGTTCTTGTTGACCGTAATGCCGGCCTTGCCCAGGGCCAGTTCGGCCTCGGAGCCGAGGATACCCTTCTGGAAGACATCCACCAGCATCAGGTGGTTGTCTGTGCCGCCGGAAACGATGCGGAAACCGGCCTCTTTGAGTGCCGCGGCAAGTACCTTGGCGTTCGCCACAATCTGCGCCGCATAAATTTTGAACTCGGGCCGAAGCGCCTCGCCGAGAGCGACTGCCTTGGCGGCCACGATGTGCACCAGCGGGCCACCCTGCTGGCCAGGGAAGACCGCCCGATCCACCGCTGCTGCCAAGGCCTGCCCGCAGAGAATCAGTCCGGCTCGGGGACCGCGCAGCGTCTTGTGGGTAGTAGTGGTGGTGATGTGCGCGTGCGGCACAGGTGAGGGATGAACGCCGCCCGCCACCAACCCGGCGATGTGCGCCATATCGAAGACGTACGTTGCGCCGACTTTGTCGGCGATTTGCCTCATGCGCGCAAAGTCCCAGAGTCTGGGGTAGGCGCTGCCTCCGCCGATGATGACCTTGGGCTTTTCGCGCACGGCAATAGACTCCAGTTCGTCGTAGTCGATCATCTCTGTGTCGCGCCGGACAGTGTAGAAGGTGGGCCGGTAGAGCTTGCCGCTGAAGCTCAGCTTATGCCCGTGGGTCAGGTGGCCGCCGTGGGCCAGGTCAAGGCCCAGAATGGTGTCGCCCGGTTGCAAGACTGCCATGTAAGCCGCGGCATTGGCCTGCGAGCCGGAGTGCGGCTGCACGTTGGCATGCTCGGCATTAAAGAGCAGTTTGGCGCGGTCGCGCGCCAGATTCTCCACCACATCTGTAAACTCGCAGCCGCCGTAGTAGCGCCGCCCAGGATAGCCCTCGGCGTATTTGTTGGTGAAGACGGAGCCGGCCGCCTCCAGAACCGCCTCGGAGACAAAGTTTTCGCTGGCGATCATCTCCAGCCCTTCGTGTTGACGGAGGGTTTCGTTGGCTAATGCTGTGGCTACTTCGGGGTCGGCTTGCGCAAGGGTGAGGGAGATGCGATCGGTGGTCATACTGGAATTTTAGACCTTTTATCCGCTGCTTTGACAGGCCCGATGGATCGTTCGTTTTGGATTGGGATGTGGATAAGTATTGATTGAGTTCTTGCCGTTTTTTACTTACTCAGACTCGGGAAAGCGGAATCTGCTATTGTTTTCGATAATTGAATGAGGCGGCCATGAGTATTGATTTGAAGCGAGTTGTTTTAACGATAGCCTTTAGTCTGGTGTGGATTGCGGCCAATGCGCAGACGGCGGGAATTGACCCGGCCTTATTGGCTAAGGCCAGTGGCGGTGATGCTGCTGCACAGGTGGCCATGGGTGAGCGTTACGCCGCAACGGCGGTTGATTTGCACAATGTTACCCAGGCTGGCGAAGCCTACAAGCGGGCGGCGGAGTGGTATCGCAAGGCAGCGGAAAAGGGAGACATAGCCGGCGAGGTTCATTTGGCCGCTCTTTATCGCGACGGAGGCAAAGGCTTTCCGCGTGACATGGCGCAGGCCGCGGAGTGGTACCGCAAAGCAGCCGAGCAGGGAGATGTGACGGCGCAGGGTACCTTGGGCGTGCTTTACTCCATCGGGCTAGGCGTGCCGAAGAATGATGTGGAGGCCTACTACTGGCTTGATCTTGCAGCGGCGGTTAAGGGACCCAATCAGGAGAAGTACGCGGGCAACCGGCAGACGGTCGGAACGCACATTACTGTCGACGAACTGGCTGAGGTGGAAGAGCGTGCCACCAAATGGCTGGCCGCGCATCCGCGCTGAGGCTTTACGGGATTAGAAGTGTAAATTTTTTAGCGCGAGACGGATCCCTCTTTCGCTTCGGTCAATTTGGCGGGAGCCGTAGTCAGGCCCGCAGCCTTCTCTTCGCGCAGGGCTTTAAATGCGCGGTAGACAAACCAGCCCATATACCATCCATCGATGTACTTGTATGGTGTCTCGCCGGTTGTGTAATGGCCGCAGGGCAGTATGCGCGGCTCAAAGTTGAGACCGATGCGGCGAAAAGCCTTCACCACCTGCAGCGAATACTCTTTGGGAAAGGTCAGGTCGTAGTTGGCGTAGACCAGCAAGACGTTTTTCCTGGGTCCGCCGGCTTCGGGACTGACGATTTTGTCGTAGTAGCTGCATGGGCTGACCGCTGCCCACAAGGCGCGAATTCGCTCCTGCGAAAGACCTGCCTCCTCCAGCGCCTGCTTGACGTGGCGTGTGCTTTGGCCGGCCCAGACCACGTCTCCAAAGGATGTGGATGCGTGGTTGAAGGCATTGACGCGCAGCCGAGCATCGTGCGCACTGGCCAAAAAGGCATAGCAGGAGCCGAGGCTGGTTCCCAGCACGCCAAAGTGCTCGTAACCCTGCGCCTCGAGCCAATCCAGGCAGCAGCGAATGTCTACCACCGCCTGGCGGCAGGCCGAGAGCGTACGGCCAATGTTGGAACTGACAGCGTAGTCGGAGCGTTCAAGCTCCATGGGGCGGCGAATGTCGTGGTAGGGCTTGGAGAGCCGAAGCGCCGAGATTCCCATCTTGTTGAAGATGGTGCAGAGCGAGTTATGGCTGAAGGCGTCGGCATTCCACTGCGGCATTACGATGATGGCTTGTTTAGGCCGCTTGGGATCCTTGTGCGCGGGAGCCGGATACCAGCGTGCATTCACGAGATCGTTTTCGGGGTAAGGGGTCCGCTCCGGCGAGGTGAAGCGCAAAAACTGAGCCGTTGGAATTTTGCCTTCTGCGGCCAATTGCTTAATTGCCGCGTCTTGAGCCAGCGTCTCGGGGCGAACGTTGGTGGGAAATAGCTCAGGATGGCGCTCTTCAAGGCGAAAATCGGTGGGCCGCTTGTAGCTGAAGAAGGTTTCACTGTTGCGAATGAGCAGCTGGTTGATGAGCACCAGCGAGGCCTCGGCCTGCGCGGGGTCGGCCATGGTCTCCGGGGTGGGAATTGCCTCCTCAAAGCCGTGTTTGCGCAGAAAGGGCACAATCCACTCGAAGCCCCACTCCAGCGGGCGCACTACGCGATTTTCATCGCGCGTGGTCAACCGCGTCTCCCACTCGTACATCCAGCGTGCATATGTTTTCTTGAACATTGGTTGACTTCAATTTTATCAGTGAGGGATGCGCGGCAATTGTGACCACGCTGGAGCGGCCGGCACACGATACCATGGATTGATGGAGCAGCTAACCACGGGCGGACGCCGTATAGCATTCTTCGGCGGCAGTTTTGACCCGCCCCACCGGGGCCATCTGGGTGTGGCGCGGGCTGCGCAGGCCGCGCTGGGCTTGGACACCGTGCTCTTTGCGCCGGTGGGCACACAGCCGCTGAAGCCGCAAGGTTCGACGGCCAGCTTTGAAGACCGGCTGGCCATGACACGGCTGGCGGTTGATGCGGAACCGGGGTTTGTTGTCACTCTGGCCGATGCTCCGAAGGCGTCCGGCAAGCCGAATTACACGCTGGAGACGCTGCTTGCTCTGCGCGCGGAGTTCGGGCCGCAGAGTACGCTGTTTTGCCTGATGGGCGCTGACTCGTTTGCCGGTTTCCGGTATTGGCATCGCGCGGCAGAGATTCCTTTTGCTGCGCCGTTGATTATCGCTTCGCGGCCGGGCGAGTTGTTTGACGGTCTTGAGTCCGCTCTGCCGAAAGGTCTGGTGTTAGAGAATATGGCAATGGCGGAGGGAGCTGTGCCGAAGGCTGAGGTATGCACCTATCTGCTGCGCAACAAGGCGGGCAGCAGTGTGCCTT